>Ga0209166_10001502_pt1 | contig 19195 bp, 28 predicted proteins | sample Coa_R1_3_FD_187151 | JGI IMG/M metagenome (GOLD analysis project Ga0209166, IMG submission 187151) | Surface soil microbial communities from Centralia Pennsylvania, which are recovering from an underground coalmine fire - Coalmine... | ecosystem: Environmental > Terrestrial > Soil >... | reverse complement strand
TCCGGCCTTCCGTGCTCTCTTCAGACATTGCTGTCTCCTATGTTGCCGCCGAAGCGGGCTGGCGTACTACCCCTGTTCGGGGAACGAGGCGACCCTACGCGGGTCAGGCGGCCTTGTCAAGCTCCAGTCCGGCGGCCTTCCGCGTGGCGAGAAGGTTGGTCGTGGTCGGGAGGGTCGGCGCGGGCTTGTCCCGCTGGGGCAGGTACTTCGCCAGGGTCGGGAATTGATCCAGGAACCCCTTGTCGGTTTGGATTGAGTTGAAGGCTACCCGCAACTCCTGGTCCACCTTGGCTCGCACCGTCTGCGCCTCGTTGTAGGCCTTCACCAGGGCGCTGATCTCCTCGTTGAGGTTGGCCCAGCTCTGGCATTGATCCTCGCGCCCGCCCGAGCCGGGGACGTGGAAGCTGCCGAGCCCGCTGAAGTAGACGTAGCCCTCCTTGAGGTAGTGCTTCACCGTCTTGTCTTTAAAGACAGCAAGCACCTTCGGCGGCAGGGTCTCCGACAGGTGGGTCTCCAGGATTTTCTGGATCGCCGGACGGGGGTCCGGGTGGGCGGGTAGGTCAGCCATTACGGAAGACCGGATGGTCTGCTTCTCACTGTTGGTCAGGCGGGTCATCAATTCGCTCCTTCTGCTAGGCCTAGGGCTTCCACTACGGAGCCGAAGGCTTCCTCGGTTGTCTCCACCCGCACGCCGGGTTTGGGGTCATCCCATGGGGCCACGGTGAGGCCGGTGGAGGGCATGTACGCGTACTCCTTGACGAACTCCTTGGCGTCCGGGCCGAGCTTCTCCAGTTCCGCCGGGCTCTTCAGCTCCGGCTTGGTGAAGGCGTCGCCTCCGAACTTCTTCTTCGCCAGCTCGGGGGCCTCGGGCTTGAACACCCGGTTCGCCCGCTTCGGCACCAGCTTCGCCACGTCCTCGAACGTGTGGCCGTGGTTGAGCCGCCGGAAGATTTCCGCGTCCAGCGCGCCCAGGTAGAACTTGACGGCCTCGCGATAGCGCCAGCTCCGGCCCAGGCTCTCGTCCGAGTAGTTGACGATCTCGGCTGGGTTGGCCACGGCTGCGGCTTTAAAGAGCCCAGTCAGCAGCGGGCAGACCAGCTTCGCCGGGCAGAAGCGGCACCAGGGGCCAGCGTCAAGAGCGTTGTCGATTTCCGCGTTCGCCATGGCGGGCACGAGGACCGAGTGGACCCACTCCTTCAGCTCGCCCACGGTCGTCCACCACTCCCGGATCGGCCCGGCCAGATGGAAGGCGCGCGGCTGCACGATGCGAATGCAGACCTTGAGGTCGTCCCGGAAGACGATGGCGCTCGACCGTTCGATCTGGTCGATCACCCCGAAGGCGTAGTACATGCCCTGCGGGTTCTCCTCCGGCTCGACAATGATCCCCTCGCCGCCCTTGAGGTCGGTGACGAGCAGGAACTCGTCGGGGTCCTTGCCCACCTCGTCCATGCGGACGCGGCCCGGCTTGGTGATGATCGCGGCGAGGTCGGCGCTGCCGTAGAAGTCCGGGTGGACCGGCGAGGAGATGCGGTACTCCACTTGCCACCAGGAGGCGCGGTCGATGTCCTTCCGCACGCAGTCGAGATAGACCTGGATCGCATCAGCCATTGGCCCGTCGATCTTGGTCTCGTTGAAGGTCTCGCCGACGATCTCCCAGGTGTCGAGACCCTCCCGGAGACAGTGCTCCGAGGCCTCGTGCATCGCTGTGCCCTCACGGCGGTAGTCCGGCTCATCGCTCTCCGGGAGCTTCAGCTCGCGCAGGAGGGACACGCTGCCGGGGCAGTTCATCCAGCGTTCCGCACCCGAGGCCCCGAGGGGCGAGTGCTCGCGCTTGCTGTGATCTGGTTGGTCCATTGCCTGGGTCCTTCTTTAAAGCGTCGGGGCCGCGTCCGCCCCAACTCGTCTCTCGTCTCTCCGCCCGATATGTTCACCTCAACGTCTGCGAGGAGGTGGGAGACTTTGCCCTCGGGCCTAGCGGGGCACTGGCTGTTCCTCGGGAGGTCCATGACCCTCCTCCGGTTTACGCTTCCAATCGGTTGCCCGGCCTGGGTGCCCCACCCCCTCCTTCGTCGGCTGCAATAGCCTCTAGACGGGGTGGGGCCGCTGGGTGCCCAGCGATCTCCCAGGCAAGGGAGGGTGTCAGGCGGCCTTCGTCAGGCCGCCGAGCTTGGTGATGAAGTCCGCCCGCTTCTCCGGGGGGATTTCCCGGAGCTGGAAGGCCTTCGTCGGGTCGGGGTTGTACTTCTTGATGAGGCCCCGGATCAGCTCCGGGTCGCTCAGCTCCGCATTCTTCCGCTGGACGGCGGCGTTCAGTGCGGCGTCGGTGATCTCCTCGACTTCGCCTTCGACCGCGAAGTCCTCGCTGCCGGGGGTCTCGCCGTCCACCGTGAAGTCGTCCACGGCGTTGGCCGGGTCGTCCTCAGGGGCGTCGGGTTCGTCCTCAACGATGGCCGCCGGGTCCACCTCGCCCTTCGGATGGGCGGCCTTGGCGAGCGCAGCGTCAGCCGCGATCTCAGCGGCGGTGCGGCGCTTCCGGCGGGCCGGGGGAGTAGCTTCACCTTCCACCGCAGCCGGGTCCGGCGCGTGGAGAGCGCCCGTGGGCTCGGGGATTTCGATAGCGGTCTTGCCGCGCAGCGCCGCGTCACCGGCCCGGCGAATGCGGGTCAGGGTGTCGAGGAGCACGCTGTCCGCGTGGTCGTCATCGTTGAGGGTGACGTTCGCCGTGATGTCGTAGAGGCGGGGAGGCGCATAGTCCGCCGTCTTGATCCCGTCCGAGAAGCGGACGGTAAGTCCGTTGATCTGTCCCATGCTTTGGTCCTCCTTTGCCTGGGGTGAGATGCTGCAATAGCGGCGCATTTCGATCTTGTCAAGCAGTTCGTGAGCTTTCTGTAGCTGGTAGATCAGTTCATCGTACTGCCAATCGTCCAGCGTTACTGTCACTTTAAAGCCTCCGGTCCAGAGACTTGTGGGTATTCTGGTGCTTCCTCAGTGCAGACGCGAGGATGCGTTCGATGAAGGAACCGGGCGCGACGAGGAAGTCGGCCTGGACCTGGGCTTGCTGGCCGCCGCGATCCAAGCGATCCACCGCTTGCTGGTTCACGCCGGGCACCCAGTCGGGTTCGGCGAAGACCGCTCGGTGCGCTACCTCCTGGAGCCCGTCCGTGCCCGTCCCCATGCTCATCATGTTCCCCACCAGCACTTGGATGCGGGGGTTCGAGATGAAGGCGTTGACGTTGCGCTGCTTCCCGGCCTGCGACGTGTTGCCGTCGATCCGCAGCACGCCCCAAGGGGCCAGCTCCTTGCACAGAATGTCGAGCACCTGATGGTGGTGGGCGAACAGGACGATCTTCTCCTCGCCCCCGTCGAGCAGCATGTCCACGTACTCGGCAGCGAGCGGGGCCATGGCGACGCCCATCAGGCGGCGCACCGTGGCGACCTGACCGAGGCATTCCGCGTCGGCCCCCTCCAGCTCTTCCGGGTCGATGTCGAGCAGGCGCTCAGCCTGGAGGGCGCGCTTGATCGCGGCGTTCTCCTCGACCTGGATCACCTCGAATTGGGGCATCTGGAGCATGCCGAGCTGGTAGCCCACGCCGTTGGGGCCGTACTTCTCCCGGCGCACCATGAAGTTGGACCGCAGCCGGGCTTGCAGCTCGCCGTGGCGGCCAGCTCGCTCGTCGATGAAGACCTTCCCCTTCTCCGTCGTGATCCGGCGGGAGGGGTTGAAGCGGGATTTAAAGGTGTCCTCGCTCATCCAGTCGATGCTGTCGAAGCAGAGGCCTCGCGCTAGCGTATAAGCCTCTCTCGGGCGGTTCGGCAGGGGAGTACCCGTAAGAGCAAGGATCGCATCAGCCCGTGTGAAGAGGGCCTCGGCGACCGGGTGCATGCCTCCCCCGAAAACTGCCCTAGTGCGCTTTGTATCCACCGTTTTGAGGTAGTGCCCTTCGTCGATGATGAGGACGTCGTAGGTTCCCTTGGCGAGCGCCTTCCAGATCGCGGGCGAGCTGGCGAGGTCGTAACTTACAACTGTAAAATTCGCAGAGGGGTGGACGCCGTGCCGCCCGTGGACGATGGGATACACCGTGTAGGGGAACTTTAAAGTCGTCCACCGCCGGATCACCTTGACCCACTGGAGGCGAATGTTCGCCGGGCAGATGACCAGCACGCGCTTCGCCCCGATCTCGTTGCAGAACGCGATGGCCTCCGGGCTCTTCCCGAGGCCGGGCACGTCGCCGAACAGGGTGCATTGGCGTTGCAGGGCGTACTCGACGCCCGCGATCTGGAAGGGGGCAAGCTCCTCGTCGTCGGGGACCTTGATATGCCCCTGGCTTTCCTTCGCCCAGCTCGCGTCGATCTGGCCCTGGAGCCCGATGAGCTGCGCCTGTGCGCGCTCGGTCGCGTACTGATAGAAGGCCACCGCAGCGTAGGGCTGCTTGGTGAACAGCACGGCCTCCCCCGGCCTGGAGGCGGACGCGGAGAAGTCCAGACCGTGTTCGGTCATGAGCGACTTCACGTCCGGTGCGCCCGCAGTACGGGGCACCCGGAGGAGGAAAGTGCGGGAGCTGGGGTTGTAGTCTAGCTGCACTGGGCTTTAAAGGCCCAAGCTGTATTCGCCGTCGTGCAGGCTCTCGGGCCGGAAGAACCGGTAGAGGGCCATCCAGCGGGCGCGTGCCTTGCTCTCCTGGCGGTCCCGCTTATGTCGGCGGGCGGGGGTCGCGAGGAGGCGGAAGCCGCCGGGGCTGAAGTGCTGGCTGACGGTGTGCCCCGCCATGGCCTCGGCTTGCCTCACGGCCCGCAGGGCGTAGCCGCTCTTGATCTGCTGCTTCAGGGTGTTCTTCGTCATCGTGGTCTCCTGCCTGGGGTTGACAACGTGTGGTGAAGGGTGCTTTCTAAGGCGGTCTAGGACACCCGTCAAGCGGAAACATGCAGCCACTATCAGACCTCCACGCCGAAGCACGCCGTCTCGCCAGCAATGGCGTCCCCGTGTTCCCGTGTAAGGTGGATTTAAAGCAGCCTGCGACCGAGAACGGATTTCACGATGCTTCGACTGATCTTGCGGTTATTGATCGCTGGTGGTCGGAGAACCCGCGCTATAATATCGCGTTCTCTCCCCATACTGTAGGCCTAGGGATCATCGACCTCGACGGCCAAGAGGGGATGGACGCGTGGGAGAAGTGGCAAGATGACCATGTTCGGATGGCCAAGACCTACACAGTACGCACTCCGCGAGGTGGGGTCCACCTTTACTATCGTGGTATCCTCCCAGCTACTCAAAGCAAGCTTGGAGTACACATTGATACACGAGGGGTCGGTTCTTACGCCCTTGTACCCCCTTCCGTCGTCAACGGCTCACCTTATACTGTACTCGATAGCCGAGATGCTGTGGAACTTGACCCACAAGTGGGGGCGTTCCTTGAAGCTTTAAAGCGCGAGCATGCCAAGTCTGTCGGCCACGATCTGGACCAGCCGCAGAATGTCGCACGCGCCCGGAAGTTCCTGCTCGATAGCGTTGCCCGTGGCGACGTGGCGGTCGAGGGGCACATGGGCGACCAATTTACGTTTGTAATTTCCTGCAAGGTCATGAACCTGGGGGTCTCCGAAGAGACGACCGCCGCGCTCCTGACCGAGCTTTGGAACCCCCATTGCGTACCGCCATGGGACGAAGATGAGCTGGCGTGCAAGGTCGAAAACGCAGCTCGCTACGCCCAGAACGAGGCGGGCGCATGGGCCGCAGGCTCCTCAGAGGAGGCGTTCGGATCAGTCCTAGACACGCTTGATCTGGACGATCCCGAGGAGGAGCCTGCGGCCCGCCCTCAACGCGAACGGTTCAAGCTGTGGACACCGGGCGAGCTGCGGAAGCGGCCCCCGCCCTCCTGGCTGATCCCCGATCTCTTTCCCGCCGAAGGCGTGAGCGTCCTGTTCGGGCCGCCGGGCTCTTTAAAGTCCTACCTCGCCATTCGCTGGGCCGCCGAGCTGGCGGCGCTCGGGATCGGCGTGGTCTACGTCGCGGGCGAAGGCGCGAACGGGATCGCCCAACGCCTCTTCGCGTGGCAACAGGCCAACGGGGTGGGCGATGATCTGCCCCTCTGGATCATGGACGAAGCGCCGTGGGCGGCGGACGATAAGGCCAAGCTGGCGTTCTGCAAGAAGCTGGAGACCGTCAAGCCGCAGCTCGTGATCCTCGACACCCTGGCGCGGTCGGCTGTGGGCCTGAACGAGAACGACGCGAAGGACATGGGCCTCATGATCTCCTTCCTCGACGCGATCAAGGTCAAGCTCCGCACCGCCGTCCTCGTGGTCCACCACACCGGCAAGGAGGAGGGTCGCGGCATGCGCGGCTCCAACGCCCTTGAGGGCGCGGTCGATGCGGCATTCCAGGTCACGCGGAACAAGGGCCTGCGCGCGGTGAGCGTGCGATGCACCCGACAGAAGGACGCCCCGGAGCGTGAGGAGCCGTGGTGCTTCGAGGGCCGGGATATTGGCGGGCAGATGGTGCTCCAGCCTGTGACCTTTAAAGAATACTCCGACCTGACCAAGGTGCAAGACACCCTCCAGCCGGTCGAGATTGGGCGCATCCTCCGGGAGCTGTCCGCCGTGGGCGTGGAGAACGGGGTGAGCACGAACGTCCTGGCCTACGACATGGTGAACCGGGCGAACCCGGAGCTGACCGAGGAGGCGCGCGAGACGTTGGTGAAGCGTCAGGAGAAGGTGTTGGCGAAGCTGTCGCGGACGCGGCTGGAGGCCTATTGCACGGGCGTCGGCCCGAGCCTCCTGTGGTTCCTGCCCTAGTGGAGCGTTTGGCCGCTGTGGGCCATCTCGGCGTGATCTGCGCGGAGGTCAACCGCGACCCACTTCCGCAGCTCGACGAACAGCTCTTTGCGCTCGTCGTCGTTGAGCTTTAAATGATCCGCCAGCCTGCGGAACTCGTCGCGGATATCAGCAATCGAACCCAGGCAGACGATGCCCTCCGCGATCTCCAGGCCGTGCTGTTTCCGCAGGACCGACCAGCACAGCCCGTCTTCATCGACGCTGGCCGTGCCCACGATCTGCGGCGGGTGCTTGGCGTTCTTCCCGATGATCTGTAGGAAGATCGCGCCCAGGAGTGTCTGATTGCCGCGCGTCGCCACAATGGCCTTATACTGCCACGAGGCTTGCTCGTCGCTGGGCGTGGTGAAGATCGTGCGCTCGTCCATCCGTGGGCTCCTGAAAAAAGGGGGAAGGCCGAAGCCCTCCCCCAGGTGACGCAACCACATGCCCGAGGAGCCTAGGCCAGCGCATCGTCCAAGTCAAGGCTGTCGGCTTGGCGGCGGAGCTGGTCTGCCCTAGACCTTGATCTCGAACCGGGCGGGCTTGCCCGGATCGCCCGTAGCCTTCGCAGCCTCATAGAGGTCGCAGCCTTCCTTGGCCGCCGCGAAGTCCTCGGCGTTCCACCGCGCCGCCAGCTCGGCGACGGGCTTGAGGGCCTGCATCAGCTCTTGGGCGCGGCCCACGGCGGTCTCCAGCTCGCCGGGCACGTAGTTCGCCCCGCCGGTCAGGTTGGCCGCGTTGGTGCGCCGGTAGCCGCAGGCGTCCTTGCGGACGGCGCTGAGAACGCTATCCAGCTCCCAGCATTGGCCGTCGATCACGGCCACGATCTGGGTGAAGTCGTCGCTCAGGGTCTCGCCCACGTGAACGAGGGCTTTAAAGCTCTGTCCCATCTAGTCCTCCAAGAATTCCGGCTCGCCCGGTTGGACGGTCCATTGGTCCGCCTCCGCGTGGGAGGCAATTACAGCGCGTCGCCGCGCCAGCTCATCCGGGTCCAGCTCGACCCGGCTCTTGCTCGTCCGCTTCGCATGCGAGGGGAGCCATTCTCGCCGCCGCATGGTGCGCCCGTACTTCTGAAACGTCTCGCCGGTCTCCCTGGCGCTCGGGTGCTCCGGGGCCAGCTCGCCGACAAGCCGCGCGATGGCTGTGGTCTCCTTGGGTGTCCCCAAGATCACAGCGATGCGCTTCACGAGGTCGGAGGTGGAGGTCGGCCCCTCGATCTGACGAAGGGCCGCCGCCAAGGCCTCCTGCACCTTGTGCCGTCTCAGGCGCGGGTGGAGGTCGGCGAGGATCATTCCTCGTCGCCTCCGATGTCCTCCGAGCCCTCGACCTCGACCGATCCGCCACAGTCCTCATCCGGGCAGATCAGCGACTTGCCGTTGAGGTGCTTGGCCGTGGCGCGGAACGTGAACTCGCACTTGGCGCACGTGGCCTTGAGGAGATAGGTCTTCTTCTTGTCCCGGCTGTGGCCCTTGGGATCAATCGCCGCGTGCGGGATCGCGCCCAGCTCCTCCAGGATCGGGTCGGCCCACTCGTGCCAGCCCTCGCCCGCAACCGTGGCCGTGGCCTTGCCGTCGAGCCCCAGAGCGCGCACCACGGCTTTAAAGTTCTTGCCGTGCTTCTCGTCCGGGCCGAACAGCGTGTGCGCCAGCTCGTGGGTGAGAACGTCCGCGATCCGCGAGCTGTCGTCGAGCGTGGGGATCACGAAGATTTCGCGGGTCCCGTCCGCCGACGCGCTCTCGTGCCAGCATTGCCCGATGGCCTTCGCGCCACGGAACATGAAGCCGACCGACACCCGGATTTTCTCGGGCAGGGGATGGCCCCGCTCGGCGAAGATCGGGCGAGCCGCCGCGACGAACGCGCCCAGCCATTCCTCGCGGGTGGCGAATTTGGACGCGGGCGGTTCCCACGCCGGAGCCTTGGGGGCAGGCGTGGGAACCGCCGGGGCCTTCGCCTTGGGCTCCTTGCGGGGCTTGGGGGCAGGCGCGGCGGGCTCTTCCTCCAGGAAGCCGTCAAACACGGTCGGGCCGACCTCCGGGACGTGGGCGAGCTGATGCTCGGCGTTGAGCTGGCGACACACGCGCGCCGCCGTCTTCATCTCGACGTAGCTCTTGCCGGTGCGCTCACCGTCTTTCGTAATCCACGCCATGCCGACTTGCGGGTCGCGCTCGGCGGCATATGGGCCAGTCCCGAAATCGGGGCTTGTCAGGTTAAGGGGCATTGGGTCCTCCGTTGCCGTTGCTCGCGGCTATATACGCGCCGCCGGTAAACTTGTCAAATTCGCTCTCTCTAGCGGCTTTGCTAGACTTGTCAGATCGGGCATATGCTAGGTATCGAATGCCGCTAAGGCCCCGCTCCCTGCGGGTCGCCGTCCTGCGGACGATACCATGGGGAATTGAGTTTGTCAACCTTGCACACTTCACAAACTCGTGATCGTGCCATGGTTTCGCGTCGGCTGGCCTTGGCATACCGCGAGGGCCGCGCCTCGCCAAACCCTAGACAAGCGAAAGCCCCCTCAGGCGAACCCAAGGGGGCTAGGGCTTGAAGCTATGCGCCGAGCGCAGTAGCCGCCGCGCTGGCGTTCCAGTCCGCCGGGCGGGAGATGATAGACGCGGGGCCTAGGTTGACCAAGGCGAGCGCCTCTTGATCCGGGAAGAGCCGCCAGAAGGCGTCCTCCAGGGCCGCGCCCACGCGAGGCTCGCACGCCACGTCATAGGGGGCGATACGATCCTTGAACACGCGGGGCGCGTCGGGAGACTTCCACACGCCATCCGCGAAGGCGTTCAGCGTGAAGCCGCCAGCGAGCTTTAAAGCCTCCGCTTCCCACGCCTTGCGAGCGTGTTCAGTCGAAAGGCCCGCATTCGTCGCGAGCGGGAGGAAAAAGCGATACATGGTAAGCTTAGACATGGTGGGGTTTCTCCTTGGCTAGAGTGTTCGCTTCCGCTTCTATTTCCTCTGGCCTTTCGGTCCAAAGATCAGAGAGCGGCAATTCGCCTAGCGGCTTGGCGTGGGGCGCGACGAATACTGTTTGCGCCTTGGCTTCCGCTAGTGTTCCCGGCTTGCCATCGAGCTTATAGACTTCGATATGTGCGCCGTGAGCTTCCCATTTCTCGCGCTTCATGATCTTAGGATCATAAAACCACGATTGCGCTTGCTCGGCATGGGAAAAGCCGAAGACAACCGTAGGGGGCATAAACATTGGAGGGGGCAGGTAGTCCGCCAATACTCCAGGCTCATTGATAAGGGGATCAAAGCCGGGCGGAGGGTTGCGCTTTTCATCACGAAAGCCCCGCGTCGATATTGTCCCGTTATATGGGCCGCGTCCGGTTTCATCTTCCACACGGAAGATTAGCTTAGGCTTGGTCATCATGGCGCTCTTCCTCATGAATGGTTTCAACGAACACGGCCAGTATAGAGGCCATGCCTACGCCAATATGAGCGACCTTGTTCGACCATATGACGCTAAACGCTGGCCATAGGGCAGAAATCAGGTCACAGAAGAGAAGCACAAGGGCCGCGTAAATCAGCCCTAACCTTGCATAATGCTTCGGGCGCTTAGGGATAGCCCGCAACTTAGGATGCAGTCGCATGTATTGTTCCTCTTGCTGATGCTCCCGAACGCGAGAACGATACTAAAGGCGTCGCTAGACGCATGTTTTTAGCGAAGGAAGATCAGCCCACGGATGAGCGGAAACAGAAGAGTATCAAGCGAATACTTGCCCGACCCAAGGAAGAGAAGAGCAAGCATCATGACCACATACAGCACCTCAGGGAGATACAGCACGTCGTCAATATAGTCCGCCTTATCAAGCGGCTTCCAGGTCGAGATGCGCTTGAGGCCATCGAGCACGCAAGCGCCCGTGCAGATCAGGATGAGCCCAAGGCAGGCTAGAGGGGTGGCGAAGCCCAAGAGTAGGGCCGAACCGCCCGCCAGCTCCCCAAGGGGAATGGCGAGCATCATAGCGGGGTTGTAGACGTGCGCGGCCTTGAAGGTCGCGGCCAGCTCTGCACGCCTCACGGGATGCAAGAGCTTGTGCGCGCCAGAGATGACGAAGAAGACGCCAAGGCAGGCGCGCAGGATCAGGGAAGCGATATCATAGTGCATGGCAAAGGCTCCAGGTTGCGGGGCCTAGCGACGCCTTGAGTATCGCTCTCGCGTTCGGGTTTACGATGTCAAAGAACACGCGGGGCAACTTCCCCACGCCTTCGGCCCGGCCACCCTTGCGGGCTCCGGGCCTTGGGAGCTTTAAAGCTCGCTGGCGAGCGTGAGCTAGTCCAGGTAAATCGCCAGCTCTTGAGCAAGCGCCCGCTCGCTGGCCTCCGCTTGGTGCAGCACGTCAAGGGCCGCGTCAACGCGAGCGTATCCCTTTGCCGTGGGCTCCTTGCGCCACGCCGCTTGATAGGCGGCATTCGCGGCGCGTGTGGCCTCGCGAGCTTCGGCGAGGGTTTCGCGGGCTTCTTGCTTGGTCATGGTCTCATCCTTCGTGAGGTAGCAGGGGAACATTCCCCACGCCTTCGGCCCGGCCACCCTTGCGGGCTCCGGGCCTTGGGAGCTTTAAAGCTCGCTGGCGTGGTGAGCTACAGCACGTGGCCCACGGGATGCGAGGGGATCACGTGCAGCACGGTGACGGCTTGCCATGCCGCCTCGACGCTCCAGCCCCACCACGCGAAGAGCGCGAGGGACGCGAGGAGGAAGAGGAAGGCATTGCGCGCCATCTTGTCGCCCGCGATGCGCTCTCGCTCGCTCTGGGCGATAGCTGCGCGGGCTTTGTTGTGCTCCGTCACCATGCTTGGGCGGGTGAAGGCTGGCGAGGTGTTCATGGGTTGCGCTCCGTTGCTTGAACAACGCCACTATCCTAGCCAATCCCTAACGAAGCGTCAACGCCGCTATATACCCGATTTCGCATATGCCCAGTCTGCTAGACATGGCGAGGCTTGCATATGCCCAGTCTGCTAATGCGCGTCCCTCATTGCTAGCGATTGCATAGCGCATATGTCCGTTTACAGTTGTAAACTAGCGTGCTCGTTGGTCTACACGTGTAATTTGCCCATCAGTTTACAGGTGTAAGACCGGTGGGGGTGCCGGGAGGGTCTTGCTTTCGCCTGCCGCGTGTGTATGCCTAGCGATGGTCTGGCACGCGCCGGTCGAAAAAATTAGACCGGGTGGTGTACAGCGATAGACAGTTGAAAATTTTGGGCGACTTCGGTTGACAAGACCCCCTAACCGGTGTACATCGCGGATATGAGCACCGAAGCCCACCTATCAGAGTTCTACGCGCCCATCCCGGATGACCCGGCGATGCCGCCGTCCTTCCTCAAAATCTCGCCACAACAGCGGGCCTGGGTCATGGCGTACCTGGAGGCGGGCGACGAGAACGCGGCAGGGGCCGCCCGGCGCGCAGGCTACGGCAAGGACAGCGCCACCCCCGAGCAGGCGCGGCAAGCGTACACCCGCGCTGGCTACCGGAACGTCCACGACGATGACGTGCTGGCGGCGATGCGGGAGCTGGCCCAGGAGAAGTTCAGGATCGCCGGGTACAAGGCGGTCACGGCGCTCATGGAGATCGTCAAGGACCCCACCCACAAGGATCACTTTAAAGCCATCGAACGGGTGCTGGCGCAGAACGGCATGATCGCGGCGGTGCAGATCGAGCACAACCACAACGTCACGGTGACGGAGAAGGATCAGGTCGAGAAGGTGGTGGCGCTCGCCCGGCGGCTGGGCATGGACCCCCGCGCCCTCCTGGGATCGGCAGGCGTCGAGTACGTCGATGCGGAGTTCACCGAGGTCAAGCCGGAGTTGACAGCCCTACCCGAACCGGCTATGTCTTCGGCTGGATTGGAGGATTTGCTGTGAGCCTCATCAAGGGTAAGACCCCGCAGACCAAGCTGGGCGCGCAATGCCGCGAGCTGGCGAAGAAGCTGGCGGGCGAGTATGACATCGAAGCCCATGAACTGGAGCGCGCTGCCGCGAACCTGGACATGGCGGCCATATCGCTCGGGGCGCGCGGCGACCGGGTGAAGACCCTCGGGTCATACTATGCCGCGCACCAACTCTACCAGTCGGTCGCCGACCGCACTGGTCAACCCAAGCTTTAAAGGACACACTATGACCATCCAACTGATCGACAAGCTGAAGAACTTCGCCACCGCCGCCGAAGGCATGCTGACCACCAAGGCCAAGGAACTGGCTCCGAAGCTGCACGCGGCGGCGGACGACCTGGAGCACAAGCTCGAAGCCTGGACCTCCAGCGTGGACCACTGGGTCGAGACCCACTTCACGCCGGAAGCCGAGAAGCTGCGCGAGCAGGCCGGGGCCGACTACCGGGCCGCCGTCGCCGAGGCCCACAAGCTGGTGGACGAGGCCAAGACCCACCTGTAAGCATGGGCTCCTACAACCCCAAGCTCGCGGCGCTCATCGAGACCCTGGAGGCAGCGGCCAACCGCCGCTCCTTCAGGAAGCTCGACTTCTGGACGCCCTACCCCAAGCAGAAGGAGTTCATCCGGCTCGGGGCGACCGTGCGTGAGCGCCTGCTCATGGCAGGCAACCAGAACGGCAAGTCGGACACCGGGGGCTTCGAGACGGCCAAGCATCTGACCGGGCGCTACGGCGACGACTGGGTGGGCCGCCGCTGGGATCGACCGGTGCGGGCGTGGGCGGACGGCGAGACCGGCCTGCTCGTGCGCGACGTGCAGCAGAAGAAGCTGTGCGGGCCGCCGGGCGTGACCGCCGACTTCGGCACCGGGTTCATCCCCAAGGAAGACTTCGTGGACGTGTCGCTGGCCCGAGGGGTCACGGATGCCTACGACACCATCCAGGTCAAGCACTACCGGTCGGACAGCACGTGCGACGGGACCAGCACCCTGACGTTCAAGTCCTACGAGCAGGGCCGGACGAAGCACCAGGGCGAGCCCATCGACTTCGACTGGTGCGACGAGGAGCCGCCGCAGGACGTGTACTCCGAGATCGTGACGCGGACCACCGCGACGAAGGGGATGGTGTTCACCACCTTCACCCCGCTGAAGGGCATGTCCGAGGTCGTCCGCAAGTTCCTCCAGGAGCCCAGCCCCGACCGTCAGGTCGTGACCATGACCATCGACGACGCGGAGCATATCCCCGCCGAGGACCGCGCCGCGATCATTGCCGCGTGGCCAGCCCACGAGCGCGACGCCCGCGCCAGGGGTATCCCGATGATGGGCTCGGGGCGCATCTTCCCCTACCCGCACGAGATGATGCTGGAGCCCGCGCTGTCGCATATCCCAGCCTACTGGACCAAGCTCTGGGGCATCGACTTCGGGATCGACCACCCGTTCGCCGCCGCGCTGATCGTGTGGGACAAGGACAACGACGTGATCCATCTGCACTTCACGCACCGGATCGCCGGGGCGCTGCCGCTCCAGCACGCCTATCAGATGAAGCAGATCGGGCGCAACGTCCCCGTGGCTTGGCCGCAGGACGGCACCCAGCGGTCGAAGGACGGCACGGGCGAGACGCTCGCCACCTCCTACCGCAAGCAGGGCGGGCTCCTCATGCTGCCCGAGCACGCGACGTGGCCGGAGGGTGGCGTGTCCACCGAGGCCGCGATCATGGAGATGCAGGAGCGGATCACCACCGGACGCTTTAAAGCCCCCGCGCACCTGGGCGAGTTCTGGGAGGAGTTCGACCTCTACCACCGCAAGGACGGCCAGATCGTCAAGGTCAACGACGATATCCTGTCGGCGCTCCAGAAGGCGATCATGATGAAGCGGTTCAGCCGCGCTGTCGCGCTCGGCCCCGGCGGCGGCCTCGTCCGGCCCAAGAACGGCGGCATCGCGACGGGGGTTGACTTCGATTTATTCTAGGCGCAGATAGTCAAGCCAGACTTGACATTCCAGCCAGGAGCCAAACCATGATCGTCCTGCTCGCCATCGTCACCTTCTTCTCGTCCGTGGACCGGGAGCCCTTCACCGCTCTGCTCCGCGCCCCGAGCATGGAGGCCTGCCAAGCCAAGGCCGCCGAGCAATCCCTGAAGGCGAGCGCCGACCCTGAGGTCGAGGGCTACGTCTTCAAGTGCATCGTGGTCCCCACGAAGTCCTGACATGCCGCTCGACGCCAACTCCATGCTGGGCTCGGTCCAGCTCCAGATGCCGTCCGGCGTGGCGGCCAACGCCAGCCAGATGCTCGGGCTCCCCGGCCTGGGCAACAACCTCCAGGACGACGCGTCCGCCGAGGAGTTCGCCAAGCGCCGCAAGCTGATGGGCCTGACCGAGGGCAACGAAGCGCAGTACGGCGCGGCGGACATGCTGCTCGGGAAAGCGGTGTGAGCACCCACTACCTGCGGCCCGGCTTTCCCGAGACAGCCTGCGGGCTAGACAAGCGGACTGGCGGTGTGCTAGTGTCGAGCCCACATATCATGGCCGTGACGTGCCCGGACTGCAAAGCAACCCGAGAAGCCCTGACCGCCGTCCAACGTCTACCCATGGTCCAAGGAGGGCCGTATCGTGGCTGAGAACAACAACTACTCCATGAGCGATGAGGACAGCAAAATCCTCGCCGAGTGCATGCAGGAGTTCGGCCAGATGCAACTCTGGAGGAACACGTTCGCTGGCCAATGGGAAGAGGTCGCGGCGCTGATCCTCCCGAACTATCGCAACACCTTCTTCTACGGGAACTTCAATTGGCCCGGTACGAAGCAGACCCAGCAGCAGATCGACGCGACCGGCATGGTCGCCCTGAACAGGTTCGGCGCGATCTGCGACAGCCTGCTCACCCCGCGCAACATGGTGTGGCACGGCCTGGGCTCCGACAACGACGACGTGCAGAAGAACCGCGACGCCCGCCTCTGGTTCGAGCAGGGCACGCGCACGCTCTTTAAAGAGCGGTACGCTCCGCTCGCCAACTTCGCCTCCCAGAACCAGCAGCAGTTCCAGAGCCTCGGGGCCTTCGGGACCGGCGGCGTCCTGATCGACCAAGCCCGCGATGCGGGCGGCAACCTCGTGAAGGGCCTACGCTACAAGGCCATCCCGCTGGGCGAGCTGTTCCTGCGCGAGAACCACCAGGGCCTCGTGGACGGCTTCATCCGGTGGTTCCGTCTGACGGCCCTCCAGGCGGTCCAGCAGTTCGGTCGGGACAAGCTCCCGGCGGCGCTGGAGCCCGCGCTCGAACAGCAGTCGCAGACCAAGTTCAACTTCCTGCACCGGGTCGCCCCGAACCAGGACTACGAGAAGAACTACCTCGGCCTCAAGGGCATGAAGTTCACCTCGTACTACGTCAGCATCGAAGGGCAGACGATCCTCGGCAAGGGTGGCTACCACAGCTTCCCGCTGGCGATCTCGCGCTACGAGCAGGCCCCGATGGAAGTCTATGGGCGCAGCCCGGCCATGATGGTCCTGCCCGCCCTGAAGACCCTGAACGCCGAGAAGCGCGTGTTCCTGAAGCAGGGCCACCGCGCCGGGGACCCCGTGCTCCTCACCGCCGACGATGGCCTGATCGACGTGAACATGACGCCCGGCGCGATGAACAAGGGCGGCATGACGGCGGACGGCAAGCCCCTGGTGGGCATCCTGCCGACCGGCTCGATCCAGGTCACGAAGGAGATGATGGATGAGGAGCGGAACCTCATCAACGACGTGTTCCTTGTGACGCTCTTCCAAATCCTGACCGAGAGCCCGCAGATGTCGGCGACCGAGGTGATCGAGCGCACGAACGAGAAGGGCATCCTGATCGCGCCGACGCTGGGCCGCCAGCAGTCCGAGTACCTTGGGCCGATGATTGACCGTGAGCTGGACCTCCTCGCCTACATGGGGATGCTGCCGCCCATGCCGCCGATCCTCCAGCAGATGCAGGGCGGCTACAGCGTGAACTATACCAGCCCCCTGGCCCGCGCTCAGCGAGCCCAGGAAGCGGCGGGCTTCATGCGGGCGGTTGACATGGCGACGCAAATCGTCAATGTGACGCAAGACGTTTCGATCATGGACAACTTCGACTTCGACACCGCGATCCCGGACATCGGCTACATTCAGGCGGTGCCCGAGAGCTGGATGAGCGATCCGAAGGCGGTCGCGGCGAAGCGTCAGAACCGCGCCCAAGCGGCCCAGCAGCAGCAGCAAGTGCAGGCTGCTCCGGCAGCGGCGGCGCTGATGAAGGCACACGCGGCCCAGGCCCAGGCGGGCATCCCCGCCCAGCAAGGACCGCCCCAAGGAGCGCAGACCGGTCAATGACAGTTCTGGTTTCCCTCGACACCGAGAGTGGCATCATCCGGCGGTGGTCGGGTCGGACGAATACCCACGCCGCCGGGCTCACCCATGACCCCGATGATGCTTTAAAGACCACCTCGGTCATTGAAGCGTTCCGGGTGAACCCGCACATGGACCGTCATATCGCGTCCACCGGCAAGCGCACGATGGATGATGCCCTGCGCGAGCAGCGCGCCCGAGGAGGAACCCACCCATGAGCAACCCGATCCGCGCCACCTGGGACTTCCTGCGCCGCCGGAAGATCGACTACCAGCTCACCTTCACCAGCCCCGCCGGTCAAGGCGTCCTCCACGATCTGGCCAAGTTCTGCCGGGCGAACGAGGACACCTACCACACTGATCCGAACCAGACGCATATCCTCATCGGGAGGCGTGAGGTCTGGCTCCGCATCCAGAAGCATCTGAACTTGACACCCGATCAGTTGTTTGAGATATACGCTGGGCGTCAACTTAACCCCGCCGACCTCGGCGACAAGGAGAAAGACCAATGAGCGTTCTGAATTTGATGAGCCGTGGCAGCATGGTTGCCTTCGCCCCTGAGGGCGAGGGTGGCGGCGGAACAGGCGGCGAAGGTGGTGGGGGCGGTGATGCCGCAGCCGCTGCCGCAGCAGCAGCCGCCAGCGCGGGCGATGCGTGGTACAAGGGGGCCGACGCCGAGCTGATCGGCCATATCCAGAACAAGGGCTGGCACGATAAGCCCGCCAACGAGGTCGCCCTGGCGGCCATCGCCGCGCACCGCGAGGCCGAGAAGTTCATCGGTGTCCCCGCCGACCGCGTGGTCCACCTCCCGAAGGACGCCTCCGACGAGGCGGGCCTCCGCACCTTCCGCGCCAAGATCGGCGTGCCGGACGCCGCTACGGGCTACCAGCTCCCCGAGCTGAAGTTCTCGGACGGCACCGAGGCCGGGCCGGAGTTCGGCAACTGGCTCCGCGAGGCCGCCTTTAAAGCGGGCATCCCGCAGGCCGCCGTCGCCCAGCTCGCCCCCGAGTTCATCAAGTACGTCGAGGGCGGCGCTGCCGCCGAGAATGCCGAGCGCACCGCCAAGCTGGCGGACGAGCACGCGGCGCTCGACAAGAACTGGGGGCAGAACAAGGCCATCAACCTCGCCATCGCCCAGCGCGGCGCGGCGGCCCTCGGCCTCACCCCCGAGGAAGTCCAAGGCCTGGAGAACCAAGTCGGTTACGCCAAGGTCATGGAGGCCATGCGCCGCGTCGGCGAGCTGAACGGCGAGGCCAAGTTCGTCGGCAACGGCGGCAACGGTCCCGGCGGCCCCGGCGGCATCATGACCCAGGAGCAGGCCGCCACGCGCAAGGCCGAGCTGATGAACGACAAGGGCTGGGTCGCCCGCTACATGAACGGCGACGTGCAGGCCAACCGTGAGATGAGCGATCTGCTCAAGATCATGGTGGGCGACGACACGGACGCGAGCAGGGCCGCCTAAGATGCCAGCGGGTTCCGGCAACAGCCTCCTGGACTACATCAGGAACGGCATCAACAACAGCATCGCATCGTCGCCGCTGAACCCGCTGGCTCCGGCCACGCAGGCGCTCGCCAAGGCCAATGCCCAGATGAGCGCCGCCGAACAGCTCGCCAAGCTCCAGAAGGACGGGCCGCCCAACGCCCTCCAGTATGGGGACTGGCAGAACAAGATGGATGCTTTAAAGAAGCAGATGCAGGCCACGGGAGGCCAGAAGTGAAGAAGCACTGGATCGCCGGGGCGATCAAGCATCCGGGGGCGATGACCGCCGCCGCGAAGAAGGAAGGTGTCTCCAACTCGAAGTACGAGCAGGAGCACAAGAACGACAGCGGGACCTCGGGCAAGCGCGCACGTCTGGCCCTGACCCTAAAAAAGATGCATCACTGAGTTGACACCCGTAATTCGAGGGTGTATCTGTGCTTCATCGAAAGGGTGCCTCCCGGCTGAATAAGCAGCTCCTCGGAGCGGGCGAAAGCAGGAGGTCGTGGCGAGCCGGGTTGAGCCGGACACCCGAGTAGATAGGGCATAAGCCTCGGTAGCCGCCCGCCGAATATGTCGGCCCCCGCTTGGACAAGGCCAAAGAGTAGCGCCTTTAACCCCTAGCAGGAGACACGGCTATGTCCGAGAACCTCTTCAAACTCTTCACGACCCAGTTCTCCACCAACCTGGAGCTGCGTCTGCA
>Ga0209166_10001501_pt1 | contig 19206 bp, 13 predicted proteins | sample Coa_R1_3_FD_187151 | JGI IMG/M metagenome (GOLD analysis project Ga0209166, IMG submission 187151) | Surface soil microbial communities from Centralia Pennsylvania, which are recovering from an underground coalmine fire - Coalmine... | ecosystem: Environmental > Terrestrial > Soil >... | reverse complement strand
ACCGAGGTCCCAAGCTTGCCCTTTACCTCAACCGCTATGACATTCGATTGCAACAGTTGCAGGCGTTTCTCAATGACCAGAACCCGATCGTCATCATCATCCTTGTCTCCATGGTGGCCATCTTTAGTATCGCGCTCCCGGAAATCATCGAAGTCCACGACCACCTTGCCATTCAGGGTGATACGGGCGTGAGCGCGTGGATCCGCTTCGTCGGAATCCTCGTCTTTGTCTTCATCGACTCGCTGGGCCACAACGCGCAGCGTGTATTGCGTGTCCGGATTCAGCACCGAGAAGCTGTTGCGTACGACTATGGGCTTGCCTCTCTCGCGTACATAGGTTTTCGGGCCGAATACCGTGAATGTGCCTGCTATGGCGGAACAAGACCAAAGAACAATTGTAAGAAGGCTGAGCATAACAGCTCGCCCAGCACCCAGGACATGGATCCGTTTGTTGTAGTCACCCATAACTCAGCTAGCTCCCGCTAGGCGCACACAGATGCCGATACAATGTCGGCTCGCACAGCAAAACTGCACCTATGCTCCTCTTCAATTGTTACTTCTTAGAATTCTGGGCCTGAGCAGACTCAAAAGATGGATACTGACTTTCCGCTCTCAATGCATCGGACGACTTTCGCTGATAAACTCAGCGCATATTGTTTTGATGGGACGCGATTGTAGTCCAACGCCCACTCCGTCACAAGGACTTTTTAACAAAGTCCCCTGGGATCTGTTCCCGGTTTGAAACTCAACTCCGTTTCAAGGTGCAAACTGTTCCACTCGACCTGACCTACATCGAAATTCCATACCAAGCGGTGGTCAGACTTTGGTTCGCCCATTGCAACATTCCCAAAACGTACTAAAATTCTGCACACTCAGGCATACTTCATACGCTGCTACCGCGTTTTCGAAGCTGAACTTTAAAGAGGGAACCGCACAGAGATCAACTAAAAATCGGTTAAAAATTTCTTAAAAATGGCAAAGGGAACGGGAAGAGACATGGCGAGATACGAATTCGGGCCATTTCAGTTGGATGTGGAAGAACGCTTGCTTCTGCGTGGTAGCCAAAGGGTGAAGATAACCCCTAAGGCCTTTGATGTCTTGGTGTTACTGGTTGAGAACAGCGGCCAACTGGTGACCAAGGAGTCATTAAAGAACAAACTCTGGACCGATGACGAGTTCTTTGATGATGGTGTTATCGCTGTAACGATTGCCGCTGTGAGAAAGGCTTTGGGAGACCGCCGCCAAGAGCAGAATGGCACTCAATATATTGAGAACATTCCATTAAGTGGATATCGCTTTCTGCCTGCTGTGAAGAAACTACCCGACGAAAATGGGCAGCCTAATCCTATCCGTTCTGCATTTGATTTGGCTCAAACGCCCGAAGTGCTTGAAAAGAATCAATATCCTTTTAATAAACTCCTGATTGGAATTGCTCTTGGTGGCATTCTCGTCCTCAGCCTTGCAGCCGGGTACTATCTCAAGATTTCGCGCAAAGCTCCCTTGGGCCAGCAATCGCAGATATCGACCGGGACACGGCGGGTGGTAGCTGTGCTCGCATTCAAGAATCTTTCTCCCGACCCAAAACAGGCTTGGCTATCCAATGCATTTCCCGACTGGTTGACCTCGGAGCTGGCAGCCGGCGGGAAGCTGCGGATGATTGCCGTCGAAGACGTGGACCGCATGGAGAAGGACCTCGCCTTGAGCAGCAACGATACATACTCCTCCGAGATTCTTGCCAAGATCAGGCAATATCTCGGCGCCGACGTTCTCATACAAGGCTCATATACCGTTACGGGTACTGCTCCCAATGAACGAATACGACTCGACATCCGCACGGTTGATACATCGAATGGTCAAATGACCAGTAGCTTGACGGAAATCGGAAACAAAGCAGATATTCTCGATTTTGTGGCTCGGGTTGGGGCGGAGTTGCGAGAAAAGCTCGGCTTAATGGAAATCTCATCAACTGACACGGCTGCAACGCAAGCTCTTCTGCCCCGGAACCAAGCAGCAGCCCAGCTTTATATTGACGGCATCACCAAACTGCACGAATTTGACCCAGATGCTGCGGTCAAACTTTTAGAAGGATCGGTTCAGGCCTCTCCTGAATATCCTTTGGCGCATTCAGCGCTGGCAACTGCCTGGTCCGCTTTGGGGTACGAAACCAAGGCACACAAAGAAGCCCAAACTGCCTTGGATTTTTCGGCAACCCTGCCTCGAGAAGAATATCTGGCCATAGAAGCCAATTACAGGCAGATAGATAAAGACTGGCCAAAAGCCATCCATCTCTATGAGACCCTATGGACATTCTCCCCTGACAACCTGGAGTATGGAATTCAGCTTGCCCGAGCGCAAATCTCGGCAGGAAAGAGCCAAGATGCTCTTGCCACAATACAGACGATGCGCAACTCCAACTCTCAGGGGCGGAACGATCCTCGAATAGACCTGGCCGAGGCCAAAGCAGCAGAGTCGCTCGGTGACTTTCAGCGTGAGCAGGCCGCAGCAGAACGAGCCGCAGCCACAGCTAAAACGATGGGAGCGCGGTACATCCAGGGGATTGCCTTGCTGATGCAAGGATGGGCACTGGATAACTTGGGCCAGTTCAAGCAAGCGCTGGACGTAGATGAGCAGGCAAAACGGATATTTGAGGGGATGGGCGACCGGGCCGATCTGGCATGGGCCGAGAAGAACATCGCCGACGTTTACTCCGACGATGGTCACCTTAATGATGCAGTTAAAGCTTACCAACAAGCGTTGGTGATCTATCGCGGGGTTGGAAATCAAACTGGCATGGCTGTCACTCTGAACAACATGGCCTTTGTTTTGAAAGACCAAGGCAATCTTCCTGCGGCAAGGCAGATGTTTGGCCAATCGTTGACTATTTCTCGCGATGCGGGAGATAGAGCAAGGCAAGCATTAGCTCTCAACGGCATGGGGATCGTACTCTGGCGAGAGGGAGATTTGACAGCGGCCACAAAGGTCTATGAGGAGACTCTTGCCATATATAAAGGACAAGGGGATAAGAGCCGTTACGAACATAGTCTGACGAACCTGGGTCTAATACTGGAGGATCAGGGACGCCTCAAGGAGGCAAAGCAGAAATTGGAAGAGTGCTTGTCCATTGACCGCGAAATCGGCGATAAGACCGGGATTTCACGCGCTCTGGGAAATATCGGCGATGTGCTCCTTAGAGAAGGCGAATTGCTACGCGCGCAATCAAACTATAAGGAAGCAGACAAAATTAGCCAAGACATCGGCAACAAACACAATAGGGCCTATGCCTTGTCTGGATTGGGCGACGTTCTGCTTCTGCAAGGGAATCTGGTCGATGCAAGAACAAACTATGAACAAGCCTTAAAGCTGCGCCAGGAAAACAGTGAACAGGGGCTGGTGGCAGAAAGTCAGTTGTCAATCGCCGAGTTAGAAATTGAAGAAGGAAAGCCTCCGGAAGCTGAATCAAGGGCAAGAGCCGCCGCGGAACAATTCAAAAACGAAAATGAAGGCGATCAGGAGGCGTTGGCATTCGCAACATTGTCGTCAGCACTACTATCAGAGGGAAAAGTCACTGAGGCACAGGCGGCAGTCGAGACCAGCCTTCAGCTCTCGTCAAAAACAGAAGATCGTGGCGCGCGCCTCCGCATAATGATCACAGCAGCGCGAGTGCATGATCACATAGGCAAAACGCAAGACGCGATTCGGGAACTCAAAACTGCACTGTCCGACAGCATCAAATTTGGCTATCTTGAATCTCAATTCGAAGCACAGCTTGCTCTAGCTCAGGCTGAAATGGATGCGGGAAATGCTGCTGCAGGTCGTGCTTCGCTGCAAATTCTTGAGCAACATGCACGGAACCGAGGTTTTCTATTAATAGCCAAGAAGGTTGCGAGTTTCCTACGGCAACAAGCAGAACTTGAGTAGTGATTTGTCGCACCAGTCATAAGGTACCGCCGTGAAAGTCTGGCAACAACACGGAATTACAACAACTTACAAGGCACGGGTCGCTCTGTAAATCCTTGTAAGACGCCGCTAGAGATTCGCCAGAGTGTACCTTCTGTGTACCGCGCAGACGCTTGCTTCCTTCCTGTGCGGAAGTCCACTCTGCCAGGTACCGCATCAATTACGCCCTACAACTGCACGTCCTGAAAGCACGCCCACAGCAATGAGGGTGTGCGAGATGGCCCCGATTTGATAACTGACCAGCAATCAAGTCACTTCAAACGAATCGTCCCCTCCATGCTGTTGATGAGAATTTCCCTGAAAGGCAATTCCTTGCCCGCCCACCGTTCTTGGAAAGCGTCGGTCTGTTGCCGATCGATCTACTAGAAAGCGATTGAGCCTGAAGTTGCAGACCGCCAATCAGCAGGAAGGCAAGGAAGAAACGTGATGCGAAGCGACATTGATACTCAGGGTTCCTCAAGGCGAAAACCTCCTAAGGAGGAAATTAGACTGTTATGGAGTAGGCAAAAGTATTTCGACAGCAGCGCCCCCGCCCAAGCGACAAAAAAAACCAACCGCTGCCTAGTCGTCAGCTACTGTACCGGCGAAGCAATGAAGCCGTGAAATCCAGTCGCGTCAGAATAGTTTCCGACGATCACTCCAAGATCATTAATACCGTTTGCGGAAGTGACGACTTTGCCCTTGCCAGGAAAATCAATCGTAGTAATTGTGTCCTGTTTGAGCAGAAACCCATGGTAAGTGTTAGTCGTTTGGTCAAAGTACTGTCCCACAATATCTCCGTTATTGTTGATCCCTAAGGGGCCTGCGAATGTCGGGGAGTCAATATTCTTAAAGGTGCCATCGGAGGAAAGGACAAAACCATGGCCTACGAAATTCTGATCGAAGTAGTTCCCCACGATTGTTCCTGAATTATTAATTCCCGCGAAGGAAGCAGACAGGACGTTGCTGGGTAGTGGAATTGGCGAGAAACCCTTTGTCGATAGAAGGAACGGTCCGCCGACATCCGACGAACCGATCATCGTGTCGAAGTCGTTCACAGCAAAGATGTAGGTCTGAAGAAGTGCTGCAGGAGAGTCGATAATATTGTAGCCTCCGTTGCTGCTCCGCAAGAATCCGTGGCGATGTTGGAGATCGCTATCGAAAAAGAATCCGACAATCTCGCCCGAATTGTTGATTCCAGTTGCATTGGTCAACACACCAGGCGCGTCGATCGTAGTCGACGTCCCTCCTGAGAGAAGGAGCCCGTGAGTATTGAAATCCGGAGGGCCAGAGCCATATGTGCCAATAATATTGCCCGCGTTGTTAATGCCAACAAAGGTCGTGCTGGTGGTGAATCCATTTGGATTGTCAAAGGAAGTACACAAAAAAGTCATTCCGCAGTTGGCCACACTCTTGGAGTCGAAGACAGCAGTACAGGTCAAGTTGGCCGATACATTCAGAGTGAGGCTTGCGGAACTGCCCGTGCAAGCGCCCGACCATCCCACGAAAGTAGAATTCGAAGCGGGAGAAGCCGTAAGTGTTATCTGAGTGATATCGGCCCCGAAAGCGGCGGTTTGTGATGCACAAGACGTATCGCAATTGATGCCAACCGCCGAAGAAGTAATGCTCCCTGTTCCGGAACCAGCTTTGGAGACTGTGAGAGTGTGGAATTGTTTTGCCGCTATTGCTCCATCTTCAAGGCCGAGCTTGCCGTTGAATACCAAAGTGTAGCTGACCGGTGTTGGGCTTGTCGGAGGCAAGAACTTCAGGTCTTTATTAGTAGTTGTAGCGGGAATTGAGAGTTGCGCCGGGGTAAACCCCGGGACCGGAAGACGATTTCCTGTGGCATCGTCGAAGTAGAGTGAAAAGGTACCGTCCATATCTTCTGGCGTTGTGCCATTCAGGGTAGTGTTGGTAATTTGCAATGCGCTCGGGCTACCTTGGATTCCTACCGACCCCCGGAAGAAATAATCCAAGAGGCCCTCGGAGTATGCCTCTGCTCTGGACAGCAATAACATTGCTTGCTGATCATAGTTCAAACGATTCAGAGCAAATATCTCCGGCCCCTTTGTGGCCTTCAGGTCTTGGTCGAATATCGAATGCGTTGACATTCGCTTGTTTGTAAAGAACGTGGAAGTGTTGAAGTCGCTCACCGTATTCGTCAAGAAATTGATCTTGTCTGTTGTGCACAGAGCCGGGAATTCTGCCAGAAGGCTGGCCTCGGCGAGACGGCATCGTGCCCCATCCCCAGCGAATGCCGCGTCTACAAACAGCTCAGCATTCGTACCTAAGATGGTCGGCAGGGGGTAACCTTCTGGACCTGGAGTGCAGGATCCCACAGCATCAGTCGTGCAATTTGTTCCTGCTGATACAAAATTGAGGTTCGTAAATTCCGCAATACCTCGCCCACGATGATCTGCAAAAAAGAACTGCTGTGAAGGGAACGATGGTACTGGATAGACAATTCCGGGCAGCACTGGTGGGAGAGTCGAGGAGAGTTGAGAATACGCGTTGTCGACATAATGCTCGTATACGCTTGGATTGTTTAGAAAAGAGAAGACGGGAGAATCCGTTTCGATATGTGCGTCGTTCCGGACGTGTTGGGGCTGTGCGGCGTCTTGAATCAGATGGATGACATGTCCGAGAGAAAGGAACATTGCGGCAAATTCCCGATTTTGTTCCAATGGGTCAGCCTTTGTTAGACCATTGAAGAAGTGCAACCGTGCCGCAGAGTAGGAAAAATCGTTCGCCGGATCGCTCGTCAGACAGCCGATTGTGGCCAGGCACCCCACAACAGTGCCTGTCCCTTGGATAGCCCACTGGTCTGACGGAGTCGCTTTGACGCTTATTACATTGGAGGCCAATGGCGAAAAAGAAAAGCCCCGTGAAAAGACGGGATCATCGAAGTGCATGACTGACCTGGGAACCGTCAAGAACGAGACGTTTAGTCCGTCGGTGTCTTCTCTAATGCTCCCGGCAATTACCCAGCCAGCTCCAGTATGACCCTCCGTCGGGGTCGAAAAGCTCTGCAGCGGATCTATGTTCAATGCCTGGAAAAAATTGGCTTGGATGGGTTGCCCAGTCTGCACTGCATTGTTATAAGCGATGAAGGAAATCTTCGCGTGAGTTCTTGTCCCATAGGCGTAGACGTCAGATCCCTGGGTTAGGAGCGTGCAGATCGCGAAGAGAGCAGTGACTTTGTGGCGAATTCCAGTCATTGGTACCCTCACATGCTGATGAATTTCCATAGTCCGTTCTCGTCTTGAACCATGTAGATAAAGTAGACAATTTCGCCGTTGTCCCCAGTACGGGTCGTTATAAGCTCCACAACATCCCCAAACATCGAAGACAACTGTGCACCATTCAGACTTGAAGCAATCTCAGGAAGCTGATTCGAGAGACTCGTAAAGACATTCCGGAACTGCGGGGCTGCGCCAGGGTGAAAGAGTCCGACCGCAGTCTCGATATCACCCGATCCTAATGCGGTCTTGAGTCCAGACCATCGAGCTTGCAAAAGTGCTGCCAATGTGGATTTTGAAAGCACTAGGACGGGAATGCTTCCGGTCAGCTTGTTACCGGATGTGTCTGTGGCCGTTACGGAGGCCACAAAGAGACCGGGCTGGTCATAAGTCGTTGTAACGTCCGTAAGGTGCTGACCGGAAGCATCAGTAGCGCCGGTGCCATTGAAATCCCACTGATATTGAACGATGCCAGTTGGTGGTGTGGGAATGGCGAAGCTCACCGTTAAAGGCGCAAGACCTAGAGGAGGTACCGCCGTGACCAAGATGGGGGAAGGATTGAGTGCAACAGAATTTACCTCAATTTCTTCGATTGCTTGATTGCCGCAAACATTCGTCGCACGGGCCACAAGGGAGTTGGTCCCCAAAGATAGCGGCACATTGGCAACTGCAAACTGGTCTTGATTGACGAAGGCAGAGCGTGAATTGACGGTGGTTCCCACTTCGTCCGCGCTACTGGTGACGGTGCCGAGCACATTTACCGAAGCCAATGAAATGCTGCTGCCGGATGGTGGCGTGGTCACTTGGACATCCAAACACTGACTCACGCATTCAATGGAAAGGGTGAAAAAGTCATCGGCATCTGAATGGACTCGCACATCCAGTTGATTGTCGTGTTCGATATCAATGGGTCGCCTGATGACCTTTTGAGTCTTGGACGCATCGTCATCATCACTTCCACTTACTAGAGCTTCGAAGTCATCCTCATCAATGATGGTGTGACCGTTTAGCTTAATCGAGGCTCTTCTGACCCGATCGGTTCCGTCCGGATTACCGTTGCTTATAACGAGATCGTATTGGCCATTCTTCTCGCAGTTCTGGAACCTGTTAACAACTCTGGGCCGCTCCTCGGATCCGCGAGAGTACTGCTTTGGTCCAAATATTGGCAACATCGTTCCGTCAGTGCCAATCACTGAGACGCTCAGCTTGACGCCCCTTCTACCGTGCACCTCTACCTTGATGGTGTTGGACGGCGCCAGCTGGACAGGTTTATCGATCAGCAGCAATGGTTCCTCGTCATCACGATCACGTGAATGAAAATCACCCGGCGCGAGTATCTCGGTCCCATTCAGTGAAATGTGAGCGCTGGCTCGGTGGTCTCGTTCATCGGAATCGCTGTCGCCGTCCTCGTCTACGCGTTGGCTTTGGACACGGAGAAAGTAATGGGCATTTGGTGCGCTTGCTGAGAAAACACTGGTGATAGCGACTGGTTTGCCGCTCTCACGAATATATATATGTGGCCCAAAGACAGTGAATGAATCTGCCAGTGCGGGGCAAGCACTAAGCCCGCCTACCATAAAGAGGGCCAGAAAGAACTGCTGAAAACGAAGGTATCGGCTAGGAATTGGGAATCCTGGATGGCGCATCCTGTCCCCCTTGCGAGTGATGCGGGTGGCAACAATGACCCGGAAAACGCCTCTTGTCAAGTTATTTGTCGGTAAATGTCAAAAGAGCCGAACGAGAACGATTCTGACACTCAAGAGGCCAAGCCGGGCGGCAATAACCGCGGCGATCCAGCGATTCATATTGACATGAGAATTGGCCGCATGAAGTCTGACGACGAGATCTTCAGTGGCAAGCTCGGCGCTATGCATGTCCTGTTGAATTTCCCCTCCTACAGTAAGAGACTAAGAATTAGTCTCTCGTTTTCTGTAAGTGGTTGCGGGGGGTGGATTTGTCCCAGCTCAAGGCATTGATAACACGTAAGTTATTGATTCTGTGAAGTGCCAAAAGGCCTAAAAGGCCTAGTCTGCCGGTTCGGCGGTACAAAAACGGTACAAATTTTTCGCTCATTCTTCGCCTCCTTCTGAAACGCTTGATCTGTCTTCGCCTTATATTCGCTCAGCATATCATGCAAAAAACTCAGACGCGAGCGGAATTTCTGCATCGCCAATAGCGTAATCATTCAGGAGGCCAATGTTATTTTCCCGTCAAAATCGCGAGCCGCTCCGCAGCCTTATGATGGATCTCTCGCTTCTGATCATCGGAATCTTCTCGCGCTTTTAACGCCTTTTGGTAGTCAGCAGCAGCTAGCCTCCTGTTTCCTCTGAACTCATAGCACCGTGCGCGCCCATAGTACGTCCCGGCACCAGTTTGGCCACGGGCTATCGATTTGTTAAGGTCAGCAAGGGCCTTGTCGATACGACCTAAGGCAAGGTAAATCTGTCCGCGCGTATCAAGGATCGCACTGTTGTCAGAAGCAAGTGCGACGGCCCTTTCTGCGTCTGGCAGACCCTCAGCCGCTCGGTTCTGAAGGAAAAGCTGCCACGCATTGCCATTGTAGGCGGAAGCTAATCGCGATGAAACTAGGCCTTTTAGCGTGGGAGTGAGTTTAAGAACCTTGCTAAACGCGTCAATCGCCTGTATGTACCGACGCTTGTCTAGATCACCGTTGCCCTCAGAGATGAGGGATACGACGTCGTTATTCACACGACCGTCTGTGCCGAAATAATCTTTGGCGATCAGGTGATCACTGTCGTCATAGCGCGTGGCTATGCGGGCGTAGCCATTTTTGTCGAGCACCGGCTGACCGTCCGCACCGAAATACGCTTCATCGGTCTCATTGCTATGTTTGTCGTAAGCCGCGGTCTTATGTGCATAGGCTAGTCCTGGAGGTACCGTTAACTTGCCATCGGCACCGAAATAAGTTTCGTCAGTCTCATTGCCGCTTTCATCGTAAGCTCGGCGCACTCGTGCATAACCTTTTCCCTTAACGACGAGCAACTGGTCGTCCTTGCCGAAAAAAGTTTCCTCAACCTTATTCCCGCTTTCGTCGTACGCCCAAGTCTCGCGGGCGACCGCGTCTTGGAAGAAGCCCCATGGGATGATTGGCTTGCCGTCGGGGCCGAAATACGCAGTTTCGATGGTGTTGCCACGCTCGTCGTAACGCCATGTCTCTCGGGCATAACCGGATTCCGCTACACCGTTGAGTAGGGTTAGCCTTCCATCAGTGCCATAAAAGGCTAACTCGACCTGATTGCCACGGTCATCATATCGCAGCGTAGCTCGTGCATAGCCGCCTCCATAAAACGACCCGAATCTAGCTGGCGCTCCTTTGACATCGTAATATGCTATTTCAGTCTTATTGTCGCGCGCGTCGTAGCTGGCAGTCGCGCGGGCGTAGCCGTGATTATTAATACACGGTTTATCGTCTGTCCCAAATGACGCCTGCTCAACCACGTTGCCGTGTGCATCAAAACTCGCCGTTTCGCGTACACCACACGTCTCGCGAACCCCGGCAGACGAAAACATCTCAAAAGGCTCAACGGGGACGATCGGCTTTCCGTCCGCTCCGAAATACCGCACTTCGGCCCGATATCCGCGAGCGTCATATCCCAGGACTACCCGCGCAAGACCCGAGTTGAGAATCGACTTTCCCTTTGCGTCGAAATATGCCTCCTCAATCAGTTTGCCCCGTTCATCATAGGATGAGGTCTTGCGATCATAATCATTATTATCAAAAGGGCCTTGGTTATAAACTGGTCCACCGTCGACGCGTACGTGAAGAGTCTCTACTTTATTGCCATGTTTGTCGTACCGCCAAATCTCTCGGATTTCCCGAACTAGAGCACCTTTTGAGTTGTAGGAGGAGACTTCTGTAACATTTCCGTACTCGTCAAGTTGCATAGCGATTCGCTTTGTCAACGCTCCTTCAGCATTGCGCCATTCAACAGCCGCTAGATCCCCTGATGCCGAATAGTTTCTCCGCATCTCGGAAATGCCATCTTTCTCGATCGGCGTGACACCGTCCTTTCTGACATTCCGAATTGCGGTAACCTGTCCCCGAGTCGAATATTCATAGGCGCGACCAAAACTGCCCAGACTATCTGGTACTGGGCTTCCCCATCCATTTTCAAACATGCGCCTAGTGATAAAACCCCCGGCGTCGAAATACAGCCGATGCTGAGAGATTTCCGATCGTGGTGGCGGTTTGCTGGGCTCCTTCGCAACCAACATGGATATATCATTCGCAAATGCACTCGGTCGCCCTTCGGCCTGACGAAACAGCACCACTGCGGTTGATCGCAAGCGATCAAATTCGAATTCCTGTGTCGCAATAGGCCGACCTGTCGCGCCAAAGAGGGTGATAGCCGCCACTTGCCCGTTGTCGCTATAAGAGAGGCGCCATTCTGCCGTGCCTTCAAACCATCGTTCTGAATCAATTCCATCACCAGAGAGTTCCGAGAGATTGAACGTGCCATTTACGCGACGCAGTGCGACAACGCGCCCACGATACGTATCTAGCGCGTAGCTTGCACTTCTGTGGCTTGCCGTTGCTGCTGCGAGCGGATCGATGCCGTAGGGTTGTCCCCATTGGGTGCCATAGTCTGCATAGTACGTGGTCTTCACACGGTTCCAATCCCGCCACTCCCATCCAGCAACGGCGATCAACGCGGTTGCAGCTAGTATGGCCATTCGTAAGTAACGAGCGCGGCGCTTTTTTCGTGCGATCGCAACGTCCTTTGCAGCAAACGACGCCTGCAGGAAGTCGACTTCCCTCGCAGTCAAGTCAGGAGCGCAATCATTTAGAAACGTGCTGGCTCGTTCCAGAGTGAACGGAGTCCAAAGGAGCTCTGTCTGTCTATTACTAGCTTCCCATTCAGCGGTATTGGACAGCAGTCGCCGACGGAGACGAAGGTTTGAGCGGATGCGGTCACTATCGGCTTTGTCAGGTACATTGCCTAACCAGTGGCGCAGTCGATTCCATGAGCTAATCAGCGCCTCATGGGTCAGTTCATATGTCGGATGTCCCTGCTGCTCGGATACAGTAAGTAGACGAGCCTCGGGGGCGACAAACGGGGCAAGGACTTGTTGGACATGTGCGGGAACTTCGTTCTGGGCCACCAGCTCCGACAGGTCGGCGACACGCCTCGTGTCAGCAACGCCCTCACCGGGCTGAACCATTGCGAGGAATGCTCGGCGAATAATGCGTTGATCAGCACTTCGTGTTTCTTCAGTACCTGCTGCCTCGAAAAGGGTGTCGGCTACGTGCACCACAAAATCTTCGATTAGGCGAGATGCCCAAATCGCTTCATCTAACAGCCCGGCGACGTGCTGCGGCCACAGATGTCTTAAAGCAAACTGAAGCAGTGGCAACGCTCCCGGGCGTCCTTCGGCTTGGCTTGCCAGATACTCAACAAATGGCTCTGGCCACGCCTTGCCTAGGAGCTGTGCCGGCTTCGCAATCGCTTCGCACAGTTCGCCCCGATCCATAGCAGGCACGACAAGTCGATTCTCTCTAACTGCGCTCACGAAGGCGCCAGGACTTTTGACGGCAGCCACGAAGTCGCTTCTTAGCGTCACGGTGACAGATACGATGCCATCAGTCTCGCTGGCCGCGAACGCGAGGTTTTCCAGAAACGACGTACGCGCCGCGACGTCTGTACATTCGGTATAGAGTTCTTCGAATTGGTCCACGACAATGACGAACCGACAGCCTTTGCTGTCCGGGATGGCTGTCAGGATACGGTGTAAAGAACGGTACTTTCCATCTTCTTCCGAGTTCTTGAAGGTCGACGCGCTGATTTCTCCCACGCCCGGAAGGTGGGCGAGAACTTCCGCTAGGCGGTCAAGCGGTGCTGGCCCCGGACGGAGCACAAGCACCTTCGGCGTCTCGAAGCCGTGCATTGGCGCACGCGCCAATTCTGGTAAGATTCCAGCACGAACAAGAGACGACTTCCCGGAGCCCGAGCCGCCGATGACAGCTAGAATACGGGGACGACGGCCGTGTTGCAGCTGATTGATTAGTAACCACGCACCCTGGACGAGCTTACGCCGTCCGAAGAAAAAGCCGGCGTCGGTTTCATAGAAGACGTCGAGTCCGCGATAGGGGTTATCGACAGGCTCGGAAAACTGCTGCTTATGGAGTGCGGACAGCAGCCGTCGATCCGCAACAACAAGAGTGACGCGAACGTCGTTACCGTGCCCTGTTACAAACACGTTGCCTAGCGCGTCACGACCTACTGATATGCTTCCCACGCTGTCAGCGTGGACAGCTCCTTGTTCGCTTCCCTCTGGTTTCGAAAATTCAATTCCGCTAGTCAACTTAACACCTTACACAGACAGACCGATAATCGAGAGGAGTCGATGCCCGTTAGAGCCAAGCCAAGGCGTGGCCGGAGGCACTTAGATCCGGTTCGAATCCATTTAGCGATGCACTATTGCGGTCCTTGCGGGACGAGTGATCTCTAGTTTAGGTCGAGAGTCCAACGTATCCCAGCAGCGAATGCCAATTGCTTCCGAGCCATGCGGCGACATTGATGATCTGCGGTTTCAACTTCTCCGCTAACTCTGCGTACCCAACTGCCTGTTTTGCGTATTTCAAGACGCGCTCAATCGCCCCGCCGACTTCCGATTTGTTGGGTTTCGGTTTCCTGAGTTCACTTTCCGCGTCGCTTAAGGCATTGTGTATTTTTGTAGTGTCTTCCGACTTTAGGCCGGCTAGGCTCTCCCGTAACTTTGCTAGCTCCTGTTGCATATTCACCGTATTCGGCGGCGGCAGCGTAATTTGTTCGTAATAAAGGTGTGCCTTGTTCTGATCACCGGTGATGATGTTATTGCCTATTGCATTTCCACCAATTCGGACGGATCTGTTCGCACTTGATGTTGGTTTCTCGGTCATCCCGGAGTCCTCCAGATGTGATCTGTGCGCAACACTATACCATCGAGGAGTAAGGCAAGACGAGCCACAAGCCGTCTTATGGGAAGTCTTTCCCACATCGACAATGATATCCGGTCTCGCGCTTTTCTGCGACAGCTGGCCCTTTCCTCGCGAGAGGAGGAATCAGTAGCACAGAAAGATGGCACGATTCCTGCGAATTCGCGGCGGAGAACTTTAGAGCAGCAATGGAAGGACGGTGTAGATCAATACATAGAAGGAGTTCAAAATGGGCCGGAAGCGTTGTCGCACTTGCACCTGTTGCAGGCCATTGATCTCGATCTCCGGGCTTCCCACGCCGTTGAGGAATGTAGGTTTACGGAAGTGATTGATCGCGCCGCTGGGTGACTTTAGAGAGAATGAAATGCTCTATATCCGGCTGCCATGAATACACGCATTTGCCGACAGTCCTGACCCGGTAGGCAGCTGTCCCTATCGAAAACTTCATCCGATCGATATTTTTGGATTTCATGAGGTGTTGAACCTCTCTTCCTGTCAACACGGAATCTGCAACGGTGAACGCGAAATGAGTGAAGTGCATATTCTCTTTACAGGAGGTGGAGAACGAGGCAGCAGCTCCTTCAGGGGGAGTGCGCGGATGCGTGACTTGGGTTCTGGTTTTTCGACAGACCAAGTGTTCTTGAGCTAAGCAGCGCGGCGTTCGTAGCGGTGGTGGAGACCACCGACTTGCGGGAGTTCAATCACTCTTCCCAATGAGGGGGACTGCACAGGCCTTGGAATTGGTGCATCTTTTGCCAGTCCCAAGTGAGTGCGGGATTTTTCATAATATTCAAAATACGATTTCAGGATGCGACGTAACCCTTGCTCGCTGAAGATCATCACATGGTCCAAGCACTCGCGGCGAATCGAACCGATGAGTCTTTCGACATACGCGTTCTGCCAAGGAGAGCGGGGTGCGCTCAGGATCTCTTCAATGTTCAATGCCTCGGCGGTCTCGTGAAACTCAGCTTCGTAGCATGTGTCACGATCACGCAGCAGAAATCGTGGTGCCGTGTCCCAAGGAAAGGCATGTCGGAGCTGCTGGGCTGTCCATTCCGAAGTGGGATGTGGAGTGACGCCGAAATGCAATACACGGCGACGATCATGAGACAGCACCAGGAACACAAAGAGCAAACGGAAAGTTGCCGTGGGGACAACGAAGAAGTCAATGGAAACCAGTTCGTGTACGTGATTGGTGAGGAAGGTCTTCCAGGTTTGTGAGGGTGGTCTGCGTGGACGAACCAGATACTTGGCCACTGTGGTTTCACCGACATCGATGCCGAGCTTGAGCAATTCGCCGTGGATGCGCGGAGCACCCCAACCCGGATTCGCCAAACTCATCTTTCTGATGAGGTCGCGAATGTCGCGAGCTGTACAGGGTCTGCCCTGGCGGGCACGGCTCTTCCAACGCCAATAGAGGCGAAAGCCCTTGCGGCTCCAGGAGATGATGGTGTCAGGCTTTACTATGCGCACGGCGGAACGCCAACCTTGCCAAAGACGTGACAACCAGACCCAGAGGATGCGATCAGCATTTTGCAGGCGAAGGCGTCGACCAAGCTGAGAACGTTCGAGAACAAGAAGCTGATGTCGAAGCGACAAAATCTCAGCTTGCAGAGCGGCACGAGAACGCAACGAACTGCCCAGAGAGGAAAACAAAAGCCAGACTATGGCCCACATGGAATGAAACAGCTTACCAGACGTCCGGACAATAAGGTCAATGCTTTCAATCAGAACGGACTTTCCGATAGGCACAGCTGGTTATTCCCGTCGAAACGTTCGAAATCTGGCCACCTCACAACGATGGCTGTCCATTTTCGCGAAGCTCGATCAAAAGCCAAGCTTCCGGAAAATCTGGTCTTGTATTGCGGACGGCATGATTACGGCACAAGAGTCATGAAGAGAACTGGAAACCTCAAGGCGGTCATGGAGACCATGGGACATAAGGACGTTAAGACGGCCATGCAGTATCAGCATCCCGAGCTTGATATTGTGCGTGCAGCGCTTAACGACAGCAGTGACCCTGGAACACAAGCAGCAGTTTAGAAAAAGATATTTACGGCACACTTTACGGCACACCGTAAAAACATCAATTCGGTAAGTTATTGAAAAGTATGGTGAGCGCGGAAGGAATCGAACCTTCAACCTACTGATTAAGAGTCAGTTGCTCTGCCAGTTGAGCTACGCGCCCTTGCTGATTGGGAGTCACTGCGGAATCGTGGGGCCTTATTCACTATAGCGTAGGCTTCGCGTTCTCAGCAACCTTTCTCGTCTTCACATAAAATGCCTATAGCACTCAGGCCGGGAGAAAATCTGACCGGCGAAGGGCTTGAGGGGGGACCACAATGAGCAGCTCTGATGGCAGTTCGATTCTCAAACCTATGCGGATTGCCGTAGCCGCTGACCATGCCGGCGTGCCCCTGATGGATCCCATCCTCTTGCAGGTCCGCTCGCTCGGACATGAAGTGCTCGACCTGGGCACGCACGATCCAACCCAGCCCGATGATTATCCTGACTACGCACGCGCTATCGGAGAAAGTCTGCAAGCCGGACGCTCAGACCGCGGCATCCTGATCTGCGGCAGCGGCGTGGGCGCGGCGGTTGCGGCCAATAAGATGATCGGCATCCGCGCGTGCATGTGCCACGATACATACTCGGCGCACCAGGGAGTCGAGCATGACAACATGAACGTGCTCTGCCTGGGCGGCCGCATCATCGGCATCGAACTGGCCCACGAACTGGTGCACGCGTTTCTCGGCGCCCGCTTCACCAACGAAGAGCGCCATCGGCGGCGCCTGGGGAAAATCCTGGCAATCGAACAGCAGGAGTTAAAGCGATAGGGTTTCAGTACTCGGTCCTCGGTCCTCAGCACTCAGTGCGAAAGTGTTCCTGTGATGATGAAGTGATAACTATTTTCGATCGCTGCGGAATCGGCCCAAGTAGTGGTGCCCCTCCCCCATTACACTGAAGTAGTCTGCGAGCGCTAACTGGCCCACACTCAACAATATATGGCGCAAATAAAGCGTTGATGAAGTAGTGATCATTCATGCGCGAGTTGTGAGTCAGTGTTAACCCCTTCATAACATTTTCTCGTTAAAATCCTTCGCCAAGAATGGTTGCTGCGCTGTCTGAATCCAGGCAAACGCCATAAGGATGATGGGCTTGAATTTCTAAAAAGGCAACGGTTTGATATCAGAGTTTCAGGGTTCCTTGTTTGCAGCGGCCGGGCCATCCGTTCCCCCCGATAGCTAATAGATCGCGCGATGAAAGCCAGACCGGTTAGCTCCGGCCGGGTCACTGATGCGCACAATAATCTTAAGTCAGCGTCACTGCCCGAGTGGCAAAAACCTTATCAAGCCAGAACTTCCCGTTTTTACGGTCTCTGGCGACAAAGGGTGCTAGACATGCACCGGACACAGCAATGAAGCCAAGAAGTGTTCTTAGCAATGCGGTTCGAAGAGGCAGCGTTTCTCTGTTCTCAGGGATGACCTGATAGCCCAAAATACAAGCGCCCGGCGATGGCTTGTGGCGAACGAGTGGCAAGGCGTAGTAGAAGACCAACGCAACGGAGCCCAACAACATTCCTGCTGCGATAAGGGGTCCATCACTGGGAGCGGCGGTTGTACGCTCGAAAGACCACTCGAAGACTCTTGTTCTCCTCCACTCTGCAAGCATCGGCACGATGCCAAAAATCGGAGCGATTGCCGCTATCGCAAGAAGAAAGTCGAGCCAGAAGGCGACAAAGCGCCGGACGACGCCCGGCAAAGGTTGCCCGGGTTGGGTTGGCATGGCATTCATGAGAAGGAGATAAAGACCAATGACAGCCACAGAGAAAGCAAGTGCCCAAGGCGACGTTCCACCGGAAAAGTGATAGCCAGTGCTCGACGACCATTCCGAGGAAACACCGAAGGTTGTGGAATCGGTCACATTAGCCACGATCAGAAAAGCGGCCAGTACTCCAACGAATATCCATCTGAGATGCTTTAGGTTCATATGAGCGAGTCCCCAGTTAGGGTTAGGACAAACAGTAGGCCATAGCTCCAATAATCCCAATTACCGACACAAAGAAGGAAACAGACACTCCCTTTGACAGCAGCCAGTGCACTCCCACTTTGTCTATTTTATTTTCTTTACCTCTGGTTCCTCCATTGTAGAAGTCAGTTTTCTGGTTATACTGAAACCCATATGCTACTTGGGAAAATCCAGATGACCGTTGTCGTTGCCTTTCTCTCTCTGACATACTTGCCCTTGACATCCCTGGTCATTCTGGGTGTTTGCAAGATCTTTCAGACCGTACGCTAGTTTGTCCATTATCGGCTGTATGATGTATTGGTATTCAACTTCTCCAACATTCTGTTTTGCTTGGTCGATATTTATACCAGCGGCGGCACCGTAAATTACACCGACTCCCACCTCCAGGTCGCCATTAATCTTGTTCTTCACACTATCCACACTTCGAATCAATACATTTTGCGTCTCCGTTGTCGGATTATCGATTCGCTGGCCATTTCTAATTAAAACAGTTTTTTCACTATGCTCCAAACCGAATGAAGTTTTACCGACTGTAAGTTTAAAGCCAATCTTGCGGATTTCAGATCTCGTATTCTCTTCAGAACTCCACTTGTTTTCGAAATTCCCATGCGGTCCGAACGTGAATCCCGCGGAGACTTTGAGAAGACCCGCCTTCCCTATATTCAAGTCTAGCTTGCAGCAACTTAGTTTCACATACGTACTATTTTTAATAGCTTCAAAGTAAGCTCTCAGAAAAGACTTTTCTGCATGCCCATCAGGATCGCCGAAGGTCGTCGGATTGTTCTTCACGTAACTGTAGAGATTAAGGCTCTGCGGATTACCGAAGTTGGCATAGGGCACATCGGTCGGTTTGTCCGCCCAATCGGGCGTAATGAACCGCCCGATGGGATTGCAGTAGTAGCGTGCTCCGAAGTAATCACAGCCGGTTTCGGGGTCACGTTCTTTGCCGGTGAATTTGTAGTTGTTGCCGATGCCCGAATCAGTGACGATGCGCTCGCCGCCGAAGGGATAGTAATCTGACTCTTCTTTGATATTCCCGCTAGCGTCGGTGACTACACTGGCCGAG
>Ga0209166_10001500_pt1 | contig 19275 bp, 35 predicted proteins | sample Coa_R1_3_FD_187151 | JGI IMG/M metagenome (GOLD analysis project Ga0209166, IMG submission 187151) | Surface soil microbial communities from Centralia Pennsylvania, which are recovering from an underground coalmine fire - Coalmine... | ecosystem: Environmental > Terrestrial > Soil >... | reverse complement strand
AGGATACTCGCTGCGCTCGATCCTCGCAACCGGCTACGCCGGTAGGGAACGGGCGCCGATCGGCTACGCCGCTCCAGGGGGTGACCCAGGCCGCGGGACGCCGGCGGCGCCGAGCTGCCCCGGCTACGCCGGGACGCCTGGGTGACCGCCCTCCGGGCGTTCACTCCAGACCGCCACCCTACGGCGGAAATCGAAACCTCTCACTGCCCGTGCTCATCGGACCGGCACGCTTGCGTGACGCTAGCGAGTCGCCGGTACGCCGCACCGTATTTTCGGCAGCCGCACACCACCCGCGACAGGTGATAACTGCACCCGCGCGGTTGACCACGTGCGTGCAGTTTCCAGCTGTCCCAGGGACGCCAGTGCCTGGAGTATTCGAGCGGTGGCTAGGTGCGGGCGGTACGCGCGGTGGCGCCGCCTCATCGGCGAGAGTTCGTGGCATGCACTAGCGGCACACCGTCTAACGGCGCTCTGCACCGGCGGCCCAGCCTCGCCACAAGGCATCCGGTGCGCCGGCGACCCTTCCCGCCCGTCAGATCGAGGGGGGCACGCTCAGGGTTACGCCGGAGTTCGCGTGCTAGGATTTTCGCAGGGTGTAGCTATGCCGGAGATCCTGAACCGGCAATTAAGTTGTTAACGGCGCCGAGGTAGCGACTCGGCGCCGTTACACGTTTCGCCTGGTCACGGTTTTGTCACCGCCCCTCGTCCTCGCGTGTGAAAATCACCGGCGCGTCCGGTAGTGCTAGCGCCGGCTCCGGCTCGAAAAATCGCTGTGGCGGGCAACCGGGCGGCCCGTACACCCATGTGGGCCAGGCCCACGGCTGGCCGATGTACCCGCCACACTCGTACCCCACCGGCCGCTCCCGCAGCTCGGCGAAGATCGCGCGCAGGTACCCGCCCACGGGTGGGAGTTCGGGCAGCTCTGCCGGGCGGATCATGTAGGGCACCCTATGCTCTCGATCGGTCACGGGCTAGATTCGCCGCGCGGTCCAGCTGATCCGGTCAGTGACGGCTCCCCCGAACCGGTGAGCCCAGCGGTCCCACCTGCGTATCTCGCGGCGCGCTCCCCACCGGGTGAGCGTGACTACCAGGATGCGCCGCTGGGCGCCGTTCAGCTTGTGCTGCTCGATGACCGCCCACATCACGCACCGACCAGGGCCATTGGTACCCGAGCGACCACCCGCGCCGGCTGGCCAGGCTGGGCCGGCTGGTGCCGGCCGGCGATGTGCGCGGCCAGCTGCTCGCGCGTGATCGGCCACCCGGACACGCACCCGCAGTACGGGCAGTACCGCCGGCGCCGCCAGGGCCACCAGCGCCGCCTCACGGCTGCTCCCCGGTGGGTAACGCGCGCCGCGGCGCCGGCGGGGCCACGACCCGGTACAGCCGCGGCATGCCGGTGCCCAGCTCGCCGAACGCGCGGCGGATGGCGATGTTCTCGGCACCCTCGCGGACCAGGCGCCAGCCCATGCGCCCGATCACCCCGGAGAGCAGGACCAGGGCGGCGCCGACCGCCATCCCGTCCAAGTCGTCACGGTCCACCATCACAGGTCCTCCCAGTAATCCGGCTTGTGCTGTGCGATCACGAGCCGTTCCACTTCTTCGATGCGTACCCCGCCGTACTCTTTCTCGATCGTCTGCGCGAACACCAGCGCTACCTCCGTCATCGGCTTACCGGCCAGGTACGCGTCAATGGTCGGGCCGAGCGCGCCGCGGGGCAGGTACGGGCCGGCGTTGAATTTGCGATCCCGGGTGTCGTCACCCTTCTTGCCGTGCGGGCTCGGGTTGCGGGTGCTGGCCATCACACCCACGAAAGGCTTACCCCGCAACCACTTCTCCCGCCCGGCGGGGATCCGGGCGCGCCGGCGTACGGGCAACGTCGCGTCCAGCTTGGCGAGGGAACCCTTGCTGGGCTTGGATGTGCCGGCCTGCCACCGTTCCACGGTGCGCCGGCTGACACCGATCGCCGCGGCGACCTGGCCCAGGTCCCCGCGGAAGATCTTGCCCAGCTCCCCCAAGATTTTCTTGGGGGAGCCGGACTCCGACGACAGTGAGCGGCCGCGGCCCTCGTGACGTCGAACGAGGTTCAGGTACAGCTGGTCGACCAGGCTCGCGGAGACGTCCTCCGGGCCGAGCGGCGGTACCGGTGGCTGGGTCACGGTCGGTCGATCCCGATGGGCTGGTCAGCGAACCCGCGCCGGTCGGGCCAGGCTTCTTTCGCCTTGTCGATCAGCTGCTTGACCCTGGGGTACGAGATCCCGAACATCGGACCCAGCTCCCGGTGCGTGAACCCGAGCTCATTGAGCTCGCGCAGGACCTGCCCCTTCTGGGCGCCGAGGACGGCCACGTGTGCCTCCGCGGCCGCCTGAGCGGCACACAGCGCGTCCCACAGGTTGCGGGTGACCTCGTACACCCCGGAGCCGGGTCCGAACGCGTGACGGGTGCTCTCAGCGCTCACAGGACCTCCCCCGGCACGATCGTCACGATGGGCCGCCGGTCCGGCTGGCAGTCCGAGCAGCCGCAATACTCGGGGTGGTACCCCGTCTCGTCGCACAGGTCGTTCTGCCAATGCCAGTCCTCGCACCGGTCGCACCAGTAGTCCCCGCAGTGCTCCTCGGAGCAATCGTGCAGGTCGTGATCACCGTAATCGTCGTCATAGTCGCCGATCACGCGTCCGCCCCTTCCAGCACCCGGAACGCGCCCAGCTGCGTACCGGTCGGGTCGATGGGGAACCCGGCCGGCGCCGCGCGTACCGGGTCGGGGTCGTGGCTGCCGTACCAGACCGCATCGACTTCGACCTGGATCGGCTTACGCCCGGCCAGGTGCGCGGCCCACATCTTGCGCCACAGCCAGCACCGGCTGTCCGCGATCCAGGTGTGACGCCAGTCGGGCCGGTCGATGCGCCGCGCGCCGGCGCCGAGCATGCCGGAGGTCTGGCGGTAGATCTCCTTGCCGACGTCGGAGAGCACCGGGTCCTCGACCACCGCGCGGACCGCGCCAGCCCACCGGCGGAACAGCCGGATGTCCGGCGCTGTGAACGACTCCAGGGGTTCCACCGGCGGGTACCAGCCGTTGTCGGCCAGCCAGCGCAGCAGCTTGACGGTGGGGGTGGTCGGCCACCAGGAATCGAAGTCCTCGCCGGGCATGCGCACCCGGGGCCGGTCGCCGGCGGGGTCGGGGATCGAGCTGAGCGGCCACGGGTGCACGGGGATCCGCCAGTACCCGCCCCGCCTGACATCGAACGCGATGGTGTCACCGCGCCGGCGCGGGGTCTGGTGCTGCAGCGCGCCGCGGGCCACCATCAGGCACCCGGCCGTGCGCAGGTACGCGCGGATCGCGTCGTACCCGTGATGGTGCCGGTGCATGTCGGGTACGGGGTTGATCCAGCTCAACCATTTCTCGGCCTGGTGGTCGGGCTGCGCCGGCGGGATGTTGCGCCAGTCGGGCAGCCACAGCGGATCCTGGGTGTGCACCGGCCCGTACCGCTCGCGCAGCATGCCGATACCGGTCACGCCGGGACTGGTGTGGTAGACGCACTTCGTCTTGTCGTGGAACCGGACGTTCCACTCCCAGCTGCGATCCGGGTGCGCGACGTCGACCATGGGGTCACCGCGGACCCAGCCCATCAGGCACAGGTGCACCCGCGGGCGCCCGTCCGCGTACAGGTTGATCCAGCCGGAGCGGCGTAGCTTGTCCTGCCCGTGCCACCCGTTCGCGATCGCGCTCGTCAGGATCGGGTGTGGTCCCTGCACCTTGGGCGGGTCCAGCGGGAACCCGAGCCGTACCGCGCCGGTGTTGTCAAGCAGGACCAGGGCCTCATCGTCGGCGCCGACGTGGCGGCACACATCGTGCAGCAGCTCGACGAGGGTCCGGGGCGGGGTCATGACGCGGGTGTTGTACCGCGCCGCCTCACCCGTGATCAGAAAAATCGGGGCCATGACCGGGGGGAGTCCTTTCGTCGTCGGGGTCCGCCGGGACGCCGTAGCGGTCCATCTGTTCGGTCAGCATCGCGTCGACCAGCTGGTTAATCGACCAGCCGAGCATTTCCGCGCGCAGCCGTACCCGGTCCACCGTCGACTGACGTAGCCGCCAGCCGACCACCACGTCTCTGCGTTCCCTCACCATACCGACACGCTAGCAGACCGCTAGCGGAAATGGGGGAGCGCGGGCCGACGCCGCTCGGCCCGCGCTCCCTGACTTCCCCCTCCGGCCGTGGAATGTACCCCCGGCCTGGCCGCCGATGCTAGCGTGACACCCAATATCCGCTTACCGGAGGACCTTTCTTGGCACAGCCCATGCCGCCGGCGCAGAACGCGCCCGTCATGGATCCGAATTTCCTGGCGTACATCAACCAGCAGCTGGCCCAGTACGCGGCCGCGACCGGCGGCCAGTACACCCCGCCGCCGGCGCCGGAGCCCACGCTGGAGTGGCCCGAGGCCCTGGCGCTCATGGTGGCCCGCTCCGGGCTCGGCTGGGTCAGCGAGGCCCAGCACAACGCGGTACACGCCGCGATCGGAAAGCTGGTCGCGACCGTGCACAGCATGGAACAGGACCTGGCCGCGATCCGCGCCCGGATCCCCGTTCTCGCGGCGCCGGTGACCCCGCAGCAGCAGCAGGTTCTGGCGGCCGCCGGCCAGCCGGTACCGCCGCAGCCGCAGGCGCCCGTACCGCCGGCGCCGATGCCCGGCTTCCCCGGGTTCTTCCCCGGTACCGCGACCGTGGTCGCACCGGGTCCGGGAGCGCCGGCGTTCGGCCCGACCGGTACCCCGCTGGTCCCGCCGGCGCCGCCGGCACCGCCCCAGGCGGCCACCTTCCCGCAGCCGTTCGCGGGTACCCCGCAGCAGCCGGCGCAGGTGCCCGTTGGCTGAACGGACGGCAGCGAAGAAAGCCGCTCCGCGCAAGGCAGCCGTCCCGGCCCCGAACCCTGAGAACGGGGCCGGGACGGCGTTGCCGCCGGAGCTGGACGGCCAGGCGGCGCTGTGGCCGGAGGGCGATCCGGTGGCGATGCTGCTCGGGCAGATCCTGACCGTGCAGGGCCAGCACCTGGAGGCTACGCACAAGCTGGTCGAGATCACCGGCCGGGCCGCCGAGCTGACCCAGGCGGGTACCGCCGAGCTGGTCGCCACCCGCCGCGAGATCCAGACCGCCGCCGGCGGCCTGGCCGAGCTGGTGACCGAGGTCCGCGGCCTGGTCGACCAGCTGCGCCCGTACCTGCCCGTGGTCAAGCAGCTAGCCGAGCGCGCCCAGCAGCTGAGCACGCCCGGGGGCTTCCTGAAATCGGCCCTGCTCGGAGGCGCGGGGAAGGGGGCGCACCGTGGCCGATGACCCGCCCAAGCCACCCGACCCGGACGCACCGCCGGCGTGGTTCGGCCCGTTCGGCGATGCCCTCAAGGGCCTACAGGACACGGTCGCCAAGCTGGGCACGCCGCCCCCGACCCCGCCGGCACCACCGGCACCACCCACCCCGCCGCCGGCGCGCGATCTGGGCGCCGAGCTGGACACGACGCGGACGGAGTTTCTGCAGTGGCTGGAAGATCTCAAACCCAGGCCAGTGACGGGCCGGAAGCCGAACTGGTTCGAGCGGCTGTTCCTGGGCCACCCGAAGCCGACCCCGCCGCAGACCCCGCCGCAGACGTAGCACCGAAGCGACCCCGCGGCCGCCCGCGCAAGGTGGTACCACCGAAGACCACCGCGCCGGACGCGAGCCCAGCCGAGCAGTGGACCCCGACCCCGCCCCCGCTACCGGAGACCGCGACCCCGGCGGCCACCGAGGCGTACCTACGCCAGGCCGCGCTCGACTTGACCCGCGGTCTGCACTCCGCGGCGCAGGACCTGGCGATGGTCTCCCCGACCGCGGGTGTGGTCATGGCGCAGCGCGCCGAACCGGCGTCGCGGGGCCTGGTGTCGCTGGGCCGGCTACTGCCCGGCGGTACCACCGGCATGGCCGGGATCCGCATCGCCCGGGACGCCTGGAGCGTGTTGACGTTCCTGGCCGCGACCGGGATCGCCGCGCTGGTGGACATGGGCCGGATCGACCCGGGCGGGCGGGTCGCGCAGCGTACCGGGGTGACCCAGGCGTACCTGCACGTGCAGCAGCAGCTGGAGGCCCAGCGCGCCCAGCTGGCCGCGCTGTCGGCGCCGACCACCGCGGCATGGGGCGGGTACGCGCCGCAGCCCGCCCAGGCGGCCGCTGTGAGCCCGCAGGACCTCGCCGCGCTGCAGGCCCAGGCCCAGGCCCAGAACTGGGCTCTGATGCAGGCTCAGGCCGCCATGCAGGCCGCCCAGGGACCAGCCGGCACGGTGTTCCGGCGGAATGTGCCGGGGTGGTAGCGACCCCTCGTCGGCGGCCGCCGGTCGATCTGGACTGGCGGCCGCCCACCGTGCCGTTCGCCCAGATCCAGGCGCGGATCCGGGCGGGGTGGGGGGAAGAAGCGCCGGGAATCGTTGTGCTGTCCCAGATCCGGGCCGGCAAAACCCACCTTGTGCGGCGCGGGATCCTGCCGCTGGTCGGCGCCGAGGAGCGGGTGCTCATCGTCGACTGCAAGGGTGACGACCCGCAGGTCACGCAGATCCCGGCCCGCGCGGTCGACAAGATCCCGCCCCGGTGGCGGCGCGGGTCACGCCGCGACCGGGGGCACTGGCTACGCCTGGTCGTCTCCGACAACGTGGCCCGCGGGCAGGCCCAGCTGGACCAGGCGCTAGAGCTGGTGTGGCGCGAGGGTGACTGGGTTGTGTACTGGGATGAGGCCCGGTCGACGTCGGGCCGGCAGGCCCCCGACTACAACCGGCCGGCGCTGATGAACCGGCTGGTGCTGCGCGGCGGGTACAAGGGGATCCGCACCATCATCGGTACGCAGACCCCGAGCTGGGTCAACCGGGAGACGTTCTCCCAGCGCTCGTTCATCTTCGCCGGCCACATCCACGATGAGGACGCGCAGAAACGGGTCGCGCAGGTGGTCGGCAACCAGCGCAAGGTGTTCCCGTTCCTGCCGAAGATCCGCCGCCGGTGGTGGCTGTACTCCGACGAAGAGGATCAAGAGCAGTTCTTCGCGCTGACCACACCCCCGGCGTGATACTCTGCCGGCCGACCCCTTGTACGGCCGCAGTTCGCGCAGTACGCAGTACCGATCCCGTTGTAGTGACCGGCCGAACCCCCGCCCGTTGATGGCCTCTCCGGGTGGGGGTTCGGTCGTTTCGGTCCTGGTCAAAGTGGCGCGCGGGTGGGATCATCACGGGCTATGGAAGGTCGCGGGCACGTACACGTCGGGCTGTTCTTCGTGCTGTCGGTCATCGCCGCGGACACGATCAAGGGCTACGTGATGCGCTGGGCCGGCACGCGCTGGCCGAACAACCCGGCCATCCAGGGATTCATCGCTCTGCACTAGGGCAGGGCGCTACCGGAGGACCGTTATTGGCCGCGTCCACCCAGACGCTGCAGACAGCAATCCCGGCGCTGGGCACGGTTTCCCGGCTGCCGCAGACCACCGCTCAGGGCGCCGGCGCGGACGCGGGCAACGTCCCGTTTCCCCGGTTGTCCAAGCAGTCACAGATCCTCGGCCCGCAGATCGCCGGCGTGGCGTTCGGCACGCTGCAGAGCCCGATCGTCAAGGCGGTCGGCGGGTACCTGCGCCACATCTGGCTCACGGTCACCGCGGCCGGCGGCAACGGTGGTACCACCGCCGCCGTCGCATCCGCTGACGCGCCGTACAACACGATCCAGCTGTTCGTTTTCCGCGACCCGTTCGGTCAGCCGATCATTCTCAGCGATGGCTGGGGGATCCACCTGATCAACATGTACAGCGGCCAAACGGGCATGCTCGGGTTTGGCAACCTGGAGTCGGCGCTGCCGAGCTGGTCGGCGATCAACACCGGCGGGAACTTCAACTGGAGCACGCTCGTGCCGCTGGAGCTGGACAGCTCCGGGTACGGGTCGCTGCCGATGATGAACGCGTCGAGCCAGCCGCAGCTGCAGATCCAGCTCAACCCGGCCGGTACGGTGTTCACCACCCAGCCGGTACCCACGGTGCCGACGCTGACGATCCAGGCCGACGAACCGTTCTGGATCGCCCCGGTCGACGCGCCCGGCATGGCGCCCGCCGACGTCGGTTCGTCGGGGCAGTGGACCATGGTCAAGGCGCAGGGCCTGGTCGGCTCGGCCGCGTTCCAGCGGATCATCCTCCCGCGCGTCGGTACGTTCTGCCACACGCTGATCCTGCAGCTTCGTGACAGCACCTTCGCCAGGATCGACCAGTGGCCGGCGAACGACCTCACGCTGTACGTGGACGGGGTACCGCTGCTCACCGAGAGCTTCAACCAGCGCGCGGACAACATGTACCGGCAGTTCGGCGTGGCCCGCCCCACCGGCTGCATCGTGTACACCTTCCGCAACTCGGTGCAGACCGCGGTGTCCAACGCCGACACGTACGACCTGTTGCTGCCGACCACCCCGGCGACGCTGCTGGAGATCGGCGGCACGTTCGGGACGATCAGCAACGCGCCGGCGCAGATCATCTGCTACATCGGCGAGGTCTTTCCCGTCGGCGGGATCCCGTACGCGCACCTGGCCCAGTAGCAGGCGCGCCTGTAAGCATCACCCGGCACGGCTACCCCTTTCACCCACACGCCGAACCCCGGGGACCAGCGCAAGCCATGGTCCCCGGGGGGAGGCACCCGTACCGCAGTCCACCGAGAGGTATCGATGCAGCCATTCCAGCAGTACGGCCAGCCCCAGGCGCCGCAGCTCGACCCGGCCACCCTCGCGGCCCTGCATGCGCAGTGGCAGGCCCAGGCCGCGGCGTACCCGGCCGGGCACCCGAGCAACGGGTACCAGTACCCGGCGCCCGACGCGCCGCCGGCGGCCACCCCGTCCGCCGCGGCCGCGTTCGGGCTCGCCGAGCAGGACACCGCCGCGCCGGTCGTGGCGTCCGGTGGCAGCCGCAAGAGCGCCGCCATGGGTGTTCTGTCGGTCGCGTTCGTCCTCGCGGCCACGGCCGGCACAGCGGTCGCGGTCGGCAAGCTGCTCGACCGGCTCTTCGCCGCGGCCGACCAGCGCGCCGCCGACGTCGAGCCGGTCGACCAGGACCACGCGCATGGCTAGCCTGCAGGCCGGCGTGGTCGGCATGGCCGACGTCGAGCGCAACCCGACCCAGGTCGCCGGCGCCAACGGGGGCCGGTTCGATCTGTCCTCGCCGGCGACGTGGGCGACCATCTGGGCGGTCGGCGCGTTCGCGTGGCTGACCGGCCTGTACTTCGCCGCGGGCGGGTTCAAGGGCTCGGTCGGCAGCTAGTCCAAGATCATGTTTCTCGAGGTAGCAGATTTGACGAAGGCGGGGTTCTGATGTTGCGCAAGTGGCGTACCGGGCACACGGTGGCCGCGATCGCGGTCGGCGCAATCAGTCTGTTCGCGTGGCAGACGATCGCGGCGAAGCGGTCCAACGCGAAGCGGTCCTAAGAGCCGGTGTTCACGATCGGGGTGGCCCTGCTGGTCGCCGGGTACGGGTCGCTGTACACCGGCGTCCTGCACCTGCTCGCGTTGAAGAACGGCGGCCAGCTGCCGGCGTTCAAGAACGACCAGGCGCAGCCGGCCCCGAGCCTGTTGCAGGCGTTCGGGTTCGCAACCCCGCTCGGCCCGGCGGTCGGTAAGCAGCTGGGCCCGACGCCGGACCTCGCGCCGGCCGGGTCGACCACGACGCCGGCGCCCGGTGGCCCCGGGGCGCCGGAGCAGCCCGGCCCGGTGACGATCAACATCAACGGCAAGCCGGTCAGCATCACGCCGGGCCTACTGCCGGGGATCATCATCGGGCCGGCGCAACCGGCGCCGACCCAGAGCCTGGTACCGGTGGGGGTGTTCTAGGTGGACGGACGTCAGCAGCTGCTGGCCGCGTACCTGGTGGCGCTCGGGTTCGCCGGGTACACCGCCTGGACGTCGGACACGCCGGCGTGGAACACCCCGCTACCGGACCCGGGGACGGTGCTGCACACGTCGGTGTTCTTCGGGCTGCTCGGCATCGCTGAGCCGATCATCGGCGAGCCGGTGACCGCGCTTCTGGGGTGGGGCACCCTGATCGCGCTGATTCTGGCGAAGACCAGCAAGACGGCCGGCGCGCAGATCGTGGGCGGCCAGGGCGGCAACGCCGCGTCGGGCATCGGCGCCGGCATCGTCGGTGGCGCCGGCGGCGCCGCGGTCAAAGCAGCAGGAGGGAAGTAACGATGGGTGGGCGGATCGTCAACGTGGTAGCCCTCGCGATCGGCGGCATCGTCGTCGCGGACGGGCTCGCGAGGCCGGCTGGTCTGAACGCGTTCTTCAACGGGGTCGGCAACCTGTGGTCGACCACGGTCAACGGTCTCCAGGCAAGCGCGGTCAAGTAGCCATGGCCAGCTCCTGGCCGCTGTTGGGTCGGCCCAGCCCGCCACCGGGCAACCCGGTCACGTCGCCGTACTTCCCGATGGTCATGGGCTTGCGCCCGCCGTCGCAGCCGCCGTTCGGCGGCCGGCTGATGTCCGTACCGCTGGTCGCGAATACCAGCGTGGTCAACCGGATCCCGGTACGTACCGACGTCACGTACAACTACTCGTACGGCGCCGACCGGATGCCGCTCAAACCGCCCTGGCCGGGCGGCGCGGACGGTGGGGTGTACCGCTCGACCTTCCAGCCGTACGTGCGCCGGCTCTTCGCGTGGGCGCCGTCCTCGCGGTTCATGCGACTGGCGTTCCCGCGCAACTACGGGATCAGCTTCCGCGCGCCGCAGATCTCCACCCAGACCACCGGCGGCGCCGGCCCCGGCCGGATGCGCCCGCGCCCGTTCTTCACGCGCGTACAGACGATCCCGCGGCCGGGCCGGCAGGTACCGGTGTACCCCACGCAGTCCGCCGGCGGGGCGGGGGTGAACAACAATGGCTGACGACCCGGCGCCGCGTAAGGAGTCCTTCGGCAAGACGCTCAAGGCGAAGGTGCTCGGCGTACCGCTCGGCGTGGTCCTGGTCGGCGGGGTCCTGGCCGGCGCGTGGTACCTGCGCCGGCGGGCCGCCGCCCAGGCCGCGGCCGCCGACCAGGGCCAGCCGCAGAGCGCGAGCAACAATCCGGGCCTGGCCGACACCAGCTCGGGGACGCTGCCGTACATGGGCTCGCCGGTGTTCCTAACCGTGACCTCGCCGAATGTGCCATCTGACACAGGGTCGGGCTCGACCGGTGGCGGTACCGGCTCCGGCTCCGGGTCGGGGTCGGGTGGCGGGTCGGGGTCGGGTGGCGGGTCGACCGGTGGCGGTACCGGCTCCGGCTCCGGGTCGGGTGGCGGGTCGACCACCCCGCCGACGTCGACCCCGCCGACGTCGACCCCGCCCCCCCCGCCCCCGGTGACGTCGCAGACGTACGTCGTGCACTCCGGGGACACCCTGTCCGCGATCGCCGCGAGGGAGCACGTACCCGGCGGGTGGGTGGCGCTGTACAAGGCGAACGCGAAGATGCTCGACGACATCGCGCGATCGCACGGGGAGACCCGCGGCGATCTTGGCCTAGGCCCAGGCTCGCACTGGATCTACCCGAATGAGCGGCTGGTCCTGCCGTCCGGGTCGCACCTGTGATCGGGCCTGCTAACCCATCCATATGCGGGGGGTGCTGACGTGGCCGACGTCGCCACAGCCCTGAAGGGCTCGGACGGTATCGCGTTCTTGGTGTCCGCCGGGATCGTGTACGAGATCATTGCGGCCGCGTGCAGCTCCCCGCAGACGACGGAGATCAACGCCGGGGTCCGCGCTGAGACCTTGATGAAATGGGTCAAGCTCGGGATCGGCCAGGCCGCGGTGTTCGTCGCGATCGCCGCGGCCCTCGACCGGGGACACCGCGCCGCGATCCTGTCCGGCGGCGCGCTAGCGGGCGGCCTGATGTACGCGCAGTACGAACACGCGCGTCGGGCCGGCCTGGCCAGCAAGGCGCCCGGAACCGAGACGCACTGACCGATGGGGGCGGCCGATGTCGCGATCGCGTACGCGCTGGCACAGCGCGGCAAGTGGTATGAGTTCGGTGCCACCGGCCCCGACCGGTTCGACTGCTCCGGGCTCACCATGCAGGCGTACAAGGCCGCCGGGATCAACATCAGCCGGACCACGTACACACAGGTCCTGGTCGGTACCCCGGTCAGCAAAGCCAACCTGGCGCCCGGGGACCTGGTGTTCCCGACCCCCGATCATGTCCAGCTGTACATCGGGTACGGCAAGGTGGTGCAGGCTCCGCACACCGGGACTCAGGTCCAGGTGTCCAACCTGGGCGGGGTGTGGCAGGCCCGGCGCATCACGACCCCGGGCAGCCCGGTGAACGCGCCGCTGGGCTCCGGGACGGGCGGTCCGAGTGGTTCAGCCACCGGGAGCACGCCGGCGACGTTCACGGGCTCACCAGACGGGCCGAGCCTGTCCGATCCGCTGGGAGTCGGCGCCGCCATCGACAACCTGACCGCGAAGCTGTCCGCCGGCGGCCAGGCCGCGCTCGAGTTCGGGATCGGGGTCGGGGAGATCTGGGCCGGCCTGTTCCTGATGCTCGGCGGGACCGCGGTCCTGATCGCACACACCAGCCGCGGCCGGTCTCGCTTGCACCGGGCAAGTCGCTCGGTCTACCGCCGCCTGGGTGGTAAAGATCAAAAGGTCGAAGAAGACCAGGAGGAGGACGACGAGTGAAGACCGCCCTAGCGCTCGGCGCCGAGGTCGACGTCGCCTCCGGTGCCGAGCTGCACGCCGGCCTGGCCCACCTGGGCCAGGGGTTGCACAGCAAGCTGGACTGGTTGGGCCGGGCCGGCAAGGTGCAGCCGCCGATCCACGACACGCTGTACCCCACCGAGGTCCGGTCGATGAGCGCGGCCGGGCCGAACACGGTCTGGTTCCAGGGGCCGACCGTTGGGCAGCTGTGGAACCTGCTCGGTGTGGTCTGGGTGGCCGGTGACGACCACACCACCGTGGCGAACGCTACCGCCGCGGTGTACAAGGCCAGCGCCGCGCAGGGCTCCCCGTCCGCGGCGTTCCAGCTGCTCAACCCCGGCGGCACGGGCGTGCCGGTGCCGGGCAACTGGTACCCGCCGCGGCTGTCGACCTGGCTGCACCCGATGGATGGCCTGATGGTCGTGTTCTACGGGGCCGGGATCGCGAACGGAACCCAGCTGTACGCGACCGCGTTCGTGGACAAGTACGCCGCTCACGAGGCCGAGCGCTCCAGGTTGCCGTGACCGGACCGATCAGTCTCCAGGCCGCCTTCCCGACGTACGCACCGTGCAACGCGAGCGGGGTCGGTACGGTGCGGTTCCAGAACCCCAAGGCCACCAGCCAGTACAAGGTCACATCCGTGGCGGTCGGCCCGACGTCGCCGGCGTCGACCGGGTGCACGTGCCAGCTGATGCGCCTGGGCTTCCAGCTGGTCGCGTCGACCCCGTTCGCGGGGATCGGGGACACCGCCGGCGGCGACCCGGTGTACCTCAACCCGGGTGAGTACATCGACGCGAATATCACCGGCGCGCCCGCTAATAGCAACGTGCCGGTCGTGTTCTATTACGAAGAAACCCTGTTCGGCCAATGAGGTTCAGCAAGGCACTAGCCGCTCAGATCGCGATCGGGCTCCCACCCGGTCCGACGATCGTCATCGGTGTGGCACCTATTCCGCCGGAGCTGGTCACCTATTACCTGAACGCGCCGCTGGCGCCGGCCGCGCCGGAAACCATGGTCGGGGTCACCATCTATTACGATGGTCAGACCCCGCAGAACTACGTGTACGAGGGAATGGTGGTCGATTCGTCGACCCCGAAACAGACGTCTCTGGTCGCGGGTTCGATGGTCGCCGGCTCCGGTGTCAACGAGTGGTCGCGCGGTCTGCTCAACCCGCCCGGCGTCCTGGGTGGCGGCCGCAGTGAGTACGCGCTGGAGTCCAACACCCTGATCCTGCACACCGCGCCGAACGTCAACCCGGCGCAGACCGTGGCCGGGTCGCGGATCCCCGGGGACACGGCGCACCGGTGGTCCCTGGCCGCCAACGGCACGCAGGGGTGGGGGCCGGGCGGGTCCACGCTGACTGACGCGTACCTGGCCCGTACCGACGTCGGCGACCTGGAGATCGGGTCGTTTCTTCGGCTCCGCGGGTTCGGCGCGCTCACCGATGACGCGTTCGAGGTCCGCCAGGACCCGGAGGCAAACGGCCGGCTGTTCTCGCGGTTCGATGGGCAGCTCGGCTGGTCGGACGGCACCAATCCGCGCGACACGAGATTGTTCCGCCGCGCGGCGGGTGAGCTTTCCGTGGACGGCGATTTCTCGATCAGTACGGTCGGGGATGGGTTGCTCATCGCCGAGGGCACCAATGCGTCAATGGGTATCGCAACATTGGTGGCGGGAACAAAAACGGTGAACACATTCGACGCGGGCGCCAACGCCCGCATATTCCTCACGACTCAGGTTCCAGGCGGTACCCCCGGTTTCGTGAGAGTGAACAGCCGGGTAGCCGGGACGTCGTTCACCATTCTGTCGTCCAGCGGCACCGACACATCACAAGTGGCCTGGCTGATTGTTACGCCAGCATAGAGGAGGATGGATGGGCAAGAGAAGCTACCTGCACCGGCGTGAGGACGCGGCGCAGCGCCAGGCCGCCGACGTCGAGGCCCCGCCGAGCGAGGCCCCACCGAACACGATGCTGGGCGAGCTGAACCGGGTACCGCTGTACACGTACGTGTCCGGGCAGCCGGGGCCGCAGGGCGTCAAGGACGGCGAGCTGTGGGTGTCGGTGCAGATGAACCACGGGCTGATGGCCGTAGCGTTCGCGCTGCACCCGGCGATGGTCGATGCGTGGGTGCGCGACACCGGCCGGGACATGCGGGCGATCGCCGCGAAGCTGATCAAGCACAACAGCGGGGCGGCGCTGGTGCAGGCGGGGATGGCCCTACCCAAGCGGGAGCTGTGGGTTCCGGGCCGGCGATGAGCAGCGGGTACTACATCCAGCGAATCCAGTCCACCGGCCAGTACGGGGTGTACAGCTCCGAGACCGGAAACCTACTCACGTTCTGCTGGCGCAAGCGCGACGCGCGCCGCCAGCTGGAGCGGCTACGCCAGCGCGCCAACCGGAAACGGAAGGGCAACGAATGAGTTCGACGATCGTCGATTACACCGGCCGGATCGACCCGGCCACCCTGCACCAGCACGGCGTGTCCGGCGTCGTGCGCTACCTGTCCTGGCTGCACCGCTGGGACGGGCAGAACCATCCCGGGGTCAACCCGAAGATCATTCAGAAACCCGAGGCCGACCAGCTGTTATCCGGCGGCCAGTCCCTGACCCTGGTCTGGGAGTTCGACGCGCGGGACTGGCTGGGCGGCCACGATGCCGCCGTCGCGCACGCCCAGGAGGCGATCGCCCAGGCCCGCTCGATCGGGTACACGCCCGGCTGCCTGATCCTCGGCGCGTGCGACTTCGACATCACCGCCGAGCAGTGGAGCGGCGCCGGGTACGCCTACGCCATGGCCTGGGACCACGCGATCCGCGCCGGCGGGTACCGGCCCGGCGGGTACCTGCCCTTTGACGGGATCGAGTTCGCCCGTCACGCCGGCCTGCTCGATGTGTACTGGCAGGCCGGCCTCTCGCGCGCATGGTCGCGCGGCCGCAACGCCACCCGGCACCCGGCGGCGCAGCTGTACCAGCACGACCAGGCCAACATCGCCGGCGAGCTGGTCGACGTCAACACCGCCTACGTCGACGATTGGGGCCAGATGCGGCCCACCGGTTCCGTCATCCTTCTACCCCCGCCAGGAGACATCGTGAGCGGCTGGAGCACCGTTTCCCGTACCAACACCACACCCGAGGCCACGCGCACCGTGCAGGGCCTGCTGCTGGCCCGCGGCTACCCGGTCGGCTCGCGCTCGGGCGGCCCCGATGGGTCCTGGGGTGACGTCACCGACGCGAGCGTGCGCCGGTTCCAGGTCGAGCACCACGTGCCCAACTCGGTGACCGCCGGCGGTACCGGTGACGGCCAGGTCGGCGCGAACACCCTGCGCGCCCTGCTGGAGATCGGCTGATGAGAGTCGCGTACGCGATCGGGTGCATTGCCCTGGCGGCGCTGTGCCTGGCCGGGTACATCGTGATCCTGATCTTCGCACCGGGTAAGGAAGCCGCGTACCTCGGCGCCGTCGAGCTGATCGCGCTGCCCCTGCTGGCCGGGTTCGGCGGGTACATCACCAGCCAGCTCAGCAACATCACCCAGCAGACCAACGGCAACATCAGCTCCCTGATCGCCACGATCAAAGAGCACACGCGGATGCTCGCCGCGGCGTCCGTACCCACCGAGGCAATACCGTCAGCCGATGGTGGTACCCTCGCCGCGCCGGCGTCGGCCCCTCCTACGGCGGCGCCGGTCCAGAGCCCGTAGGGAGCGGCCCGTGCAGCGCTGGACCCGCCAGTACCTCGATGAGCGGTTCCGGCCCGTACGGGCCGCCTGGGAGGGCCACCAGCACACGTTCACGCTCACCATGCACCAGCCACAACACCCCAGCTTCTGGGTCGGCCACGCCGGCTCGGTCCGGCTGATCGGCCGGGACGGTCACCCGATCGTGTTCGTGTTCCCGCGCGATCTGCCGGCATACCTGGCCGCATGGTCGAATGACGTACTCATGGCCGGGCTACTACCTTCGGACCAGTCCCCGCGCTAGCATGATCAGCCAGAGGATTACGGCGCCCGGGGGGAACGGCGCCGGCGGCCCGGGTTCATAGCCGGGGGGCGAGGGCCGCATTCCGGCCCCCGGTCGTACCCGCTGAGGCGGTAGACCGGGGGCCGGCTCCGCTTGCGGAACGCTTGCACAACGCTAGCGCCGGGGGTACGCTCACTGTATCAGCTACCCCTACCCACTGTGAGGCACCATGCCGCCTGACCCGCGCGACTCGTGTCGCCGTTGCGGCCACTCGTACCGAGCCCACTCCCACCTGAGACCCGGCTCCGAGTGTGTCGCCTGTCCCCCGTCCTCACCCGGATCCCGGCACAGCCGGTGTCCCCGATTCAAGAAAACGCGTTGGTACCACAGGAGGTTACGCAATGGGTAGGGCACTCCCGATCGACGATGGTGCATACGGCGCCGGGTCGGTGTTCAGCATGCCGCGCGCCGGCGACCCGCTCCAGCCGCGGCGCGCGGCCGCGCTGCGGTACCTGGGACTACCGGCCCGGCTCGCCGAGCCCGAGCCCACCGGCGACCCGGCGGCGCCGTTCGTCGACCCGGTGTTCAGCGTCGAAGAGCAGGCCGCCGGCGCGCCGATGCCGCACCAGGACCCGTTCCCGCACGCAGACAACGTGCTGCGCTGGAAGCGGCCGCCGACGTCGTACGGCGTGGTGTACCGCGACCGGGACGGCGAGCTGTGGGCCACCCAGGTTGACGGGTGGCTGATCTACCTCGGCGAGCACGTGGCCGACAAGCGCGGCGTGGACGGCTCGGTCTGGCCGATCGAGCGTCAGTCGGTCGAGCGCCAGTGGGGGCCGCTGCTACCCGTGGGCGAGCAGTCCGAGGCGGTCGCCACCGAGGCGTTCGAGACGTTCCAACGCATGAACAACGAGGTCGAAGCGAAGATCCGGGAGCGCGATCGCGCCCGGCACCTCGCCGAGAGCCGCGGCGAGCAGATCAAGGAACTGTCCGCCCAGCTCACCGCCATGTCCGCCCAGCACGAGGAACAGATGGCGATCGCCGAGCGCGCGTTCGATCAGGTCCGCGAGCTGCAAGGGATCATCAGCCGCTACCAGGAGCGCACCGGCGGCGCCGACGTCGTGGCCGCGGCCGCCCAGCTCGCCGCGAACGGCGCGGTCGACCAGGTGGCCGCCGAGCGGGACCAGCTGCGCGGTGAGCTGGCCCAGGTCAAGGAATGGGGCGAGCAGATCGAGCGGGACTACGTACCCGCCATACGCGAGCGTGACACGCTGCGCGGCCTGCTGGCCCACACCAGGCACGTCCTGGAAACCGTGCTGCCCGAGGTGGTCGAGCTGCGCGCCAAGGTCGAGCACGGCATCGCGAACCAGTATGAGCCGTGGCCCTGGGACCGGTGGGACAACCTGGACGAGAGCCTGAAGTACCGGTTCGCGCACTCGGTGCAGGTGTACGGGCAGCCGCCGGCGGACTTCCTGGAGCGGGTGTTCGGTGGCCCGTTCACCACCGAGGACCTGGCCGACCTCATGCGCGAGATCCGGCCGGCCGGCGAGCGTGCCGTACGCGTGCTCGCCGCGGCCGCGGGGTACCGGTATGACCCCGCGCCGGTCGACGGCGCGCCGGCGGTCCTGGCCGAGCTGGACACCGGCCGGCTGATCCCGGACGGGTTCACGTCGGAGGTACTGGGCCTGTCATCGGAGGCCGGCGATGGCCCGCAGGCATGACTACAACTACCCCGACCCGTTCGATGACAGCAAGTGGGTGGGCCGCGAGGAGCACCAGCAGGAAGCCATCAGGGCCGCGCTCCGGCGCTCCGGCCAGGCACCGGCCACCGGTGGCAGCATCAGCGGTGACACTCATCGGCACTGGGGCTGCGTCCTGGTCCTGGTCCTGGTTCTGCTGGTGACGTCCACACCGGTCGCTCTGCTGTTCACCTGACACCGCAATTCCAGAATGGGCGGCCCGCAATTGTCGGGCCGCCCATTCTGTTTCACGTGAAACAATTCGTGATCGGAAAAGAAATAGTTGCGCTAGCGCTTTGGCATTGCTATTCTAGAATTGTCAGAACGGAATAGGGAAAGGGAATAGGGAAATGCCGACGATCACAATTAAGGGAAAAGAGATCCGGCGAGGCCAGATTCTCAAGATCCACGGTGGGACCACGACCGTGCGGGTGGAAGAGATCAAGTCGGGTGCCCAGGCGGTACAGGTCCGGGACATGGGCGGCCGCTGGTACGGGCTGGACCGGGAGGAGTCGGTACAGCTGGTCGGCCACTTCAACCCCGAGTGAACCCCCTGCGTCGGTGCCGGCCCCGGGTACCACCCGGGGCCGCAACCTGTCAAGACGTGGATACGTGATTGCGAGTTATCGGCCTCTCCAGTGGGAGTACTCGGAGCCGGCCGCGTACCTTCCTAGGTTGCATGACGAACGTCACTAATTGATAGCGGCGAATTATATAATTGGTGTGGCGTAGCCACACGCCCTCTACAGCTGTTGACGCACAACGGATCCGCGACCGTCCATTGTGCACTGTCCACTGTGGAGCGGCGTAGCCGCTCAGTCATCCTCCGGATGGCGCAGCCATCCGACAGCCTTCTAGCGGCGTAGCCGCTTGCGAGGATGCGGCGTAGCCGCTATCCTCAC
>Ga0209166_10001497_pt1 | contig 19306 bp, 10 predicted proteins | sample Coa_R1_3_FD_187151 | JGI IMG/M metagenome (GOLD analysis project Ga0209166, IMG submission 187151) | Surface soil microbial communities from Centralia Pennsylvania, which are recovering from an underground coalmine fire - Coalmine... | ecosystem: Environmental > Terrestrial > Soil >... | reverse complement strand
GGGCGCTGGGACTCTTACTCATAAACCATTGGGGCTGGCCCTCATTTACCCCCATCTTGGTGCTGGGCATTCCGATGCTTTTCTTGCATGTGCGGCTCGTCTTCGCCACCTACGCCGCTATCGTCGATGATCAAACCGGGGCGCGCTCCGTGCGCATCAGCATTGGCATCGCGCATCGCCGCTGGCGCATGGTTGTCGCCGCCTTTGTCGGCTCTGTGCTAGTCGAAGGGCCAGTCATCGGGCCAATCTTTCTGCTAATTCAAGGGATTACCAACCCGTTGGTTTCTGGTGGATTTACCTGGGTGCTGGTGATGATGATGCGCCCCATCTTTATTGCTACCTTACATGAAATCTATGAGGATTATCGACCAGCCGACGAGATCGCCGAGCGACTCAAGCATCCGCAACCAACCCTCGTGCAGCGCCTGTTGCGTAGAAAAGCGGTGCGCAGCCAGTGGCCGTCGGACTTCCAGAAACAGCAGAGGGTGGAGCATGATCGAGGATAGCCAGGAGGCCAGCACATCGATTCGCACGGAAACGCTGACGGAGATCGAGCAGACCCTCCGACTCCACGACGGCCTGAGCATCTTTCTCCGCGCCTGGGCGCCAGCCGACTCAGAGCGCGTGGTGGTCTGTGTGCAGGGTCTTGGCGGGCATGGCGGCTATTATCGGGAACTTGCGAGCCAGCTTGCCGCAAAGGGGACCGCAGTGGTTGCCCCTGACCTGCGCGGGCATGGACGCTCAGAGGGCACGCGCGGCAGCATTGATCGCTTTGACCGCTACCTGGAAGATGTCGAGGCGGCCCTGGAATGGGCGCGAGCGCGCTGGCCGGATAAACCGCTCATCTTGCTGGGTGAAAGCATGGGAGCCTCTATCGCCATTCAGCACATCGCCAGCGCCCGACGGCGTTCCGATTTCGTTTCTGTAGACGGGCTGATCCTCATTTCGCCAGTGCTGCGGCCTTCTATTCAACCGACCGTCGGCGAGGCGCTGCGCTATCTGCGCTTCCTGCTGACCGCTCCGTCACGCCCGACTATGTCCGTGACAGGGCGCGAAGAACTGGGCTGCCGCGATGAGGCATTCAACGACCGTTTGCGCGCTGATCCCCTCTTTGTGCGGCTGGTCAGCGTGCGCTTCCTCAATAGCCTCACCTTCTGGCTCTGGCGAGCCAGACGCCAGGGGGCAAAGATTACACTCCCGTTGCTCGTGCTTCAGGGAGCGTGTGATTATGTCGCCAATCCCGCCGGGACAGCCGCTTTCTTGCGCCGGGCGCCCGGCGCCGATCAGCGCCTCCTCACCTTCCAGGAAGCCTATCATTGTTTGCTCTATGACCCGGCAACTCCGCTCGTCTTAGAGGCCCTGTCGTCCTGGCTAGCAGGCTATCCCAGGGAACCGAAAGCTGCTCGTGCGCCTGCTTAGTTAGGCGCACGAGCAGCCAGTGCAGCAAGGGTTGTGCCGGAAGGCTGCGAGGGGACAAGCACGAGCGCATCACATGCTCAGCACGGGTGGCTCATGGCCGGTCGCTCCCTGGCTCACAGCGAGTTCATAGGGTTGCTGCTCTTGTCTCTGGCGGTACGAGCGGAGCAGCCCACCGCCAGAGCCGCCTCGCCGCCTCGCCAGCGCCCGCAGCATCGTCAGCAGCGCCGCAGCAAGGCTGAAAGCCACCAGCATATCAATCACAGCCACGATGCCCAGCAGATCAGCCAGCGCCCCCATAAACAGCATGACTGGAATCGCGCCCCCATTGAAAAGTACCTGATAGAGCGCCAGCACCCGACCACGCAACGCATCGGGAGACCGTTCTTGCATATTTGTCTGAGCGGGGACGATAATCAAGTCTAAGCTCAGCCCTGCCAACGCCGTCAGGACGGCCACAGTCAACAAAAACGGCGGATCGGTCCACCAGGCAGCCGGGTCTGCAAGGCGCGCCAGCTTCTGGGCGATGGGGAGCAAGCCAATCCCAATGGCCGTGCCGATCATGCCGGAGAGAATAGTGATGGTGGAACCCAGACGAGCTACTACCATTGGCACCAGCAGGGAACCGGCCACCAGTCCGATACCAGCAGGCGCAAAAATCAGCGCGGTATCACTGGTGGGCAGATTCAGCAAGCGCTGCACAAAGGTAGTCGCCAGCTCGGCAATGATGAGCATGATCAGGCCACCAAAGCACGCTTGCCAGAGGCCGTCCAGTAACACGCCATCGCCACGAACCAATCGCCAGCCTTCTCCCAGGTCAGCCTGCAAGCGCCGCCAGATGCCAACCGGCGTTTCCAGCACGACGGGCCTCACCTCCACGCCAATCAGGGAGGCTTGCAGAACCTCTGGCGCTCTCCTGGCGCTTCCCTCTGCGCGAGGGCCAGCGGGCTGGCCCTCGCGGGGTAAGGTTGCGGTCAGGCCAGCCGCAACCAGATAAAGGACTGTCAGGCCGATAAAGAGCGTTTCTGGCGGCAGCAGCATCAGACGATGCGCGCCTGAACCCAGGACAACGGTTGGCAGCAAATCAAGGACCAACGGACCAAGGACAAGCAAACCAAGTGCCTGACTGACATTCAGCGTTAGATTGTAGAGCGAGAGCGCAGGTAGCAACTCAGTCTCATCAACCAACCGAGGAATAATTGCTCCTTCTGCTGGACTAAAAAAGAGACCGACCAGCGAGAACAAAAAGGCCAGCCCATAGATGAATAAATATTGATGAGGATCAATGAGCAACGCAATGACAAAAAGGGCGGTTGAGAGCGCGCGAACCACATTGCTGATCCAGAGGATGCTTCGACGATCAAGTCGATCCACCAGCGCGCCGGCTGGCGCTCCTAGCAGCACTAATGGCAGACTCAGCGCAATAATCACCAGGCCCACCAGGGTTGCCGAGTGAGTCTCATCAGTAATCAGCACGATCATAGCGTAGCTGGCGGTAAATTGTACGCTGAGATAAATAATCTGGGCCAGCCAGAGACGCAGGAGCGCGGGATGCCGCAACACCCGCAAGACTGCCAGACCTGTCAGCGGTCTACCCAAGCATTCCCTCCCTAAGTGCTTTCGCTGATTGGCTTCCCCTCGTGTACAGATTGCGCCTTCCGAGAGGACGCCCGTAGGGTATCATATCTTATGGCCTCCGTCTATCCCTGTAGCGCCACAAAACACGCTCCCTGGCCTCATCCTTCACAAAAGAAAAGCTCTTTCTTGTTGCCCAGGGTTTCAAGCATACCAATGATCTGCACCTGCTGTCTGAGAGTGCGCAATTTAGCTTTGTGATCAATGGACAATGGGTATACGGACTCACAGATAGCACCTTCGCGCAGGGGAATGTTGGTCTGGCAGTAACTGGACAAGGGGAAGCAAGAGTCTTCAGCCAGTTCCGTCTCTATCAGGCGCCAACGCATTGAGTCCCCAGCAACTAGCCCACGCAGGCACGCGACAAACGATCCAAGAAACCTTCTGTCTGCCAGGAAAATTTGAACCCTTGGCCTAAATCACCTTGCCTAAACAGAGCAGAGATGGTACAACAGTAGTGGAAATAGTTGCTTCTGTTGGGAAAGGCCAAAGGCCATGACATCCATATCGAACAAGACTTATCCGAATCCCGGTTCAGAAGCAGTCTTCAGACCCAGCAGACAACGCTCTCAGCCCCGCATTGAGTACAGTTTCGATCTCATTACGCTGGTCAATGCCAAGGGGATAGTGACCTCTGTCAGTCCGTCCATCACCGCCCTGCTGGGCTATGCGCCTGAAGCAATCGTGGGCTGTCATGCAGGAACGCTGGTTCATCCTGATGATCGTGACATCCTGCAACAAGTGTTAGCAGAACTAGAGCAAACACCTGGCGGGAGCCTGAAGGCGGAGTATCGGCTCCGCAGTCAAGATGGCGCCTGGCACTGGTTTGAAGGCAGTGGCACGAATTTGCTCCAGGTACCTGGGATCAGCGCCCTGGTGATCCATTTTCGCCAAAGCCGCCAACGGGCGCTGGCTCCGCGCTGGAACAAGAGCAAGCTGGGCGCATGGGAACACACCGTCCAATTCTATGAGACGGACGGCTTCCTCGTGGATGCGTTAAGCAGCTTTATTGAGACGGGGCTGGGCGCAGGGGAGACCTGCATCGTGATCGTCACGCAGGCGCACCGCGAGCGGCTCGAGCAACGTTTGCAGGCTAAAGGACTGGACCTGGCAGCCGCCCACACGCGGGGCGAGTACCTCGCGCTGGATGCGGCCGAGACACTGGCGACGTTCATGGCGAATGAAGTACCAGTTCCGGGGCGCTTCGCCGAGGTCATGGGGAGCCTGATCGGGCGCGCGGCGCAGAGCCGACGCCCCGTGCGCATCTTTGGGGAAATGGTGGCGCTGTTGTGGGCAGAGGGAAATCAGGCGGCTGCCATCTGCTTGGAAGCCCTCTGGAACGAGCTGCATAACACCTACCCCTTTTCACTCTGCTGTGGCTATCCGATGCACGGCTTTGCGGGGGATGGATACGAGGGACCGTTCACTGCGATTTGCCAGCAGCACTCGCGGGTCATCCCTGCTGAGAGCTACACCGCCCTGACCAGCCCGGACGAGCGCCTGCGGGCCATTAGCCATTTGCAACAGCAGGCGAACTCGCTCCAGGCCGAGATTGCAGAAAGGAAGGCGGCGGCGGAGCGCCTGCGCATTTCTGAAAACCGCTACCGTCGGCTCTTTGAAGCGTCCAAGGACGGGATTCTGCTGGTCGATCCTGGCACTGGCGCCATAACCGATGCGAATCCCGCCCTGACGGAATTGCTGGGCTACACCCGCGAGCAAGTGCTGGGTCAGGAGCTCTGGCACATCGGGCTGTTTGAGAACCGGGAAGCCACCCTGAAAGCCCTGCGGGAGTCGCAAGAGTACCATGTTCCTCGGTACGAGACGTTGCCACTCCACACCAAAGAGGGACAGCCTCGGTATGTTGAGTTCATGAGTACCCAGTTCCAGGTTAATGGTCACATAGTTATCCACTGTAATCTGCGCGACCTCACCGAGCGCCGGAAGCTGGAACAGCGCACCTTTGAGGCGCTAACGGCCCTGCTCGAACTCGCCCGCTCGCTCGCCTGGCCGCAGCACGAGGCGGAACCTCCCACGATGCAAACCTTTGCGCCCCAATTGGCGGAATTGGCCCGCCGGGTGCTGGACTGTGAGCGCGTGGCGCTAACGCTGTGCGACGCAGACACCGGAGCGCTGAAGGCGCTAGCGATGGCTGGGGCGCCCGGCAACCAGAGCGCGCAGTGGCAAGCCCTGCTGGACGGCGCCAGCTTGCAGGATTATCTGACGCCGGAAGCAATCGCCACCTTGCAGACAGGAGCAAGTTTGGTGGTAGATCTGACGCCCCCCAGGCTCCGTAAGGTCTCCCTGGAGAGGATGATGGCTCTGGTGACCCCGATGCAGATCGCGGAGCATCTGGTGGGCTTCCTCTCGTATGACTACGGCCAGGTGGCGCATACCTTTACCCCCCAGGAGCAGCATCTGGCGGAGGCAGTATCCCAACTAGCCGTCTTCGTTCTGGAGCGGGAGCGCTGGCTCGTCGAACGATCCGCCACCCAGGCCCACCTGCTGGCCCTGGAAGAAACTACGCGGCAGATGGATGCGTTCCTCAGCATCGTCGCCCACGAGTTGCGCACGCCCATTACATCCTTGAAGACCTCGATCCAGTTAGTCCGCCGACGGATCGACCAGGAACTGGACGGAGGAGGTACTCTAGAAGGGCGGCGCCCCCTCACTCCGGCAGAACTCTTAGGGCGCACCGAAGCGCAAGTGCGTCGGCTGACGCGGTTGATTGACGATCTGGTCGATCTCGCCCGCATTCGCTCCAGCAAGCTGGAGGTGCGCCTGGAACTGTGTGATGTTGGGCAGGTGGTGACTGAACTGGTGGAGAACGAGCGCCTGGTGTCTCCGAACCGGCTTATTCATTTTGAACCGCCAACGCAGCCCCTCCTGGCCTGGGGAGACCCAGACCGGCTGGGTCAAGTGGGGATCAATTATCTGACCAATGCGCTTAAATATGCCCCGCCAGATCGCCTGATCACCGTGCGGGTGCAGCAGGAGGGAAGGCATGTCTGGGTTGGTGTACAGGACCAGGGGCCAGGGATTCCTCTCGAAGAACAGGAGCGTATCTGGGAGATGTTTCATCGAGTGCCAGGGATTGAGGTCCAAAGCGGATCGGGCATCGGGCTAGGTCTGGGGTTGCATATTAGCAAGAGGATGATCGAGCGGCAGGGCGGTCAGGTCGGCGTCGAGAGTGTGTCTGGGCAGGGCAGTACCTTCTGGTTCACCCTGCCGCTGGCGCCCCCGGAGTCGCCAGAACCTCCTCCGGCGTGAGGGGACGAATCAGGCGGGTGCTCCAGCCTGGGCGGAAGGGCAGGCTCGGTGGGATAGCGTGAGCCATTGGGAGCAAGCCCTACCTCCAGCGAGCAGACTTTCTCAGATCTGTGTCAGGAAAAAGAAAAAGACGGCTGAATTTCCTCAGTCATCTTCCCATCAGGCCAGATGTAGGAAGGGTCGGGAGCCGGCGAAGGGATTTGAACCCTTGACCTACGGTTTACGAAACCGTTGCTCTACCGCTGAGCTACGCCGGCAAGAGCGTGTTTTTTTATCCGATGGCCCCCCTATCATAGCGCAGAGCCGGGCGTCTTGTCAAGCTTTTTGCCGAACCTGACGCTTGCTCCCCTTAGCGAGCGTTGGCATGGTTCTCAACAAAACCCGAGTCCCTCTGCCAGAGGGCGCACAGGCAAGCCCCAGCAGACACCCACCGTTGCTACTCCTCAGCTAGTGCGTTATAATGACCAGCAAAGGGTTCACATTAGCACTGGAGGAAAGCCGCGCATGGCAACGGGAAAAGGGGCTGCGTCTCGGAAGAAATCGAAGGCAGCGGCGGTGGTTCTTGAAGAAGAGCAGACACTGGCTGAAGTGGCGCTGGGAGAGCTACCCATTCTGCCGGTACGCAACACGGTCCTGCTGCCTAATATGGTAGCCCCACTCTTCGTGGGCCGCGATAGCTCTTTGCGCGCCATTGAAGAGGCGCTGGCGCGCCAGCGCACGCTGGTGGTAGTCGCACAGAAAGATGAAACAGTTGAGGAGCCAGGCCCCGATGACCTCTATCTGGTTGGCACTGAAGGTGTGATTGGTCGCGTCCTCAAAATGCCTGATGGCACCACCAATGTTCTTATCCAGGGCCAAAGACGATTGAAGCTGGGGCGCGTGCTGCGCTCAGGCGCCTACCTCCGGGCAAAGGTTGAGCCAATCGAGGAAGAGGTGGAGAAGACTCCCACCATCGAAGCGCTGATGCGCGCGACGCTGGCAATCTTTGAGAAATGCGTCAAGCTCAGCCACACACTGAATGAAGAAGCCTACGTGACGGCGCTCAATATCGACGCTCCTGGCGCGCTGGCCGACTTCCTCATCTCCGTGCTGGAACCGCCCTTGCCCCAGCGGCAAATGGTGCTGGAAACCTTTGACCCGATGGCGCGCCTTCAGAACGTCAGCGTGTTGCTCTCCAAAGAACTGCACATTCTGGAATTGGAAAATCAAATTCAAACACAGGTCCAGCAGGAAGTGGATAAATCGCAGCGCGAATACTTCTTACGCGAGCAACTAAAAGCCATCCAGAAAGAATTGGGCGAGCATGACCCGACCATTCGGGAGAGCATGGAACTGCGTGAGAAGATCGTCGCGTGCGGCATGCCTGCCGAGGTGGCCGAGCGTGCCAACCGCGAGCTAGACCGCCTGGCAACCATGCCCGCAATGGCTCCTGAACTCACCATCGTGCGCACGTACCTCGACTGGCTCGTGGCGCTGCCCTGGACAGAACGCACCGAAGATCGTCTGGACCCCGCAGAGGCGTCCCGCATTCTCGACGAGAATCACTACGGGCTGGAGAAAGCCAAAGAGCGCATCATCGAGTATATCGCCGTGCGCAAGCTGGCGCCCCATACGCGCAGCCCCATTCTCTGTTTCCTTGGGCCGCCAGGTGTCGGCAAAACGTCCCTTGGGCGCTCTATTGCTCAGGCGCTGAACCGCAAATTTGTGCGCCTGTCGCTGGGCGGCATTCGAGACGAGGCAGAGATTCGCGGCCACCGGCGCACCTATATTGGCGCGCTGCCAGGGCGCATTATCCAGACGATGCGCATTGCCGGAACGGTCAACCCGCTCTTCATCCTCGATGAGATCGATAAGCTTGGGGCGGATTTTCGTGGCGACCCCTCTTCAGCGCTCCTGGAAGTGCTGGATCGAGAGCAGAACCATGCCTTCTCCGATCATTATCTGGAGGTGCCCTACGATCTCTCGCAGGTCATCTTCATTATGACAGCCAATTCGCTCTATTCGGTCCCCTGGGCATTGCGCGACCGCATGGAGGTCGTCGAGTTGCCGGGCTATACCGAAGAAGAGAAGGTGCGCATTGCGCATACCTTCTTAATTCCCAAACAGATGAGCGATCACGGGCTGACACGCAGCCGCATTGGCATCGAGGATGACACCGTGCGCCGCATTGCGCGAGAATATACCTATGAAGCGGGCGTGCGCAATCTGGAGCGCGAACTGGCGCGGGTAATGCGTAAAGTGGCGCGGCAAGTCGTGGAGGGCCGCAAGAGTAAATCAGCAATCACGCCCAAAAAGCTGCCTGGATACCTGGGGCCGCCCAAACACCTACATACCCAGATGCAGGAAGCCGATGAGGTGGGCATCGCCACCGGCCTGGTCTGGACCAACGGCGGGGGCGACATCCAGAGCATCGAAGTAACCCTTGCCGACGGGCGCGGCAGCCTGATGCTGACAGGCCGCCTGGGCGAAGTGATGAAAGAGTCAGGGCAAGCGGCAATGGCCTATATTCGCTCGCACGCCAAACAGCTTGCTATCGATCCGAGTTTTTATGAGCGGCGCGATATTCATATTCACGCGCCCGAAGGCGCGCAGCCCAAAGAAGGTCCATCGGCAGGCATTACCATTGCCACCGCGATCATCTCTGCGCTGACCAAACGCCCTGTTCGGCGTCAGGTGGCGATGACCGGCGAGATCACTACGCACGGGCGAATCTTGCCGATTGGTGGGGTCAAAGAAAAGGTACTCTCAGCGCACCGGGCGGGCATTGAGACGGTGCTGCTGCCGAAGCTCAATGAGAAAGACCTGGAGGAGATTCCCGCAGAGGCGCGCCAACAGATCACCTTCATCTTTGTAGATCGCGTGGAACAGGCGCTTGAGGTAGCTCTTCATCCAGCGCAGCCACAGGAAGAGAACAAACCTGACCAGGAGAAAACCAGGCCAGAGGGTAGCCCACCAACGCGGAAAGATCACGAGAACGAGCAGACGCGACATACGCTCCGGCGACCTAAGCCGCGCCTGCGGCGAATAGCCCTCTCTGCTCAGCCTCCAGGTGAGCGCCCACAATAATTTCGCTCCTTTTTCCACATGGCGTTCGATTAGGAAGGGAGGCTGTAGTGGCCGTTGAATTCTGTGGAACCTGCGGGCAGCCGCTGATTCCAGATCAACTGTTCTGCCAGCACTGCGGGTCACGTGTTGATGATCAGGCCACGCAGGCGGGAGCGCCGTTCGCATCGGCCACTCCAGCCACGCCAGGTGGCACAGGTAGGGCGCTCTATTGTGGCGCCTGCGGCGCACTCGTAGGAAGCCAGGATCGTATCTGTCGGCGCTGTGGGGCGCCGGTTGAGCCTGCCCAGGGTCTGGTCGTCTCAGACCCCTCGCTCAGTGATCTGCCAACGATGCGGGGAACGCCCGCTCCTCAGGGGTATCAGCCCCCCTCCTATGCTGGCATTCCGGCTGGCCCTGGCCCTGGCTATCCCGCGCAACAATCGCCAGCCTGGGGCGCAGCGTACAATGATATGCCGCCGGGCGTGGCGCCCGCTGATCCCCCCACCTTCACCGCAGGCGGAGCAAGGCGCGGCGCTCTAGGACAACAGACACCTTACTACGCGCCATCCGGCCCAGGAGGGCCGCCGCATCAGCGCGGATCACGCTGGCCGCTGACGCTCGCCCTTGCGCTGGTGGCGCTTGCACTGATCCTCGGCGGCAGCCTCTTTCTCCTGCTCCGTTCATCGGGAGGCACAGCGCAGAATGGGGGCACCACACCCACAACCGCCTCTGGAACGCAAACGCCAGGGACATCCACCCCCGTGACGCCCACCCCGGCGTCGCCCAGCCCAACCCAGGTTACGCTTACCCCGGGCAGCGCCGAGGCGCTCATTCAACAATTCTATAGTGACATCAATAATAAGCAGTACGATGCCGCCTATGATCTGCTCTCGACGGAGTACCAGCAGACCCAATCGCGCCAGAAGTTTATAGATGGCTTTAGTACGACCGTGCAAGATACCATCAACATCCAAGACACCCAGACGCAGCCCGACGGCACCATCAGAGTGGATGTGACGCTCCAGGCAGTCGATAACAAAAACGGCACGGACGTGACGACGAACTACACTGGCTACTATATTGTTGAGCTAGAGAATGGGCAACTCCGCATCAAGAGCGGCAACCTCAAAACATCTAGCTAGAGCAGCCCGATCCTGGCAGCGCTCAACTGGCGCTTGCAGGCGCACCTTCGGCGCATCTGGTCAGCCATCTATGATCGATAGCTGACCAGATCATTTTTCTCTCCTGCACATGCACGGGCTTCCACATTCACACCCCCTCAAGAGAATAGTCCAGAAGAGGCTTCCCCATCGCGTTGGTTCGCTTGTAGTGCATTTCACATTCCTCCCCAAAACATGTTACAATGAGGAACGCCTGGGATCGAACATCCATTCTATTCTTCTGAGAGACCTGCGAGATGACTACTCCCGCACGCCGACAATACCTACAAATCAAGGCACAGCATCAAGACGCCATTCTCCTCTTTCAGATTGGCGATTTTTACGAAACCTTCGATGAGGATGCGCAGCTTGTTGCCCGTGAATTGCAGATTGTGCTGACCTCGCGCGAGTACGGGTCAGGCAACCGGATTCCACTGGCCGGAGTGCCCATTCACGCGCTGGAGACCTATGCTGGCCGATTGATTGCCAAAGGGTACAAGGTCGCCGTCTGTGATCAGGTGAGCGAGCCGGGAAAGCGTCTAGTAGATCGCGCCGTGACACGCATCCTCACGCCAGGGACGCTCTCTGAGCCTGGGCTAGTGCCGCCACGCCAGAATACTTATCTGGCGGCAGTGGCGCTGGGCCGCGATGGGCATACCGCCGGATTGGCCTACGTCGATGTGACTACCGGAGAGTTTGCCGTCACCAACTTTCCTCATGGCAGCCTGCCCGGTGGACTAGAGGCCGAGTTGCATCGTTTGCGCCCAGTCGAGTGCTTGATTGCAGAACACGTCCGCAAGGAGGCGCGTCCGCAACCAGAAGACCCGCCGGAGGGCAACGCCAGCGGGCGAGCGATGCCTTTCACTCTTCCACCTCGAACAGCGATCACCGCTCTGCCAGCTAGCGCCTTTGAGCAAGAGGCGGCTATCGGGCGGCTTTGCCGTCACTTTGGTGTGCGCACGCTGGAAGCGTATGGCTGCGCCGAGGCGCCATTGGCTGTTGCTGCGGCTGGCGCCATCCTTGCCTATCTAGACAAGATGAATCCGGCCCTGCTGCCCCTGCTCATCGGACTGCACACCTACACGACTGATACCTATATGATTCTCGACGCGCACACGCAGCGCAACCTTGAACTGCTCGAAGGTGTGCGCGGAGGCGTCAAAGGTTCGCTGTTGGGCGTCCTCGATCAGACGCGCACAGCAATGGGAGGCCGGTTGATGCGGCGGGTGCTGACCCAACCGCTGCTCGATCTGATTGAACTGAACCGCCGCTACGATGCCATTGAAGAGTTGATAGATCGCCCCGCGCTGCGCGCGCGGTTCGGCAGCCTGCTGGATGGTCTGGGCGACCTGGAGCGGCTGGCCGGACGGCTGCGCCAGGGGACAGCCATCCCGCGTGAATTGCTGGGCCTGCGCGAACTGGTGGAAGCAGTGCCTCATTTCCAGAGCATCCTTCAGACCACCACCGCTGAAGCAATGCAAGAGATCGGCGACGCGCTCGATCCTTGCCCAGAATTAAGCGCATTGATCGAGCGCGCGCTAGCCGTCGGCGAAGACGCCGAAGGCCGAACTATCCGGCGTGGTTATAGTCACGACCTGGATACGCTGGTCGATTCTATCAGCGACTCGCGCCGCTGGATCGCCAGCCTGGAGGCAACCGAGCGCGAACGCACCGGCATAAAAACTGTGAAGGTGGGCTATAACCGAGTCTTTGGCTACTACCTGGAGGTGAGCCACGCCAACAGCAGCCGCGTGCCCGCCGATTATGTGCGCAAACAAACATTAGTCAATGGCGAGCGCTATATCACACCCGAACTGAAAGATCACGAGGCGCGCATTCTCAATGCCGAAGAACATATCGGAGAGCTTGAGCGGACCCTCTATGCCGACCTGCTCCGGCAGGCAGGCGTCTACTACGCCCGCCTCAGCGCCACAGCGGGCGCGCTGGCGCGGCTGGATGTGCTGGTGAGCCTGGCAGAAGTCGCCGCGCGCAACGGCTACTCCCGGCCAGCACTGGATAGCACCACCGACATTGTGATGAACGCAGGCCGTCATCCCGTCGTCGAGCGGATGCTGGATGGCAGCGAATTCATTCCCAACGATGCCGCGCTGGGCATCGAGGCGGGCACTATCTTCCTGCTGACCGGACCAAACATGGCGGGCAAATCGACCTTCTTGCGCCAGGTCGCGCTGATCTGCCTCATGGCGCAAATTGGCAGCTTTGTCCCGGCGCGGCAGGCACGCATCGGGCTGGTAGATCGTATCTTTACGCGCGTGGGCGCGCACGACGATATTGCCAGCGGGCAATCGACCTTTATGGTCGAGATGGTCGAGACGGCCAACATCCTGCATCATGCCACGCGCCATAGCCTGATCGTTCTTGACGAGATCGGGCGGGGCACCAGCACCTATGATGGGCTGGCAATTGCCAGGGCTGTTGTCGAGTATTTGCATACCGCTCTGGGCACGCGCACGCTCTTTGCCACGCATTATCATGAGCTTGCCAGCTTGACGGCGGTGTTGCCATCCCTGCGCGCCTACACAATGGCGATTAACGAGCAGGACGATGAGATCATCTTCCTGCATCGTATCCTGCCTGGCAGCGGCGGGCGCAGCTACGGCATTCAGGTCGCGCGCCTGGCGGGTATGCCAGCGGGCGTGATTCAGCGCGCGCGAGAGGTGCTGGCGCAGATTGAGCAGAAGCCGGAGGCGCCTGTGCGCGCCGAACCTGCGGTGCTGCTCGCACTGGTCGCCGAACCCAAGGAAGTCTATGCTCAGGACGACCTTTCCAGCGCGCCAGCCACCCAACCGTCCCCAGCGCTCAACTATCGCCCTGCACTGCCTGGGGCATTCCTGGAGAGTGCCGCCCACGCATTCTTTCAGGAATTGCTCAATTTCAATGTGGCTGCGATTACCCCGTTAGAGGCCATTAACCGCCTCTTTGCGTTGCAACAACAAGCGCGCGCGCTGACGCAGGAACAGGCTACGCGCAGCCACAACTCACATTGATACAGTCAAAGCAAACACGTTGATACAGCAGAAACAGACCCATAGAGCTGGCAGAACGCACATGCTCAGGAACCGAGATGATGACTCGCACCCATTTTGACCGACAGACCATTGTCCTCCTGCCACCCGATGTGGCTGAACAGATCGCTGCTGGCGAGGTGATTGAACGCCCGATGTCAGTCCTCAAAGAACTGCTGGAAAACGCCATCGATGCCGAAGCCAGCGAGATCAAGATTGAAGTGCGCGGCGGTGGGCTGCGCCTGGTGCGCATCAGCGATGATGGCCTCGGCATTCCTGAGGAGGAGGTAGAGTTGGCCTTTCAGCGCCACGCTACCAGCAAGATTCGCCTGGTCGAAGACTTGACCCGCTTGCGCACGTTGGGCTTTCGCGGCGAGGCGCTGGCAAGTATCGCCGCCGTTGCCGAGATCACCATGATTACTGAGGCAGAGCAGAGCGGACTGGCAGCGCTGGTAACGGTGCGCGCAGGCGAAGTTATCGAGCGTGGGCATCGCGCACGCTCTCGCGGGACAACCGTCATCGTGCGCGACCTCTTCCAGAATGTGCCCGCGCGCCTGCGCTTCTTGAAAGGCGCGCGAGCGGAATCTGCGCATCTGGCGCAGCTTGCGCGGCGCTACGCAATAGCCTATCCACACCTGAAACTGGGGCTAGTGTTGGACGGTCACACCTCCTTCCAGACCAGCGGCAGCGGGCAGATGGAACGCGCCATCACCGAAGTGTATAACCTACCCATCGCCGATGCGTTGCTCAAGCTCGGCCCCATCGAAGTCGCCGACGCCGAAATCTGCGGTGTGTTGGGGGCGCGCGCGCTGAGCCAGGCGGGCAGGCAGCATGTGATGCTCTTCATCAACGGGCGTTGGATACAATCGCAGGCGCTGCTGGCGGCACTGGAGATAGGTTATCGGACGGTGCTGCCCAAAGGACGCCATCCGCTGGCCTCCATCAGCATTCACGTGGCCCCCGAAGCGATTGACGCTAATATCCACCCGACCAAAGCCGAGGTCAAACTGCTGCGCGCAGAGGAAATTTGCGCCGCCCTCAGCGCCGGCGTGCATGCCGCGCTGGGACAGAGCGCGCTCCAGCCGCCAGAGGAGGCGCTGCCTGGGCCGGGGAACGCCTATCAATACCGGCTGCCGCTCCCACGCCATCGTCGCGGCCTTCCGCTGGCCGAGCAGCGCCAGCCCTACGGCGAGCGTCCAGTCCTGGCCGATGCAGCCATGTTAGGTGAGTTGACGCCATTGACGCAGATTCGCCAGACGCTCATTCTGGCCGAAGATCAGCAAGGCGGTCTGTATCTCATCGATCAGCATCGCGCCCACGAGCGCATTCTCTACGAACACCTGCGTCATCGCCTGGTTGGTCTGCCTGGAAGTATCTCTCGACCAGAGCATGAACTCCTCCAGGATACTGCCAGCGATGGCCTCAGCGAAGTCGAGAGCAGCCACGCTCTCGATCAGGCACAAGAAAGCATCCAGGCCGATGATCAGGATAGCTCCACAGCGCAGGGGCAACTCCTGCTGGAGCCAATCGTTATCGAGCTTTCGCCGCGTCAGGCAACGATACTTGCGGAGCGGCTGCCTGTACTGACGGCACTGGGCTTTGCCTGTGAGCGTTTTGGGGGGCACAGTTTCTTAATCCGCTCAGTTCCGGCGCTCGCAGGCACAGAGGGACTAAGCGCCAACCTATCCACGCTGGCCGCCGAGGCGGCAGCCGAGGAGGAGAACTGGCAGGATCGTTTCTGCGCCGCTGTCGCCTGCCATGCCGCGCTGCGGCGCGGCAAAACGCTCAGCCAGGGTGAGCAGCGCGAACTGCTGGCCCACCTGCGCCGGACCTCAGCCCCGGCAGTCTGCCCGCACGGCAGCCCGCTGCTGCTCCATTATAGCCAGCAGTTCCTCACCCGTCAGTTCGACTGGTAAGAGCGCTAGGAGCGCAGGCTAAACAAAAATGAGAGGGAGTTCACTTTGAAAAGGCGACTTTTACGTTACCGTTAAGCCTGTGCCATCGTCTCTATCCATACCAGCACATAGCTGAGTGCGCTCGTCCGATTCTAGCGGCAGGCGCAACACGCGCCAGAGGTTTTTTGCAGAGCATCCCTCTAGCGGGTTTCATTCGTTTATATTGGTTGAGGCGTGGCATGTTTAGTGATCGGTTCTTCCAGGCGCGGATTATCACGCGCCCTTTTTTGTCGGCATCGTTACTCATGCGCTCCCTTGTGGCTACCCGCTCATTCGGTGGGGCGGGTCTGGTGGGAGCCAGGCCAGAGGCGAGCGCGAACACAGCAGGTACGGACGCCCCGGCTATCCAGCCGGGTTCTTCACCTACAGCGGCGACACCTGATCGAGCGCAACTGCGCAAGCGGGTCTGGACATTGGCGCTTCCGGCGGTGGGTGAGCAATTATTAGCGTTATTTGTTGGTCTTTCGGATACCTTCCTGACCGGCCATTTGAGTACCTACGCGATTCAGCGCGTAGGCTATGGACGCGCCGATGCGGTAGCCGCCGTCGGCGTCGGCACAACCACTGTCTGGGTCGTTCTGACGCTCTTCTTTGCAGTCGGTGTGGGGGCCACTGCCCTGGTGGCACGCGCGGTGGGCGCCAAAGATAGGGAGCTTGGGAGCAAGGGCGCTGGGCAAGCTATCTTGCTAGGCGTTCTGGCCGGGGCGCTCCTGACGGCGCTGGCGCTGCCGCTGGTCCATACGATCACTGGTATCCTGGGTGTTGAAGGAACGGTCGCGGACCTGGCTGTGACCTTTCTGCGCATCTTCTCATTCGCGCTGCCTGGAGTCGGGATCACCTATGCAGCCAACGCCTCCATGCGCGGGTCGGGCGACACACGCCGACCGTTGATCGTCATGCTGCTGGTCAATGGGACCAATATCGCGGCCTCCTGGCTGCTGATGAACGGCGTTCCGGCCCTGGGTATCCCAGCGCTCGGCGTCATCGGCTCGGCCTGCGGAGCCGCCGCGGGCTGGACAATGGGCGCAGTGCTAGCGCTCTTCTTCCTCAGCCGCCAGCACCCAGTCAGCCCGCGACTCACCCGCCGGGCGTTGAAGCCCGATTGGACCGTCATCTGGCGTATCTTGCGGATCGGGCTGCCTTCAGCAGCAGAATTGTTTGTGCTTCAGTTCGGGGTGGTCACCTTTAGTCGCATGGTTGTTGGCCTGGGCGCCGCAACCTACGCAGCCAATCTGACTATTAACAACATCGAGAGCATTGGCAATCTGCCTGGGCTGGGCTTTGCCGTCGCCGCGACTACGCTGGTAGGGCAGGCGCTGGGGGCCAAAGACCCCGAACTGGCAAAACGCTCAGCCTGGGCATCTCTGCGGCCCTGCTTCATCTTCATGCTGGGTATGGGGATATGCGCCGCGCTGCTCCCGCAGATACTGCTGAGTATTTTTGTCGCTGATAGCAGCGTTGTACAGGCTGGAACGTTTGCCCTGCGCTTTTCGCTGCTCACACTGCCGGCCCTGGCAATCAGCTTTATCTGTAACGGCGCGCTGCGTGGCGCGGGTGATACCAAATTCCCGGTCGTTGTGCGCGCCGCTGGAACCTGGGGTGTGCGCGTACCCATTGCTCTGGTATTGATTCCCTGGCTGGGGCTAACTGGTGCGCGGCTGGCAATGGCGAGCGATTTCTGGGTGCAGGCTTCGCTGGCCTGCTGGCGCTTTCGCAGCGGCGGCTGGCGCAAAGCGCGTGTTTAGGAACCCAAGGAGTTCCCGGCTTCTGGCACATTTATTGAGGCTTTCGCGCCGAGGGGCCTGCTGACACCGACAAGAACCAGTTAAGGCTACTGGTTCTTGTCGGTGCGCTCTTCTTCTCCAGTGTGCGACTGGTGGCGCGCGCGCCCCGCAGCGAAGCGCTTCAGCAGGCGTCGTCCCAGCGTAATGCTGCGATACATCAGCGGTGAGTAGACATAATCAAACGACCCGATATAGCGGACCATCTTCCCCCCCCAGCCACGCTTGAACCGATAGACTCCTGCCATTGGATCGTTGAGGTTTTCACTCTCGGCAACTCCCCAGAGATCATACAGAGTGGCGCCCTGGGCTTTGGCCCAGCGCATTGCCTCCCACTGGAGGAGATGATTGGGCATCAAATTGCGACCTTCGTTGCTAGACGCGCCATAGAGATAGATGCCCTCGCGCCCTACCAGCGTCACAAAGATGCCTGCCAGCAATTTCCCTTCGTGTTCGGCAAGCAAGAGCCGGGCCTGGTTCGTCTCTCTAAACATGTTCCAGGCATGCTGATAATACGCCAGCGTGTGAATAGCGAAGCGATCACGCTGGCTGGTAATCTGCATCAGTTCGTACCAGCGCTCCACATCGTCCGGGCTGGTGGCAACCCGCATCGTTACCCCCTTGCGAGCGGCCAGTCCGGCGTTATAGCGCCATTTTGGCTTCTGGCGCAGGGCAATCGTTCGCTCATCCGGTAGCAGATCAACGGCTATCGTGCGGCGCGGTTGAATGCTATCTTCCACCGCGTGCAAACCCAACGCCCGCAGGCGCTGCTGCACACGGATGCCCTCGGCAACGCTATAGAGACCCCCAAACAGATCAGCAGCAGCAAGAGGTGCGGGGTGGGAGGACGCCGCCTCAGCGTCCTCTCCACTTTCAGCGGCAAGGATACTGATGCTCTCAGGCAGATCAGGGTCAATCCGCAGGAAGGCAATGTGCCGGGCACGCAGCAGCGGATGCAGCTCCTGGAAGAAGCGCTGGCACAAAAGCTCATCAGACCAATCGAGGATTGGCCCCTTGGGAACATAGGCGATAGAGAAAGGAGTAAATGGAAGAGCGTGGCACAGGATTTGCGCTCCAGCCAGAATACGTTGCCGATCAGCATCCCAGAACGCAACTCGCAGAGGACGCCACCCAAAAGCGGCTTTCAGTTCTCCCCAGTTCCACGATTGGAGAAGATGTCCATGTGGAGCAGCAGCCACAAAGGTATCCCAGAGCAGATGTTGATCGTTTCCAAGAAGGGTGATTTGGTCCCCTGTAGAGGGTGATTCTAGCTGGTCGGCAAGTTGCACACGTGTCTGTTTTGCCATAACGTAAAGAGCGCCTCAGCTTCCATATGAGAAATGATTGGTTAGCAGTATAGCAAGGCTTCTGCCACCGTGTCCAGATCAGAGAGCCTCTCCCTGGAAAGCAGCTATTCGGCTGATTGAGAACAAGCCCAGACTGTGATACTATAACACACCAGTGGATAGCACCAAGCAAGCCAGGGATGCTAATTGCCGGACCCGCCCTGCCTACAAGAGAGCAGGGGGTCCGGCAGGCAGTCCATTTGAGCGAGGCCCATCACCTGGAGGCGTTTGTGGTCCGGTGACTGTCGCGGTCTTCAAAACCGTTGGGGGGCGTCTCAGCGGCGTCCCCGGTGGGTTCGACTCCCATACGCCTCTGCCAGCAACCTACCAGTTTTATATGTGCGGTCTCACATAACTTTAGAATGGGAGAGTCATATCACATAACTTTAGAAAAAATCCGCCAGGAAGTTTGAAAACGTCTCATGTATTTTTAGAACAATATTGAGGAACTCTGACACATTTAGGGAGATCTGAGCAGGTGATGTTGCCATTCACGTCACAAACAGCCAAGGAGTAATGTCACGCATCTCTTGGCGGCTGTTTTTTTAGTACTCATCTCACCAAAGCTGGAATTAGAGTGGCCTCAGTCAGGGGCAAAATTTGCAGAAAGGCCTCTTGCAAACTCACATGGAGGTGATGAGCATAGGTCAAGTAGTTGTACAACGTTGCTCCCCG
>Ga0209166_10001495_pt1 | contig 19330 bp, 21 predicted proteins | sample Coa_R1_3_FD_187151 | JGI IMG/M metagenome (GOLD analysis project Ga0209166, IMG submission 187151) | Surface soil microbial communities from Centralia Pennsylvania, which are recovering from an underground coalmine fire - Coalmine... | ecosystem: Environmental > Terrestrial > Soil >... | reverse complement strand
CCATCAACAAACCGGCGGCCGCGCCTGCTCCGCCGCCGCAACCCAAGGCTGCGGTGGCTGCAACGCCCGCCGCTCCGGTGCTGGGCGAGTTCGTTGCCGACATCGAAGCATCTTTGGGAGAGGATTTCCTGGCGGCCGCTCCCGTTGCCGAGCCGCAGCGCCCGGTGGTCAAAGCCGCGCCAGTTCCGCCCCCTGTAGCTCCAGCCGCTCCGAAGGTCAGCCCGTTGGCAGCCGGTGCCGCCGCCTCCGCATCTCCGAGTTCTTACAGCGCGCCGCCTGTTGCGGCCCCGGTTTCTCCCGCGCCTGTCGCTTCGGTCGCAGCTTCGCCCGTGGTCAGCGCTCCCAGGCCGCAGCCGCCTGTTCCTGCAATTCCGGCGCCCGCTCCCGCCCCTTCCAAGGCATCTCCTTTCGGGGAAGATGCCGGAGTCGATCTCGCCGAAATGTTTGGCGAGCTCAAACAAGATCTCGAAGCCGACGTGGCTTCCGCCGACGAAGATCCCGAAACGCACTACAACCTCGGAATCGCCTTCCGCGAAATGGGTCTCCTCGATGAAGCGATTGGCGAACTCCAGAAGGCTTGCCAGTCTTTCGACAAGGGTCATCCGTTCCCGCAGATCATGCAGACCTACACCTGGCTGGCGCAGTGCTTCCTCGAAAAGAATGTGCCCGAGGCAGCGGTCCGATGGTACGAAAAAGCTCTCAAGGTTCCGACGATCGACGGCGAGACTCGCACCGCGCTCAACTACGAACTAGCCTCCGCCTACGAAGCCGCCGGCGATAAGCCCTCTGCTCTCAAGCATTTCATGGATGTCTACGGCAGCAACATCGACTATCGCGACGTCGCCGAGCGCATTAAGGCCTTGAAGTCGTAGAATAACCCGATGGCCTTTGTGCCCCATGTTCCCAGCCCGGCCTTAAGTCCGCGCCGCCGCTCTTTTCATTTCCCACTTTGCGGGAGCTGCCCTGCATGACCGATCCCGCTTTCTCCAGCGCGCCCGAGAGCGCGCCGGAACCAACTCCGCCCCGCACCGGACTTCTGGATCCTCCCGAGCCGCCCGCTCATTCCGCTCCCAGCCGGGCGCAACTCTGGATGCACCGCATTTCTGTCTTTCTTTTTGTTTTAATCAGTGCGGTAGCTGGAGTGCTGCTCATCATTCTTCCGTGGACCCCGGAGTGGACCGACAACTATCTCCTGCTTTCGTTCCCTGCGCTCCGCACCGTCGTAGACAACGGATTTTTCCGCTCTGCAGCGGTTTGGGCCTGCTCGACATCTGGATTGGTTTCTGGGAGGCGCTTCACTACCACGAAGTACATTGAGCCAGCCCCGTAGGGGAGAGAAACGCTGTGGCTTACCACCGCAAATAAGATTCCGGGCCCTGATCTTAACTTTCGAGTTTCCGATGACTGACCATCTAAAATCCGCGCCCGTAGCGTACCAAAACGAAATCTTCCTCAACAGCCCTGACGGCCGCATTCTCCGCATGCTTGCCGAATATCAGGAGCCGCTCGCCCGCTTCCGCCGCGAGCAGATCCAGGATACCGTGGTCTTCTTTGGCTCCGCGCGATTTCAGGGGCGCAAAGATGCCGCCGAAAGCCTTGCCACCCTCGAAAAGAATCAGGCTGCATCCGCTGTGCAGCGCGAAAGCGATCTGAAGCGCGCCCAGGCCAGCGTTAATATGGCCCGCTATTACGAAGATGCACGCAAGCTGGCCCACATGCTGACCAAGTGGTCCATCCAGATTCCCGCGCGCCGTCACCGCTTCGTTGTCACCACCGGCGGTGGTCCCGGCATCATGGAAGCCGCCAACCTCGGCGCCCACGAAGCGGGAGGCAAGAGCATCGGGCTCAACATCCAGCTGCCCTTCGAGCAGCACCCCAACCAGTTCATCACGCCTTCGCTGAATTTCCAGTTTCATTACTTCTTCATGCGCAAATTCTGGTTCGCCTATCTGGCCAAGGGACTCGTCATTTTCCCTGGCGGCTTCGGCACCATGGACGAGCTCTTCGAAATCCTTACCCTCGCCCAGACCGACAAGCTGGCCAAGAAAATTCTGGTCATCATCTATGGCAGCGAATACTGGAACCGCATCATCAACTTCAACGCCTTCGTGGATGCGGGCACCGTCTCCCCGGAAGATCTCGAGCTGTTCAAGATCGTCGACTCCCCCGAAGACGCCTTCGAGTTCCTGCGCGATGGCCTGACGAAATATCATTTGGGCGGCACGCCGAAGAAGCAGCGGGAAGTGTTGCCGGAGATCGCGAAAACCAGACCGTGAACGCAACGTCCCATAATGCTGAGCAGCCAAATTCCAAATACCCACACGTTTACGCCGTCGTTCGATTCGATTTAGATGTGGACCGAAGCAGCATCGAGAAGAGTGCCACAGTTGTGAAAATCCTTCCTTCGCGAGTCCTGGCTGAGCAGGAGGCATCCCGGTTGAGCAAAGTCAACAAGGGGAAGAGATGCGTTTACACCGTGCAGACCACGAGATTCGTCGGTACATTCTGATAGCTGAAAGCTGATGGCTGAAAGCTGCCTTCTCTACTACATCACCGACCGCATCGCCTTTCCCGGAGACGAACTCGCGCGCCGTCGCCGACTGTTGGAAAAGATTTCAGAAGCTACCCGCGCCGGAGTCGACTACATCCAACTCCGCGAAAAAGATCTGCCTGCGCGCGATCTAGAAGCGCTGGCGCGCGAAGCCGTAACTCTGATCGAAACTCTGAAAACTGAGAACCGCAAGCTGGAAACAACCCTCCTCATCAACTCCCGCACCGATATCGCCCTCGCAGTTGGAGCCGACGGAGTCCACCTCCGCTCCGACGACGTATCGCCGCAGGAAGTTCGATCGATCTGGAAAAAATGTGGCGCTGCCGCCCCCGTCCGCGCAGCCTCGCCAGCAAGCCCGGTCGTCGCAGTCTCCTGCCACTCTCCAGCAGAAGCAGCCCAAGCCGCGGCCAACGTCGCGAACTTCGCAGTATTCGCTCCGGTGTTTGAAAAGAAAGATGCCCCTGGCGCGCACCCCGCGGGCCTCATGCTCCTCAAGCAAGCCTGCCAGCAAAAAATCCCAGTCCTGGCTCTAGGCGGAATCACCGTCGCGAATGCTCCCTCGTGCCTGGAAGCCGGAGCCGCCGGCATCGCCGCCATCCGCCTGTTTCAAGAAAACAATATCCCCGAAATAGTGAGGAAATTGCGCGGCCTCTAGTACCTCCTCTGTGTGCCTCTGTGCCCTCTGTGGTAAAGGCTTTCGAGGTTGCTAAACTGGACCCATGGCGACGCACGAGCAAATCGCATCCACGCCACTAGAATCCGCGCTGGTCCAAATCCCAGCGGGATGGTTTCTGATGGGCTCGGACTCCGGCCAGGACTGCGAGCGCCCCATCCATCGCGTCTGGATCGACGCTTTCTTCCTCGCTGCCACGCAGGTCACGAACGCAGAATACGAACGCTTCCTGCGCGCGACCGCAACAATGCCTCCGCCGTTCTGGCACGATCCCCATTTCAATCATCCTCAGCAGCCAGTCGCCGGAGTCTCCTGGCACGAAGCTCAACGTTACTGCGAATGGCTCACCGCGCAATCCGGACGCAAGTTCCGCCTCCCCACGGAGGCCGAATGGGAATGCGCTGCCCGCGGCGGCCTCGAGCAAAAACAATTCCCGTGGGGAGACGATCCGCCGCAATCGCTGCCCAACTACGCGACGCGCTGGCAAACCGGCCCGGAGCAAGTCGCGCAATACGCGCCGAACGCCTTCGGTCTGTACGACATTGGCGACAACGTCCACGAATGGTGCAGCGACTGGTACGACCCGAATTACTACGCGGTCTCGCCCGAGCGTAATCCGCAAGGCCCAGCAGAAAGTTCCATGAAGCCGGCCCGGAGATCCTCCCGCGGCGGATCGTGGCGTCACCACATCAAAGTCGCCCGCTGCTCGGCCCGTTCCAGCATCCCGCCAGAGTTTCAGTACGCAGATTACGGCTTCCGAGTTGCGGCAATTGGGTAATTGTGTAATTTAGTAATTGGGTAATTGGAAACCCGGCTGGTGCGCAGAATGATTTTCAATTTCAATTACTAAATTACACAATTACTCAATTACTTAATCCCATGTTCAATCCCGACCTTCTGAAGAACAAGCGCGTCCTCATCACCGGAGGCGGCACAGGCCTCGGCAAAGGCATGGCCGCCCGCTTTCTCGAACTCGGCGCCACCGTCTACATCTGCGGACGCCGCGAAGAAGTGCTCAAGAACACCGCTGCGGAACTCGCGCCCAAAGGCCCGATCCATGCCCTCGCGTGCGACGTCCGCCATCTCGAAGCCGTCGAGCAGATGGTCGACTCCATCTGGTCTTCCGGCCCGCTCGACATCCTGGTCAACAATGCCGCTGGCAACTTCATCGCCCGCACCGAAGAACTCTCCCCGCGCGCCTTCGAATCCGTCATCAACATCGTATTGATGGGCACGCTCCACTGCACCATGGCGTGCGGACGCCGCTGGCTCAAGTCCTCCCACGGCGGCACGGTCCTCAGCATTTCCGCAACTTACGCGCCGGTCGGCTCTGCTTACGTTGTCCCCTCGGCCGTCTCTAAAGCCGGAGTCGAAGCCCTCACTCGCAGTCTCGCCGTCGAATGGGGCAACCGCGGCATCCGCATGAACGCGATCGCTCCCGGCCCCATCCCGACGCAAGGCGCATTTTCCCGTGTGCTGCCACGGCCTGAACTGGAAACACTCGCACTCGATCGCAATCCGCTCCACCGTTTCGGCACAGTCGAAGAACTGGCCAACCTCGCGGCTTTCCTGGTGAGCGACGGCTCCGGCTACGTCAATGGCGAAGTCATCCGCATGGACGGCGGGGAATTCCTGCAAGGCGCCGGCGAGTTCAGCAATCTGGGAAGAGTTCTGAAAGAAGAAGACTGGCAGGCACTCAAGCCAAAAAAATCAGCCCCAAAAGAATAAGTTTTCTCCGCGTCCTCAGCGGCATTCCTCTGCGTACTCGGCGGTATTCTTTTCCTGGCAGCTACCGCCGATCCTTCGTCGGGAGCACAATCGCTTTCAGCAGCAGGTTGACCAGGCTGAGCACGATCGCTCCGATAAATGCCGCAAGGAATCCGCTCACATGAAATCCCGGCGATAAAAGCGCCGACGCCAACTCCAGCATGAGCGCGTTGATCACGAACCAGAACAGCCCCAGCGTTAACAGAGTCAGCGGAAAGGTGACAATCTTGAGCACAAACCCGATGGTCGCATTGATGAACCCGATGACGAGCGCCGCGATCAGCGCCGCTGCGGCACCTCGCACCGTGATCCCTATGCCGAGCTGAGCCACAATCCACACCGCAAGGGCGCTCAGCACCCAATTCAATAGCAGTCGCATGTCGAACTCCTGCAGCCAGTCACACTATAGACGCGCCGGGAAGAGTTGTCATTCGGCGAGGTATTTCATGCAGTAAAATCACACTCACCTGAATCCTGGATGGCGACCGTGATCCTCACCGAAATCGAAGCCCGCGTCCTCGGCTCCCTGATCGAAAAAGATATCACTACGCCCGATTACTACCCGCTCTCGCTCAACGCGCTGGTCAACGCCTGCAACCAGAAAAATAACCGCGATCCAGTCATGATGTTGGACGAAACTGCGGTGCGTGACGCTCTCAGCACGCTTCAGGAAAAGCGCATGGCCGGGCCCGCCAGCGGCGCCGACAGCCGCGTCACCAAATACGAACACCGCCTGCAGGAAGTCTTCAACTTTGACCGCCGCGAAATCGCAGTCCTCTGCGTGCTCCTGCTCCGCGGACCGCAGACGCCTGGCGAACTCCGAACCCGCACCGAGCGCATGTACCACTTCGAAGCGCTTGAGGATGTTGTATCAACGCTCGATCGCCTCGCGCAGCGCGAGCCGCCTCTGGCCCGCATTCTCCCGCGCCAGCCCGGCACGAAAGAATCGCGCTACACCCACCTGTTCTCCGGCGAACCTGCCGAACAACCAAGTGTGGAGCGGACGCCCACGCCCGCTTCTGCATATTCCGCCTCGAATGCTTCCGCCGGCAACGACCGCCTGTCGCAACTCGAAGCAGAAGTCTCCCGCCTTCGTGCCGAGCTCTCCGAAGTCCAGCAGCAGCTCGCCAACTTCCGCAAGCAGTTCGAATGAGCTCAGCCATCTCCATCGAAGACTACGACCCGCGTTGGGCCCAACGATTCGAGTCTCTCCGCTCGCGCATCGCCCTCGCGCTCGGTCCACTCGCGGCCGTAATCGAACACGTCGGCAGCACCGCTGTTCCCGGCCTCGCCGCCAAGCCCATCATCGACCTCGACGTTCTCTTGCAATCCGACACCGATCTTCCCCTCGTCATTGGCAAATTGGAGTTGATGGGTTACCGGCACCGGGGCGACCTGGGCATTCCCGGCCGCGAGGCCTTCCAAGCCCCGCCAGACGAATTCCCTCATCACCTCTATGTCTGCCTGCCCGAAAACCTGGAATTCCGCCGGCATCTCGCGTTTCGGAATCACCTCCGCGCCCATCCCGACGATGCAGACGCCTACTCGAGCCTGAAACGCGACCTCGCTGAGACCCTGGCCGACCGCGACGCCTACACGCAAGCCAAGAGCGCATTTGTGGAACAGATTCTGTACCGCGCAAGACAAGGATCAGTTGATCCTGATCACGGAACTTTTCCCGTCCCCAAACGTACAATTCCTTAGATAGAAGGAGGTCTCACCCATGTTCGCGTTCCTGCTCTGGTGCATCCTCTTCGTGCTCTGCTGGCCGCTCGCCATCCTGGCGCTGATCGCCTATCCGTTCATCTGGCTCTTGCTGCTCCCATTTCGCATCATCGGCGTGGCCGTCCACGGCGTCTTAGAGGTGATCTACCTCGCGATCACGCTCCCTTTCCGTCTCCTTGCCGCCCCCTTCCGAGTCTGAGCATGTGCCGCGGGGCGCCCTCGCCACCGCGTAGCGCAGTCGTAGCGCCGGCGTCCCGCCGGCTGTCGCGGGGGCGTCCTCGCCCCTGCAGCGTATGCCATCTCTGCTGTCGTCACAATCAACCGCGACCTCATCCCGCACTTGGTGTAATCTTTTAAGACGCCACCTTATCAGGAGGCCTGCATGCGTCGCCGCGAATTCCTTGTCCGATCCGCCACCGCCGCCGGAGCAGTCTGGCTCTCATCGAAATCTATACTTAACGCGATTGCCGAGCAGACCTTACCCAAGAAATTCTCGGCCTCCGACATCGTCACTCTGGGCCACACCGGCATCAGCACGAGCCGTCTGGCTATGGGCACCGGCACCGTCGGCTCCGAACATCATTCGCATCAGACCGCGCTGGGCGTGAAGGGTCTGTCCGATCTGCTGCTCAACGGGTACGACCACGGTCTTCGATTTTTCGATGCAGCCGACTCATATGGAAGCCATCCGCACGTGGCCGAAGCGCTCAAGCACGTGCAACGGGACAAGGTGACCGTTCTGACGAAAAGCTGGGCCCGCGATGCGTCCGGCATGCGCGCCGATCTCGACCGCTTCCGCCGCGAACTCGGCACTGATTATCTCGACGTCTGCCTGATGCACTGCGTCACTGAGGCCGACTGGACCGACAAATTCCACGGTGCGATGGACGTCCTCTCTGAAGCCAAGCAGAAGGGAACGATCCGCGCTCACGGATGTTCCTGCCATTCCATCGAAGCCCTGCGCGCCGCCGCGAAGTCACCTTGGGTAGAAATCGATCTAGCCCGGATCAATCCCATCGGCGCGTATATGGACTCCGATCCCGCAACGGTGGTCGGTGTATTGAAAGAAATGAAGTCCGCGGGGAAGGCGGTCGTAGGAATGAAAATTCTGGGCCAAGGCAAGCTGCGAGATCGTCAAGACGAAGGAATCAAGTACGCGTTGTCGTTGGGCCTACTCGACGCGTTTACCATCGGCGCGGAAAGCAAGCAGGAGCAAGAAGACTTGATCCGCAGAATCGCCGCTGCGTGAAATGTGGAAGAGCGGCCCTTCAGGGCCGCGATAAGAAGCAGAGAATCACGGGCTTCAGCCCTTGTGGGTCGGCGGCGGTCCGCTACTCTCCATCACCTTCAACTCTTTACTCACAATCAGCCGCGCTTCAGTCGCTCGCTGCACATCCTCCGCCGTCAACCCCGGCGCAACTTCTTCGAGCACCAACCCATCCTTCGTCACCCGGATGTACGCCATCTCGGTCGCAATCGTATCCACTACCCGAACTCCGGTCAGCGGCAGCGTGCATTTCCTTAAAATTTTCGGAGCCCCTTCGCGGGTCGTATGCTCCATCACCACCACCACGCGCCGCGCTCCTGCCACCAGGTCCATAGCCCCGCCCATCCCCTTCACCATCTTCCCGGGGATCATCCAATTCGCAATGCTTCCAGTCTCGTCAACTTCCATCGCGCCGAGCACACTCAAATCAATGTGCCCACCACGAATCATGGCAAACGAGTCGGCGCTGGAAAAATATGAAGTCCCTTTCATTTCGCTGACCGTCTCCTTGCCCGCATTGATGAGATCGGAATCCTCCCTGCCCTCGACCGGATACGGCCCAATCCCCAGCATGCCATTCTCCGACTGCAGCGTGACCTCGATCCCCGGCGGCACATGATTCGCAATCAGCGTGGGCATGCCAATGCCCAGGTTCACATAGAAGCCATCGCGCAGTTCGCGCGCAATCCGCTTCACGATGCGCTCGCGCTTATCAACGTCTTTTCCCGGTTTGTTCATATCGTTTGCTGCCGAATGCTTGGCTCTTGTCTGCGTACTAGGTACTCGGTACTAGCTACTTGCTTTTCTCACCGTCCTCCGCTCAATCCTCCGCTCGTACAACTCTCCCTGAAAAATACGTTTCACATAGATCGATGGCGTATGAACCGCGTCGCCATCCAACTCCCCGACCTCGACGAGATGCTCGACCTCGGCAATCGTGATCTTCGCGGCCGTCGCCATCATGGGATTAAAATTCCGCGCCGTCTTCCGATAAACCAGGTTCCCCTGCCGGTCGCCCTTCCACGCCTTCACAAAAGCAAAGTCCGCCGTGAGCCCGCGCTCCATCACGTACAGGCGCCCATCAAACTCACGCGTCTCTTTGCCGTCCGCGACAATCGTCCCAACTCCCGTCGGCGTAAAGAATGCCGGGATCCCCGCGCCGCCAGCGCGAATCCGCTCGGAAAAAGTCCCCTGCGGCACCAGATCCAGCTTGATTTTCCCGCTCAGCACCATCTCTTCCAGCAACTTGTTCTCGCCCACATAAGTGCCGATGTGATGCACGATCTGCCCGGAAGCCAGCAGCAACCCGTTGCCGACGCCGTCGATGCCCACGTTGTTGCTGATGGTATGAAGATTCTTCGTGCCCTTGCGCACCAGCGCCCGAATCAGGTTCTCCGGCATCCCGCACAATCCGAAGCCGCCGATCATGATGGTCGCGCCATCAAACACGTCGCGGATGGCCTCATCCGCATTGGTCACAACTTTATTCATAGAGGGAGAATTCTAAAAGAAATTGGGGAATTGTGTAATTTAGTAATTGTGTAATTGGGTGATTGCAAAATCCATGCCATGACTTGTTTTCAATTACTCAATTACTAAATTTCCCAATTACTCAATCTCTCTTATTTCTTTTTCCCCGGAATCTTCCGCAACTCGTGCGCTTGCTCGAACTCCTCGGCCAGTTGCCGCGTTGCCAGATTCTCCCGGATATGCGCCAGCCGCTGCTCCACCTTCCACAATGCGTCCTCAAGGTTCTTCTTGTTGCTGATGGCGACGTCCCGCCACATCGAGTAGGGGCTCGCCGAGATGCGCGTCATCTCCTGCAGTGCGCGTCCGCCCGCCGGCAGCAGCGGAGCCTCCGAGCCAAACTCCTCTACCAGCGCCGCGGCCAATGCCGTCGAAATCAGCTGCGGCACATGGCTTATCCACGCGCACAGCCGGTCGTGCTCGTCGGCGGGCAGCATCGCGATCCGCGCCCCAATCTGATCGATCCATCCCGCAAACTCCGCGAACAATCCTTCATTTAAATTCTGACCCGGCATCGGCGAAAGGAACCACACCGCGTTGCGAAACAAATCTGCATCCGCATAATCGACGCCGCACAATTCTTTTCCGGCCATCGGATGCCCCGCCAGAAACCGCTTCCCCGCATTCTTCCCAAACACCTTCAACGCACGCTCGACCACCGCCGCTTTCGTGCTGCCCACATCGGTCAACAGAGCCTTCGCCGGGAGAATGGGCCCCACGCGCTCGATCAGATCCACGATCGCCAGCACCGGAGTCGCCAGCACCACCACCTGGCTTCCCCGCACCGCATCCCCGGGATCCGCCGTGCCATCGTCGATCGCGCCGCGCATACGCGCCCGCTCCAGCGTCCCTTCGCGATCGCATCCAACTATCCGTCCGGCAAATTTATTCTTCCGCAGGGCCAGCGCCAGCGAGCCACCAATCAGGCCAGTCCCGATAATCGTGATTTGCCGTATAGACATAAAAATTGAGCCATTGAGCGATTGAGTGATTGAGCGATTCAATGACTAAATGACCCGATGACTCAATGGCTCAATTTCTAGATCTTTCTTCCGACTGCCGGCGCGATCATCCTCAACTCGTCCATCAATTTCGCGAACTGTTCGGGGAACAGCGATTGCGCGCCATCCGAAAGCGCTTTATCCGGATTGCAGTGCACCTCGATCAGCAACGCGTCCGCCCCCGCAGCCACCGACGCCCGCGCCATCGGCGGCACTTTATCCCGGCGCCCTGTCCCATGCGATGGATCGGCGGTCATGGGCAGATGCGACAGCTTGTGAATGATCGGAATCGCGGAAATGTCCATCGTGTTCCGCGTGTAAGTCTCGAACGTGCGGATCCCGCGCTCACACAAAATCACGTCGTAATTCCCGCCCGCCATGATGTATTCGGCAGAAAGCAGCAACTCTTCAAACGTCGCCGCGATCCCGCGCTTCAGCAGGACCGGCTTGCGCACTTTTCCAAGTTCACGCAGCAGATTGAAGTTCTGCATGTTGCGCGCGCCGATCTGCAGGATGTCCACATACGGCAGCATCATCGGGATCTGGGAGATCTCCATGACCTCGCTGATCACCAGCAGCTTGAATTTCTCTCCCGCCTCGCGCAACAGCTTCAACGCGTCTTCTCCGTGCCCCTGAAACGAATACGGAGAACTTCTCGGCTTGAACGCCCCGCCCCGCAAGACTTTGGCGCCGGCTTTCGCCACCGCCTCGGCCGTAGTAAACAGCTGTTCGCGCGATTCCACCGAACATGGTCCCCCCATGACCACCACTTCATTTCCGCCGATCCCAATTCCATTCGCCAGCTTGACGATCGTCCCCTCGGGACGAAAACTTCGCCCCGCCAGCTTGTACGGAGAGCTGATGCGATGGACTTCCTGCACCCCCGGCAGCAACTCGAGAATCCGAATATCAAAATCAATGCCTGACCCCACCGCCCCGAGCACGGTCATCCGCGCCCCGGTCGAGCGGTGCACCTCAAATCCCATCTTCACCAGGTTCTCAATCACCTGCTGAATCTGCGCCTCGTCAGCGCCTTCCTGCATGGCAACAATCATAAGAAACGGCCTTCAGCTTTCAGCCGTCAGCTATCAGCCAGGTCTGCTCACTTGAGAGCCGAAGGCTGATGGCTAACAGCTATTTAGTCATTCACATCCGATTCGAGTTCCGTCTCGCCACCCGCAGCATCCTTCGACTCTGCCTTGGGCACAATCTCTTCTTTCTGAATATTTCGCATGACGTCGATGATGCGCTCGTAAATCCGCACCAGATCGCGTCCCGGTAGCGGCCCCGGATTTGCATGCTGCACGTTCTCAAAAACAATCCGTTCCCGGTCCGGCTCATAAATAGGCATCGAGGTATTGCGCTTGAGGCGGCCAATCTCCACGGCCGCCCGCGCCCGCTCGCTCAGCAGCGCCACCAGCCTGCAATCCAGTTCATCAATTTTCTTGCGCCAATCCTCGATATCCATAGAAACCAGCCGGGTGCCCCACGTCTCGCTTTTGAGACATCGGGCTTTTAAACCTTGAAAAACTGAGCGAAACGTCATCGCGCGGCGGCTGAAAGTTCTGAACTAACAGCTGTCAGCTTTCTCACAAACTCCCCGACCGCTGCCGCCTCCCGCCCCCGATTCCGCTCGACTGTTTCCACAATCGCGCTTCCCACCACCACCGCGTCGGCAAATTCGCCAACTTCGGCGAATTGTTCGGCGGTGGAAATCCCAAATCCCAATGCCACCGGCAACTTGGTAACACGGCGCAGCCGCTTCACCAACTTCCGCGCATCTTCCGCCAGTTGCTGCCGCTGCCCGGTAACGCCGGTTCGCGAGACGGCATACACAAACCCGCGGGAAGCCTCTGCGATGCGGCGAAGCCGCTCATCCGGACTCGTCGGCGCCGCCAGAAACACCGGAGCCAGGTCGTACTCCCGCATCGCCCGCAAATATTCGCCAGCCTCTTCCACCGGCAGATCGGTGACCAGCGCCCCGTCGACTCCCGCCGCCCGCGCCACTTTGCAAAACTTTCCCAGCCCCATCCGCAAAATCGGATTCAAGTAAGAAAAAATAATCAGCCCGGTGGACTGCGCGTGCTGGCGCACCTCAGCCGCCAGTGTCAGCACCTGCCCGAGCGACGTCCCATGCTTCAGCGCCCGCTCGCTGGCCCGCTGGATCACCGGGCCATCCGCCACCGGATCGCTGAACGGCACGCCTAACTCAATCACATCCGCGCCCGCCTCAATTGCCGCCAGCACGATCTCGCGCGTAGTCGCGAGATCGGGATCCCCGCAAGTCACATACGCCACCATCGCCGGTTTTTTGTAAAAAGTAAGAGGCATAACTATTGAGTCATCGAGCGATTGAGTAGTTGAGCGATTGGAAACCCAATGGCTCGATGACGCAATCGCTCAATCACTCAATCGATCTTCAAGTTTTCCCGCAAGATTCCGACATCCTTGTCGCCGCGGCCTGACACATTCACAATCACGATTTCCGATTTCTTCATCTTCGGCGCGCGCTTGATGCATTCCGCTACGGCATGCGCCGACTCCAGCGCCGGAATAATTCCCTCCGTCCGCGCCAGCACAGTCGTAGCCTCGAGCGCCTCCGCATCCGAGGCGGGCACATACTCCGCCCGACCAGCGTCCCGCAGCGCCGCGTGCTCTGGCCCAATGGACGGATAATCCAGCCCCGCCGAAACCGAATGCGTCAGCGCAATCTGCCCGCCCGAATCCTGCAGCACGTAAGAATACGTCCCCTGCAACACTCCCGGGGATCCTCCGCGAAAGCGCGCCGCATGATCGCCTAGAGCCTCACCGCGCCCGCCAGCTTCCACACCAATCAGCCGGACTTTCTTGTCGTTGATGAAATCGTAGAAAATTCCGATCGAATTTGACCCGCCGCCGACACACGCAATAATCGCGGCCGGCAATTTACCTTCAGCTTTCAGAATCTGAGCTCGCGCCTCGCGCCCGATCACGCGATGGAAATCCCGCACCATCGTGGGATATGGATGCGCCCCCAGCACGCTGCCCAACAGATAATGCGTGGTCCGGACGTTGGTGACCCAGTCGCGCATGGCCTCGTTGATGGCGTCTTTCAGCGTGCGCGATCCCGATTCCACGCCGCGCACCTCGGCCCCCAGCAGCCGCATGCGGAATACGTTCAGTTCCTGCCGCCGCATGTCTTCGGTGCCCATGTAGACCACGCACTCAAATCCCATCAGCGCACACACGGTCGCGGTCGCAACGCCATGCTGGCCCGCGCCCGTCTCGGCGATCACGCGATGCTTCCCCATGCGCTCGACCAGCAGCGCCTGGCCCAGGCAGTTATTGATCTTGTGCGCCCCGGTGTGCAGCAGGTCTTCGCGCTTCAAATAAATCTTCGCCCCACCCAACTTCTCCGTCAGCCGCCGCGCAAAGAACAAAGGAGTAGGCCGCCCCGCATAAGTTTTCAGTAACTCATCCAGCCGCGCGTGAAATTTCTTATCGCGCTTCGCACGCGCGTACTCGCGCTCCAACTCTTCGAGCGCCGCCATCAACGTCTCGGGAACATAGCGCCCGCCATACACTCCAAAACGCCCAGGCTCCGTCGGACTTGAAGAAGAGGAGGCTGACGATGAAACGGGGGTGCCCCATCCTTGTCGCGTTTTGTGCGACAGGGTGGGAATTTTGACTCTCGCATTTCGCGGAACCGTCGCCATCGCTAACTAACCTTCCGATCCATCTCCCGCACAGCGCGCACAAACGCCCGCACCTTCTCCGGATCTTTCTTTCCCGGCGAAGCCTCAACGCCGGACACGACATCGACGCCCCAAGGATGCAGAGTCTCAATCGCCTCGCCGACATTGTCCGGGCGCAAGCCACCGGCAACGACGACCTTCTGCTCACCTCGTTTCATGAGTTCCACATACGCCCTTACCTGTCGCCAATCGAACGGCTTACCCGTTCCCCCGCGCCGCTCCGACGTGCCGGAATCCAGCATAACGGCCCGCAGTCTGGTCGGAAGCGCCATAAACGCCCCGATGGCCTTTCCTCTTTTCCGCCATGTAAGTGAAACCCACTCGGCTGGAATGCAGAGGAATGCATCGTGATCGAGCGCATACATTTCGGGCTTCTGATATTCATCCCCGTGAAATTGGACGGCTGAGAGCCCCGTCTCATTCGCGATGTTCGACACTCGATCTGATGGATCGTTCACAAACACTCCCACTTTCTCCACACTCTCCGGCAACTTCTCCACGATCTCCCGCACCGTCTCCACGCTCACGTACCGCGGACTCTTCTCATAAAACACGAATCCCACCGCGTCCGCGCCCGCCTCCACCGCGATTAGCGCGTCCTCCAGATTCGTCGTCCCGCAAATCTTCACCCAAGTCATAAAAAAAAGTACTCAGTGCTCAGTCGCGACGATCTGAGCTGGGTACTGAGTACTGAGTACTGCGCAGTAACTCTCGCAACGCCTCACCCGGCCTCTCAGCCCGCATCAGCGACTCGCCTACCAAAAATGCGTTATATCCGGCCACACGCAAGCGCGCCACATCGTCAGACGAACGAATCCCGCTCTCTGCCACACGCACCACGTTCTGCGGAATTTTCTCCGCCAACTCAAATGCGGTTTCCAAATTGACTTTGAACGTCCGCAAATTCCGCGTGTTCACGCCGATCAAATCGCATCCCGCATCCACTGACCGTTTCAGTTCTTCCTCGTCGTGAATCTCGCACAAGGCATCCAGTTCCCACTCGCGGGCGCCTTTTGCCAACGCAACCAATTCCGGCTGCGTCAAAGCCGCGACAATCAGCAGCACCGCATCCGCCGAATTGGCCCGCGCCTCCAACAACTGAAACTCATCAATGATGAAATCTTTTCGCAGACACGGAACGGCAACCGCCGCCGACGCCTCCCGCAAGTTTCCCAGCGACCCTTGAAAGAACTTCTCGTCCGTCAGCACCGAGAGCGCCGCCGCTCCCGCCGCCTCCAATTCCCGCGCAAGCTCCACAACATTGAACGACTCCCGAATCAACCCCTTCGACGGCGAAGCCTTCTTCAATTCCGCAATCACCGCCACGCCTTCCCCGCTCTTCGCCTCCAGCACCCGCCGCAAGGCGCGCGGGACGTGCTCCTCCGCCCGGCGCTCAAGCTCGCTGACATCCACCGAGCCCTTCGCTTCCGACACCCGGCGACGCGTCGCCGCCACGATCTCATCCAGAAAAGCAGCCATAACCAGCAGGACCTTCAACGCAGGGGAATCTTTCGATTATACGGGAATCGCGCGCCTCTCTCGTCTGCCCGCGCCTTCAAGGCCGGAAGGAATATGTGTACTTCACCACAAACCGGTGCTCATAAAACTGCGCGGGATTGGCCGCCGCCAAGCTCGCGAACTTCTGCCCCGCCGTATAAATCACGTACAGATCGCTGTCGGGACGGTAGTTCCACCGCAGCCGAATGTTGGCGCTTGCGCCCTGGGCGTTCGCCGTATTCATCTGCAGAATCGTCGAAAGTGAAAGCAGGCGCGAAAAGGCGTAATCCGTCTCCAGCGTTCCCAATACAACCGAGAAATCGCGCGCCTGAGGCACGGCGCCAACGCTTCCATCGGTGACCTGCAGATGAAAACGGTTCCACTGCTCGCTGAAGCTGAAGGCCAGCCGGGAACTCGCCCGGTACGTAGCTCGAACCCGCGCCTCATTCAGCGTCCCGTTGTAGTACCCGCCAAAACGTTCGTACAAACTCACCGTCGCTTTGCGGTCGGTCGCCGATCCATAGGTCAACTGGTGGCGCGCCCAGTTGTACACTCCCGTCGGAATATAAAGATTCTGGTAGATGTTGAACGGGGACGTCAGCCGCTGCGCAAATACGTCGACGATGTCGTCATCGGTATAAGACCCGTTATTAAACTCGGCACGAAACGTCGTCTGCCACTCCTGCGTTTGCACCACTCCATGCGTGTCAGGATCGTGCGCGATGAAGCCTTCAAAATTCAGTTCGCGTACGCCGGCGACTTGGGGGCGAGCCTTAAAATTCGCGTCCGCGAAATCGCAAACGCAATCCGTTCGCTCCAAAAATCCCACCGCGGGATTGAAGTTCGGCCCGATCTTTCGATGCTCGCCGAAAAAATCAAACCAGTTCGATCTGTAGATCACTCCCGCCCCAAGATTGGTCTGGCCCCCATGGCAGTCAGTGGGATTCAAGGCGCACAATACATACCAGGGACTCCGGGTCTGCGCCGCGAATCCATTGAACGCCAGATCCTTCCACAGCACCAACCGTCCGTCCACGCCTTCGTTCTGGTTGTAATTCCCCGCCGGATTCCCTGACCGCTTATCAATTCCCATCACTCCGATATATGACCCGCTCCCCCCGATCGAGCGCTTCACCCGCACGACGGCGTAGTTGGCATATGGATTCGGCCCGGAAGAGCGCGTGTCTACATCCATCACTCCCAGCTCGAATCCGCCCAGCGATCCTGTCACCCGGCCCCCGCCATTGATCGGCACTTCCTGTCCGGTCACCGGATCAATCCCAATCTGCCGGCTGAAAAACAACTGGTCGCCAGTTTCGATGCTCATCGGAAACGAGAACACGTTCGCGTTTTCGAGAAAGAACTGCCGCTTTTCCGGAAAAAATAACTTATACGGCGTCAGATTGAACTGCTGCACATCCACATCGCTGTCGGCAAAGTCGGTGTTCCCCGTGAGATTGGCCACCAGGTTCGACCGGATCCCATACTTGATGTCGAGCCCGCCGGTCAGCACCCGGCTCATTCCCGGGTTCAGGCCGCTGCTCTGCGCGCTGGCAGGAAGATGGCTGAATCCTGCGAGCGCATAGGGCTTCACGATGAACAGCCGCCCGCTGCCGATGTCGGTGATGCCCTTTAGTTCCCCCGCTTCGCTGATCTTGCTCACGCCAAACGTCCGCTTCCAGCCGCTCCACAAGTCCTCTTCATTCTTGCGGCGAATGAATCGTTTGAAGTTCAACCCCCAAACCACATCCTGGCTGCGCATGAAGTTCAGCGTTGAAAACGGAATCTCCACCGTGGCGGTCCAGCCATCCTCAGTGATGCGCGCCTCCGACGTCCACACTCCATCCCAGCCGGGATCGCCGTCTTGCGTGTTATCCATCTGCGGTTCGTCGGTGAGGAGGCCGTCGCGCTGCGTGCCCAGCGGATTGATCTGAAACAGGTAGGCGTTGCGGCGATCGCGCCGCGAATCAATGATGATCTCGAAGTAATCGTCGTACTCCTGGCTCACGTCGCGGCGTAACTGCGACGCCAGCACGCCGCCCGGAGTCGAGTCGTGGCACGCAATCCCGAAATACACGTCGTTATGCGTGTAGAGAATCCGCACCTCGGTATTCTCGGTCGCACGCTGCCCCTCGAATGGCTCCCGCTGCCGAAAATCCGTGAGGGGACTAGCCTGCTGCCAGATCGGATCATTGAGTGTCCCGTCCATCCGGGGAGGGCGCTCCACGCGAACCGCCCGCGCCGAGCGATTCAGTTGCTCGATCGCCGGCGCACCCGCAGCCTGATTCTGCGCCTGACTTGTATTCCCGCCGCCAAGCACAAGAGCCAGGCAGACCAGGAGCCGGCCACATCTGATTTTTTCCACGTTCATCGACAGGTGTTCCCGAGCACTACACCACTATCCAATGAACCACGCGCAGGGTGAGATTTTGATTTTGTTCCGGGTGCCCTCGCACTCGTCACTTACAAATCTCCTGCAGTTCCTTATACGGCTTCTCCATCACCGGCGGAAACTTGATCTTCTTGGCCTCGATCCACAGCTCCAGCAGCGTCCCGCCATACTTCGACCCCACATCCGGATCGCCCTCGTACGCCGGATCGCTCTCCGCCTCTTCCAGCGTCACCGGCGTGAATCCTTTCTTCTGCAGTAACTCCAGCGCATCCGGCAAGATCGTGCTGCTGAACGCCCCCAGATGCAGCAACAACACGTGATTGATGTCGTGCCCGTAAACCAGCTTCGCCAAATCCCGCCCCAGATCCAAATAAGATGACTCAATGGTCAAGTAGCTCGACTTCAACCATGCAATCGACTTCGAATCATTTTTCGCAACGCACCGCGCATAGGGGCTGTTCCACAGATAATCTTCCCAGTCGAGCGTCACCTGCGCCACGCGATATCCGTGCGCCTGCAGATAGGCTCGCACAGCCCGCCGCTTTTCCGCGGTGTCTCCTTCCCGCAAATACGGATACCTTAGCCAATGCCAGTTTGAATCCTTTCCTGCCAACAACTCGAGGGCGGGCTCGTTTTCGTCGATCTCCCGCTCAAATGCCTCGGCAGGATTCTCGTTCAGATCGAGATGCCGGTAGGTGTGATTCCCAAAAGGTTCAGCCGCGGCCCAAGTCTTCAATGCCTCCGCCGCATCGGGATTTTCCTCGAGCTTCTTTGCATTGATGAATCCATACACCGGAGGCACATGCCGCGACTTCAACAGCGACAGTGTATCCCGCGCAATCTGCACCCGCGTCACTCCAGGAGGCAGATCCCCATTCAGCGGCAGATCGTCAAACGTGATCGCGACCTTCTGCGCCGAACACACCGCCGCCAGTAGAAGAAGAAGTGCACTCAGGACATATCGCATGAGAAGAAGTCTACAAGAGGAAGCACAGCGTGAGGATTTTGACTTACTGCGGGTGGACTTGCAGCGGGTGCCCCACCCTTCTCGCGTTCTTTGCGAGAGGGTGGGGTTTTTGACTTTCTATTTTGACTTTCTTGGGCGCCCCGGTTGAATGTTTGACTATGAAGATTGCGAGTGTATCTACTCCATCCCCAGCGACTTCTTTACCGCCTCCCCGTACTCCCGCGCCTTT
>Ga0209166_10001494_pt1 | contig 19337 bp, 15 predicted proteins | sample Coa_R1_3_FD_187151 | JGI IMG/M metagenome (GOLD analysis project Ga0209166, IMG submission 187151) | Surface soil microbial communities from Centralia Pennsylvania, which are recovering from an underground coalmine fire - Coalmine... | ecosystem: Environmental > Terrestrial > Soil >... | reverse complement strand
ATAGCCGCCGCGGGCCGAGCTTTCTTTCAGGGTCTGCGTCGAGACAAAAAGGCGTTCGATGTCTTCCGGCACGGGATAGGGGTCTTGCAGCAGTCCGGAATACTCGCGCAGGAACTGCAAATGTTTTGAGGCATGATGGAGAAAAGTCTCAGCCGGTTCGACGTGAGCCGGGGAAGGGGGGTTTTTCATGCTTTTTTCTCCCGTTCGGTCTTTCCATTGCGGCTGCCGATTCCGTGGACCGTTTTATCGGCTTTCGGTGCAATCGGTTTCTGATACAGAATGCAATCGCTGTGGGTCGAGACCTCAAATTTGCCGGCGGCGGCGCGGGCCACCGCTTCTCCGCTGCCAACAAACAGATATCCGCCGGATTCCAGATATTCGTGGAAGCGGTGGATGAGCGCGGCACGGCGCGCCTCATCAAAATAAATCAGCACGTTGATGCAGAAAATGATGTCGAAGCGGCCCATGTAAACCGGCTGCGAGAGGTTCATTTGCGCGAAAGACACCATGTTGCGGATGGTGGGCCGCACCAAATACTGGTTGTTCACCAGCGTGAAATAGGTTTCCTTTTGGCGGCCGGTGAGCGCACCCAGCGAGTGCAGGGGATAAAGGCCGCGTTCGGCCTGCTGCAGGGCGGCGTGGCTGATATCGGTAGCCAGAATATGAATGTTCCAGGCGCTGGCAAACTCCAGCGAGTCGCAGATGGTCATGGCAATGGAGTACGGTTCTTCACCGGTAGCGCATCCCGCGCTCCAGATACGCAGACTGCGCGGGTTCTCCCAGAATTTTCTCTGGTGCATTTCGCTCAAGACTTTCTTTTCCAGCACGGCAAAGGTGGAGGAAGAACGCAGGAACCAGGTGGGGTGCGCCAGCAGGCACTCCAGCAGCTCATCGTATTCCAGATTGGAGTCGCGAACCAGGCGCAACAGGCCGGAGACGTGGGCCATCTTTTTGGCGGTCATGTGCCCGCGGACCCTATTGGCAAAATCGTGTTCCGGAGAATCGTCAAAAAAAATGCCTGAACGCTCTTCAATCAGGGCGCGAAGCTGGGAAAGCTCAGGCCCGGCTACGGCCATATTCGCAGATTGGTTCTTTTCCGCCATCCCCATGGGGTCCCAGTTTCGGTTGGGTCGTTCATTTAAATTGAGCCACTCAAAATGAGCGCCAAAAGCAAGTCGCACGGTTCAGGGCCAGAGTGACATTATCTCTGGGAAGCGGCCATCATTTCCACTACATTTCCTGTACCGGCAGCAGGCACGCTGGTGCGAAACTGCGAGAGCGCTTCATTCAACTGTTCGGACAGCTTGACCATGTTCTCTACCGTGCGTGCCGTCTGGCGCGCACCCTGCGAAGTTTGCCGCGTAATGTTGCTGATGATCTGCATGGCCTGGGCCACACCTTCGGTACCGCGCACCTGCTGCTTCGAGGCCAGGGAAATCTGCTGAACCAACTCCGCCGATTGGCGCACGACAACGGAAATAGCTTCCAGCGCCCTGCCGGCCTGGTCGGCGAGCCGCGCGCCTACTTCCGCTTCCTTGGTGCCGTCTTCCATTACCACCATGGCCTCGTTGGTTTCCGCCTGGATGGCCTTGATGAGCGCAACAATGTCTTTGGTGGCGGCACGCGAGTGCTCGGCCAGCTTGCGGATTTCATCGGCAACCACCGCGAAGCCGCGGCCTGCCTCGCCGGCGCGGGCGGCTTCAATGGCGGCGTTCAATGCCAATAAGTTGGTCTGCTCGGTAATGTCGTTGATGACGTTCACAATCTCAGAAATTTGTAGCGACCGATCGCCCAGCGATTTGATCTTCCGGGCAGAGGCTTGCACCGAAGCGCGGATGCGTTGCATGCCTTCCAGCGTGTCGCGCACAGCGCGGTTGCCCTGCTCCGCCGCATCGAGGGCGCGGCGGGCCGCCTCCGTGCTGGCTTCAGCATTGTTGGAGACTTGTTTCATGGAGCGGGTAAGTTCTTCCACCGCTGAAGAAGTGTTGCCGATCTCCTGGTCTTGCTGAGTGGCGCCTTTGGCCATCTGCTCGGAAGAAGCCAGAATCTCGTTGGCGCTGCTGGAGACATCAATCGCGGCTTTGCGCACACGCTCGAGCAGCCGGGTAAAGTTGTCGAGCATGTCATTCACCGAATCCACAACGTTTCCCAGAGCATCGTCGGTGACGGTGCCGCGCAGGGTCAGATCGCCGCGGGCAATCTGGCTGGTGATGGTGAGAAACTCGGCGACGCTCTTTTGCAGCTCCTCCTGCGCCTGCTGGAGCAGGACTTTTTCCATGGTGTGGTTCAGGTTGTCGGCGATCAGGCCAAAATCATCGTGAGAATCAATCTGAATCCGGGAGCGGTAGTCGTTATTTTCCAGTTTCTCGCAAAAATCAGTAAGTTCCTGTACCGGACGAATTACGCGGACATCGAGAATGTAAAGCAAAATACCGGGGAGGGCTAAACAAAGAAGTCCGCCCAACAGCAGACGGAAACCTGTGCCGGTGGATTGTGAGAAAGCATCTACAACACTTAATCCCCCCGACCTGTCTCCCGCCCCATAGCCGAGGATAAAGACCAGCAGGAGAACGATAAGGTTCCCTACCACCAGGATCCAGACAAGTTTGCTTAACTGACCTTTCATAAACTGCCTCCCACAAAAACCCAGTTCTCAGTTGTCAGTTCTCGGTTCCCAGCAGATCGTTCGTGTTGGCACATAGTTCCGAGAACTGGGAACTGAGAACTGCATTTCAAATCACTCCCACTGAAAATGCTTCCGCCAGACGTTTCAGGTCAAGCGCGAGGGCCAAACGATCGGTTTCATGCCGCAGCATGCCGCAGCAGTGGCTGAGCTCGGGTGGCGCATCCTTCACCTGCAGAGGCTCGCTGGCGGCAAAGGTGCCAATGACCTCATCGGCGGCGATGCCTAATCGCATCACCTCCTGCCCCAGTTCTTGCTGCAGCGCGGCCACGACCACATGCCGCGGCTTCAGGTCTGGCCTGCGCCCCTCGGCAAAGGCGATATCAATCACCGGCACAATCGCACCACGCAGATTGAAAACCCCCATCAGGAATGCAGGCGACAGTGGAACCTGTGTAACCGCAGGCCACTCGACCACCTCTTCCATCTGCAGCACAGAAAGGCAGAACCGTTCCCTACCGGCACGAAAGACACAATACTGGCGCTCAAAAGAAGTTCCCTGCGAGGCAGCTTCAAGTGGCTCATCCGGCCCCTGCACTGGACTTTGTACTTGCTGCGAAGTCGCGTGTATCGTTGCTTCGAGTTGTTTTTTATCTGCCACCTTGACGCAGTCCCCTGATTTCGTTGAGGCCGCTTTGCGCTCTTCGGTTCCGAAAAGCGGACAAAAACACCCTAAGCTTTCATTCAGGTTATCCAAATGAGGTGTGCAATTGGCCAGCCACACTATCTCACATGTAACTGAATGATTAACGATATTTTCAATTGCAAGTAAATCAGATATTTACCGCAACTTCAGACGAATTAGGCGTCCGGGATTGACACCTGAGACACCCGCTCTGTCTCAGAATGAGACCCTTTTTCGGCGAACTGCATCTCGGTCTCAAGTGAAGAGAAGCGCTGCATAACTTCATGCATACGCATGGCCATGGAATGGATGGTGTGAACCTGATCGCGGGCCTCTGCACTGAGCATACCGGGTTCGAGTAGTAGAAGCTCCGCATTGCCAAGAACAGAGGTCAGGCAGTTGTTTAAACCGTGCCGCATTTCCAGCATGTAGCGGCCTAGAGTTGCATGGCGATGGCTGGCCGCGACCAACTGCTCGGCCCGCAGCAAATAACGCTGGACTTCGGCGCGGCGCAATATCTCGCCAGCCATTTGAATCAGGACATCGAGCCAACCATCGGCCTGCCGCAAGACCAGAGCGCGCGGATGCAGGCTGCGCATCTGTCCGGCATCGCCGTCGGCTGCCACCATCAAAATCGGGATTGCGGAATTTTCCAGTGCGGTCAAAACCGCTTCCCGGCAACGGACATGAGGACCGAGAATGGCGATTCCGTGGACGGAAAAATTGGCGGTCTGGCACAAGTCGCTGCTCATCAAAGTGAAGGCCGGAACGATACGCTCCATCTGCCAGCGGCCTACGACGCTGCGGGCAAATTCGGCTTCGTCGGCGATGATCAGCGCGCCCTCATTGAAGAAACCGTTGGCCTGCTCCAACCTGTCTTCCCCGGTGTCATGATGCCCGTTGTGGGATGGCTGCATGCTGGCGGGTTCGGGCGCGACTCGTTTCTCGTTCATAACATCCGTTTTGGATCGTCGATCCGCGGTCTTTTCGAGACCCTCATTTGGCATGCTTCTCGGCTTCCTCAACGATCATGAGCAGGCGCTTGCTGGTAGCTGCCAGGTTTACAGCGTTGTCAATGTCGTTATTCTGCTTGGCGACCGAGACCCGGGCCTGAATTTTTGCGGATTCATACTTGGCAACGTGAATTGCAGAACGCAAATCGGTAGGCGAGCCCCCATGCTTGCGCACCTCGATTTGCGCTCCCAGAAATACGCGGGCCGCTACCGAGCGTTGCAGCGTCTCTGAAGTTTCGTCTCCGCCTTTCAGGTAGGCGGTCACCTCCCAGGAAGAGAGCATGATCTTCATATTCCCCACCGTGACATTGGCCACCGTGCCGGTTTTGATATTGCCGCCAGCCAACTCCTTCGGAATCTGTTGCTGAATGGCCTGCAAATCTGCGATCGCAATCGGAGTCGGAGTGGTAATAATGGGCGTCGGAGTGGGCGCGGGAATTGGCCTGTCTGGCGTAAACACCGTTCTTTGAGGCGCGGCCGCCGGCTTTTCCGTTTTTTCCGGCACACTCACCACCGAGGGTTTTTCCGGCGGCTTTTCCGCAATCGTCTCCCTAAGAGTGGGCGAAAAAGCAGGAGCGGGTGTGGGTGCGGGAGTGGGCACCGAAATCCGCGACACGGGAGCAGGCTGCACAGGCGCCGATGGCCTTGCCACCGAAGCAATGGCCGCGCTCACCGGCGAGGCCGGCGGGGCTGGGTCAACAACCGGAGCTTTCGGAATGCCGTTGCTGGCAGGCTCGGAACTGGCCCGCGCCATGGCATCTTGAGAGAAATCAGCCCCGGGTGGGACCGCAATGGAGGATTTTTCCGGAGCCATGGCTCGGGCTTCTTCGACGGCGCCGCGAATTTCGATAAGCTCTTTAAAATTCTGTCCGGCTGCATAGGCAGCGCGGAAGGGCTTCTTCCATTCCTGGCAAATCTGACGGAGATTCTCCAGCGTCTCTTGCGGACCCAGGCCGGCGCGCACGCAATTCACGGTACGCACTCCGCGCTGCTCCAATTCATTGATGGTGAAGCGAATGGCGTGCAGGTCAGCGGCAATCAAGCGGACAAATGTGCGCCGCACCAGAAAATTAATTCGCGCAATACCCACCAGGGCGGTTGGACCGAAATACATTTCACCGGCGCCCATCTTGAGCTGGCGCATCTGGTCGAGCATGCCGTCATTCAGCAGGTCGCGAAGACTGTGGAGGCTATCCAGACCCTTGGCCGCCTCGTTGAGCGGCTCCATCCACTTCGGCGGGTGCAACCCCACTTCACCGAGGATGGGCTCCAGCACTTGCGCTACTTCTTCGAATTCAACGTCGCGGTCGTAAAAACCGGGAGGGGCGCAGGAAGAAAGATACTGCACCAGGAGAAAATCAACTTTGTCGCGGTCGGATTCGGTCTTCGTGTCTTTCTGCAGATGGTGGTTGACCAGAGAGCGCAGATTATCTTCCGTTCCCAGCCGCGATGTCTGCAAAAGCTGGCGGAGTTGATGCACATGAACGCGATCATCCATCTGCTCGAACCAGCGCTGAATATTTTGCACGCTGTCAGGCTCGCTGCGATCGATCGGCGATTCCAGTTCCCGGCAGGGAAGCAACCCTAACGCAAACCGTTCCAGCAGCGAGCTATAAACGGTGTAGAGCTTGCGGGCTTCGCGCCAGTAAGCGGCAACCTCGGTCGTTGGTTTGGCTGTTGTCGTCATGCTTTGATAATCCAGTTGCCAATCTCCCGCGTAAAACGCGCGGCCACCACCGTCTTTCCGCTGTGATACTGCACGGCAACCACGGAGGCCTCAATGCGGAGCGATCCGTCGGCATTCTCCAGGCGCACTTTGCCATCGAATTCCAACGGCAACGCGGAGATAAACAAGACCTCCTGCGAAGTGCCGAATTCGATGACCGTGTTCTCAGCCAGCACGTGCTCGGCCGGTTCAACACCCTGGGCGTTCAATGCGGTTACGCGCACCGGAATGCGCATGGGAGTCACGCCCGGGAAAAACTGCGCCAGCTTGTTAACAGGTGATTCTGCTGCGCCAGCGTTGGCCGCGTCAGCCCGCGACCGGGGCTGAAATTTCCAATCAACTGCAGCTTGGTTAGGCACTGTTACCTCAACTCTCCAGCGTCTCAAAATGATTCAGACCATATCAATCACGTTATCGATTGTTGGGCAGAGACGTGATTGGATGAGTCGGCTCCACCCACCATTGCTGCAAGCCATCTGCAGAAATGTTGCGAGTAAGTGAAGCTAACCTATGTTGGTAACAGCACGAACGGGGCCAAATCAACTGGCAGAGGAATTGTATATAAATCTTTTGATTTGTGCCACTTAGAATGTGAAATTTATTGCCTATGCGCGTTTCTCTGTCTCAGGATGAAACAGCGTCTCAACCCATCCCATTCTGTGGGACGTGCTGGGACGTGCCGGCTTTCAGGCATGGACCGCCGACTTGAGCAGGTTGTAGCGCTTTAGTTTTCGGTAAAGCGTGGCCCGGCTGATACCTAGTATCTTGCCCGCGAGGGTCTTATCTCCGTTGACTTCCTCAAAGACGCGTTTAATCGTGATGCGCTCCAAATCTTCCAGATCAGAGGTGCTGGCTTCGGGAATCCTTCCATCTGGAACCAAAGCCGGATTGGAGTTAGATCCCATGGCGCCCAATGCCAAAGGTTCTGTAATTTTCGACGCAGTTGCTCGGGGAGAACGTATGGCCGGCGGTAGATCGTAGACATCAATTACATCCTGATTGCGCAATGTTACAGCGCGCTGAATGCAATTCTCCAGTTCGCGAATATTTCCCGGCCAGTCATACTGTTCCAGGCATCTTAGGGCGGCGTTACTCACGCGCACCATCTTCTCGGCACAAAATTTGTCGAGGAAGTATTTTACCAGGGCGCGAATGTCTGATTCGCGCTCGCGCAGCGGCGGCAGATGCACGCTGATGACGTTGAGCCGAAAAAACAGGTCCTTGCGGAAGGTGCCGTCGCGGTAGGCGGCCTCGAGGTCGCGATTGCTGGCGGCGATCACGCGCACATCTATTTTCACCCGTTCGTTGCTGCCCACGCGGCGCACTTCTTTTTCCTGAAGGACGCGTAACAGCTTGGTCTGCATCTCCAAAGGCAGTTCGCCAATTTCATCCAGAAAGATGGTGCCTCCGTCGGCTGCCTGGAAAAGTCCTTTGCTGGCCCTCACGGCGCCGGTAAAAGCGCCCTTTTCATATCCAAAGAGCTCGGCTTCGATGAGCGTGGGAACCAAGGAGCCGCAATCCACCGCAACGAAAGGCCGGCTGGCAAATGCCCCGCGGAAGTGGATAGCGCGCGCCACCAGCTCTTTTCCAGTGCCGCTCTCGCCCATCACCAGCACCGGACTGCGCGAATCTTTCAGCCGCCCGATCAGGCGCAACACCTCCTGAATCTGAGGCGAAGAGCCAACCATGGCATTGAGTTGCATCTCGTTGTTCACATGGGCGCGCAGGAACTGGTTCTCCATCACGAGCCGGACTTTTTCCGCCATGCGCTGCAAAATGAGTTTGAGCTCTTCCACGCGGAACGGTTTGGTTACATAGTCATACGCGCCAAGCTTCATGGTTTGCACGGCGCTCTCAATGGAACCGTGGCCGGTCATGATGGCTACTTCGGTGCGCGGCTGCAACGCTTTGATGCGCTGTAAGAGGTCGACTCCGGTCATGCTGGGCAGCATGAGGTCGGTCAGGACAACGTCAGGCGCCTGGGCTTCCAGCACGGCCAGGGCGGCCTCCGCCGATTCAGCCTCGGAGCAGACAAAACCCAGGGACGCCCCAATCGTCATGCACAACTTGCGGATGCTCTGCTCGTCATCCACTATCAGGAACCGCACTCGTAAATCGTCGGTCATGCTCGCTGTTCTCAATACCTGTGGCCCACAATTTTTTCCACGGCGGTTACCAATTGCTGCACGCGGAAAGGTTTTTCCAGGCAGGGGGTGCCTGTTTTTACCAGAATGGCCGCAGTCTCTTCGCTGGCAGTGTCACCGGTGGTGAACAAAAGCCGGGAAACCATTTCAGGACGATTGGCCGTGATCCAGGCATGCACGTCGGCGCCGTTAATGCCTCCGGGCGTGCGCATGTCTGAGATGACGCCGCTGAACTCCTGCTCGCGGAGCAGGCGCAAACCTTCTGATCCGGTAGTGGCCTGCACCACGCGATAACCATTGCGCTCCAACGCGGAACAGATGAATGCCAGCACCGAAGGTTCGTCTTCGATGACCAGCACCGGCGCGAATGCCTCGCGCGACGAATTGGAATTCAACTTCATGCCTGCCCCGCCGATGCTGTCATGACATTGGCAGCCGTCATTCCGGCCACAGCCTTATCTCGCGCTGCCGGCAAGCGGACAACAAAAGTCGCCCCCGGGCCATTCTCGTTGTTTTGACACAACACTTCTCCGCGATGATCGCGCACAATTCCATAGCAGATGCTCAGGCCTAATCCCGTGCCCTTACCCACTTTCTTGGTGGTAAAGAAAGGATCGAAAATGCGCTCCGGATGCATGACCCCGGGCCCGTTGTCGCGGATAATAATCTGGCTGAAACCATCGCGCTGCTCGGTCGAAATCTCGATGCGGCCCGTGCGGCTGGTTTCGAGCACCGCGTCGTAAGCATTGTTCAGGATATTGAGCAGCACCTGCTGCAACTGATTGGGGTCTCCCAGAACGGGAGCCAGCGATTCCTGCAAATTCTCCAGGACCTCGACGCCATGATTGGCGAAATCGTAGGCGCGCAATTGCACGGTGCGGCGAACCACGGAATTCAATTGCACCAACTGGCGTTGCGGCGGCATCTTGCGGGCAAAGCTGAGCAGGTTCTGCACAATCAGTTTGGTCCGCTGGGCCTCTTGCAAAATCATCGCCAGGTCTTTTTTGGCGGAGGCAGGAATCTCAGGACTATCGGCCAACAGGTCGGCAAAACCCAGGATGGCGGTGAGCGGATTGTTGACCTCGTGCGCCACGCCGGAGACGAGCTGCCCGATGGCGGCCATCTTTTCAGCCTGCACCAGCTTGGCGTGCAGCATGACGGCATCGGTGATGTCGGCCATCACAAAAACCAGACTGCTCACATTCCCCTGTTCATCCCGCATCGGGCTCAGGTTTACGGAAAACTGGCCCACCACGCCATCTCCGCGGGTGATTGCGAGTTCCAGGTTGTCTACCTGCTGGCCCAGCAATGTGGCGGCCAACGCCTTCTCCAGCGACTCGCGCGCCGAGGGATGCACCAATTCGCGCACGTGGCGCCCCAGAATTTCCCCTACCTTATAAGAGCCGGCTTCGTAGCAACGGTGATTGGCAAAGGTCACCAGGCCGGCCGTATCCGCCACCAGGATCATGCTTTGCGTGTTGTTCAGGATCTTGCCGTTAAAATCGCGCTCGCGCTGCAGTTGCGTCTGGATTTTTTTCAATTCGCTGATGTCGAGAATAAGACCGCGATATTGCAGCACCTTGCCCTGCCCATCGCGCACGGCAAACGTGTTCTGCAAGGTTTGGATCAACGTGCCGTCCCGCCTACGCAAAGGTTCTTCAAAGTTACGCAACACGCCTTCGCGCTCAATGGTTTCGCGGAAACGAGAGCGCAACCCGGGCGACGGATAGATTTCCTGGCTAATATCCACCTGTAACAATTCTTCGCGGCTGCTATAGCCCAACATGTGGACAAGCGCGTCATTCACCTCGACGAAGCGGCCTTCCGGCGTGGAGAAGAAAAGCCCTTCGTGGATGTTGTCAAACAGTTCGCGGTAGCGGCGCTCTACCTCGCGGCGTTCGCTGATGTCTTTCAGCACGTGAATGGTCTGCATGCCCTCTTCCAGGGCGCCATGAATACGCGAGGTGGAGACCAGATAGCTGCGCTCCTGCACGGGATGAACATAGTCATCGGTGCGATCGGGTCCGCGGCGGCAAAACGGGCATCCGTGGCCGTGATCGCGGGCAAATGCGAACAGCGCCCGCATGCTGATGCCAATCAACTCCGGCGGCCGCGCTCCAATGGATTCGGCCAGGGAACGGTTCACGCGTAGAACGCGATTGCTCTCGTCATGCACCACAATCAGATCTTCGATGGAATCGAAAATTTCAAGCCAGTGCCGGTTTGCCTGATAAATGCGCGAAAACAGCCGGCAGTTATCCAAAGCAACCGATGCCTGTCCCACGACCGCATGAAGAAGATGTTCATCGGCCTCTTCGGGGGCAAGTCCGCGATTGGCCAGGCATAGCAAACCCAGCATGTCACCCTGGCCTCCGGTCAAACGCGCCAGAGTCAGGTCTTTCCACCCCAGGCGCTCCGCCAATTCTTTCCCCAGAAGCGCTTCCGCCGGCATAATGGCCGTGAGTTGCGTGCCTTCCTGCACCAACTCGGTCAAGCGCAAGTTCAACGATCGTATCAGTGCGCGGTCGGGCTCACCGGCCACATCGTGCATGGCTACAATTTCCAGCAAAGTCCCACGCGCCAGCGCCAGCACCCCCACACGCGCTCTCAGCATTTCTGTGATGCGCGCGGTAAAACTTTTGACGAAATCCGGAAGGCGCAACGAAGAACCTAAATCCAGCGCCAGTTCGATCAGGTCCTGAGAGCGCTTGCGGTGCTGGTCAGCGGTGCTCTTGAGCCGGAACAGTTCCACCAGGCTGCCCAACTGTTCCAGCAAAACGGCGACCTGATCGGCTGCATCTTTCTTGAAAAACCGCGGCTTCTTATGGTGCAGGAAAGCCGCGACCCCAATGGTGCGCCCAAAGACCATGACCGGCGCCAGCAAGAGCGACCTGGCTCCGAAAAAAATTTCCTGATTGGTTTTCAGGTTGCGCGGTTCCCCACCCGGATGGCGGCTGCGCTCCGGAAAGTTGATTTGAAATGCCCGGCGCTCGGGCATCACCTTCAGTGCCAGCCTCGACTCTTCTAAAGAAGGCGGCGCTTGCTTGAAAAGCTCGGCAAAATCACCATCGGCTTCAAGCGGCTTTAATAAGCAGTCTGCTTCCTGCAACTCCCAATAACCGACGGTGCCGGCTTTCAGAAATTTGCGGCTCTCGCGGCAAAAGGTGGAAAGCAATGAGAGCAATTCGCCGCTTGGGCTGGCCGCAGACAGCATTTTGAGCAAAACCTGCTGAAATGGGTCGCCGCCATAGCTACGCTTGGCCTGTTTGCCAGGTTTCCTGATAGGCGAATCGGGCTTCTTTCGGGTCTGCATTTACGGGTTGGAACAATAATGCTGTCGGTCTCAAAATGACTTTCTCTGGGGGAGGGCTAAATGCGAACCTTAATCCCTAATCTCACTTTGAGTCAAGTTAAATTAAGCCTCTGAGGTGACTAGCTAAACCCGCTCCTTCCTAAATTTGTCTCAACCTGAGATAACGATTCCGGAAACCAGACTTTTGAGACGACGATCTGCTTTAGACTTAAATAAGGTAACCCATCAGTTAATGACCCAAGCAATTGATTCATTTGGGGTTACGCCATCTAGAACTTAATGGCTGATTTTCTTCTCCCACTGGCATTACCCGTGCATTAATCTACGAGTCCCTGTAACTAGGAATAGGTGTGTTTGGGTGTTGATTTTGGGGGTGGATGTGGGTAACCCTTCCGGGGTAGTTCGCGTGTTCGGCAAAAGCAATCGGAAAGAACGCTGCGGTTCTGGATATGCTCCGATAGCTTGGAGGAAGCAGCAATGACAATCAGAAACAAACTGTATCTCGCATTCGCATCACTGCTAGCCCTGGTAGTTTTCATCAACGCATTGTCGTCTTGGAACCAGGCACTCACTCGGGAAAGCATGAACCGTGCGATTCAGTCATCGAAGAACATCGAGAGGCTCCGCTTCCAAATGATGCAGAACCGCTTGGACCTCGACAATTACCTGTTCACCGGTAGTTCACGTGATTTGGAGACGTTTGAGAGCGGCCGGAAGTTGTTCGACACACTGACACAACAAGCATGGGGAGACAGCTCTGCTCCTGACCGGCAACGGAGTGCATTGCAGAATGTTGCGGATTCAGAGAAGGAATGGTATATCAACTTCGCCCTGCCTGTTATTCAGAAACGCAAGACCGCGACTAGAAATATCGATGATTTCAATGCGTTTTATGTAAGCGAGGACCCATCCTCCTGGCTGCAGAAAATCAGCAGCCACTTGAACGAAGCCGAAGTTGCCAATCAACAGGAACTGGACGTCCAAAACGATTTTACATCTCGCAAGAACACACTGATTGCAGGTGCAGGAACGCTGCTGATCTGCGTTCTTGGATCCATCATTGCCACCTTCACCGCCAAGACCATCACCCACCCGCTGGCACAACTTATGACTGTAACGCGGGAGATCACTGAATCCGGCGACCTCGAACAATCTTTCGTCATTGATCGCCACGATGAGATCGGCGAGTTGGCTACGACCTTCAAAAGCATGGTCGTTTCCCTTAAGGACATGGCTTCCATTTCCGAAGCCGTTGCCGGCGGTGATTTGTCGGTCGCCATCAAGCCGCGTTCGAAAAATGACACGCTTATGCTGGCCTTTGCCCGCATGACCGACAGCCTGCGCGCCATGGTCAAGACGGTGCGTGATAGCGCTACCCAGGTGGCAGGCGGATCGAACCAGGTGGCTGACGCTTCTGACAATGCCGCCAAGGTGAGCGTGCAAGCCTCTTCCGCCATTGATGAGGTCACCAGTACCATGCATGAAATGAGCGTCAACGTGCAGAACATGGTGAAGAACACCCAAACCCAGGCCATCAGCGTCAGCGAGACCTCTGCTTCCATTGACGAGATGGTGGCTTCCATCCAGCGTGTGGCCGATACCTCCAAGGTGCTCCTGGATATTTCACAGCGTTCGCGTGAAGAAGTGCATCAGGGCATCACCACCATGGATAAGACCACCGACGGACTGAGCCGCATCAACGGGGCCATACAGGCCGCCGGGCAAATCATCGATGCCCTCGGCAAGCGCGCCGACAGCATTGGCAACATTGTGGAAGTTATTGACGATCTGGCCGAGCAAACCAACCTGCTGGCCTTGAACGCGGCCATTGAGGCCGCCCGCGCCGGGGAGCATGGCGCCGGATTCGCGGTCGTAGCCGACGAAGTCCGCAAGCTGGCGGAGAAGTCGGCGGCATCGGCCAAAGAAATTTCTGACCTGATTGCCAGCATCCAGAACGAATCGCGCCAGGCCGTTGAGAAAATGGAAAAGAGCACGAACATCGTCAACGAAGGGCTCGCTCTGGGCAACGATCTGCAGGCCGCGCTCAGGAAGATCTCCAACGTCGTGACCGAAGTCTACAAGTTCGCCCAGGAGATCGGGGCCGCCACCAGCGAGCAATCGCATGGCTCGACCCAGATCGCAAAAGCCACCACCCGGCTCAACGAGATCACGCACGAGATCAACTCTTCGGTCGAGGAACAGGCCACGGGAGCGCAAGCTGTGGTGCGGGCCATGGAAAAGATGCGCGAGCTGATTGCCCAAACCACCTCAGGCTCGACCGAACTGGCAGCCTCGGCGGAACAGATGTCCAAGATGTCGCGCAATCTGCTGGAAACGATGGATCGTTTCGTGCTCGAAGGTTTAGGCAATGGCAATGGGGCCTCGGCGTCCCACAACCGCGCCGATGCAGAGGCAGACCGCTACAGCGCTGCTTTGAGGTCCTAAAAAGGAAATATCCATGGCGAAACCACTGCACCTGATCGGTTTCAGCATCGGACGCGAGACCTTCGGCGTGCCCATCGAACGGGTGCACCAGATCGTCGGCGTGCCTGAAATTACCGCTGTTCCCGATTCGCCCGATTGTGTGGAAGGCGTCATTAACCTTCGCGGGAAAATCGTTTCCATCGTGGATTTACGCAAACGCTTTGGCGAAAAAGAAATCCGCAGCCACAGGAAGAACCGCGTTCTGGTGGTCGAGGTGGAAGGCAAAATGGTTGGCTTGATCGTTGACTCGGCATCCGAGGTTCTCAAGATCCCCCACTCTGATATCGAACAGCCCCCGAATGTTTTCGAGGAAGGCGAGCTGAACTATGTGACCGGAGTGGGCAAGCTGAACGGCCGGCTCATTATCCTGGTGGATCTCACAAAGGTTCTGCAGCGCGGCGAATTGCGGCGCGTGGGTGAATTCGCGGAATCCCGTGAGGCGGAGGCCAGTGCTCCGGCAAGTCTTCCGAAAAATCAGCGGGGAGCCTCGGTTGGAAGATAAGGTGAAATTGAGCGGCCCACAAGACATAAAAATGGCCACATCCGTCATTCCCGTGCAGCTCTCTGCGGCCGAACAGAAACTGTTGCAGGCGCTGATCTATCAGGAATGCGGCATGTTTTTCGACGAGCGCCGCATTACCTTCCTGCAAGACCGGCTTCAGCGCCGCCTGAAAGCCACCGGCCTCGACACCTTCTACACTTACTACCGCCTGCTGCTCAGCAATGAAGGCAAGAACGAGCTGGCGGCGCTGGTGGAAAATCTCACGGTCAATGAAACCAGCTTTTTTCGCAACAAGCCGCAGCTCGAGTTGTTTCACAAAGTAATTTTGGAAGAGATTCTACATCGCAAGCAACAGCGCCGGGACTTCAGCCTGCGTGCCTGGAGCGCGGGATGCTCCACCGGGCAGGAGCCCTATACGATGGCCATGTTGATTTGCGATGCGCTGACTTATTACTACTTGCGCCATCCGCTTCCCTTCGAGATGCCTTCACCCAAACCCATGGTTCCTCCTCCGTGGAGGGTGGAAATTGTGGCCTCAGACATCAGTTACTCGGTTTTGCGGACCGCACAGGAAGGCATCTATCCGGAAAAGCACATGGAACCAGTGGATTTCAACTACCGTCTGCGCTATTTCGACAAGGTGGGCGACCGCTACGCGGTCAAGAAAGGCCTCAAAGATCTGGTCCATTTTGACTTCCATAACCTTAAAACGGAGTTCTTGCCGCAGCGCAATGATGTAATCTTTTGCCGCAACGTGATGATTTATTTTGACCAGGCAGAACAGAAGCGCCTGCTGAACAAGTTTCATCGTTGTTTAAATCCTGATGGCTATCTGCTCACCGGGCACGCGGAAAGCCTGCTGTCGTTGACCGAGCAATTCAAGATGTTCCACCAGAATAATGGAACCGCGTATCAGCGAGTCGAGGTGAAAGCTTGAGCTTCTCTGAAGAACACGGACCGGAGTTGAAGGAATTATTCTTCGAGGGCGCCCGCGAGCTCCTGCAAACACTCAACGAACAGGGCCTGCGTTTGGAAGCAAATCCGGGTGACGAAGAAATCATCCGCAGCCTGCGCCGCGCCGTGCATACCCTGAAAGGGGATTCCGCCGTCTGCGGCTACAGTGAAATCAGCGATCTGGCCCACGAACTGGAGGATGTGCTGACACCGGAGCAGGCCAGGAACGGCAAGGCTCCCATGGCGGAACTGGTGTTGAACGCGGCCGACCTCTTTGAAACCATGCTGGCTGCCTACCGCAATGACACTGCCCTGCCCGACAGCAGCGCCTTGCGCGCTTCCATTCACAGGTTCGCGAATCCAGGCACAACCCCAACCCGGAAGAAAACGTCCGGAGCGGGCGGCAAGGGAGAATTGAAAGATAAACTGAAAAGCTTTGCCTGGACGGAATATCAGCAAACCGTGATTGCCAGCGCGGCTGCTGAGGGGAAAAAGATCCTGCTGGTGGCAGTGGCCATTGATGACCTCTGCCCCATGCGCGCCGCTGCCCTGCAACTGGTGCGCAACGTCCTGGAAGAGACTGGGACTCTGCTGGCCATTCAGCCCGAGGACCCATCGGCCAAAAACATCAGTCTCATCGAGGCCGCAGTGGCCACCGATGTACAGGTTGATTGGCTTGTCCGCAAGTGCCAGATTCCCGCGGTGGTAAGCGACATCATGGTGCGTCCTTACGAAGGGCGGGGAACGCATGCGGGGCGCGCTGATAAAAAATTACCCACAACGGTGAGCGCCGACAGGCCCACTACGGTTACTACACCGCTCTCGCAAGACGGCCCAGTGAGCAGCCGGGCAGAGCAGAACTGGGAGCAACCGGCGGCGACCCCTGGTCCTTCCAGGGAGCCGGCAACCCAACCGGCGGCGGGTGCGCCGGCTTCGGCCACCACCGCAACTGATTCCATTCTGCGGGTGGATGTAGATCGCATTGATGCCTTGATGAACCTGGTCGGCGAACTCATCATCGGAAAATCAATGTTGCAACAAACCATAGCGCAGTTCGAGAACCGTTTCCGCAAAGATCCTCTGCACATCCGGTTTCAGGACACCCTGGCCTTCCAGGCGCGAGTGCTGAGTGAGATGCAGAAGTCTGTGATGAAAATTCGCATGGTTCCGGTCGAGCAGTTATTCCGCCGCTTCCCTCGTCTGGTGCGCGATGTCTCCAAGGCTTGTGGCCGCGAGGTTCACCTGGAAATCAGCGGCGAAGATACCGACCTCGATAAGAGCATCCTCGACGTTATCGCGGAACCGCTCACCCATATTCTGCGCAATGCCGTAGATCATGGTATTGAGCCGCCGAACGAGCGCGTTGCCATGGGCAAGCCGGAATACGGCACAGTGAGTCTCAAGGCATATCACCAGGGCAATCAGATGGTGATTCAGGTCAGCGACGATGGGCGCGGCATTGACCGCAATAAGGTCGTTGCCAGGGCCATCGAATCCAAAATCGTGACCCGGGAAGAGGTTGCCGACTTCAATGATAGTGAAGCCCTGGACCTGATCTTCCATCCCGGTCTCAGCACCGCGGAAGAAGTCACTACAATCTCCGGACGCGGTGTGGGCATGGACGTGGTCAAGACGGTGCTGGAGCGTTTGAAAGGTTCCGTCCACATAGAAACCAGGCCGGGAGCGGGGACCACGTTTTATCTCAAAGTCCCACTCACACTGGCGATCATCCAGGCCCTGTTGTTCCGCACCGGCCAGCGGCTGTATGCATTGCCCTTGAATTCTGTGATTGAGATCACCCGCGCCTACGAACGTGATTTCCATCGTGTGGACCTGCGTGAAGTTCTGCAATTACGCGAGCACATCATTACTTTGGTCCGGCTGAGCAAGCTGGGTTCGCAAACCGCAGTTGCACCCTCGCAGAAGAAGTTTGTTATTGTGGTCAGCCTCAACGGCAACCGCTTTGGTCTGGTCGTAGACAAGCTCGTGGGCGAACAGGAACTTGTCATCAAGGCGCTCGACGATGAATGGGTGGCCACAGACCTGGTCAGTGGCGCTTCCATTTTGGGAGACGGGACCGTGGTCCTGGTCCTGAATATGGCCGCTCTGATCGCCAAGCTGGGCAGAGAGCGTGGAATGGAGCTGCACACCGGCCGGAAAGGGGCCACCGCATGAGCGACAAGATACGAGTGCTGGTTGTAGATGATTCCGCGGTCATGCGCAAACTGATTCCCCAGATTCTGGAGCGCGATTCTACGATTGAAGTGGTGGGTACGGCAATGGACGGCGCTTTTGGGCTTAAGAAGATCGAAGAGGTGCATCCGCACGTTATTACGCTTGATCTGGAGATGCCCCGAATGGATGGCACGGAAATGCTGCGCCAGATCATGCGCTCCGAAAAAATTCCGGTCATCATTGTCAGCTCGCATTCCGTAGCCGGGGCGGCAGCAACATTCAAGGCGCTGGCGCTGGGGGCGTTTGATTTTATCGCCAAGCCGCGCGACGGCGCCCAGGACCGCATGGATGAGATTGCCTCCGAACTCATCAGCAAAATCAAGGTGGCGGCCAAAGCACGCACGCATCGCTGGCAAAGCGGGGTTCCGGTAAGTAATGTAAATAATGACAAGCCCGTCGCCAAGCCGGCGCCACGGCCTAAAGCTTCGCCCAGCAGGATCATTGCGATTGGAAGCTCAACCGGCGGGCCCAATACCCTGCAATATTTGCTTTCGCAGTTGCCCGCAGATTTTTCTGCCGCAATGGTCGTGGTACAACACATGCCGGAAGGATTTACGGAAATGTTCGCCAAGCGCCTCGATGAGAGTTGCTCGCTCGAGGTCAAAGAAGCGCAATCGGGTGACTTGCTGATCGCCGGCCGCGTTCTGATCGCACCCGGCAGTAAACACATGCGAGTAAGACGTATGCCCCTGGGTGATATTGTGGTACTCTCCGATGATCCCCCTCTCAATGGTCACCGGCCTTCTGTGGATTTGTTGTTCCGCTCCGTGGCGCAGGAGTTCGGCCCCAATGCCATTGCCATCCTGATGACAGGTATGGGAGATGACGGCGCCGAGGGCGTGGGCGCAGTCCGGGCCGCCGGGGGAATTACAATCGCACAAAGCGAAGAGTCGTGTGTCGTGTTCGGCATGCCTAAGGCAGCCATTGATAAAGGATTTGTGAGCCGTGTCGTCCCCCTGGAGACCATGGCCAATACTTTGCAAGTGTACTGCTCCCCAGGGGGACCAACACCGCAAAGCAAAGAGTCAAGAGTGCAGGCAGAAAGAAAATAAATGCCTGCCGGAGAAAGTTAGGATTTCACCAATGGGCATACAAGAACTTGCAACAGGCCACAGAAAAATAGGAGCGTGGGTATGAGTCAGTTTCCGGTGCTGTTACGCAGCAAAGACCGGCAGCCGGTGCGTTATCTGATTGTCGATGATTCCGTCTTCGCCCGCAAGAATATGGCGAAGATGATCGAGTCTTTTGGTGGCAAGGTCGCAGCCGAGGCCGGGGATGGATGCACGGCCATTACCGAATATGATCGCGTGCAGCCCGACATCGTGCTCATGGATATCACCATGCCGCAGATGGAAGGCATTGAAGCCGCCGAACGCATTATCCGCCAGCATCCTCAGGCGCGCATCATCATGGTTTCGTCTGTGGGTTACCAGGAAAACATTGTCGCGTCGCTGCAAAAAGGCGCGCGGCATTTTGTGCAGAAGCCGGTAAAAGCCGAGCAACTGTACGACATTCTTAAGTACGTGCTCGGAGACGATGCTGTAACCCTGGCGCCACCCTCCGTTCAATAATTTCAGGAGAACCCTTATTATGCGCATGGAACTGATTCAGCCTTTCATCAATGCCGCCGACGCCGTCTTGTGCGAAACCCTTCAGGC
>Ga0209166_10001493_pt1 | contig 19353 bp, 17 predicted proteins | sample Coa_R1_3_FD_187151 | JGI IMG/M metagenome (GOLD analysis project Ga0209166, IMG submission 187151) | Surface soil microbial communities from Centralia Pennsylvania, which are recovering from an underground coalmine fire - Coalmine... | ecosystem: Environmental > Terrestrial > Soil >... | reverse complement strand
CCCGGCAGCGAGTCGACCCCGGCCTCCCGCGCCCGGACCAGCCACTCCCGCACCGGCAGGCCGGTCCTGGCGGACCCGTTCATGACCTCCATCGGCGAGAACGCGTGCAGGTGGATCTCCGGGCAGCGGCGCTTGACCTCGGCCGCGAGGTCGAAGTACGCGGTCCCGGGCAGGTCGGGGTGGATGCCGCCCTGCATGCACACCTCGGTGGCGCCCGCCTCCCAGGCCTGGCTGACCCGGTCGCCGATCTGCTCCAGGGAGAGCGTGTAGGCGTCGGCGTCGGTACGGCGCTGGGCGAAGGCGCAGAACCGGCAGCCGGTGTAGCAGACGTTGGTGAAGTTGATGTTCCGGTCCACCACGTAGGTGACGTCGTCGCCTGCCACGTCGGCCCGGACCGAGTCGGCCAGCGCGGCCAGCGCGCCGAGCTCAGGCCCGTCCGCATCGAGCAGCGCCAGCGCCTCGTCATCGCTGAGCGAGGCCGGATCCGATTCGGCGCGGCGCAGGGCGGCGAGCACCTCGGACCGCATCCGCTGCGTGGGTGTGGCGTGGATGCGGCCGCGGACCTCGGCCCAGTCGCCGTAGACCTCGGCGAAGTCGTCCCTGCGGTCGCTGGTCCGGCCGGCCGTGTCGATGGTGACGTGCAGGTCGGTGCGGCCGGCTGCCTCGCCCCAGCCGCCGTCGGGCTCCTGCCAGGGCAGCCCCTTCGGGACCGCCTGCTCACTGGCCAGCCCGGTCGCCGGATCGGCAAGCTGCGCGACGTGCCCGGCAAGCCGTGGGTCCAGCCACGGTTCCCGGATGTAGCCGGGATAGATGGTCAGCCGCTCACGCAGAGTGAACCCGCTGGCCGCTGTGTGCGCCGCGAGCTCGTCGATCTGCGGCCACGGACGCTCGGGGTTGACATGGTCCGGGGTCAGCGGGGAGACGCCGCCCCAGTCGTCGATCCCGGCCCGCAGGATCATCTGGTACTGGTCGCCGATCAGGTTCGGCGGCGCCTGGATGCGCATGCCAGGGCCGAGGACCAGCCGGGTCACCGCGATCGTGGCGGCCAGATCCTCGAGGTCGGCGTCGGGCACGCCGCGCATCTTGGTGTCCGGCTTGGCCCGGAAGTTCTGCACGATCACTTCCTGGATGCCGCCGTACTCCCTGGCGATCTTCCTGATCGCGAGGATCGAGTCGGCCCGCTCGGCCAGGGTCTCGCCGATTCCGATCAGGATGCCGGTGGTGAACGGGACACCGCACCGGCCGGCATCCTCCAGGACGCGCAGCCGCACCGCGGGGTCCTTGTCCGGGCTGCCGAAGTGCGGCCCGCCACGCTCGGTGAACAGCCGGGTCGCGGTGGTCTCCAGCATCATGCCCATGGACGGAGCCACCGGCTTGAGCCGCTGGAAGTCCTGCCAGGACAGCACGCCCGGGTTGAGATGCGGCAGCAGGCCGGTCTCCTCGAGCACCCGGATCGCCATGGCCCGGACGTAGGAGAGCGTGTCGTCATACCCGGCCTCATCCAGCCAGGCACGCGCCTGCTGCCAGCGGTCCTCCGGGCGGTCGCCCAGGGTGAACAGTGCCTCCTTGCAGCCGAGTTCGGCGCCGCGCCTGGCGATGGCGAGCACCTCGCCGGGCGACAGGTAGGGGGCAGAGAGCCGGCCGGGCACCGTGGCGAACGTGCAGTAGCCGCACCGGTCCCGGCACAGCCTGGTCAGCGGGATGAAGACCTTGCGGGAGTAGGTGATGACATCAGGCCGGCCCGCGGCGGCCAGGCCCGCGTCCCGCACCCGGCTGGCGTGGCCGAGCAGCGCGGACAACTGCTCGCCACGAGCTTGCAAGGCAACCTCGGCCTCGCTCCTGTCAAGGGTCTTGCCGTCCCTGGCCCGGGCAAGCACCCGTCGCATCGCGCTGTCGGAAACGCCCACCGATTCACCCTACGTGGTGATCGTCACCGGCCTGGCGGCGCGGCCGGCTACGTGTCAGCGCTCAGCGGGGCGGTGGGACCGTCCGGCGACCGCAGCCGGCTGTCGATGACCACCCGCGCGAACTCCTGCGTTTCGCTCTCGGGCAGCCGCCGGAAGCCGTCTGCGGTCACGGTGACGGCAACCGGATAGATGTCCCGGGCCGGGTCGGGGCCGCCGGTGGCCGAGTCTTCGTCGGCCGCGTCATAGAGGGCCTGCATGCAGGCGAGTATCGCGTCCCGCGGCGGCATGTCCTCGCGGTACAGCTTCTTCAGCGAGCCGGTGGCGAAGACCGAGCCAGAGCCGATCCCGTAGAACCTGCGTTCCTCGTATGGGCCACCGGCCGGGTCATAGCTGAAGATCCGGCCCCGGCCGGCGTTCTCGTCGTAGCCAGCGAACAGCGGTATCACCACGAGGCCCTGCATCGCGAGGGCCAGGTTGCTCCGGACGATCGTGGCCAGCCGGTTGGCCTTGCCGTCCAGGGACAGCGCACGCCCCTCGATCTTCTCGTAGTGCTCGAGCTCGACCTGGAACAGCCGCGCGAACTCCAGGCCGATGCTGCCCGCGCCCGCGATGCCGACCACCGAGTACTCATCGCCACGGAAGACCTTGTCGGCATCGCGCTTGGCGATCATGCTGCCCGCCGTGGCCCGGCGGTCGCCCGCCATGACGACGCCGCCCGCACAGGTGACCGCCACGATGGTCGTCGAATGCGGCAGTGACAGCCCGCTGCCCTCGCCGCGGCCGCCCGGAAGCAGGCTGGGCGCATGATCGGCGAGGAAGCCGGTGAACGACGACGTGCTCGCGTTCATGAACGCACCACCGGGCAGCTCTGGCCTGCCAGACTCTGGGCCGCCAGACCCTGGGCCACCGGGCTCCGCAGAATTCACCGGGCCAGCTTATGCGTCGGTGGAGAACCGGACCGAGAGCGGGCCCAGTTCCACCCCGGGCCACACCCGCGCGCCGCCGCGAAGCTCGTTCCCGGCCGCGATGACCGCGTTGTCGCCGATCACCACGCCGTCCAGGACCGCACCGCCGGCCACGTTCGCCCCCCGGCCGATGATGCTGTCCCGCACGACCGCGCCAGCTCCGACGATCGCACCGTCGAACAGCACGCTGCCGGTCACTATGGCACCGGCGCCGACAGCCGCGCCCGCACCCACCGCGGTACCGCCGGTGACACTGGCGCTGGCATCGACGGTGGCTCCGGGCAGCAACAGCGCCTCGCCAGCGGCCGCGGGCACGGCTGGCGAGGCCAGGCGGCCAAGCACGAGGTCGCACGAGCCGCGCACGAAGGCCTCGGGCGTGCCCACGTCAAGCCAGTAGGAGTTATCCACGTAGCCCATCATGACCTGACCGGCTTCGATGAGCGCCGGGAAGGTTTCCCGCTCCACGGAGACCACCTGCCCGGGCGGTATGTCGTCGATGGCGCGCCTGGTGTACACGTAGCAGCCGGCGTTGATCCGGTTCGTAACGGGGTTGGGGGTCTTCTCCAGGAAGCCGGTCACCCGCCCCCCGTCGTCGGTCGGCACGCAGCCGAACCTGGACGGGTCGGCCACCTCGACCAGGTGCAGCGTGACCGCCGCGTCGGCCTTGCGGTGCAGGTCGAGCTGGGCGGGCAGGTCATGGCCGGAGAGAATGTCGCCGTTCAGCACCACGACCGGATCGTCGGGACCGCCGTGCAGCCGGGACGCGGCGTTGCGGATGCCGCCGGCGGTGCCCAGCGGCTCCGCCTCGTGCACGTAGTCGATCTCCAGCCCGAAGCCGGCTCCGTCACCGAACTGCTCGGCGAACATCTCCGACCGGTAGGAGGTGGCGAGCACGACCCGGGTCACCCCGCAGGATGCCGCCCTGGCGAGCTGGTGGGCGAGGAAGGGCACACCAGCCGTGGGGAGCAGGGGCTTGGGGGCCGACAGGGTCAGCGGGCGCAGCCTGGTGCCCTTGCCGCCGACGAGGAGGATGGCCTCCAGCGGTTCGCCCGCCCGGGCAACGGCAGAGCCCGCACGGCCGGGGGCGCGTGAATCAGCAGACATGGGCACGGAGGTTACTCCGCTTGCTGCTCCGCCGCACGCTGGTACGACACCAGGTGCGCCTCGGCAGAGGCCGACCAGGTGAACTCCTGAGCCCGGGCCTCACCGGCCCGCTCCAGCGCCTCGCGGCGCGCGGAATCCTCGATCAGGGCGCGCAGCGCGTCCCGGATGCTGTCGGCGTCCGGCTCGGTGTAGGCGACCGCATCGCCGCCGACCTCGGGGAGCGAGGTCCGGTGCGTGGTGAGCACGGGCGCCCCACAGGCCATCGCCTCGAGCACCGGCAGGCCGAACCCCTCGCCCCGGCTGGGGAAGGCGACCACCAGTGCCCCGCCCAGGTAACCGGGCAGGTCGGTGAACCGCAGGTAGCCGGGGCGCACCAGCCGCAGGTGCGCCGGGACCGCCGCGACGGCCGAGTCCACCTCCTCGCTCCAGCCGCTGCCGCCGCCCAGCACGAGCGCTGGCGGGTTCTCCAGATCCGCCACCGCCGCGGCCCAGCCGGTGATCAGGGCGGGCACGTTCTTGCGCGGTTCCAGTGCGCCGAGATAGGCGATGTAGGGCTTGCCATGCAGGCCGAGGCGGTCGGAGACCTGCCGCACCCGGTCCGGATCCGGCCGGTGGAAGAGCACGTGATCCACGCCGTGATAGGCCACGTCGATCCGGGTCGGGTCCGCGCCGAGCACCCGGACCAGTTCGTCCCTGGTGGCCTTGGACGGCACGATCAGCCTGCTCGCCCGGCGCACGGCGGTGCGGATCGCCGACTTGAAGAAGGCGGCGGTGACGGCGGTGTGCAGGGCCGGCTCGGTGAAGAAGGTCAGGTCGTGGATGGTGACCACGATGGGGGCGGACGGCCGCAGCGGCATCGAGTAGTGCGGTGCGTGGATCACGTCCGCGTTGACCTGCTGCGCCACCAGCGGCAGACCGGTCTGCTCCCAGGCCAGCCTGGCCGGCCGGTGCGCGATCGCGGTCGGCCCGGCCACGATGCTGGCGCCCGGTACGAGCTTGGAATATCTCTCTTCGTCGGCGCGCTGGCAGGCAACCGCCAGATCTGCGCCCGCTGCCACGAGCGCAGCGATCAGCCCGTCGACGTAACGGCCGAGCGCACCCCGGTCGGCCGGAACGGCGGTCGCGTCAACAAGAACACGAGGCGACACAACCGATCTTGCTCCTCTCCTCTGGCCGCGGCCTTGAGGCAGGCGAGTAGCTGCGGAGATCAGCTCTCTTGATATATCCCGTCAGGATCGAGCGTACGCCCACTGCCGGGCTGATGTGCGCACAGGCACCGGCCCCCTGGCCAGGACACGCCACGCGCCCGGCCGGCTTCACTGGCTTGCCGCCGCCCGTTCTGCTTGGTCGAGCGCGTTCTTCATCTTGGCCATGTCCTGGCCGTAGGCGGCGAAGTCGCCGGTCCTGAGCGCCTGCTGGCCCTGCTGATAGTACTGCTGGGCCTGCTTGACGTATTTCAGCGCGGCCGATGAGCCTGTGCTGTGCGCCGGTGGCGTACCGCCGGAACTGCCCGGGGTGCCGAACAGCTGGCCGAGCGCGCCGGCCAGCGTCTGGCCGTAACCGACGTTGCCGCCGAACGAGACGAACACCCGCTGCTCGGTCGGGTAGGAGCCGGTGCTTCCGGCGGCCGACGCCTCGACATAGACCGGCTCGATGTACAGGAAGGCGCCACCGAACGGGAGCGTGATCAGGTTGCCCAGGATGACCTTCGACCCGCCCTTGCGCAGCTGGGAGAGCTGGATGGAGGCGGTCGGGTTGGTCTCGAAGGAGTTCTGCACCTGCTCCGGGCCCGGGATGGCGGTGTCCTGCGGCAGGTCGAGGATCCTGATCCGGCCGTAGTCCGGGGACCGGGGATTGCTGTCCACCGTCATGAACGCGGCCATGTTCGGCCGGCCCCGCTGGACGAACGAGGTGCTCAGGGAGAACTCCGGTGCCGGGTAGCCGGGCATCGTCATGGTCAGGTAGTAGGCCGGCTGCGGCGCCACGTTCGGGTTGGGGCCGCTGGGGTCGTCGGGCAGCGTCCAGAAGTTCTGCCCGCCGTAGAAGGCCTGCGCCTGGGTCACGTGGTAACTGGCCAGGATCTGCCGCTGCACGTCGAGCAGATCCGATGGATAGCGCATGTGCGCCAGCAGCGCCGGCGGTATGTCGCGGCGCGGCTTGATGATGCCGCTGAACGCCTTCATCCAGGTGTCGAGCACCGGGTCGGACCGGTCCCACTGGTAGAGCGTGACGGCGCCGGTGTAGGCGTTCACCACGGCCTTGACCGAGTTGCGGATGTAGTTCAGCTCGCCGTCGCCGGGCTGGCCGACGGCGGACCCGCCGGGGCTGGTGCTGTCGGCGGTCGCCTGCTGCAGATCCAGCCGCTGTGAGTAAGGGTAGTCGTCGGTGGTGGTGTAGCCGTCGACGATCCAGTAGATGCTGTGATCGGCGACCACGGGATAGGCGTCGCCGTCCAGGGTGAGGAAGGGGGCGATCTTGGCCACCCGGGACAGCGGGTCACGGACGTAGAGGATCCTGGAATCGGCGTTGATGGCGGAGGACAGCAGGATGTTGGGCTCGTGGAACTTGACCGCGTACAGCAGGCGGTTGAGGAACGAGCCGATGGGGACGCCACCGCCGCCGGTGTAGGTGTTGTCGACCTGGCCCGCGGTGCTTTCGTTGGGGTAGTCGAACTCCATCGGGGCCCGGCCGCGCGGTGCCCCGGCGATCGCGTACTGGGTCTGCTGCTGGCCGAAGTAGATCCTGGGCTGGTAGGAGCCGAGAACCCCGTGCGGTGGGATGTCGCTCTCGGTGAAGTCCGGATCGCCGTCGCCCTGCACGGCGTTGGCGGAGGCCGCGGCGAACCCGAACCCGTGGGTGTAGACGAGGTGCGTGTTGACCCACGTGGCCTGGCCTGGCGGCGGGCCGCCGAGCCCGCGCACCCCGACCACCATGTCCTGGGGCTGTGACCCGGCACCCGGTATCTGGTACCGGTCCACGTCCAGCTGCCCGGGGAAGCTGTAGAAGCTCTTCACCTGCTGGAGCTGCTGGAACGTCTGGGAGACGACGCCGGGGTCGATGAGCCGGACACTCGGCAGCGCCGCGGCCTGGGCGGCGAGGGAACTCGACGCGGCCACCGAGGCCGCTTGGTACGGCATGGTCACCGCGCCGTCCACCGCATAGGCGGCCCGGGTGCTGCCGATCTCCCGCTGCAGATACGGCGCCTCCTTGGCCAGCGCGTTCGGCTTGACCACGAACTGCTGGACGATCGCCGGGTAGACGCCGCCGATCAGGATCGCGGACAGCACGAGCAAGCCGAACCCGACGGCGGGCAGCAGCGCTCGCTTGCGTATCGCGCCGGCGAAGAACAGCACGGCGCAGACCACCGCGATGGCGGCCAGCACGGTCTTGGCCGGCAGGACGGCGTTCACGTCCGTGTATGACGCGCCGGTGGCCACCGTCCCGCCCTGGGCCAGGTCGATGCCGTACCGGTCGATCCAGTACGAGACGGCCTTGACCAGCACGAACAGCCCGAGCAGGGTGAACAGGTGAGCCTGCGCCGCGGCCGTGGCGCGGCCCGAGGACGACTGCACCCGCAGGCCGCCGTACAGGTAGTGCACGCCGGCCGCGATCGCCGTGCTCAGCAGCACGGCGGCGAACAGGTATGTCAGCACCATCTGGATGAACGGGTAGACGAAGACAAAGAACGAAAGGTCGAGGTGGAATTGCGGATCTCTGATGTGAAAGGAGGTCCGGTTGACGAACATCAGCCAGGTGCGCCAGGAAGCGGCGGCGGTGAGGCCGGAAATAAGCCCGATGAGGCCGGAGCAGATCCCCAGGACGAGCCAGCGCCTGGGCTCGAGCGCCACCCGGTAACCGTCGAGCGCGCGCTGCTCGGGGGTGCTCGTCGTGTTTTCCGGCCGGAGCCGGTAGGCGAGTGCCGCATTGAAGCCGGCGGCCCCGGCCATCAGCACCCCGGTAATGCCGAACAACGCCCATTTGACGCCGTAGCTGGTGGCGAATACCGAGGTGTAATGGACCGAGGAAAACCAGAGGAACTCGGTCCATATCCCGCTGCCCACGGCCATGACGATGACGAACGCGAGAATGGCCGCCGCCACGATGGCGGCCCGGCGTGGCCAGCGTCGCCGGCGTGCCGTACCGCGTCCCGGAACGTTCCCGTTTGCGCCGGGTGCCCGGAAGGTCATCCCATCTCCAGCGTGGTCCGGCGAACCGTCAGCAGGCCGGGGTGGGCCGGCCGGCCTTGAGCGCTTCCAGCGCGCTCACCGCCCCGGCCAGGGTGCTCACCTTGATCAGCCGCATCCCGGCCGGCACCGCACCGGCGGCGTCCTGGCAGTTGGCCGCCGGCGTCAGGAATACCGTCGCGCCCTTGGACCGTGCTCCCACCATCTTCTGCTGGATACCCCCGATGGGCTGGACGGTGCCGTTCGGCTCGATTTCCCCGGTCCCGGCGATGAACCGGCCACCGGTGAGGTTCACCGGTCCCAGCTTGTCGATGATCCCCAGGGCGAACATGAGCCCGGCGCTGGGACCGCCGATATTGCCAATGTTGATCTTCACGGCGAACGGGAAGACGAAGCTCTCCACTATCTGGACGCCGATCACCGGATAGCCCTGGAACTGTGTGGTCCGGATCCGGATCCGCCGGAGCTGGCTGCCCCGCCGGATGGTCAGCTCCACGGTCGTGCCCGCCCTGACCCGCCGCAGGAGGGTGCTCGGGTCGGCGCGGCAGCCGACCGGCTGCCCGTTGACCGCCGTGATGACTTCGCCTTTGCTCAGGACGCCCGCTGCTGGCATCCCCTTCTCGGTGGCGACGATGGTGTCCACGGTCTGGAAGCGGATGCCGAGCTGGCACAGGGCTGCGGCGGTGGCCACCTGCTGGGAGTTGGCCATCTGCTCGACATCCTGCTGCTGGACCTGCTGCGCGGACCCGCTGGTGCCGAAGACCTCTTGCTGGGGGACCACCGCGTCGTGCGGGTCCAGCCAGGCCCGCAGGGCGGTGAAGATGTTGATCTCATCCCCCGGGCCGCCCTGGAAGTCGACGGTCACCATGTTCAGGTTCCCCACGGTGCGGTTGACCGGATGACCCTTGATGTCGATGAGGGGCTGGCCACCGGGGCCGGTGCCCAGCGTGTTCAGCGTCGGCCCAGGGCTGAGGATCACATAAGGGACGGGCAGCACCGCAGCCATCGCGGCCGCGATGACGACCGCGATGCCTGCAACCAGCAGGGTCAGGGCACGCCGGGACATGACCGGAAGACTACGCGCTGCCCACCCACTCATCCGAGCCGTCCCCGAAGTACTGGTGCTTCCATATGGGCACGCTCTGCTTGATCGCGTCGATGAGCTCCCGGCAGCAGTCCAGTGCCTCGGCGCGGTGCTTGCCGGACACGGCGACCACGACCGCGACGTCCCCGATCCGCAGGTCCCCCACCCGGTGCACGGCGGCCAGCCCGTGGACAGGGAAGCCGGCCGCCACCTTCTCGGCCACCTTGCGCAGTTCGGCCTCGGCCGAGGGATGCGCCGAATAGGACAGCGCCGTCACCTCGCGGCCGGAGTCGTTGTGCCGCACCGTCCCGGCGAACAGGGCGATCCCGCCCGCCGCCGGATCGGCCACCGCCTCCCGCGCTTCGTCCACCGACAGCGGGCTGTCGCGGATCGCGATGAGCCTGATGACATTCCTCACCGGGCCAAAATACCTGCAACTTACCTGCGGTGGCGGCGGGCTCGTTACGTGCGATGACGGTGGTGTGCTCATTACGTACGGTGACGGCGGCGTGCCCGGCGGACGATGGCGGCGGTGCCGATGACCGCGACGGTCGCCCCGCTGGCCGCGATGGTGGCCTCCTTGCCCGCCAGGCGGCGGCCGACCACGGCGTGATGCCCGGCCCGCTGGGCGAGCAGGACCCGCAGGGCGGCCTCGTTGTCATATGCCGGCCGCCAGCCGGCGGCCCGCAGCGCCGCGCAGTCCACCACCCACGGGTAGACGACGTAACGCAGGTCGGTGGCCGGAGCCGGGGTGATCCCGACCCGGTGCAGCCGCTGGGCGGTGCCGAAGGTGAGCCCGGCGGGCAGTTCGACCCGGTGCAGCCCGCTCAGCTCTTCCACCTGGTCCTGCTCCAGCCATCCGTCGCAGCCCACCGCGAAGGAGCCGGTGATCTCGCCGGCCACGGCCAGTTCGAGCGCGGACACCAGGTCGTCGGTGTGGCAGAACTGCCAGCTCGGCGTGCTGCTCTTGATGGTGAGCAGCCTCGGCGCCTCGAAATGCCTGGTCACGAAGGTATCGACGCCGGGGCCGACCAGCGCCGCCGGGCGCGCCACGGTGATGAGCGTCCCGGGGTTGGTCCGCGGCGCGCGGCGGGCCAGATCCTCGATCTCCAGCAGGTCACCGACGACGCTGCCGTCGAGGTCGGTGGCCAGCGGCGCGGTCTCCGGCAGCGGCACCGGGTTGTCCGGGCTGGCCCCGTACACCATCGCGCTTGTCACCAGGATCACCCGGCCGACCCGGCCGGCCGCGGCCGAGGTGAGCACGGTCTGCACACCGCGGACGTTGAAGGCCCGCCTGGCGCTGCGGTCGGATTCGGGCGTCAGGTCGAGGTCGGTGTGTACCAGCACGTCCACCTCGGCCAGCCGGCCGGCCAGCGCGGGATCGCGCACGTTCACCACCCGCCAGGTCACGCCGGTGGCCTCACCCCGGTGATCGTCTATCGCGATCACCCGCCGGACCCGCTCGGACGCTGCTAGCTTGACCGCCAGCGCATGACCGAGCCCGCGCGCGGCACCGGTGATCGCGACGACGGGGCCGTCACCCTCCGGGCGGTCCTCGCCGGGACTGCCCTGAGGCTCGGTACGCCGCCGGCGAACCTGGGCGTTGGGGATGGTCAAGGTAGGCTGCTCCTTAGAGACTTATTCAAAACTAGTCCCGCGTGCCTGATGTTCAGGTCTGTGATCTGGAGTAACTAGCTAACCACTCGGAGTTCTGAATAAGCCTCTTGGGTAACGTGACCGACATGACCCTTCCATCCTGCCCGAAAGGCTGCGAAGATGGCTGACCCTCCCTTCGGCTTCGGGTTCGGGTTGCCTGACGACCCGGACAAGGGCCAGGGTGATCCAGAGCAGACTCCTGGTGGGAGTGATCCTGCCCTGGGGCCGTTTGGCGCCCTGGGCGACCCACAGCAGTTCGCGGACGCGCTGCGCCAGTTCGCCGACCTGATGTCCTGGAAAGGCGGGCCGGTCAACTGGGATCTGGCGAAGAACGTGGCCCGCCAGGCCGTTGCCGCCCAAGGCGACCCGAGCGTGCTCGACGTCCAGCGCAAGCAGGTGGACGAGGCACTGCGCCTGGCCGACCTGTGGCTGGGCGACATCACGACCTTCCCGTCGGGAATCCGTGCGACCCAGGCCTGGAGCCGGTCCGAATGGGTCGAGGCCACGCTGCCGGTCTGGTCCAAGCTGTGTGACCCGATCGCCGCCAAGGCCGTCGAGTCAATGGGCGGGATGTTCACCCTGAGCCCGGAAGACCTCGGCGAGATGCCGCCGGAAATGCGCGCGGCCATGGGTGCTGTCACCGGCGGGCTGAGCAGCCTGGGCCCGATGATGCAGCAGCTCGGCGGTGCGATGGTCGGCGGGCAGACCGGCGCGGCGGTCGGCGCGCTGGCCCGTGAGGTGGTCAGCTCGACCGACGTCGGCCTGCCGCTCGGGCCGGAGGGAGTGGCCGCGCTGCTTCCCGCCGGGATCACCGAGTTCGGCCGTGGGCTTTCGGTGGACGAGGAGGAGATCCGGCTGTTCCTCGCGCTGCGCGAAGCGGCCCACCACCGGCTGTTCGCGCACGTGCCGTGGCTGCGGGCGAGCCTGCTCGGCGCGGTCGAAGAATACGCGCGCGGCATGGCGGTGGATGCCTCCGCGCTGCGCGATGCCATGCCCCAGGTCGACCTGACCAACCCGGAGGCCCTGGGTGAGGTGCTGGCCGGCGGCAGCGCGCTGTTCCACCCCGAGGACACACCGGAGCAAAAGAACGCCCTGGCCCGGCTGGAAACCGCGCTCGCCCTGGTGGAGGGCTGGGTAGCCACCGTCGTGGACGCGGCGGCAGGTCACCGGCTGCCGCACGCCGACGCCCTGGCCGAGGCGATCAGGCGCCGCCGGGCGACCGGTGGCCCGGCCGAGCGGACCTTCGCCACCCTGGTCGGGCTCGAACTGCGCCCGCGCAGGCTGCGGGAGGCCGCGGCCATCTGGCACGGGCTCACCGAGGCGCGCGGCATCGACGGCAGGGACGCCGTGTGGGCACACCCGGACCTGCTCCCGACCGCCGGCGACTTCGACGACCCGGACAGCTTCGTCCGTGGCCAGCCGGAGCTGGACACCTCCGCCCTGGACGAGAACGGCGAACCCCCGGACGACCCCCGCGACTGATTTCCGGTATCCACAGCCGGTGGATACCGCAAACCCAGCGTGCCATTGCCGAGCCGGGCTCAGCCTGCCGTGCTGAGACCGAGGACGAGCCGTGAGTCCGCATTCTGGTGCGCGATCACCGAGATCACGTGCAGGACGGCTTGTTCCTGATAGCCCGCCGAACGCAGGTTCTCCAGGTCGGCTTCGGCCATCGCCCAGGGCTGACGGCTGAGCTTGCGGGCGAACCCGATCAGCGGTTCGTCGCCATCCTCAACCGGCGTGAGCTCGCCGAGGGCCTCGGCACCTTCCCAGTCCGCCGCCTCTTCGGCGGCAACGGAAGCCAGCAGCCGCCGCTCACGCCTGCTGATCGGCTTGTCGGCTTCCAGCACGTAGCCCCGCCACGTTTCCCAGGCCGCCCGCAACGCCTCGTTCCGTGGCCGCCGCCGGTGCCCGGCAGGCTGGCCGGATGAGGTGGACCGGTCCGGCCGGGGTGCCGCAACCTGGCACCGGTCCGGCTCGAAGGCGGGCAGCGCCGTCGGATAGTCGAACTCGATACCGGTCGCGTCGGCGACCCTGGTGAAATAGTTGAACATCGAGATCACCGCGATGGCGCCCTCGATCTGCTGCTCATCGAGTCCCTGCCGGCGCGCATCCTGCACCGCTTCCCCGGTCAGTGCCCACGGCTGCGCGGTAAGCGTCACCGCGAGCGCGGCAAGAGCGCGCGCACGCGGTTCCAGGGATTCGGCATCGCCCTGCAGGACGGCCAGAGAGGTAGCGGCTCCACCGCTGGCTACACGCAGAAACTCTGCGTGAGCGGACGTTCAATAAAAGCACTGGTTCGTCCGCGACGTCGCACTCGCCAGCAGTTCCCGGTCGGCCCACGGCAACTGGCTGGCCGCCAGCGCACCGGACACGCCGAACGTCCGCTTCAGCAGTTCCGGATCGAGGCTGTGCGCGCGGATGATCCCGGCCGCGTCCCCGTGCGGCGCACGGTACACCGGCGGCATGGGCCGCCCATCCATCGCAGCATAGGCATCAGCCAGCGCGCCCGTCGCTTCTGCCTGCGAGATCATCCCCAGCCACGCCATGGCCAGATATTTTCATCCGCCGCGACCCTGGGCAAGACGCCGCCCCGAACCGCGCAAGACAAGAGAACCCCGGTATCCCGGCCCTCAGTCCGGCAGCCCTACGGGTCGCTTGCCGCCGCCCGCAGCCTGCCGTACTCCTCCGCCAGAGTGGCCGCGTTCCAGTGCGCGTTGAGGCCGCTGGGATTGGGCAGTACCCACACCCTGGTAGCGCCGAGGCCGCGCTCCTGCCTGCCGACGGCCGCCCCGCGCTCGCCGAACGCCACCCGGAACGCCGTCACTCCCACCACCGCCAGCCAGCGCGGCCGGAACACCGCCACCTTGGCCGCCAGCAGTTCGCCCCCGGCCAGCAGTTCGGCTGCGGACAGTTCGCCGGCGCGTGCAGTGGCGCGCGCCACGACGTTGGTGATGCCCAGGCCCAGGTCCAGGATCAGTTCCTGCTCGGCGGGATCGAGCTGGCGGGCGGTGAACCCGGACCGGTGCAGCGTCGGCCAGAACCGGTTGCCGGGGCGGGCGAAGTGATAGCCCACGGCGGCCGAGTACAGGCTCGGGTTGATGCCGGAGAACAGGACACTCAGCCCGGGGCGCACCAGGTCGGGGATGGTCCGGTTCCTCGCCGCGGCGAGTTCGGCCGCCGTGGGACGGGGAGATGGGGCGTCGCTCGGCATCCAGCCATGGTGCCACCAGCACGGACAGCGAGAGTGTCGTTCCCCGCTGTCATGCTGACGCCATGAGACTGGCGCTGAAGCCCGGGCTGGCCCGGGTGTGGCGGGACAGCGACACGCTGCAGATCGGGATCGACCCACGCCGGGCCGTGGCCATTTCCGGGGCCGGCCATGCTGCTGCCTTGATCGGCTTACTGGACGGCAGCCGGGACCGGGCGGGAATGATCGCCGCAGCCGGTGAGCATGGCATCAGCGCCGAGGCGGCCGACGAGTTGATCAAGCTGCTCGCCGCCGCGGGTGTGCTCGACGAGTTCCCGGCGGGTGCGCTGCGCGCCGTGCCGGACGGCGTCCGCTCCAGGCTGGCACCCGAGCTGGCCACCACGTCGCTCGCACACGGCGACGGCGATGGTGGCGCTCGCTCGCTGGCCCGCAGGGATGCGGCCTACGTGCGGGTCTACGGCGCGGGGAAGGTCGGGGCGACGCTGGCGGCCCTGCTGGCCAGCTCCGGGATCGGGCACGTGACCTGCCGGGATACCGCGACGGCGTTCGCCGCCGACCTGACACCCGGTGGGCTGTGCGAGGCGGACATCGGCGCGCCACGGCAGTCTGGCGCGGCCCGCGCCATCAAAAGCGCCGCCCCGCAGGTCCGCACCGAGGACGACGCCGGGCGGCCGGACCTGGCGGTGCTCACCGGCCAGCATGGCCCGGAACTGGCCGCCACGCTCATGTCCGGCGGCGTGCCGCACCTGAGCGCCGCCGCGGGCGAGGCGATCGGCGTCGCCGGGCCGCTGGTCCTGCCCGGCCGCACGGCCTGCCTGCGCTGCCTGAACATGACCCGGGCCGATGCCGACCCGCAATGGCCGCTCGTGCTCGCCCAGCTCACCGGCTGCCAGCCGGCCACGCCGGCCTGTGACTGCGTCCTGGCCACCTCGGTGGCGGCACAGGCCTGCGCGCAGGTGCTGACGTTCATCGACCGGCGCGGAAAGGCCGACGCCGTCATCAACGGAACGCTGGAACTGGTCCTGCCCGGCTGGCAGTGGCGCCGCCGCACCTGGCTCCCCCATCCGGCCTGCGGCTGCGGAGCGGCCACCTACCCGACGGGCCGCCAGGCGCGCGTTCGCGCATCGGGCAGCGGTGACGGACAATGTTGATCGTGAATGACATGCCGCGCCGTGCCGTCACCCGGTCCGCCAAGCTGGCCACCTTGCCGGTTGGCCTGGCCGCGCGTACCGCCCTTGGCATTGGCAAGCGGATCGGCGGCCGCCCGGCTGAGATCGTCGCGGGTGAGATCCAGCAGCGTACGGCCGAGCAGATCTTCAGGGTCCTGGGAGAGCTCAAGGGCGGGGCCATGAAGATGGGCCAGGCGCTGTCGATCTTCGAGGCGGCGCTGCCACCCGAGCTGGCCGGCCCATACCGGGCGACCCTGACCAGGCTGCAGGAATCCGCGCCGCCGCTTCCGGCCCGCACCGTGCACCGGGTACTCGAAGAGGACCTCGGCGAGGACTGGCGCGACCAGTTCACCGAATTCGACGACCGGCCAGCCGCCGCCGCTTCCATCGGCCAGGTGCACAAGGCCATCTGGCAGGACGGGCGCGAGGTAGCGGTCAAGATCCAGTACCCAGGCGCGGGCAAGGCGCTGCTCAGCGACTTCACCCAGCTCAGCCGGGCCGGGCGGTTGTTCGGCATCCTCATGCCCGGGCTGGACGCCAAGCCGTTGCTCGACGAGCTGCGCAACCGGGTCGCCGAGGAACTCGACTACCACCTCGAGGCGCAGTCACAGCAGGCCTTCGCCGACGCCTATGCCGGCGACCCCGACATCTACGTGCCCCCGGTGGTGCTGGCGACCGACCACGTGCTGGTCACCGAGTGGATGGACGGCACCCCGCTTTCGAAGATCATCAGCGATGGCACCAAGGAGGACCGGGACCGGGCCGGGATCCTCCTGGTCAGGTTCCTGTTCTCCGGGCCGGCCAGGGCCGGGCTGCTGCACGCGGACCCGCATCCGGGCAACTTCCGGCTGCTCTCCGACGGGCGGCTCGGCGTGCTCGACTTCGGCGCGGTGGACCGGCTTCCCGACGGGTTCCCCCCGTTCATCGGGAAGCTGCTGCGGATCATGCACGACGACGGCGAGATCGAAGAGGTCGAGCACGAACTGCGGGTGCAGGGCTTCCTGCGTGAGGGCATCGAGGTGGACCTCGACGCGCTGCGGGCCTTCCTCGCACCGCTGGCCGAGCCGTCCAGCGTGGAGACGTTCAAGTTCAGCCGCGAGTGGCTGCGCGGTGAGGCGGCCAGGGTGACCGACCTGAGGCCGTCCAACATCTCCCGCCGGTTCAACGTGCCGCCCTCCTACGTGCTCATCCACCGGGTCTCGACGGCCGGCATCGGCGTGCTCTGCCAGCTGGAATGCGAAGGGCCGTTCCGCGCCGAGGTCATCACATGGATGCCGGGCTATGAAACCGCCGCCGAAGAAAACACATCAGAACAATAATCAGCGCCGCTCGCCAGGCCCCTGTTGGCCGGTCTGGCGAGCGGCGCCGATGTGATTTGCCGGGGCGAATTCTTTTACCAGGCCGGCACAGTGCCTTTTTGAATTCGCATTATGCACAACTACACTGCCAGGTTACCGTGGCCGTGACGAGCCCGATCGCCGGCCCGGACCCGCCGGGCCCGCACTGCCGATGCGGTTTTGCATAACGCTCAGGGCCGGTCACAGCTCCGCCTCCAGTTGCTGCCGGAGCCTGGTGGCTTCGACCCAGGCCCGGCCCATCTGCCGCTCGGCGCGCGCCATCCTGCGCTGCGTTCGGCGCAACGCCCGCACCCGCGCCGCATTGCGCTGCTCCACCGCCTGCTCCAGCCTTTCCTGATGCATTCGGCTTACTACTTCTGATCGCACGTACATGATGAAACCAGCTCTCTTTCAGAGACTTATTCAAAACCAGCCCAGCGGACTTGGCACCAGGTTTGTGAGCTGTGGCAGGTGACTGATCGCCAGGAGGTTCTGAATAAGCCTCTTCGGTCACGTTTGGTGGAATCCGCCATAACCGGCGGATAATTGCCTGGCCGCCCGCGCCGGGTGAGCCGCGAGGCGGCCGCCTGAGGTCAGGCGGCTACCTCGGTCTTACGCGGCCGCCCACGGGGCCTCTTGCGGGGAACGACCTCTCCGCGCAGGAAGAGCTCGCCTCCCCAGACGCCCCATGGCTCCCGGCGCTCCAGAGCACCCGCGAAGCATGTCAGCCTCATCGGGCAGTCCCGGCAGAGCGCCTTGGCGAACTCGACGTCCCCGGGCGACTCGGCGAAGAACAACTCCGGATCCGCGGTGCACGGCAGATCGCGACCCTTCGGTACCGGCGTGATCATGACCGGTGCCCCGTGCGCACCCACAACGGGCATTGCCTCGAACCCCGTCGCGCCCGCCGCTACGACAGTGGTGTCAGGCCACTGCATTGGTGCCAACCCCTCTCGACTGGTCCTGCTCGTCTCTACGATCTCTGACTCGTCTGACAAAACGTGGGCCCGGAAATGCTGAAGGCCGCGGACCCTTTGCTGGGTCCGCGGCCTCCGAGGGAGTCGGCCGGTCTTTCTAGACCGGTTCCGGTTCTCTCGCCGGATGCGAACCCGGTTCGCCACCGCCCAGGACGGCGACGAGGGTCGTGTAGTTGTACGGCTTGCGGGTGCGGGTCCCCCCGAAGATGGACTCCTGGCCATGCCCCGGCTGGCTGACTCGAGACATACGGGTCCCCTCGGCAGCGCACTGCGCCGGCGCCAGCCGCGGCACCGCACATGCACCATGGCCACTGCCGGCCGCGGGCAGGGAGGCAACCCAGACTGGCAACGTCAGGCCAGCGCGCGCGGCAACAGAGGCCGGGGCATCGTTAGAAATCACCATCACTGGGCACCTCCTCACGCTGCTAGACGACGGCAGTCCAGGGACATGTGAGCAGCCTACGTATCCAGGGCCACAACGGCAATAGTTTTTCTACCTGCGGTTTTGGCTTTACGACCGGTCAATCCGGGACCCGGTCTCAGGATTTCGTCCTGATCAGGCCCTCCTGGACCACAGAAACCACAAGCTGGCCGTCCTGGGTGAAGACCTGCCCCCGGGCCAGCCCGCGGGCGCCTGAGGCCACCGGCGACTCCTGCGAGTAGAGCAGCCACTGGTCGGCCCGGAACGGCCGGTGGAACCACATCGCGTGATCCAGGCTCGCCCCCATCGCGACCCCATCCACCCAGGAAAGCCCGTGGGCGAGCAGCACCGAGTCGAGCAGCGTCATGTCGGAGGCGTAGGTCATCAGGCAGACGTGCAGCAGCGGGTCATCGGGCAGATCACCGTCCACCCGCAGCCACACCATGTTCTTCGCCGTGCGCAGCGACGGGTCTCGCTGCGCCTCCACGGTGAGCGGCCCGGGGAACCGCAGCTCGACCGGGTTGCCGGTGAACCTCCGCTCATACCGCGGCTCCAGCGGGCCGAACAGCTTCTCCAGCCGCTCGATGGTCGGCGCGATCGAATCCGGCGGCGCGACGCCGGGCATCGCCGCGGCGTGCTCGATTCCCGGCTCGGGGAGCTGAAACGACGCCGACAGCGTGAAGATCGTCTTTCCGTGCTGGATCACCGATACCCGCCGGGTGGTGAACGACCGGCCGTCCCGGGTCCGGTCCACCATGTACACCAGCGGCACCGCCGGATCGCCCGGCCGGATGAAGTAGGCGTGCAGCGAGTGCACCGGCCGGTCGGCTGGCACGGTCCGGCCCGCGGCCACCAGCGCCTGCCCGGCCACCTGCCCGCCGAACACCCGCTGCACCCGCTCGTCCGGGCTGCGCCCGCGGAAGATGTTGACCTCGATCTGCTCGAGGTCAAGCAGATCGAGCAGGTTGTCCAGCGCCTTGCTCATGACGCGCCAACCACACCCCTGCCGGCGGCCCGCAGAAACCGCGACGGCGACCGCGACGCCGCCGCACCGGGCGAGCGGGCCCCCGCCCAGGACAGCGCGAGCCGCTCTCTGGCCCGGGTCACCCCCACGTAGAACAGCCGCCGTTCCTCGGCAATCGCCTTGCTGGTCTGGGCATACACGATCGGCAGGACTCCTTCGGTCAGGCCGGGCAGGAACACCGCGTCCCACTCCAGTCCCTTGGCGCCGTGCAGGGTAGCCAGCGTAACGCCTGGTACGGCGGGCGGGTTCTCGGCCGCCGCCCGTACGGCGAGCTCGTCAGCGAAGTCGGCCAGCGTGGCGCCCGGCCGGGCCAG
>Ga0209166_10001492_pt1 | contig 19355 bp, 14 predicted proteins | sample Coa_R1_3_FD_187151 | JGI IMG/M metagenome (GOLD analysis project Ga0209166, IMG submission 187151) | Surface soil microbial communities from Centralia Pennsylvania, which are recovering from an underground coalmine fire - Coalmine... | ecosystem: Environmental > Terrestrial > Soil >... | reverse complement strand
ACAATCGGAAAATGGCTGAATGGTTCGGTCACCGAATCGCTGTTTCGGAGAAACCGCTGGCCGGTGCTCGTTCTTCGCCCCCAGGCCTATGAAACCAGCGGTACTCGAATGGGATTTCGCAAAATCCTGTATGCCACAGACTTGTCCGCTGAATCCGTTCACGCCCTCCGTTATGCCTCCACCTTCACACAAGAGCGTTCAACCAAGCTGTTTGTGCTGCAAGTTGAAACTGCGGAGGAGGGCGACCCATTCCAACAGCAGGTAGCTCTTCGCGGCCTCTGTGATTGGATGCAGGGACAGACGCTGGAACAGGGAGAACCGGCTCTGGGAGCAGCGGGATGCGTGGTCAGGTTCGGCGATCCGGCGCAGAAGATTCTTGAAACCGCCGCTGAGCTTCAGAGTGAGATGATTGTCCTGGGAGCGCGCGGTTGCGGCGCGACGCCGGGAGAGGAAGGCCATTTTGTCGGTGAAACAGCGTACGAGGTGGCTTGCTCGTCTTATTCTCCGGTGCTGATCGTTCCTGAACCGGGTGTAACTCCTTCGGAGCCGGACCTGGTGGTGAGCAACGGCCTGGCATAATTTCCGTTAGTCCTTTTTCACCGCAGGATCGATTTTGTCTGTCTTCTTCATGTGGCTCGGCTTCATCGTCTTGGCGATTTCTTCCTCAGACAAAAACCTTTGCTCTTGATTGTCATAGGTTCGAATAAGCCGGATCGTAGCTTCGTTGGGACCGGTCAATACCACCTGCAAAGTGTCCAGATGTTCGTCGCCTTCGGATTTATAGCTGAAAGTAAGCCGGTCACCCTCCAGTTTTGGCTCAATCAGCGGATGGGCATCTGACAGTGTTGCTGCGCTCCAGATTCCGTCAACTTCTCCATTAGGGCCAACGTTCAAGCCCGGTGCGACAGCGAAGCTGCCAGCCACTTCAGGGCTGACGGAAGTAATCTGAAGAAGAAAATAAGGCCGGCCCTTAAGCTCCACTTGCCATGTGCCGATGAATTGCTCGGCGGGAGTGGCAGGCTCCGCTTCCTTTGCCTGGGATTGGGCTTCAGACTGAGGTTGTGATTGGTAAGCAAAAGCCGAAGTCAGCGAGGTTGCGGTCATGAGCGCGAACAAGCCCAGCAGAAAAACGAAATTGAACAAACGGCCGCTCAAGCACGGTATCTCATCGAAGGTTTGCATCACGCGTTCCTCCCTATGATCCGGCCAATTCTCCCACAAAGGGAACCCGAAATCTATGCTCCTAACAGTCCTTCAGTCCGCAGGCGCTGCTGATCGGCTTCGGAATAAACAATGACCTTGCGTGGATTTACGAACAACCACGCGATCGAGGCGATAAAAAACATAGCGGCGTAGAAGTATAGCGTCAGGTCCCACCTGGGGTGGCCGGGCGTGCCCGCCCACAACGCCAGCCAAGCCACAGCCGGCGGACTCACCACCTGGCCGAGATTTCCCAACGAGTTCATCACGCCCGCGACTGTGCCCGAGAAGCGATGGCCCACATCAATCGTCGTTGCCCAGCTTGAGGCCAGGCCGAAATCTTTGACAAAAGAAGACAGACACAGGGCGGCATAGGCAAGCAAGACGTGCCTGGCGGTGGCTTGCACGGCAACCAATAACAATGCTCCTCCGATCGCGTAGGAGATCACGCCCAGCAGGGTGCGTCCCCACCGCCTTCCCCAAAGGCGCACCTGGCGATCGGTCAGAAAGCCGCCCCCAAGGCATGAAATACCGCCAAAAAATAAAGGTCCACCCGAAGCCAGTACTAATTGAATTCCTGAGAGATGCAGGTCTTTCTTCAAGTAAGGGGTGATCCATGAGCCAAAAAAAGACCAGCCCGCGTTGCTGCAAAAATACATCAGGCTGAGCGCCCAAAGAGTGGGGCTCGCCAGCATGTTTGACCACGAGAGCGGCGCCGGCTTTGAAGTGTCTTTGAGCGCCCCGGCAATCAAGGCTCGTTCGGCGCCATTGACCTCAGCGTGCTCGTGGGGCGTGTCGCGGAAGTCCTTATAGAATGCCCACGCCCACAGCATGCCCAGCAAACTCATCAGCACGAAGGCGCCGCGCCATCCGAAAGGAAGGGCCAGCACCATCATCAGAAGAGGCGCCAGGGCGCCGCCCCAGCGGGCAAACATCCATATCAACCCCTGGGCCAATCCGCGCTCCTTGAACGGGAACCACTCGCGCGAAGCCCGCGCAATATTGGGGAATGCTCCGGCCTCGCCTGCGCCAAAAAGGAAACGGAAGCTCGCCAGGCTCCAGCGGTTCCATGCAGCGCCGGTGATTGCGGTAAAGGCCATCCAGCAGAGCACGATGCGGGTGAGCACCTTGCGCGGGCCGAGTTTGTCTCCCAGCCTGCCGCTGGGTATCTCGAACAACGCATATGCCAGGTTGAATGCTGAGAAAAATGCCCAGGCGGTTATGGCCGGCGTGAGATGCAGGCTCGTTTCAATGTCCTCACGGACCTGGATGGCGCCTATGCGTCCAATGTAGGTGATGGCCGCGAGGCTGCAGAGCCAAGCCAGGACTCTCCAGCGGATGCCGGTAGGCCGCGCTGCGGTGACAGGCTGCTGCTCAGCCGGCTGAATGATGGGCTGCGACATAATTGTGGAACCCTGATTCGACCCGCATCCAAAGTATCACAGCTCAGCGGTATAACCCGAAATCTCCATTGACGAACTGGATGTGGTTGCAAGTATCAGCTCTTCTGCACTAGCCGCGCAGCGCTCTTGCAGGCCTCTTGTGCGGTCTGCCCGTGACTGCTACGGAAACGAAATCTTTCCCAGAATTGCCGCTCGTTGGGCGCCGGTTGCGGAAGCGATGTTTCCTGGTTGGCGATGCCAGGTCTGATAAGCGAGCAGGGCAAAGGCAATGGCCTCTTTGGCTTCGGAGGGAACGCCAAAGTCATTCGAACATTTGAGCTTCAGTCCAAGGGGCGAAAGGCGTTCCTCAAGCATGCGCATGAGCGTGCGGTTTTTTGCTCCTCCGCCGGAGACGACGAACTCGTGGAAAGAATGTCCGCGTCGCAGCACATAGCGTCGCAAAGCATCTTCAACCGAGGCGGCCGTCAAAGCCGTGGCTGTGGCCACAACATCTTCATTCCTGACGGCAAACTTCCTGAATTTCTTACAGACATAGGTAAACTTCAAGAGAAATTCGTATCCAAATTGCTCGCGTCCCGCGGTGCGTGGCGGCTCTTGCCGGAAGAAACTGCCGCGCAGGGCTTGTTGCACTACGGATTCAAGAACACGTCCGCGAGCGGCGATCTCACCACCCCGGTCAAAGGGCCGGCCAAAGAGTTGTTGGGCGAGCGCGTCTATCACCATGTTGCCTGGTCCGGTATCGAAAGCAATCACTTGCTCAGTCGTTGCGCCGGCAGGGATGGCGGTAAGATTGCCGATGCCGCCCAGGTTCTGCAGAATGCGTCCGCGGCGGGGATGACGGAAGAGCACGTAGTCCAGGAAGGGAACCAGGGGCGCGCCTTTGCCTCCGGCGGCCATATCGGCCGGACGAAAGTCAGAGACTACAGGTACCCCCAAACGCGCGGCGATCACAGCAGCTTCTCCAGTTTGCCAGGTGCAGGCAATGCGATGATTCATGAATAGCGCCGGTTCGCCCTGGTGATAGAGGGTCTGCCCATGGCAGCCGATGAGGTCCAATTTGGGAAGGCGGGCGGCGCGCCTGGTTTTAGCCACAGCCTCGGCGTAAAGCTCACCCAACACGAAGTTCAGGCGCGCAAGATCGGCCACGCGGGCCGAAGGCGCATTCATCAGCTCGAGGATTTTCTTACGCAAAGCCGGCGTGTAGGCATATTGCTCGTGCGCCAGCAGGACGAAGCGGGTATGCAGACCGCGTCCGCGGCAGCGCACCAGGGCAACGTTGATGCCATCGGCTGAGGTTCCGCTCATTACTCCGGCAACGATCATGCAAGAATTTAACCACAAAGCAGCTACAAGCTCACAAGCTGCCGGGTACAAGGTAGTTCCTGAGGCACCGGGGAGCGTACTAAAGCGGGTTTCGAAAAAACTCTCGATGCGGTCCGATTACAAGCTGTTCAGAAAAGCAATCAGGTCCGATTTTTCCTGCGGGGTGACCGAAAATCCGAAGCGGATACGGTAAAAATCAATTACGTCAGAGAGGGTGGCCGCCGAACCATCGTGAAAATAAGGGGCGCGGGCGGCTAGTCCACGCAAGATCGGCGTCTTAAATTTTCCAATATCGTTGCATTTGCCGGTGCTCATGGCAAGTCCGGGATCGCTAACTTGAAGGGTGATGCCATTGTTGCATGCGAGGGTATAAAGCGGCATATCTGGGGTACGCCGGAATTCATCTCCCACTCCCGTGTGGAGCATCCGTTGAGAGGAGGTATTGCCGACGCTGGGGGTATCATGGCAGGTGCTGCAAGTACCATTAATCACCGGCTGATTGAAGTCGTCATTGAGTCCGGCAACCCCGACAATGGTCATAACGCGAGTGTTAAAAAGCTCCTCTCCCCGAGCAATAGCCTGGCGCGCGGCCGTAAACTGGTCCGGAGGGACGCCGGAAAGATCAGTCCAGGGCTTATAGATTCCGAACACCGCCGGGTTGAAGGGAGATCCGGTTGGGTCGAATCCCATAGAATCATTGATTCCAATATAAAAATTCTGACGAGAAAGGAATTGCGGTCCACCCTGGGCTTGCAATGCATTGAGGGAGCCGGCCGCATTGTCAAAAGACTGAGCCGTAAAGAGTGTGACTTCAAATCCAACGATCTGATCCAGTTGCTCGTCCGTCGGAGGTTTGGCCGCCCGGGCGTGACCCAAGGTGGCGTCTATTGCCTGGGTCCGGAGATCAATAAAGTGCGAGGCGCCGGCTCCGGTGGTCTCCCGTCCGTCCCACATGATCTCGCTAAGAAACGAGAGATTGGTCGAGGGCAGTGGGCGGCGGTACATGGAGAGGCCGTTGACAGAACAATTGTAAGGATCATCAACTGCGGTCAATGAAAATTCCGCGTTGGACGGAATGGGGCGGGCGATGCGAATCAGTCCCTTGGTCCGCAGCAGAGTAGTGGCCGCGGCGCGGGCGGCAACTGAGGAAACATCGTCCGTGGGGCAATTGACACCGTCAAACGAATTGAAGATGGGGTCCATCCCGCCATCAACATCAAATCGCGCCTGGACATCGGCGGCAGAGACGCTCCAGCCCTGGTCCACGCGATGACAGGTGTTGCAGGTGCGTCCATTGGTTCCAAGGCTCTGAAAAAATGCATTGGTGGTAGTGGGAAGGGGGCCATTGAGCGACAGGGTCTGGGCCTGGCCGGCGGCGTTGCCGGTGGTAACTACGACCGGATTTTGTGGGCCAGGCGCAGGGGTCGAAAGCATCGTGGACGACCCGCAGCCCGCAATCAGTGCAATCGAAGATTGCACAAGCAATAAAGCACACGCTCGCTTCATCAGGCCAAGATTCCCATCTCTGTTCATTGGTTGGTTCCTGTTTATCACTTTCCCCCTGCAATTTCCATGAATTTGCGGCGTTGATACATCCATCACTCTGTTAACGCACCTGCAATAACAGATTTCCAACCTTTCCGGGCGTCGTTTTATGGACAGCGCGTGTTATCGCAGCGGGGCGCGGGCGAACGGGGCTGCGAAATCACAGCCAAATTTCCCGTACCAGCAGTCGGTTCATACACTGCGGTAATGATGTGGTCTGACGGCCGGAGTTGTTGCGTCATCCCATCTAAAGTGAGACTTGCGGTCGCCGTTCCACTGACAGCCGCAGATAGAGGCTTTAGCCCCAATTCGTTGCTTCCGTCAAAAAAGCGGACGTTTCCAGCCGGGTCCCCGCTATTGAGCGTGACTGTTGCAGTGAAAGTTACCGATCCATTGGCCGACGCTTTGGCTCCTGTCGCAAAATGAGGTGGAGCGTTCCCATTACGGGATGAAGCCACCGTTACCATGCCATCAAAGCTGCCATTTTTGACCAGAATCACTGGAGTCACTGCAACTAGCCCAGGAAACGATATATCTGTGATCGTGATGGTAACCGGTTCGATCTTGGTGAGTGTGAGAGAGAAGGTATGCGTACCGTTGTCGTTCCCCATTCCCTGGCCGGTGAAGCTGTAGTCCGGAAGCTGGGCTAGAATAGCCGGATCGGAACTGGTGAAATGGATCGTATCTGCATAGATTTGCGCCGGATTGCCTGCGCCATCCAGCGCCGTTACCACCAGATTGAACGGCGTGCCTGCGGTCACATTTGTAGGAACCTGCAAGCTCAAGCGATCGGCGGGGACCACATTGATGGATGGAGTCGTTACTGCCAGACTGTTAAATGATGAATCTGTTGCGGTGATGGTAAGAGGCTCGACCTTTATCAGAGTGATATTGAAAGTATGCGTGCCGTTGTCGTTTCCATTGCCTTGGCCGGTGAATTTGTAATCAGCCGGAAGCGCGGCCGAAATGGATGAATCTGAGCTGGAAAAATGGATGGTGTCTGCATAGTTCTGCACCGGATTTCCCATGCCATCAAGCGCCGTTACAACGATGCTGAATGGCGTGCCGGCTGTGACCTTCGTGCCGGGGAGCACCTGCACGCTGAAGTGATCGGCGGGAACAAGGCGAAGTGTGAGGTTTTGGCTGCGACTAAAAAACGTGCCTGCAAAATTTGAACTTGCGACAATCTGCAGGGGATAAATGCCGACAGTCGCCGATCCCGTGAAAATCGTGAGGGTAACATTTTGTACTGGAAGGCCAGGACTAATAAAAGGAAAAGAAGGGTTGAAATTGCAACTTGCTCCTACGGGCAATCCACTGCAACTCAGGTTTACACTGCCGCTGAAATTGTTTAAACTCGCAACCTGGAATTTAATAGGCACAGAATTCTGCGTGCTCACTACAGTCACTGGATTTTGGCTTGGAGACGTTAAACCCAAATCGGTTACGCTCAGCATCACCTGTTGCGAATGAGTCAGATTAGCAGGGTCGGTTCCTGTGCCCGTGATGTTAAATGTGTAGTTGCCGGCAGTCGAATCCCCAACCGAGAAATTAAAGGCGGTCCCACTGGGGCTCGGGGTCGCACTCTGTGGCGGACAATTATCGGGGTTTCGCGGGGAACCATTCATGCAGCTCAGGTTGACCAGATTGTTGTATCCCAGGAAGCCAAAGAGTTGGCCGCTAAATCTGACTGTCTGACCTGCCAACGTGGTTATGGTTGGTATAGGCGGCGGTTGGAATGGATTGCTGTTGTTGTTGATGTCCAACTCATAGTCAGGCCCGTTGAGTACGACTACTTTCCCTCGCATGCCAAAGTCGGGACCGTGGACCTGGCAGAAATATGGAAATGTGCCCAGGTCATTGAATTGACGGGTGAAATTTGGTGGAGGAGGGGGATTGAAACGAAAACCCGAGTCCCAAATGCCGTTGAGAGTACAAATGCCCGGAACGGTAGGAGTGCATAGACCGGATGACGTGGTGTGCTGAATGCCAATGTAGTCCCACTCCCAGGTGACAGTATCTCCTGGCTGAACGACGGTGGTGCTGGTTCCGCTGTCCGCATCCGTAAAAGCGAGTTGGCCGCCCCCCAAACCAATATGGACTAGATGGTTGGTCTGCGCGGTGAGGGGTGCAGAGATGGCAAAGCATAGAAGCGCAGCGCTGCAGGCGCGCAAGAGCAGCAGACGAAGCCGGGCGTGAGTAAACATAGAGTTTGGGGGCAGCATGGGCGATGCTAGATGGCCGGCGCTAAGATGGCCAACCACTTCTGCGCGCCTAAGCTGCGAAGCGCAAACACCCTTTCACAGTGATAGAAACATGGCCCTTGCCATACAAATAGGCCCCTTACAAATAAAGTGTCTCTTTCAACCTATGTATGACAAAAAAAAGAAAAGCTTTCATGGGATACTGCTACTTGTGCTGTTAGACACCAAATGTGATGATCCGGTCATCAATTCCGAGTCTCAAGATGAGACGGAGACCGGATTCATAAATGCGTCTCATAATAAGACGAATCCGAAAATTTTTTCCCACATAGGCTCGTCCTGAAAAATCTCTTAAACCTGCTTGTTTAGAACGAACTGTAAGTTACTTCTTGCAGATTTTTGGAAGACAGGGCGCAGGGGCCTTGTTTTCCAACAGTTTAATACTGCTAATCCGCCATTGGCACGCTAGAGCAAAACTGGGCGACAAAACATTGCAGTTAAATCGGGGATATTCAATATATCTCCTGAGGTATGGGTTTTTGTCAAGCAAGTACAAGATTAATTGACCAGCCATCCTGCTTTACTAGCGCCAAGGTGCGATAGGGCACAAATGCCCTCTCCCTGCGCGCACTAGACCATCGAGGATTTTCCCTGGGTGTGTTGCTCAAGGAGGGCGGTGAACGTTGCCATCTCCTGGCGCAGTTTTTCTACGAGAGCAATGGAAGAGTGAGAGGAGAACTGGTGCAATTCTTTCGTCTTTTTTTTGAAGGCCAGCACGCGATGGGCGGCGTGGGAGACGCGCTTGGCGAATTCAGCATTGCGTTCGGCTTCCTGCACCATGGCCGCGTAAGCGCGGCGCACCATGGCCTCCTCATGGCATACCAGAACGATATCTGCGCCCGCGCGAATGGATTCAACCGCAGTCTGCTCGATGGGACCCGCTGCCAGGACCGCGCCCATCTCCAGGTCATCGGAGACGATCAGCCCCCGGTAACCAATCTTGGCGCGCAAAATTTCCGTGATCCACTTGGCAGAGATTGACGCTGGAAGTTTGTCGCCGGTCACGGCGGGGTAGCTGGCGTGTCCTACCATGACAAAGGGAAGACCGCGACGCAGCAGGCGGTAGGGAACCAGGTCTTGCTCCCACAGCGCCTCCCAGGGCTTCTCAATCGCAGGCAGTTGGTGATGGGTGTCAAGCGTAGCTTCTCCCAATCCGGGAAAGTGTTTTCCGCAGCCCAGCACGCCGGTTTTACGCAGGCCGCGCAAAAAGAGACTGGCATAAGCCGCCACCTGCGTGGGATCGGGCGAAACTGCACGCGAGCCCAGAATAGGACGCGAGCTGGCGAAGCTCAAATCGAGCGTGGGAGCAAAGTCAGTGTTGAACCCCAAGGCATGGCACTCGGCGCCAATAAGTTCTCCGTGGCGCGTGAAGAACGGCTTGCGGCCGGAAGCAAAAACCGAAGCGGCGGAAGGGGCAGGAGCGGTGATTTTCTTGAGGCGGTCCACCGAGCCGCCTTCCATATCCACACAAAGAAACAAGGGCGTAGAAACCGCTTTGCGGCATTCCGAGAGCAAGGCATGGGTTTGCTGGGCCGACTCAATATTGCGAGCGAACAGGATCACCCCCGCCGGCTGCATCTCTTGCAGCATGGCGTCCAGGCGGGGCTCCAGGGAAGTTCCGTCAAAGCCCATGATAAGAAGCTGGCCGACCTGTTGGCGAAGGGGGGTAGGTTTCATGAAGCAATGATTGTAAAACAAGCCTCGTAGAGACGTAGCTTGCTACGTCTCTGTTTGCATTGCAATAATTTTGATGCCATCTCCGAATGACGATAGCTTGTTCGATTGCCTACGTCAGCTATGGATGGCGGTCAATCCAGATTTTTTTTCAACTCGTGCAGCAGGGTCAATGCTTCCAGAGGCGTGAGCTGGTTCAGGTCGGCCTCTTTGAGCCGGTCGACGACTTTCTGGGAGAGCGGGGTGAACATTGTGAGCTGCACGGAAGACTCTGATTCGCCGCCGGCCAACGATGCGCTCAGCGCGTGCTCGGCACTTTCGTGCTCGGCAAGAATTTCCCGCGCCCGGGCGATGACCTCTGGCGGCAAACCGGCCAGACGCGCCACTTCAATGCCGTAGCTTCGATTGGCGGCCCCGCTTGCCACTTTTTTCAGGAAGGTCACGCCGCTTGAGCTCTCTTTCACCGTGACATGAAAATTCTTTACGCCCGGGAGCCGCTCGGCGAGTTCGGTGAGTTCGTGATAGTGCGTGGCGAAGAGGGTCTTGGCCTGCGCGTGCGCGTGGATATACTCCACCACCGCCCACGCTATGGCAAGGCCGTCATAGGTGGCGGTGCCGCGTCCGATCTCGTCCAGCAAGATCAACGAACGCGAGGTAGCGGTGTTGAGAATGGCGGCGGTCTCGGTCATCTCGACCATGAAGGTCGAGCGTCCGCGGGCCAGGTTATCGCTGGCGCCGATGCGGGTGAAGATGCGGTCCACAATGCTCAGACGCGCCGAGCGCGCCGGCACAAAAGAGCCCATCTGCGCCATGAGGATAATCAACGCCGTTTGCCGCAGATAGGTGCTCTTGCCTCCCATATTGGGACCGGTGATAAGCAGGATGGAATGCGAGTTGGAATTCAGGAATAAATCATTGGGCACAAAACGGGCGGCGCGGCTCAACTGGTGCGCTTCCACGACGGGATGGCGGCCTTCCACGATCTCGATCTCGCCAGTCTCGTCAAACTGTGGGCGGCAATAGCCGCGGTTGGCGGCCATGTGTCCGAGTGAGGCGAGCACATCTACCTCTGCCAGCGCCAGCGCAGTTTGCCGGATGCGGCGGGCTTCGCCGGCGATAAAAGAGCGCAGCTCGGCGAAGATGCGGCGCTCTATTTCGACGATCTTTTCCTGGGCGTCAAGAATCTTGGCTTCGTATTGCTTCAGCTCCGGCGTGGTGAAGCGCTCGGCATTCACCAGCGTCTGCTTGCGCTCATAGTCGCTGGGCGCCAGGTGCAGGTTGGCTTTAGAGATCTCGATGTAATAGCCGAAGACCGAGTTGAATTTGACCTTGAGTGAATTGATGCTGGTGCGCCGGCGCTCGCGCTCTTCAATCTGCGCTACGTATTGCCGTGAGTTGCGGCTGAGGTCGCGCAGCTCGTCGAGAGCGGCGTCTATCCCCGCGGCAATCACGCCTCCGTCGGCGAAGGTCAGCGGCGGCTCAGGGGTGATGGTGGTCTCGATGCGCTGGCGAATGTCGGCAAGTTCATCCATCGAGTTCAGCAGAGCTTGCAGGCGAGCGGCGGAAAAATTCTTCAGGACGCCGCGCGCTCCCGGCAGCCGTGCAAGGGAAGAAGCCAGCGCCAGCAGATCGCGCGGATTGGCTGCTTCCAGCGTCACGCGGCTCAGCAGGCGCTCGATATCAAAGATGCCGTCGAGCGAGCGGCGCAGCTCTTCGCGATGCACCGTCTGGCGCACCAACTCTTCCACGGCATTCAGCCGCTGGCCGATCTCTTCACCATCAATGCTGGGACGCAGCATCCAGGCGCGCAGCAGTCGCTTGCCCATGGGAGTAATGGTTGCGTCCAGAGCGCGGAAGAGTGTGACCTCGTCGCCATCGCCTGTGCCGCCGAAAATCGGCTCCGTCAGCTCCAGATTGCGCACCGTGACCGCGTCAAGCACCAGGCAGTTCTGGCGTTCGTAGTAACCGATGCGGTCCACGTGATCGAGCGAGCCGCGCTGGGTCTCGCGGATGTAGTGCAGCACGGCGCCTGCGGCGGCCGCGGCGGCGGAACGTCCGGCCAATCCGAAGCCTTCAAGCGACAACACACCGAAATGATTTTCCACCAGAGGAATGGCGTGGTCGGGTGCAAAGACCCAATCATCCAGAGGAGTAAAAGCTACGCGCCAGCGCTCGTTGTTGAGCGCGGATTGCAAATCGGTTTGATCTTTGCTCTGATCGCTATCCTTGGGCGGGCCGGCACGGTCGAACAGCGGCAGGGAAGAGGCATAGAGAATCTCCCGTGGACGAAGCTGCTGCAGCTCTTCCAGGATGCGGCGCTCGGCGTCTGGGCCGGAAAATTCCGTGGCGCGAAACTCGCCGGTGGAAAGATCGAGCGCGGCAAAGCCGGCCACATCTTTGTTGCGGCTAATGGCGGCGAGGAAATTATTTTCCTCGGAGCTGAGCGACGAATCCGCCGCCGTCCCTGGCGTGACCACGCGGGTGACCTCGCGGCGCACCAGCTTCTTGGCCACACGCGGGTCTTCCATCTGCTCGCAGATGGCGACTTTGAATCCTTTGCGGATAAGCTTGGCGATGTAATTTTCCGCGGCGTGATAGGGCACACCACACATGGGAATGGCGATGTCCTTTTCTTTGTTGCGCGAGGTCAGTGTGATTTGCAGCTCGCGCGAAGCGGTGACCGCGTCGTCGAAGAAAAGCTCGTAAAAATCTCCCAGCCGGAAAAAAAGCAGAGCATTTGGGTGCTCTTTCTTGATCGCGGTGTATTGCCGCATGAGCGGAGTGGAAGGCTCGGACATGGGACTGTTTAGTTTCCGGCGTCGCAAAGGAAAATGCAAGCAAAGACAACCAGTGACACAGAGACAATTTGGCTTTAAGTGGAAGTTGCTTGCTTGGTAAATGTTTGATCTCGACGTTGTTCTATTTCGCTACGCCACTCCAGCCAGGAGGGCTCACATAAAGCAGTCTTCGACTGTTGTAGATCTTGAATCAGGGCAAGCCCATCTTCGCATTTCCGCAGTGCTTCGCTAAATCTTCCGTGGACGCAATGCAAAGCAACCTCAGCCCTGATACGCAGAAACGGCTCAACCTGGTTCGGTCGAACTATGCGCTTGAACCAGGCATCTGCCTTAACTGCATCATCGCGATACCATGCGGTGAATACCGTTGCTTCAAGAAGAAGTTCGTCACGAGCCTTGGAATCCAGGAACCCAGATCCACCCAAACAGCTTTCCAAATGCAGAGCTGCGGTGGTTGAGGATGAATCTGCAGTTGCTCTGTATGCTAACAAATCGGCGAAATATGTATTTTGCACTATTTCTCCGGGCAGGCAAGCGATTCGAGCCCATCTATGGTTCCATTGCGCAGGATCAATGTCGCGGTTTTTGAGCATGCCGATTGCATAGATAGCAATCAATTGCTTTGTACCTTCTTTCGATGTGAGCAAGGTTCGTAACTTGAATCCATCAAGAATGTGACGGCCGATGCGCTTCGTGGAGAGATTCCCTATTCCCATCAATAACGAAAGGATTCCCGTCCAACCGAATATCGGTTGCAAGAACGAGCCATTGTCCAGCATTGGCAATACCAACAGCGCGATGACCCCAGTTAGCAGGTTAGCTGCCGGTCCTCCTGCAATGAACAATATTAGTCGGCGCCGCACGCGCAGAATTCGATCCAGAGACATGTGTGTTGATCCGCCTGTTAAATGACGGCGAGCCCGCAGTTTCCATAGACCAGATTCATGTTCTATTCGCAGCGGACCGACTTCTAATTGTTCAAATCGCAGGCCTACGCTCCAACCAGCCAAAAGATGTCCAAGCTCATGGATCGCAGTCAACCAGAAACTTATGAACAGAAAGGCAAGCACAAGACCGATAAGAAAGATTGCTAAAAGAGCATTTCCGGTCAAAATCGGAAAGACAATCACTAAAATAACAGGGATAAAAGTGCGCAGAGTAAAGCCATCTACCTGTGGCTTAGGAAGCGGTTTCAGCAGGTCGAGTATAGGTGTTGTGGATGCTTGTAGTGGACTAGCCATTTCCTGCTGAAATGATACCTTACAAAATGTAAACAGAAGCCAAAGCTTCTACTCATGTTCCACTTCCGACATAAACGCCATGATATTGCCCTCTGAGTCACGAAAGTCGGCCAGCCACAGGTCGTGGTCGGGCATTCTGGCGACAACGTGCGGCTCGCTTTCAATCTTGACCTTGTGCTCGACCAGCCGGGCATGAGCGGCCTTGATATCCGCAACTTTAAAGTACAGGATTGAGGCCGGGTGATCGAACTCCGGCCGTTCCGGCGGACTCAACATCAGGCGAACGCCGCCGCAATCGAAGAAGGCCAGCCGGCCGGCGGTGAAGAGCAGCTTAAGTCCAAGTATGTCGCGGTAGAAGTCAACCGCGCGGTTGGTGTCATGCACATTGATGGCGATCTGGCCGATTTGCGTAATAGCGATTCCGTTGGGAACCGCATGGGTTGTCATGGCCTCACCTCGTTCGATGGAAGATTGGCTGTGCTATATTAATTAGCACAGCTAATTAAATAAGTTAGCATAGCTAATTAATAGATGCAAGCCGCAGGCAAAAATAAATCTCCCGGCCGCGAGGCCCTCGAAGCTGCCGACCGGCTGCACTCGGCGGCCATCCACCTGCTGCGCCGGCTGCGGATTCGTGACCGCGAGAGTGGCATTGGCCCGGCACAGTTGTCGGCGTTATCGGTCCTGGTATTTGCCGGACCGAAATCGCTGGCCGAATTGGCCGAAGCCGAACAGGTCAAGCCACCGACCATGAGCCGGATTGTATCCGGTTTGCTGCGGGCCAAACTGGTACGCAGAAAAACCGATCTGCAGGACCGCCGCGCGGTGGTGATTCAGGCAACCGAAAAGGGCATTCACATCATGCAGGAGGGCCGCAGGCGGCGGGTGGAGGCGCTCGCGGCCGTGATTCGCGGACTGCCGGAGAAGGAAATCGCAAAACTGCAGGAAGCGGCCCAACTGATGGAGTGCCTGAGCAGGCAAGCCTAGGTTAGTGAACCTTACTGAGACGCAGTATTTTCTCGATCGTTCTGCTGGCCTGTTTGCGGTGCAGCATATAATAAGTATCTTCTAGTCCTTATGCCCTTGCTCTGGTTGCGGGTCGCGCTGGTCTTTTATGGATTGGGATTGGTGTATGCGCTGCTTGCCCTGGCGCGCAAGGCCGAATCGCTGGCTAAGGTGGCCATGCCGGCACTGTGGCTGGGCCTGACCTTTCATTTTGTCTCACTCGCCGAGCTCACTCTTGAGCAGGGCCATCTGACGCCTTCCACTGTGCACCACTCTGAATCGCTGCTGGCGTTCCTGATCGCGGCAGTCTTTCTGGCATTCTGGGTCAAGTACAAGACGGTTTCGCCGGGCATCTTTGTTTTCCCCCTGGTCTTCGTGCTTACCCTGGCGGCTGCTATCGGACAACAGCCGCAGGAGTTCACATCTCCGCTGCTGCGCAAGGGATGGATTTTCGTGCACGTTACCCTGATCTTTCTGGGATATGCTGCGCTGTTCCTGAGTTTTGTGACCAGCATGTTGTATCTGGTGCAGGAGCGGCGGCTGAAGTCCAAGAACATGGGGAAATGGCTGCGCCTGCCGCCGCTGCAGGTCATCGATGAAATCGGCTACCGCGCGCTGCTGCTGGGTTTCCCGTTTATGACCCTTGGTCTCATCGCCGGCGCGATTGTGGCGCAAGAGCAGTTTGGGGCGGGGTTTTTTCGTGATCCTAAAATTGCGCTCTCTATCATGGTCTGGGTCATCTATATGGTTCTGCTGTTTACGCGCTGGAGTGCTGGCTGGCGCGGACGCAGAGCTGCGTTCCTTTCGACCTTTGCTTTCATCGCCGCCGTGGGAACCTGGGCGGCAAACTATCTCAGCGGCACGCACAGGTTCCTGGGTCCATGACGTTTGTCCTCATCGGCGTGAACCACAACAGCGCGCCCGTGGAAGTGCGCGAGCAGCTTGCCATACCGGAGTCTCGTCTGGCCGAGGCGATAACGCGCCTGGCGCAGTTCCCCGGCGTGGAAGAAGGGATGATTCTTTCGACGTGTAACCGGGTTGAGCTGATCGCCAACGTTGGCAACAGCAGCGTTGATCTGCGCGGGTTCCTGCGCGAATACTTTCAGACTGATACCGATTTGCTGGCCGGACATCTCTACGAATACCGGGAGCAAGAGGCCATGCGGCATATCTTTCGCGTGGCCGCCAGCCTGGATTCGATGATCGTGGGCGAACCGCAGGTCCTGGGACAGGTCAAAGCCGCCTATGCGGTGGCCTGCGGCGTGGGCGCGCTGCACTCGCAGCTTCACGCTTTGATCTCGCGCGCCTTTGCCGTGGCCAAGCGGGTGCGTACAGAAACCGCCATCGGCAGCTCAGCCGTGTCAGTGGCTTCAGCAGCGGTGGACCTGGCCACGCAGATCTTCGGATCGCTTGCCGGCAAGCACATCTACCTGGTGGGCGCGGGCAAGATGAGCGAGCTGGCGGCGCGACACCTGATTGCCGGCGGCGCCGAGGCAATCTTTGTTGCCAACCGCACCCACGCGCGCGCCCTGAGTTTAGCCGAAAAATTTCAAGGTACGGCCATTCGCTTTGAAGAGCTGCATGAAACCGCCGACCGTGCGGATATCGTGATTACCTCTACCGGATCTCCGTATGCCATCTTCCGGCGGGAGCATGGCGAGCGCTTTCTGCACCGGCGCAAGAACCGTCCCATGTTTTTTATTGATATCGCCGTGCCCCGCGATGTGGACCCGGAGATGAACAAGCTGGACGGCATCTTTGTCTATGACATTGACGATCTTCAGGCGGTGGTCAGCGCCAACGTGGCCAGCCGCGAACGCGAGGCAGCGCGCGCCCATGAGATTATCGAAGCTGAATTGCAGCGCTTCATCGCTCGATTGCAGACCCAGGAAGTTGCCCCTACCATCATCTCTCTGCAGGAGCACCTGGAGAACATCCGCCAGGCTGAGCTCGACCGCGCGCGTGGAAGGCTAGGCAAGCTGACCGCCGAACAGGAATCGGCTGTCGAGGCGCTCACCCGAGGGATCATCAATAAAGTTCTGCACACGCCCATCACCGCACTGAAGAACGCGGCCGGCGATGCGGAAAGCAACACGGTGATCGACCACGTGCGCCGCATCTTTAACTTAACTCCCAGGAATCTGAACCCAGGGAATTCAGATTCACAAGGCCCAGGCACAAAGAACTCTGATTTAAAAAGCGGGAATGCAAGGCGAATCCCCATTGGCCGATCGCGCGAGAAGCAGGAAGAGCCGGTGCGCGAAGAGGAAAAAAAGGCCACTCCTTCTTAATGGCACACCTACGCATAGGATCACGCGGTTCGCAACTCGCCTTGTGGCAGGCCAACCATGTCGCTGCCCTGCTCAAAGCCCGCGATCATTCCATTGCAATCGAGGTCATCAAGACTACCGGCGACAAAATCACAGAAGTTTCATTGGCCCAGGTGGGCACCAAAGGCATGTTCACCAAAGAGATCGAAGAGGCTCTGGCCGAAGGGCGCGTGGACCTGGCGGTCCACAGCCTGAAAGATTTGCCTACCGATCTGCCACCTGGATTTGAGCTGGCCGCCATCATGAAAAGGGAAGACGCGCGCGACGCCTTCATCTCTAAAAAATATAAGTCGTTAGATGATCTTCCGCAGCGTTCCCACATTGGAACCAGCAGCCTGCGGCGGGAGGCGCAACTCCGCGCCCTGCGTCCTGATCTGAAAGTCTCGCCGCTGCGGGGAAATGTGGATACCCGCTTGCGCAAACTCGAGGCCGGTGAATACGACGCGATTATCCTCGCGGCTGCCGGGGTGAAGCGCCTGGGCCGCGAAGATGCCATTCGCGAAATCCTGCAACCGGAGATTATGTGTCCGGCGGCGGGCCAGGGCGCGCTGGGCATCGAGATTCGCAAGGGAGACAGAGCCATAGCGCAGCATGTCGAGTTTCTGAATGATGCCGCGGCGCGAGCCACAACGGAGTGCGAACGCGCTCTGCTGCAAAAACTGGGCGGGGGATGCCAGGTACCGATTGGGGCCCATGCCGCCGGCAGTGGACGAGAATTGCATCTCGTTGCCCGGGTTGCGCGGCAGGATGGCTCGCTGGTCATCAGCGAAGAAGGACGCGGGGAGAATCCGTCGCAACTGGGAGCTGCAGTGGGAGAAAAATTATTGCAGCGTGGCGCGGAAGAGATCTTGCGGCAGATTTACGGACAGAGCGCGGCGACGCTGCCAGAGCAACCTTAGAAAGAGTACCCGGTACCCGGTACTCAGTGAGCGGTATCGATATTGTTTTGTGCCACATAACTTACAATGTCTTCCAGCCCAAAATCCAGAAGCAGCAATCAAGCGCGGCTGCGCAAGACTGCATTGCGGCTAGCAGGTCTGCGGGTTCTGGTTACCCGCACCCGCAAGCAGGCCGGAACGCTTTCTGCCATGTTGAGACAGCAGGGAGCGGCCGTGCGGGAGGTCCCTACCATCGAAATTCGTCCTCCCCAATCGTGGTCAAAATTGGACGAAGCTCTGCGCCGACACGAGGACTTCGACTGGCTGATACTCACCAGCGTCAACGGTGTCGAGGCTCTGGCGGCGCGCTGCCGCAGGCTGCGATTGCCTGTCATGAAACTCAAGCACTTGAAAATCGCCGCCATCGGCCCGGCCACGCGCAAGGCACTGGAGGAGCGCGGAGTGAAAGTTGACATAGTTCCATCCGAATACGTCGCCGAAGCCGTAGTAGAAAAACTGCAGCACAAAGTGAAGGGCAAGCGCGTTCTGTTGGTGCGCGCGGCAGTGGCGCGCGATGTTATTCCGCGCAAACTAAAAGAGGCCGGAGCAGAGGTCACAGTCACGGAGGCTTACCGTACGGTGGTTCCAGCCAGTTCGCGCCGCAAGCTACAAAGCATTTTCAGTAATCCGCAGCGGCGGCCGCATGTAGTTACCTTCACCAGTTCATCCACGGTGCGCAACTTCCATGAGCTGATGCGTGGGGTAAACAAAAATCGAATACAGGGCGTGGCCACGGCATCGGTAGGTCCGGTTACGTCGTCAACCCTGCGGGAGTGCGGCTATCGCGTGGATATGCAAGCGCGTGAATACACCATGCCAGGCCTGGTGAAGGCGATTGTGCGGTGGAGACGGAGCGCCCCAGATTGGGAAGCGTTGCGGCGCCGGCAAAATATATGAGAGAGGCATTTCGGCGCGGGGACAAATCCCCGGGGCCTCGGACCATACCTGGAGCAGTCCTGAATTAGGATCGATGCAATATTCGGTTTCTACCCAGAAGCGCGGGGCGGGCTCTGTAGGGACACTTCCAGAGAGCAAACCAGCGTTTTAGCTGGTGGAACGGTCCGGACTTCATCAGATCATCACAACCCGCGTACCGGGCCCGATGATTTACAGTGGGAAGATGATGCCCGATCCCAAGCAGCGATTCACCGACAGAGTCGAGAACTATATTCGCTATCGGCCATCGTATCCGGTGGAAGTGCTCAAGCTTCTGCGAAGCGACTGCGGACTTACGCCAAAGTCCGTCGTAGCCGACATCGGTTCCGGAACGGGAATCCTCAGCCAGTTGTTTCTGCAGAATGGCAACAAGGTCTATGGCGTGGAGCCCAATGCGGAGATGGGCGCTGCCGGGGAACGCCTCCTGGCGGAGTATAAAAGTTTCAGCAGCATTCCCGGCTCGGCGGAACAGACCCGGCTTCCCGCCGCCAGTGTGGATCTTATTGTTGCCGGCCAGGCATTTCATTGGTTCGATCGTCCGCGGGCCCGCGCCGAGTTTGAGCGCATCCTGAAGCCCGGTGGCTGGGTGGTGCTGCTGTGGAACAACCGGCTCACCGATACCACGCCCTTTCTTCGCGCCTATGAAGATTTGTTAATGCGCTGCGGCACTGACTATGCCCAGGTTGACCACAAGAATA
>Ga0209166_10001489_pt1 | contig 19369 bp, 17 predicted proteins | sample Coa_R1_3_FD_187151 | JGI IMG/M metagenome (GOLD analysis project Ga0209166, IMG submission 187151) | Surface soil microbial communities from Centralia Pennsylvania, which are recovering from an underground coalmine fire - Coalmine... | ecosystem: Environmental > Terrestrial > Soil >... | reverse complement strand
AAGCGAGATTGCCGGCGTAAGCGATCGCCGGCGTGCCGATAATCGTAAGAGTGGATGTTTCCGTCGCAACAATCGAAAGCGCCAGCGCCCACCACGGCGCGGTGCGGCCGCCGAGAAAATAATCCTGGGCGCCCTGCTGCCCGCGGCGAAAGTAAATGCCGAGTGCCGTGACTCCGAGAAGATAGGCAATGACGATGGAGAGGTCGAGAGGGTAAATATGCATGCGGTGAGGATTATATGTAGCGGGCGGCGGTCCGCATAACGGGATTTGCCGCGAACGTCCCGGCGTCTTGCTGTGGATTCCGCGCGCAATCAATCGCGAATCTGCTTTCGCGCGATCAGCCGAGAAAACTCTTCGGCTCGAAGAAGATCTCTGGACCAGTACTGGGGAGCTACTTCGAAAAGCACGTCAATTGTTTATCGAAGCGCCGGAATTTGCGAATCTCGGTATTCTTTTCTTATGCGCTTCGTTTTGGGTTTCGATGGCGGCGGCACGAAAACCGACTGCGTGCTGATGGACGCGTCCGGAAAAATATTGGCGCGCGCGCAGGCCGGACCGTCCAATCCGCTGCGCGTAGGATTCGGTGCAGCGATTGGCGCGGTGCGCGATGCTGCGCGGCGAGCGGTGGCCGACTCCGGCAAGGCTATCGCGCATGGTTCTATGGCCTCCGCCGTTTGTGCAGGTCTCGCTGGAGCGGGTCCCGCGGATTCGGCCGAAAAACTACGCGTCCTGCTCGCAGCCGAGTTTCCCCAGTCGAAAATTCAGGTTTGCACCGACCTCGACCTCGCGCTCGCCGCCGCAGGCGACGCCCCGGCGATTGTTTTGCTTGCAGGGACAGGTTCCTTTGCGGTGGGCCGCAACGCTGCCGGTGAAACGGCGCGCGCGGGCGGATATGGCTCGCAAATCGGTGATGAAGGCAGCGCGTACGATATCGGACGGCGCGCCGTACTCGCGGCCATGCATGAAAACGACCGGACGGGAAGTGATTCAGCGCTCGGCCGGCGGCTTTTGCGCGAACTCGGCTGCGCGAATTGGTCTGACGTAAAAGTCCGTGCGCAGGCTGCATCGGACGAAGTCTTCCCGCGGCTTTTTTCTGTCGTGGCTTCGCTCGCGGAGATTGGCGATTCCACCGCGCAAGGAATTTTGCGCGCGGCGGCATTTGACTTGGCGTCGCTCGTGGAAAATCTCGCCGAACGGCTGAATTTGCGCGGCACGCAATTTTATCTCGCGAAGACCGGTGGCATGATGGGCCGGTCGAAATTCCTCGAAGCGCAGCTCGATGACCGACTGCGCGGCGCGTTCCCCGGCGCGGAGCTCGGGCAACTGCGCATGTCGCCGGCAGAAGCAGCGGCGCGCCTCGCGCTACGCGTGATTTCGGCCGGAGGAACTGCGGAGAACTAAAATGGCGGGCGCCGAAAAAGACCGCGAACGGGCGCAGGCGGCATCGGGCGAAGAGCTGACTGCGCTGTTGCATCACCCTGACACGGGTGTGCTGCTCGCGGTGCTCGATAATCCCGCTCTCGACGAATCCCAGCTCGGCATCCTGCTGGAGCGGAAAGATCTCGCGTCGGAAATTCTGGAAGAAATCGCCCGGCGCAAGCCGCTGCTCAAGGCCTATCGTGTCAAGCGCGGTCTGGCATTCCACCCGCGCACTCCCCGACTCGTTATGCTGCGGCTTTTGCGCGAACTTTACTTGATGGATTTGGTGCAGCTGACGCTTTCGCCCGCGGTGCCGACCGAACTCAGGCTCCACGCCGAAGATCATCTCATCGCGCGGCTGCCACAACTTCCGCTCGGCCAGAAAATTACGCTCGCGCGGCGCGGCCCGGCGCGCCTCGGCGGCGCGCTGCTCACGGACGGCCACGCCAACATTGTTCCCATCGTGCTCGACAATCCGCACCTTACGGAAGCGCAAGTGTTGAAGGCGCTCTCGCGCGAAAAACTCCCGCCGGGCGTGGTGCAAGCCCTGGCGCATCACCGCAAATGGTCGCTTTGCTACAACGTTCGTCTCGCGCTAGTCAGAAATCCGGCGTCGCCATTGTCCGTAGTGCTGGGGTTTCTGCCGGAGCTTACCGTTTCCGACTTACGCGAACTGGCGTCGCCGGGAATTGTTCCGGAAAGCTTGCGCAAATATCTGCAGGCCGAAGTGCAGCATCGCGTCCGGCCAAGAGAAAAATCCTCGTCGCGGGATGCGACCACTTTGCCTCCCGATGCGTCCAACTAGGGTTAAGCAAGCCAAAGCCAGTACTTCGTTCGACCAGCAAGTTTTTTCGGAAGAAACTACTAGCATCCGCCGCTCCGATTTGTCGGGAACAAACCGCCGGTTTGCGGCGTCGTATGGGAGTGCTCGCAAAAGGCGTATGCTTAGTTTCGACACGCGGCATGCACGCCCCATTGCCGCAGCTTGGGAACCTTGGCAGGGGAGACCACCAGCCCAATGGAGAGCGGCGAGCAACGGTCCCGGCACCTCGAACGCCGGTGGGCACCGCGTTACTCGTTCCGCGCGGATCTCGAGATCGAGTGGGGCTCGGCGGTATTGCGCGCCAGCACGCGAGACATCAGCTCCAACGGAATGTTCATCGAGTCGTCGGACCCCTTGTGGGTCGGGGCAGGCTTCACGGCGCATCTCGCACTGGAACGGCCACTCAAGCTGGACTGTTTCGTCAAGCGCGTCGAGCCGGGCCGCGGCATGGGCGTCTCCCTAACTCTCCGCGAAGAGCCGCACGAGAAGCGCTTCCTGGATCTCCTCGCTTCCCTCTCCAGCACATCTCCGTAGCCTCGCCTTATACTATGGTTGTTCCGGCAGCAACGCACGCCGTCCACCGTTTCGGACGAGCAGCATTCCTGCGGCCATTGCGCCGGAGTCTGGATGGTTATGACGAGATGCGTTGATTGCGGAACGCCGCGCACCGCGGACCAGTGTCCAGCGTGTGGACTGACGTCGCGCGCAGCGGAGCTGGTGTTTCGCCGTCGGTTGATTGGGCGGACGGCGTTTTTTCTCGTCGGCGCGCTCGCCTTTCCCTATGTCAGCCAGATTTTCCCGCCGCTGGATTTGGATTTGATGCTCGTTTTCTTCGGCGTCATTTTCTTCTTGGCCCTGACTATCGCCGTGCTGCTCGAAAGCCGCGCGCGCCAGCACAAGGAAGTGGAAGTTCTGAAGCGCATCTATTCCGGCTTCATCCCGCTGCCCTGGATTCTGGCAGCGATGCTGTTCGCGAATGGCAAGTTCGATTCGCAGAAGAACATCGAATATCAGCCCGCGACTGTTGTCGGCAAATTCAATATGAAAGGCATCGTGCGCGGCAGCCGGCGGTTGAACGTGCGCACCGTGGGGCACGGACAGGCTTTAGAGCGCCTGGCGGTGGACGCGGACGACTTTGATCGCTTCCAGGAAGGCGACACCGTTACCGTCGCCATTGAGCCAGGCGCGGTCGGCATCCCCTGGTACTACGGCGTGTATCGGCGGTGAAGACTGTCGCGATTCGGCAGACGCTATAGCGCAGTCCTTCAGGCCTGCGGATTCTCATCCTTCAATAGGCGGGCTTGCCGTTTGCTTGCAGCGGAATTTGCAGCTCGAGCGTATGCCCATTCTTGCCGAAGCGGAATTTCATGCTTCTCACGAGGCCGACGTCGCGCGACTTCCATTCCGTGATTTCGATGGGATCGTCGGGCAGATCCGACAGCGACCATTCGACGTTTTCCCCTTGCGGCTTCACCTTTTGCGGATCGATGTCGTAGACTTCCCCTTCCTTCGTGTCAATGTACAGGTAGCGCTTCCAGATTCTGACCAGAATATTCGCGTGTTTTTCGAAGTGATAGATGTTCCAGCTTTGCGGCCCCTCGCCGTTGAAGCGCACAATCGCGACCTGCACCGGCTTCCAGACGAGCTTTTCGCCTTCGGCTCCGACAGATACTAGACCGCCGCAAAGGCAAAAAAACAAAGCCAAAGCAAACGAACGCGAAGCCATCATTCGGATGCAGCCGACACGAGCCATAGGAATATCATCGCAAAGGAAATTACCAAAGCTGGCCACCGCAGTTTGCCCTTGCCAATAAGGCCAAGCAAAAATCCGCCTAGACCTAGTAGAAAGCCTACTCCGTAACAGCGAAGAAGCACGGGCTCGTAGAATTGAAATCCGCTCCGAATCCGGGCCCAAATGGCTAGGAATAGAAACAGCAAGACCGAAGCGCCACACGAACTGAAACCGCCAAAGCCTAAATAGCTTCGCCATTTTGGGGGCTCAAATCTTGGTGACGATTTCCACCACATCCAAAGCGTAAGGCCAAAAGCAACAGGTGGGGCCAACAGTAACAAGAGATAGAGGGCGATAAAAATGACCATGAGGCGTACGTATCCCCTCGGAGTGGCTCAGACACTTACTTCGGAAAAGGCGCTGTCGAGGAGGCGCATAGCTTCGTCGACGTCCGCCTTCGTCGTGTTGAGCATGGGCGCGAGGCGAATCACGTTGCCGGACAGCCCGCCTTTGCCGATGAGCAGGCCGTGCTCGCGCGCGCGTTCCATGAGTTGCGTGGCTTGCGCCGGCGCAGGTTCCTTGGTTTTGCGGTCTTTCACCAACTCGAGCGCCTGCATCAGGCCCATGCCGCGGACGTCGCCGATGAGGGGGTGTTTCTGCTGCAACTCTTCGAGCTTGCCGCGAAAATGCGCTCCGACCGTATGGGCATTTTCGAGCAGGTTCTCCTCTTCTATCACTTCGATCGTCGCACGGGCGGACGCGCAGGTTACCGGATTTCCGCCGAAGGTCGCGATATTCAATCCTTGGAAGCCGGCGGCGATTTCCGGCGTCGTCACCGTCAAGCCCACTGGCACGCCATTCGCCATGCCCTTTGCGCTTGTAATAATGTCCGGAATGACTTCCCACTGCTCGATCCCGAACCATTTCTTCCCCGTGCGGCCCCAGCCGGTTTGCACTTCGTCGGCGATAAAGAGTCCGCCGTATTTCTTCACGATGTTAAAAACGATCTTGAAGTATTCCTTCGGCGGCGTGATGAAACCGCCCACGCCCTGAATCGGCTCCGCGATAAACGCTGCGATGCTGCCGCTCGTGCCGGTCTGAATGAGATTCTCGACGTCATTCGCGCACGCCACTTCGCATTCTGGATATTTCAGGTGCAGCGGGCAGCGGTAGCAGTACGGATTTATGGCGTGCGCGATTCCCACGCTGATGACCGCCGCTTTGCGATACGGCGCGTGCGCGGTGACGGATCTCATCAGCGACGAGCCGCCGGAATAGGCGTGCCGCAGTGCCACGACGTCGTAGCGATCCGTGGCCATGCGCGCGATCAACAACGCCGCTTCGTCGGCCTCGCTGCCGGAACTCGTGAAAAAACTCGACGTCAGGTTGCCGGGCGTAACGTGCGCCACTTTTTCCGCCAGCGCCACGATCTGCTCGTTCGGATAGAGTGTTGACAGGTGTTGCAGGCGATTTACCTGCGCGTTCACCTTGGATGTGACTTTCGGATTGCAGTGGCCGACAGACACCGTAAGTATTCCGCCAAAAAAATCGAGATACTTTTTGCCTTCGATGTCCCACACATGTTGCATTTCGGCGTGGTCGGCGACGAGCGGCTTCTGGTAGTAATTCGTGACTGACGGCCAGATATATTTTTTGTGTTTTGCGACAACTTCATCGCTGCGCGAAGTGGCGAAAGGCGCGGGTTTCGCTGGCGTGGTCATGGGGTGTCCTCAAGCTGGGTTCTGTTCTGTTCGAGTTTACGATGCGGTGGAACGCGCGGCAAGCGCGCGGGAAACGAACCCGCTGATTCTCCTGAAGCTTTCGCCCCGCTAATCAACGCGGTTCCGCTACTCAATTTTCGGTCTCAAATGATATGTTTCGGGCACGGTTGGGTGGAGTCTAACGAGATGGTGCCCTCATGAAAACTGTACGCAGGATGATGTGTTCTGCTGTGCTTACTTTAATCGGCACGACAATCTGCCACGCTCAAGCCGCGCCCGAGGATTTCCTCGACGGCCTCGGCCTCGCGCGCCTCAAAAATTATTCGAGCTACCGCGTCTCCAGCGGCAATCGTTACACCGCAAGCAACGACGACAGCAAACGCATCCTCCCCGGTGAAACGCTGGTCATGGCCGGCGTCTCCGGCGCCGGCATGATTACGCACATCTGGGTGACCATCGCCAACAACGAATTCGGCTGGCCGCGTCTCCTTCGTCTCCGTGTTTATTACGACGAGCACAAAACGCCCAGTGTCGACGCGCCTCTCGGCGATTTCTTCGGCGTCGCGCACGGCTCCGAGCGCAATCTCAACTCCATCATGATTCACGACAGCTCGCTCGGCCGCGCGCGCAATAGCTACTGGCCAATGCCGTTCCGCAAATCCTGCCGCATCACGATCACCAACGAAGGCGACCGCATCGTTCCGATGTTCTACTACCACGTGGACTACCGGAAGTACGCCACACTCCCCGACGACATCGCATACTTTCACGCCTACTATCGCCAGGAGCGCCCTGCGCGCGCCGGCCATAACTACGAGTTTCTCAACATCAAAGGCACCGGCCACTACGTCGGCACGGTGATGGGTGTGATTCAAACGCAGCTTTCCTGGTTTGGCGAAGGCGACGATCTTTTCTACATTGACGGAGCGAAGCAGCCGCAAATCTATGGCACCGGCTCCGAAGATTACTTCAACGACGCCTGGGGATTGCGCGATTCGGATGGCCCGTGGACCGGCACGCCCATGGCCGAAGGCGAGCGCCTCGGCTCGCGATTGAGTGCCTACCGTTGGCACGTTCCCGATCCAGTGGCGTTCAAGACTTCGCTCCGCGCGGAAATCGAACACGCGGGCTGGACCGCGAATGAAGATGGCTCCGTGCGCTCGGCGTTCGAAGAGCGACCCGATTATTTCTCGAGCGTCGCCCTCTGGTACCAGAAGGGCGTGCAGGAAGATCTACCCGAGTTGCCGTACGGCAAGGCGCGCTTGCCCTTTGGCAACGCCACGCAAGTGGCTGTCGAGGATTCGCTTGCCGAGGTCACCACGGAAAACGGAACGGCTTCCGTGCAGCGCGAAGTGGACTGGTCGAAAGATTTGCTCTTCCTTGAGGCAAAAACCGCCGGCGCAAAAATCAACATTCCCATTGATATTTCAGAAGCGGGCCAATACGGAATGATCGCCATGCTCGCGCAGGCGCCGGACTACGGCGACTACTACGCTCTGCTCGACGGCCAGCCCACGAATCTGGATACGCGCCAACCGGCCACTTCCGAAATCCCTTTCCCGGGCCCGGAAATTTTCTACAACTACTTGCCCGAAGTTTACGTCGCCAAGGACCGCGCGCTGGGAATGTTTCAACTCACAAAAGGTCGCCACGCGCTCACCTTCGTCTGCAACGGAAAAGATCCGCGCTCTGCTGGATACAACTTCGGCATTCAGGAACTAGTTTTGGAGAAAGTGCAGCAAACTCCAACGCCAACTGCCGAGGAGGCTCGCGTTCCGAAACCTGCTCTGCCGGCAGACACGCCCATTTATCGCGGCCGGCCACTCGTGTTTTACTTGACGCGCCTCAAGACAGCGCCGCGCGGCGAACGCGCCGACCTCCTTCGCGCAGTTGGCAGCTTCGGCCCAGGTGCCGTTCCCGCCGTCGACGCCCTCATTTCCGCGCTCTCGGATTCCGACGCTGAAACGCGCGGCGCTGCTGCCAACGCGCTCGCGCAAATCGGTCCGGCCGCTGCGAAGTCCGTCCAGCCTGTAGCGAATCTTTTGTCCGACTCTTCGCCGCGCGTCCGCTGCCAGGCGACTCTTGCGCTCAAGTCCATCGGCGCAAAAGCTGCGCCAGCCGTTCCGGCGTTGACGAGCGCTCTCAGTGATCCCATTCCCTACGTTCGCGCTGGAGCTGCCGACGCGCTTGGCGCCATCGGCCCAGCGAGCCGTGCCGCTCTTCCCGCGCTCATCGAACGCCTGAAAAACGATCCCGGCCCGAACTACGTTTTCGACAGCGCGATTTATGCGCTCGGCAACATCGGCCCCACCGCCAAAGAAGCGCTCGGCGCGCTGGAAGAAATCTCGCACCGCCCGCGGCTCGCCGCGCCTGCCCACGAAGCCATCCTGCAAATCGAAGGCCAGCCCGTCCCGACCTATCACTGAGAGCGGGCCATTCGAGTTCCTTCCCCCGACTTCGCCACGCGCGCTATCGCCTGCCAGAATTGCTTAACCGTTCGGAAGTGCGGCGCATCCAAAACTCCGAGCTCCTAGGAAAAACTGGGCGCCGGGAGATGAGCGATGGCGAAGATGAAGGTGGTGGTAGTCCAGAAGGCGGGTGGCGAATTTGAAATTCAGGAGCGCGACATTCCACAACCGGCCTCCGGCGAAGTGCGCATCAAAGTGCAAGCGTGCGGAATTTGTCACAGCGACATGATTACAAAAAATGGCGGATTTCCCGGCCAAAGCTATCCGCGAGTGCCCGGTCACGAAGTCGTAGGAGTCGTGGACGACGTGGGCAGCGCGGTGACCGAATGGAAGAAGGGCGATCGCGTGGGCGTGGGTTGGCACGGCGGACATTGTTTTATTTGCGATTCCTGCCGCCGCGGGGACTTTGTGACCTGCCAGAACGAAGCCATCACGGGACTTACGCGCGACGGCGGCTACGCGCAATTCATGTTGGCGCGGCACGAAGCTTTGGCGTTGGTGCCTGCCGGCCTCGACGCAGCCGATGCCGGGCCGCTCATGTGCGCCGGCATCACCACTTTCAATGCGCTGCGCAACAGCGGCGCGCGCGTGGGCGATCTCGTCGGCGTCCTGGGAATCGGCGGCCTCGGCCATCTGGGCATTCAGTACGCCGCCAAAGCAGGCTACCGTGTCGTAGCGATCGGCCGCGGGCCGGAAAACGCGGCGTTGGCGAAAAAGCTGGGCGCCTTCGCGTACGTAGATTCGAAAGCGACCAAAGTTGCCGACGAACTTAAGAAGCTGGGAGGCGTCAAAGTGCTTCTCGCCACCGCGCCCAACGCCAAAGCCATGGCGGAAACCATCGACGGACTCGCGGTGGGTGGGAAACTGCTCGTCGTCGGCGCACCCTTCGAACCTTTGGAAGTCTCCGTATTTTCGTTACTCCTCGCGCGGCGCGGCGTTCAAGGATGGCCCTCGGGGACCGCGCGCGATTCGCAGGACACGTTGGAATTTTCGGCCATTGCCGGCGTTCGGCCGATGATTGAGAAATATCCGCTTGAGAAAGTAAACGAAGCTTTCGCCAGAATGGAAAGCGGAAACGCGCAGTTCCGTGTCGTCTTGACCATGCAATAAAAGACAAACAGAAACAGTTCACTTAGTAGCGCCGAAGCGTTAGGGAATCTCTGACAAGCTCCGGGTGCAGTTGCGGCGTGCCCGGAGTTTCCATGCAATGACGGACGCGGCCGAGGAGACCTCGACATGAAGATTCACGTTCGAAAAGAGAAGCCAGCGGTGTGGTCGGAATACCGGATGCGGACGAAACGCGTCTGGGTCGTGCCCTTTCTCGCTCTCGAATGGATTTGGGAGTGGCTGGCGTTCGCGCTGAGCAATTGGACGTTTCTCGAAGTACTCGACTACCTGGAAACGTTCAGCGTGCTCGTCGCGGTGATATTTTACTTCTCCGAGTCCGGTGATCGCGTAAAGCAACGCCACTACCAGGCTTGGCAGGTCGTGAACACTTCGCAAGGCAAGGGCGGGAGCGGCGGCAGAATCGAAGCCTTGCAGGAATTGAACGCCGATCGCGTCGACCTCGTCGGTGTGGATGTCTCCGGCGCCTATTTGCAGGGTATCCGGCTGGGAAAAGCGCGGCTCGTTCGCGCGAATTTTTCCGCGGCGGATGTGCGGGAAGGGAAGTTGCAGTCGGCGGACCTGAGCGACGCGGATTTGCGTTCCGCGAATTTTCGCAGCGGAAATTTGTCGCAGGCCAATCTGCAAGGTGCCAATTTCGATGAGAGTGATCTGAACGGAGCCGATCTCTCCGGGACGGACCTCGCCGGTGCCAGCTTCAATGATGCAGATCTCGCCGAAGCCGACTTGCGCGGAGCTCGCTGGGAGCACATCGTCGCCATGAAGAGCGCCAACATCACCGGCGTGAAAAATGCGCCGCCAGGTTTCATCGCGTGGGCCATGAAGCACGGCGCGCGCAATACCGGAACCCGCGCGCAGTGAAATCGGAAAATCTCGTGAAGATTCGCACAGCAACAGAATCGGATAATGACGCCGTCTGGAAAATCCTTGAACCAGTGATTCGCGCCGGAGATACCTACACCTTGCCGAGTGACCTGCCCCGCGACGACGCGCTGGCGTACTGGCACACCCCGGGACACGAAGTTTTCGTCGCGGAAGAAAATGGTGAAATTATCGGCACGTATTATTTGCACGCGAATCAGAGGGGTGGCGGCGCGCACGTCGCCAATTGCGGTTACATGACTGCGCCCTGGGCCACCGGCCGCGGCGTCGCCCGCGCGATGTGCCTCCACTCCCTCGAACACGCCAAGTCCCGCGGCTTCCTCGCCATGCAGTTCAACTTCGTCGTCAGCACCAACGAGCGCGCCGTGCGTCTCTGGCAGGGCCTCCAGTTCGAAATCGTCGGCCGGCTCCCCGGTGGGTTTATCCACCCGGCTCTCGGCGCGGTAGATGCTCTCGTGATGTACCGTAAACTCTAGCGCCGCCATCTTCCTGGCGATTTGTCGGCTGCAAGACAACGCTTCAACAGAACCAACAGAAATTGTCGCAACACCTTCGCTAAACGTCTTGTGCGGGGAACCCCGCCTCCTGCGTATAATGTCGCGGCATGGCGGCGAAGCCTACGCTATCTCAGCGAACCGTGCGCATGTTCCGGCGCGTTTTTCCTCGCTGCACAATGATTTCGCAGGCCATCGCCTTCAATCTGTTTCTCGCGTTTTTCCCCACGCTCCTCATCGCCGTCGGATTTGCCACCAGCCCCATCGGTGGCAAGACCAGCCTGCTCGATCTCATCCGCGATTTCACCACGTTCCTGCCGCCCGGCAGCCAGAGCATCGTTTCGGAATTCATGGTGCGGCGCGGGCCGGACGCGTGGAAGTTCGCTCTCGTCGGCTGGGCCGGCACTCTTCTCGCCGGCTCGCAAGTCATGCGCCTGCTGATGGAAGGAATTCACGCTATCTACGGTGACGCGGAAAAGCCCGGCTTCTTGCAACGCCAGTTGCGTGGACTCGCACTTCTGCTGGTCACCATTGCGCCTCTCCTCGCCGCCGCCATTCTCGGCGTCCTCGGCCGGCCTATTCGCCGCTGGCTCGCCAGCGAGCTCGGCGCACATCATCCCCTGGGCGGCTGGTGGCCCATATTTTTTCCTGCGGCCGCCATCGTCTTGGCCATGCTCGCGCTTACCGTGATTTATCGCGTCGCGCGCCCCGGCGAACACCGCCTGCGCCACGTTCTTCCGGGCGCCATCGTCGCCACATTGTTCTGGTGGCTGGTAAACGTCTTGTTCGGCGTCTATGTGCGACGCGTGCCATACAGCATCGTCTACGGAGGACTCGCGGCCGTCATTGGCTTGCTGGTTTGGATGCAGCTTTCCGCGGTGATTGTTTTCCTCGGAGCGGCCTGGAACGCCGAACTCGAAGACCATCGGAAAAAGGCGACTGCGCTTGTCTGAGCAAATCGTTCGCGTCGCATGCTACTCCGGCTACAAGGCCGACGAGCGTCCCGTGCGCATCTTCTTCGAAGCCCAGACACTGGAAATCGCGGAAGTGGAGGATCGCTGGTACTCGCCGGGCGCAACCTATTTCCGCGTGCGCGTACAGAATGGCGAGCGCTACGTCCTTCGCCGCGACGACGCCCAGGATGTTTGGAGCCTCGCCGCCTTCCGCGCACCCGAAAAGCAACCGAACGCCAAAATCAATTAGCGCCCGTGTCGTGGCGGGTCTTTAGACCCGTTCTTTCAGCGTCCGTGTAGTAGTGGGTCTATCGCGTTTTTTGTGCCCCCCCGCCGCAGCGGATCAGTTTCCGACGGCCCGGCTTAACCACAGTTAGCAACTCACCGCGAGGCATCGGCTCGGATGATCACTTCCGAGTAGCCGAGCATGCGGGAGTAAAGTGACGAGAAGCGCGTTTCACAGGACCAATGTTGAGTTCGGTGAACATTGGTCGCTGAGCGCATTGGCCTGAAGGCAACAGTTGAGCCAAGGGACACTTCGCCGGAAATGCGGCTATTCGGCCAAGCGACGAGAAGCCCGTTCTAACTAAGCCTCCGTCGCCAGCCTTAGCTGTCTCTCGCGCCTGACGATCATCAAAACTTCAACTTCTTATTTCGCTTGCGCTAGCGCCGCAATAACCGCGGCAAGTTTATCGAGTATCTGAACCCAGCCCTCTAGTTGCCCGCTATTTTTTGCGCTCTCCATGGGTTCATTTCCAATGAAGGTGAGTTTCGTCTGGCCGTTTCCTAGATCCTCAAAGATGGTCACGTCGTACGCACCCTCTATGGCCTCATGTTCTATTCCTAGCTGCGCAGGATCAATCTTGTTTCCCTTCGAGTCCGAAAAGTACATCAAGGAAACGATCTTCTCGTGCGGAACAATCTCGTGGTATTCAACCGCATTCCAGAACTCCTGCCCATCTGGAGATCTCATGCAGCAGAGGAATTTTCCCCCAACGCGAAAATCCATCTCGCAAAAAGGCGCAGTAAAACCCTTCGGCCCCCACCACTGCATCACATATTTCGGGTCTGTCCACGCCTTCCAAACCAATGCGCGTGGGGCATCAAAAACTCTTGTCACAATCATCCGATCTTTCTCATTAACCGTGTTTTTTGTCATCTCTGACCTCTTCTCTTTTCATTTGATTCACAACCACATCCAACTTGTCGAAACTCTCTTCCCAGAATCGGCGATAGCTAATCGCCCAATCGCTGACGGTCTTTATCGCCGCTGGCCTAAGCGTGCACACGCTCTCTCTTCCACGCTTCGTCTTGATCACAATCCGCGCCCGCACCAGATAGGCGATATGTTTTGAAATCATCTGCTGCGAGAGTGCAAACGGTTCCGTCAATCCATGCACCGAGGCAGGCCCATGGGAGAGTCGCTCGATCATCGCGCGGCGGGTTGGGTCAGACAGAGCCGCAAATGTTGTATCTAACTTATCCACAACCATATGGTAGTGAATTATCCGTAGATGTCAAGCGTGGATTTTGGAGTTCCCGATCTCTGTTTCCTGATCTCTGAACCCTGACATCTGCGGTCGTTTTTGCTTCCCCATGCGCCGCGTATCGCAGCTGGGTGCATGGTTTAGCATATAGGCTTCCTCGAGCCATGACTCATTAACTCGACGATTAGAGTGCCACCGCAACCTGCGCAGGAGCGCGATCCGTCACGGCGGAGGCCCTGGCATCAGGGGCAGGGGGATGCGGATTGCGTTGGAACCTTTTCTCGATGTATTACCGGCCCGTTGGGCAAGTGATCTTTGCCAATTGGCTTGCTACGACCTCCGCGATGCGTGGTAAATCGCCAATCCACTCATCGAGGAGATTAGTACCGGGAAGTCGGCTGGTGTGAAGTCATGACTTGCGCCCAAGTCCCGGGCTAACCGGAAATAACCCACCACTCGCCGGCCAATCGCGTTGACACAAAAATCACGTACAGCGTATAGTCATGGATGCGACGTTGGCCTCGAGGTTCCCCGTAGTGTCGGCACGATGCTCCGCCGATGGTGCCTGCGGAAGCGGATCAGAGAAGGAAAGAGATGCTTCACTCGCCTCAGATTCCGTTCGCGCGGCAGATTCCCGCCCTTTCGCTGCTCTTGTCCGGTTTACTCGCGATTTCTGCTGCGCCCATTTTCGCACATCCTCCCGCCCCGCAAGACTCGCCCCCCGCAGCCGGCAGCAATCAGACCCAAGCGCAGCCCGCGAAGCCGCAAGAGCCCCCAGCCAGCGAAAACGCCGAAATGTCCAGCCGCGACACCGCGCCGACCTTCAAAGTCCGCGTCAACCTCGTGCTCGTAAGAGTTGTCGTGCGCGACTCCAAGGGCAACATCATCCCTAACTTGCACAAAGAGGATTTCCAGCTCTCTGACAACCGCAAGCTGCAAACCATCACTTCGTTCAGCGTCGAGACTCCCGCTTCCCACGCCACTTCGGCTAATTCCAGCATTGACGCCGGAAACCTGGACGCCGCTTCCGCCGCCGCCGCGGTAGCCGCTTTGCCACAGCGCTTCGTCTCCGTGCTTTTCGACGACCAACATTTGGTCATGAGCGACCTCATGTTCGTCCGCAACGCCGCCAACAAAATCTATGACGCCCTGGCGCCTTCCGACCGCGTCGCTATTGATACGACGTCCGGCCAAATTCGCCAGGATTACACGTCCGACCACGAACTGCTTCGCAAAGCGCTCCTCGGACTCGTGCCGCGCTCCCCGACCGCCGGAATTCACGATTGTCCGGACATGAGTTATTACCAAGCGGACTTGATTCAGAATCAGAATGACCCGCAGGCCCTGGCCATTGCGACGGAAGACACCGTGCAATGCGCCTTCAACGGCGACGAACGGCAGCAGCAGGCGGCGCAAGCTATGGCAGTCGCGCAAGCTGGCGTCGTCGTCGGGCGAGAGGATTCCTCGACCGAGTACGCACTCCGCCACATGGAAGAAGTCTTGCGGCGGCTTTCCGCGATGCCCGGCCAACGCGTCGTGATTTTTGTGTCTCCGGGATTCCTTACTTCGACGTTGCATTTGGAATTTAACGACGTCATTGATCGCGCCACGAAGTCCAACATCGTCGTCAATACCATCGACGCCCGCGGCTTGTACACTTCCAGCCCGGAAGGTGACATCGCCGATCCTCCCACCGATTCCTTCCGGACTGCCGGTTACAAAGCTTCGTTCCGCCTGGCCGAACAATCCGCAAATTCCGACGTTTTGGCGCAGTTCGCCGACGGCACCGGTGGCACGTTCTTCCATAACCGCAACGACGTCGACGAAGGCTTGCGCGAGGCCGCCGTCGCTCCCACGCTCACCTACCTTCTTGGATTTTCTCCGCAGAACTTGAAGCTCGACGGCAGCCTGCACACGCTCAAGGTTTCCTTTACGCGCAAAACGAATTATCAGATTCAGGCGCGCCACGCCTATTTCGCGCCGCGTCATGTAGTCGATCCCGCGGAAGCCGCCAAGCAGGAAATCCAGGAAGCCATCTTTTCTCAGGATGAAATTCGCGATCTGCCCGTAGACGTCCACACGCAATTCTTCAAAATGACTTCCAGCGAAGCCCGCTTGGCCGTCGTTACTCACGTCGAAATCAAGGGCATGCACTTCCGCAAAGCCGACGGCCGCAACAAAGACGATCTGACCGTCGCTACCGCCATCTTCGACCAAAACGGAAATTACGTAACCGGTGCCGAAAAAATAGTGGAGATGAAGCTGTTCGATAAGACGTACGATAAGCTCATCCAGTCCGGTCTCAATCTAAAGTCAAGTTTCAGCCTGAAGCCCGGATCCTATTTGGTGCGGCAGGTTGTGCGGGATTCCGAGGGTGCGCAACTCGCGGCGCGTAACGGCGCCGTGGTGATTCCGTATTGATGGGGGTAGTCATGAAAAATACATCGAATCGCGGACGGATAACCTGGGGATTGCTTGCGGCGATGGCGCTAACGGCGTCGTGCGTATTTTTCGCGAGAGTACAGGGCCAAACGCCGCCAGCGCAGAATCCGCCGGCCGATTCCGCCCAGCAGCCGGTGGTGAAAGTCGAATCGAAGTTGGTACTCGTGGACACCGTCGTCACTGACAAGAAAGGGAATTATATCCACGACCTGAGGCAAAACGATTTCAAGCTCTACGAAGACAACAAGGAACAACCCATCACCAGCTTTTCGTTCGGCTCGGACCCCAACATTCAGGGCCCGTCCCAGCGACGCTACCTGATTTTGTTCTTTGACAACTCCACTATGGCCATGCCGGAGCAAATCCAGGCCAAGGACGCCGCAAGAAAGTTCATCGACGCCAGCGCCGGCCCGGATCGGCTTATGGCCGTCGTGGATTTCGGTGGCTCGCTGCAAGTCGCGCAAAACTTTACCGCCAACGCAGACCTGCTAAAGGCGGCGGTGAATGGCGTGAAGTCCTCCGCCGTCGATCCCAATGCGCAAGCCCCCGTGGACGTCGCCTCGTCCGCGCTTTCATCCGGCACCAGCCCCTTCGGGACGAGCGGCAACTCTTCGCCGTTTTCTTCCATGTTCAACGCCGAAGCGCAGTTCGGCGCGCGCAGCATGCTGCTCTCCGTTCGAACGCTCGCGCGCAACCTGCGCGGCGTACCTGGACGCAAGATGCTCGTTTTGTTCTCGGGCGGCTTTCCCCTGGATACCGAGACACACATGGAACTCGAAGCCACCATCGCCGCTTGCAACCAGGCCAACGTCGCCGTTTACGCTCTCGATGCGCGTGGTCTCGTGGCTGCGCTGCCTCGCGGAGTTTCGCAACTTCTGCCGCCCAGCGGCGCGCGCACTCCGGTCGCGCAAAACTCACTGGCGGGCTCCAAATTCCGTGGCTCAATCACACCGGTCGCACAGCACGCGCCCGCCAATTCCAATTTCGGCGGCGGGCGATTTGTTCTCGCTTCCTATCCCGCTCGTGCGTTCGAACCGCAGCGCCCCGGTGGCGGTGGTGGAACGGGGGGTGGAGGTGGCGGCGGTGGGCGTCCGGGTGGCGGTGGGGGAGGTCCGACCGGTGGCGGTGGAGGAACCGGTGGAGGTGGAACGGGTGGTGGTCGCGGTGGTAGTGGAGGTACGGGAGGAACGGGTGGAACTGGCGGCACGGGCGGCGGCCGCGGTGGCACTGGCGGAACCGGAGGCACGGGTGGCGGAACGCGTGGCGGCGGTGGCGGCGGGCCGGTCGCCAATCCGAATAGCAACTATGCTAATTCACCTTATAATAATGCCCGCAACATGGTGATCCCGCAGCTTCCGCCGTCGACGGCGACGAATCAGGAAGTGCTCGCGGCACTCGCCATCGGCACGGGCGGTTTCACCATTTTCAACACCAATGATCTTCTCGGCGGTCTCGAAAAAATCGGTCGCGAGCAGAACGAATTCTATCTGCTTGGATATGTGCCGCCGCCTTCCGCCGAAGGCGGTTGCCACGCGCTAAAAGTAAAAATGAATCGCGGTGGCATGGAAGTGCGCTCGCGCACGACGTATTGCAACGTGAAAGCTTCCAACGTTCTCGAAGGCACGCCCGTAGAGAAGAAAATGGAAGCGCGCGCTGCGGGCAATCAAGCGGGCAACCTGCAAGCCGCGTTCGAAACGCCCTATTTCTACACCGCGCCAAACGTTGCGCGCGTGGACCTGGCCATGGAAATTCCTTTGACCAACGTCCAGTTTGAAAAGGAAAAAGGCAAATATCACGCCAGCCTCAACGTGCTGGGCATCGCGTCCAAGCCGGATGGTTCCGTCGGCGCGCGCTTCAGCGACACCGTCAATCTGGAGTACGAAAACAAGGACGAGATGAAGGAGCACTTGAAAGCGCCCTATCTCTACCAGAATCAGTTCGACACCTCTTCGGGCGATTACAAACTGACGCTGGTGGTCAGCTCCAGCGGCGACACTTTCGGAAAATTCGAATCTCCGCTCAAGGTCACTCCGTACGACGGCAAGCAATTCAGCCTCGGCGGCGTCGTCCTTTCCGACTCCATGCAGCGCATCGCGGAAGCGTCGGCGGACGTTGATACCCAGCTCATGGAAGACCGCACTCCTTTGGTGGTCAAGGGCATGCAAATCAATCCGTCCGGAAGCAATCGCTTCAAGAAATCGGACAACGTGGTGGTGTACACGGAAGTGTACGAACCGCAGCTCACGGCAGCTACTCCGCCGGAAGTGATGGCCGGATATGCCATCGTCGAGCGCGCCACGCAAAAAGTCGTCGTGAAGACGCCGCCAGTTCGTCTGGATAACTACATCCAGAAGGGCAGCCCGATGATCCCCGTGGCGCTCACCGTTAACGTAAAAGACCTGCCGGCCGGCAGCTACGAGCTGGTTATGATGGCCGCGGACAGCGCCGGAAGTCACGCCGCAAATCGCGTCGCTGCGTTTGACGTTACCAACTAACTGCGTTCTTAAAACCTGCCGGAATCCTGCGCGTTTCCGCCGTCGCGCGCTAGCGGAAAACTATTCTCTTGGCTGGTCGCTCGCCGATCTACACCGCCGTCTGCGCTTTCGCGCTTCCCGATTCCGCCAGCAAGCTCCGCAGCACAAACCAGCAATTCGCCGGCCGCTCCGACAGCCGCCGCATGAAGTACGGACACCAGTCCGTGCCAAACGGTACGTACACCTGCAGCGTGTGGCCCGCGCTGCGCACCTGCTCCTGCAGATCACGCCGAATTCCGTAAATCATTTGAAATTCGTAGCGCGACGTGTCCAGTTGCAGCCGTGCGATTTCCGCTTGCGCGTGCGCGACCATGAAGGGATCGTGCGAAGCGATCGCCGGGAAGTAGCTCCCGACTCGCGCGCCTTCCAGCAGCAGCGTCGTCAGCTTCTTGAAATTCGCGTCGACCTCGGGTTTTTTTTGCAGCGCCAGATTTTTCGGCTCGCGATACGCGCCTTTCACCAAGCGGATCTTCGGCTTGATCGGCGCCAGCCGCTGCACGTCTTTTTCCGTGCGGTAGAGATACGCCTGCACCGCCAGGCCGCAATTTCCCAATTCGCGCTGCACGCTTTCAAAAATGTCCAGCGTCGCGTCGGTGTACGCGCTGCCTTCCATGTCCATTTCGATGGTGCGTCTCAATTGCTTCGCGCGCGCGGCGATCTCCCGCGCCATCGCGCGGCACAGCTCTTTGTTGAAGTCCAGGCCCAGTTGCGTGAGCTTGATCGAGATGTTGCCGGCGAGATTGTTCGCGTGCAGCTCGTCCACCATGTGCAGGTAGCTATCGCACACTTCGCGCGCGGCGGCTTCGCTCGTCACATTTTCGCCCAGATGGTTCAGGCTGACGTTGCGGCCCTGCGCGCACAGCTCCTTGCTGGCGTTCACGGCGTCGTCCAGCGATTCGCCGGCCACGAATCGCCGCGCGAAGCCATGTTTCATGCCGCGCCGCGCAATAAGATTCGTCACGCCGCGTTTCGTGGAAAGCCAGAAAATAAAATTTCGTACCAGCACGAGTCCTCGCTATCGGTAGATTTGCGTAGCCTGAGAATACGGACACGCTTACCGACCGTCAAGACCGCCGCTGCGCGATTTCGCCCGCGGTAAACGGAATACGTCACCTGGTCAGGCACTCGCAACCACGGTTATAGGCCAACCAGCCCCGAAAAAGGGAAGTCTAGGTACATCGTAACCCCCTGAGTCGCTGAGATAGTAGTCGAGGAACACGGGTGGGAGGAGGCAGAGTTGGAGGGGCGCGCGGGGAGCGACGCGCTCGATGATTTGCCAAGGGCTGAG
>Ga0209166_10001486_pt1 | contig 19402 bp, 17 predicted proteins | sample Coa_R1_3_FD_187151 | JGI IMG/M metagenome (GOLD analysis project Ga0209166, IMG submission 187151) | Surface soil microbial communities from Centralia Pennsylvania, which are recovering from an underground coalmine fire - Coalmine... | ecosystem: Environmental > Terrestrial > Soil >... | reverse complement strand
GTGGCGTCCTGCCAGTCCTGCCAGAGCCAATCGCGGTCCAGGCCGGCGTCGAGGTGGTCCCAGGGCAGGACCTCGCCGTACTCGCGTTCCCTGGTGGTGTACCAGTCCAGGTCCACCGGTTCGGTGGCCAGGGCCTCGCGGGTGCAGCGCTCCCAGCGGTCGAAGGAGAAGTGCTCGCTCCACCCGTCGAACCGCGCGCCGTCCGCCCAGGCGGCCCGGATCACCTTGGCCACCCGCCGGTCACCGCGGGACAGCAGGCCTTCGATGATCGAGGGCCGGCCGTCGTGGTAGCGGTACCCCACCGCGCGGCCGTACCCGGGGGCGGCGCGGAGCGCGGCGCCGAGGCTGCGCAGCCGGGCGTCCACGGTCTCGTGCCGCGCCTGGGCGGCCCACTGGAACGGGGTGTGCGGCTTGGGCACGAAGGCCCCGATGGACACCGTGCACCGGATGTCCCGCCGGCCGCTCGCCTCCCGCCCGGCCTTGATGACCTTCCGGGCGAGGTCCGCGATGGCGACCACGTCCTCGTCGGCCTCGGTCGGCAGGCCGCACATGAAGTAGAGCTTGACCTGGCGCCAGCCGCTCGCGTACGCGGTGGTGACGGTCCGGATCAGGTCTTCCTCGGTGACCATCTTGTTGATCACCTTGCGCATCCGCTCGGTGCCGCCTTCGGGGGCGAAGGTGAGCCCGGACCGGCGTCCGCCGCGGCTGAACTCGTTGGCGAGGGTGACGTTGAACGCGTCCACCCGGGTGGACGGCAGGGACAGCCCGAGGTTGGCGCCCTCGTAGCGGTCGGCCAGGCCCTTGGCGATCTCGTTGATCTCGCTGTGGTCGGCGCTGGACAGCGACAGCAGGCCGACCTCGCCGAAACCGCTGGCCGCGACGCCGCGCGCGACCATGTCCCCGATCGTGGTGATGCTGCGCTCGCGCACCGGCCGGGTGATCATGCCGGCCTGGCAGAACCGGCAGCCCCGGGTGCAGCCGCGGAAGATCTCCACGCTGAACCGCTCGTGCACCGACTCGTGCACCGGCACCAGCGGGCGGCGCGGGTATGCCCAGCTGTCCAGGTCCATGACGGTGTGCTTGGCCACCGTGTGCGGCACGCCCGGCCGATTCGGCGCGACCCGCCGGATCCGGCCGTCCGGCAGGTAGTCCACGTCGTAGAAGCGCGGCACGTATACGCCGGCCTCGTCCGCCAGCCGGAGCAGCAGCCCGTCCCGGCCGCCGGGGCGCCCGGCCCGCTTCCAGCCCCTGATCAGCTCGGTGATCGCGAGCACCGCCTGCTCGCCGTCGCCGAGCACGGCACCGTCGAGGAACTCGGCGATCGGCTCGGGGTTGAACGCTGCGTGCCCGCCGGCCAGCACGACCGGGTCGGCCTCACCCCGGTCCGCGGCCGATAGCGGGATGCCCGCCAGGTCCAGCGCGGTGAGCAGGTTGGTGTAGCCCAGTTCGGTGGCGAAGCTGATGCCGAACACGTCGAAGTCCCGCACCGGGCGGTGCGCCTCCACGGTGAACTGCGGCACGCCATGCTCACGCATCAGTTGTTCGAGGTCATGCCACACGCTGTAGGTACGCTCGGCGAGCACTCCGGGCCGTTCGTTCAGCACCTCGTACAGGATCTGCACGCCCTGGTTGGGGATGCCGACCTCGTAAGCGTCCGGGTACATGAGCACCCACCGCACGTCGGCGGCGTGCCAGTCCTTGACCACCGAGTTCAGCTCGCCGCCCACGTACTGGATGGGCTTACGGACCAGCGGCAGCAGCGGTTCCAGCCGCGCGTACACCGATTCTCCGCCCATCCCCACAGCTTACCGATGCGGCTGGCAGCCGACGCAGGCCCGGGCCGCGGGGCGGGCGGCCAGCCGCTGCGCGCTGATCGGGCGGCCGCAGACCTGGCAGATGCCGTAGCTGCCGTCGTCCAGCCGGGCCAGCGCCGCCTCGATCTCGGCCAGGTCGGCCCGCGCCGCGCCGGCCAGCGCGGCGAGGTGCTGCCGCTCGAACGCGAGCGTCGCGCCCTCGGGATCATGCTCGTCGTCGGTGCTGGCGTCGCGCGCCGCGTCCACGATGCCGCCGAACTCCCGCTCCAGCGAGGCCAGCGTGGACTGGGTGCGCTCCCGCGCGGCGGCCAGCGCCGCGCGCGCCGCGTCCTGGTCGGCCATTGCCGGCGCCCCCTTCCCGGAGACCATCTTCGCAGCCCCGGGCGGCAGGCCCGGTTTCGCGCCGGGCCGCGGCATCAGGCACGCTGGTCCCATGGCAGACGAACTGACGCTGATGGCTGTCCACGCGCACCCGGACGACGAGGCTTCGAGCACCGGCGGCGTGCTCGCCACCTACTCCGGGCAGGGGATCCGCACGGTCGTGGTGACCTGCACGAACGGTGAGTTCGGGGATGCGCCCGGAGGCGTGAAGCCCGGCCAGGACGGGCACGACGCGCAGATGGTGGCCCAGTGGCGGCTGGCCGAACTGCGCGAGGCGGCCAAGATCCTCGGGGTCAGCGACCTGGAGACGCTGGGGTACCACGACTCCGGGATGCCCGACTGGGATTACAAGGATCGGCCGGAGGCGTTCTGCAATGTCCCGCTCGGCGAGGTCGCCGGCCGGGTCGGCGGGCTGATCGAGCGGTACCGGCCGCAGGTCGTGATCAGCTACGACCCCGACGGCCCCTACCAGCATCCCGACCACGTGCACGCGGCCCGCGCGGCCGCAGCGGCGGTGCGCGCCACCGCCATCCCGGCCAAGTTCTACCTCACCGCGATGCGGCCCAGCGATTGGCAAAAGATATGGGCGGCGCTACGCGAACTCGGGGAAGAAGTGCCCAGCCCGCGCAATGTCACCCCGGAGATGCGCGCCCAGATGGCCGAGGCGGAGGCCCGCATCACCACAACAATTGACATCAGGGCGGTGCTGCCCCGGAAGCGGGACGCGTTGTTCGCGCATTCGAGCCAGATCTCTGAGTCCTGGTTCAGCAAAATCCCGGCCGACATCGCCGAGGCCGCGTTCGGCCGGGAAAGCTTTATCAGGGCCGGTGATACCACCGGCGTGCCACTGCCCGAGGACGACCTGTTCGCCGGCCTGCGCGCCCCGGCGGGCTAGCCCGCGCGCCCAGCCCGTAGCCCCTGTCAGCCGGTAGGCCCTGTCAGCCCGTAGGCCCTGTCAGCCCGTGGGCATTCCCGCGCCGGGGCGCTCGTGCCGTTCCTGCCGTGGGCGGCGGCCGTCGCCCACGGCCGCGACGGCGGCCAGGGCTCCGGGGATCAGCAGCACGCCGATCGGCAGCGTTCCGGCCAAGGCCGCCCCGGCGAGCAGGGCCGCCCCGATGACCAGCAGCGGCGTCGGCCACAATCGGCCGACGGCAAGGGCGAACAACAGCGTCGCGGTGCCCAGGACCGCCAGGTACCACCATGCCGGGGAATTGCCCTGCGCGCTTATTACCAGCGAGTAAATCCCGGCGTTCGCCGCAGTCCATACTGCCGCACCTATCGCCAGAAACCGTGCGCGCATGCCGACATTATCCACACGCACCGGCAATTGCGGTAGCCCCCGAAAAGGGGGTGGCCCGGTTCGGCCGCGCGGCACGGCACTGGTCCCGGGCGGAAGGGCCGCCACAAACGGCACATGCATTCCGCCGGGACGGGGGCGCGGGACCGGGCGCGGCCACAGGCGGCACCGCGATTCAGGGCGGGGCGGAAGGCACTGCGGACGCCGCTGCTACGGGTGGGTAGTTTGGCTGGTATGAGCATGAGTCGTGCCGGGACCGGGGCCCGGCGATGACGGCCGGGGCATACGCGGCCGCCGAGGGACTGGTCCAGCGCTCGGCGGCGGCTTACGTGTCCGGGGTGCCCGAGCACCCGGCCGACGACGGTTTCTTCGGCCCGGCCAGCGTCACCTGGCGGGTGGCCGCCGACCTGGGCAGGCCGGTGTCGGGGCTGCGGGCGCTGATGTTGCAGGCACTGCACCCGCTCGCGATGGCGGGCGTGGACCAGCACAGCAACTGGCGCTCGGACCCGGTGGGCAGGCTCGCGGCCACCTCTGGGTATCTCGCCACGATCAGCTTCGGCGACCGGGCCGCGGCGGAGCGGGCCGCGGCCCGGGTGCGCCGGGTACACGAGCACATCACCGGGACCGACCCGATCACCGGCCAAAGCTACGCGGCCAGCGATCCTGCCCTGCTGCTCTGGGTGCACGCGACCCTGGTGGACTCGGGCATAGTAGCGGCCCGGGCGTTCGGCACGCCCCTGCCGGCTGAGGACTGCGACCGTTATGTCGCGGAGATGGCCGCGGCCGCAGAACTGGTCGGCGTCCCGGCCACCATGGCCCCCGCCAGTCTCGGCGACCTGGAAGGCTACCTGGCCGCGGCCCGCCCCGAACTGCGCTGCACGCCGGCGGCCGCGGAATCGATGGCCTACCTGCTCGACCCGCCCGGTCTCGACGAGGACGTCGCGCAGATCTGGGCCGACATCAAAGAGGGCGTGCTGGCAATCCTTCCGGCCTGGGCACTGGAGATGTACGGGTACGAGCCACGCACGCTGAGCCCGGCACGGCAGACCGAGATCCGGCAGGCACTCGGTGTCCTCGACGCAGTGTTCCTCGGCGAGCCCGGGGTGCTCGAGGCCCGGCAGCGGCTCACCCTGCGGATCCGTGCCGCGCGGCCGGCGTGAGGCGCGGCGGCCCCTCCGGTGCGGCGGTAGCGCCGTCGCGCGGCGCGGATGAGGCCGCGCGGATGCGGATGAGGCCGCGCGGATGCGGATGAGGCCGCGCGGATGCGGATGAGGCCGCGCGGATGCGGATGAGGAAGACCGTCGCCGGGGCCGTGGCCACTGCCGCCGGTGCGGCCGCCGCCGTGCTGCTGATCCGGCGGCGGGGCACCGCCCGGCTCCGGCTGCGGCGCGGGATCGCCGCGCTGCGGCTCGCCGCACGTGGTGGCGCACGGTACGCCAGCAACGCCCCGCGCCTGTTCGCGGCGGCCGGCGAGAACCGGCAGCGGCTGCGCAACGATCTTGCCCTGCAGACCGCCGAGGACGTCGCGGTCACCCTGGGCGCCATGAAGGGCGTGCTGATGAAGCTGGGCCAGATGGCCAGCTACGTGGACGACGGCCTGGCCCCCGCCGTGCGGCGCACGCTGTCCCGGCTCCAGGACAGTGTGCCACCGATGAGCCCGGAACTGGCCGCCGGCGTCGTCACCGAGGAACTCGGCATGCCGCCGGACCAGGTGTTTGCACGCTGGGATCCCGAGCCGATCGCCGCCGCGTCGATCGGGCAGGTGCACCGCGCGATGACCCATGACGGGCGCGCGGTGGCGGTGAAGGTGCAGTACCCGGGCATCGCCGAGAGCATGGCGGCCGACCTGGACAACGTGGCGCTGCTGCGCCGGATGCTCAAGGTCAGCGCGCCCAGCCAGGACGTCAACGCCCTGGTCACCGAACTGCGGGACCGCATCCTCGAGGAACTGGATTACCGCAGGGAGGCGGACAACCAGCGCCGGATGGCCGCCTACTACGACGGGCACCCGACGATCCACGTGCCGGGCATCATTGGCGAACTGTCCACCCCCCGCGTGGTGACCAGCGAACTGTCCTCCGGGGCCCGGTGGGCGGAACTGCTTACCTGGTCTCAGGAGGAACGCGATCTCGCCGCCGAGACCATCTACCGGTTCGTGTTCCGCAGCCTGTACGAGGTTCACGCGTTCAACGGCGACCCGCACCCCGGCAACTACCTGTTCCACGGTGGCGGCCGGGTGACGTTCCTCGATTTCGGGCTGGTCAAGCACTTCACCACGGAGGAGCTGCGGCCGCTGGTCGCCATGGTCCGCAACCTGTGCGTGGAGAACGACCCCGGGGCGTTTCGGCGCGCCATGGAGGACGCGGGGTTCCTGGTGCGCGGCGCCCCGCTGAGCACCGACATGGTGGTGGATCATCTGGCCGTGTTCTACCAGACGGTGCGCAATCCGGGGCGGCTGACCATCACCGGGGACTACGCGTCGGCGGTGGTGCGACGGTTCTTCGACCTGCGCAGCCCGGTCGCGGCCTACGCCAGCGTGCCGCGGTCCTACGTGATACTCCAGCGCATCAACCTGGGCCTGTTCGCACTGCTCGGCGAGCTGAACGCGACGGCCGACTGGCGGGCCATCGCCGAGGAGATCTGGCCGTTCGTGCGCGGCCCGGCGTCCACCCCGATCGGCCAGGCCGAGGCCGCCTGGCGAGCCCGCCGCGCAGGGTCCCAGGCCCGCTAGGGGCGCCGCTTACCCGGGCGCGAGCACCGCGCAGAGCCGGGCCACCGCGGTGCTGTAGGCGTGCCCGGGCGGCGTGGCATAACCCACCACCAGCGCCGGGCCGCCGCCGTCGTGACCGGGCATGCAGTAGGCGCCGAGCCCCTCGATGGCCAGGCCGTGCCGGGTGGCCCGGGCGACCATGCTGTCCTCGTGCGTGCCGGGCGGCAGCCGGAGCACCGCGTGCAGGCCGGCCGCGATCCCGGTGATCCGCACCTGCGGGGCGTTCGCGCGCACGGCGGCGACCAGCCGGTCCCGCCGCCGCCGGTAGGCCAGCCGGACCCGGCGCACCTGGCGGTCGTAGGCGCCGGAGTCGATGAACTCGGCCAGGGTGAGCTGGTCCAGGCTGCTGCTCAGCCGGCCCGCCGCGGCCTTGACCGCCACGACCTCGTCCACCAGCCGGGCCGGCAGCACCAGCCAGCCCAGGCGCAGGCCGGGGGCGAGGCTCTTGCTGGCCGTACCGGCGTACACGACGTGCTCGGGCGCGAGCGCCTGCAGCGCGCCCACGGCCGGCCGGTCGTAGCGAAGCTCACCGTCGTAGTCATCCTCGATGATCAGCGCGCCGGTGGCCGACGCCCAGTCCACGGCCCTGCGGCGCCGGGCCGGCGCAAGCGGCACGCCCAGCGGGAACTGGTGCGTCGGGGTGAGCAGCAGCCCATGGGCGCCGCCGAGGTCGCCGATCACGGCGCCGCTGGAGTCGACCGGCACCCCGGCCACGGCAAGCCCGCATTTCGCTGCGATACGCCAGTGCCGCTCGTGGCCGAGCGCCTCGGCCGCCAGCGTGGCCGCGCCGCGAGCACGCAGTACCTCGCAGAGCAGTTCCAGGCCCTGGGCGAAGCCCGCGCAGACCAGCACGCGGTCCGGGGTGACCGCGACACCCCGGGCGCGGGCCAGGTAACCGGCCAGCGCGGCGCGCAGTTGCGGCAGGCCGCGCGGGTCGGTGTAGCTCAGCGTCTGGACCGGCGCCGCCGCCAGCGCCTTGCGGCCCGCGGCCAGCCACGCCTGCCGTGGGAACGCGGCCACGTCGGGAACCCCGGTGCGCAGGTCATAGCGGGCCTGCCGGGCCGCGGCCGCAGGCGGCGTGCCCGCCGTGGCTGGCGGGCCGGGCGGGCGCTCCGCGACCCAGGTGCCCGACCCCTGCCGGGCCGCCAGCCAGCCCTCCGCGACCAGCTGGGTGTAGCAGTCGGCGACGGTGTTCCTGGCGATGCCCAGGTCCGTCGCCAGCGCCCGGGAGGCCGGGAGGCGGGTGCCCGGCCGGAGCCGGCCGCCCCGCACGGCCTCGCGCAGCGCGGCCTCCAGGCCCGCCCGCACCCGGGAGCCGGCCAGGTCCAGGTGCAGGTCGTGACTCGAAATGGCCCATGAATCTGACACGAAAGTGGACCTCACTACTGGGCTGATTCCTCCCTAGTGTGGATCTCACCGGGACATGACAGCAAGAGCGAGGGAGCTCAGCATGACCACCACCACCGAGGTGCCCGTCCGGCTCGACTTCGACGCGCACGCCCCGGCGTTCGCCAAGGCGCTGGCACACCTGGACAACGCCGCGACCAAGCAGCTCGATCAGGTGGACTTCGACCACCGGCTGCGGGAGCTGGTCCGGATCCGGGCCTCGCAGCTCAACGGGTGCGCCTACTGCATCGACATGCACACCAAGGACGCCCGCGCCGCCGGGGAGACCGAACAGCGCGTCTATGCGCTGCCCGCCTGGCGGGAGACGCCGTTCTTCACCGCCAGGGAGCGCGCCGCGCTCGCCTTCACCGAGTCGGTGACCCTGCTGGCCAGCACGCACGTGCCGGCCGGGGCGTACGACGAGGTGGCCGCCGAGTACTCCCCGGACGAGATCGCCGCGCTGGTCAGCCTCCTGGTCGCGATCAACGCCTGGAACACGGTGGGCGTCAGTACCAGGACCTGGGTGCCCGGCACGTACGAACTGTGAACGGGCTGACGACGGCGGCCCGCCGGTTCCGCGCCGCGCATCACGGCCAGCGGCCGCTGGTGCTGCCGAACGTCTGGGACTGCGCGAGCGCGCAGGTGTTCGCCGGCGCCGGGTTCGCCGCCCTGGCGACCTCCAGCAGCGCGGTCGCCGCCACCCTCGGCTACGCCGACGGCCAGCAGACCCCGGTGGCGGAGATGTTCGCGGCAATCGCCCGGATCACCCGCTGCGTGGACGTGCCGGTGACGGCCGACATCGAGGCCGGATACGGGCTGGCGCCGGCGGAACTCGCCGGGCGGCTGGCCGAGGCCGGGGCCGTCGGCTGCAACCTGGAGGACTCCGACCCAGCCAGCGGGGAACTGGCCGACCCGGACCGCCAGTCGGGCCTGGTCGCCGCGCTCCGCCAGGCGGCCGGGGACGCCCTGGTGATCAACGCCCGGGTGGACGTGTTCCTCCCGCGCCGGTCCGGCGGCGGCGGTGACCCGGCGGACGGCGCCATCGAGCGGGGCCGCCGCTACCTGGCGGCCGGAGCCGACTGCTGCTACCCGATCCTGGCCCCGCTCGCCGCGCTGCCCGGGCTGGTCGCCGGCATGGGCGGCCCGGTCAACGCCATGTCCTGGCCCGGCGGCCCGTCGCTGGCGAAGCTGGCGGCAGCCGGGGTGGCCCGGATCACCTTCGGTGGCTCGCTGCACCGGCGCGCCATCGAGGAACTTGCCGCCACCGCCAGCGCGCTCCGCGAGACGGAAACCGGCGCCGCTCCGGCCCGATGAGCGCGGTGATGCCGCGCCGGGCGGGGCGCCGGGCGGCCGCAGATCTCAGCGGCAGGGCTTCCGTCCGCCGTCCAGGTTGACGCTGAAAAGCACGCCGTTGATGTTGGCGGCGTTGTCCCGGGCGCAGAACCAGGCCAGGCTCTGCGAAGAGTATTCGGCGTTGCCGATCCACTTTCCTGCCGCCAGGAAGGGCCGCAGCAGCCAGCACGTCTGGTACTGGTTGCATTGCTCGGTGATGATCCCCTGGGCCAGCGGCTGCATCTGATCCACGAACCGGGCACTGCCGGTGTCGTCGAGGTTCTTGGCGATCCAGCCCAGCCCCAGGTGGTGCATGTAACCGGCCAGGGTCGCCAGGTACCGCTCCTCGTCGGAGCGGGTGATGGTGAACCCGGTCGGGCCCTCGTTGCCCCCGAAGGTCTCGTCCAGATCGGTCTCCACCGCGTCGAAGCCCTTCTGGGCGCACTGTCTGTAGATCATCGACTCGATGATGGCCACCGCGGACGCGGCGTTGATGTTGACGAAGCGCTCGGGGTAGCCGGAGAGCCAGCGGCCAAGGTCACCGGCCGCTTTGAGCTGGGCGTAGTAGGTGCGCCGGATGCCTTCCTGGGCGGCCGTGTAGTAGTTGCCCGCGGCGCCCACCTCGATGTAGCAGATGACGTGATCGCCGCGCCGGTGCAGCGCGGCGACGGTGGACGCAGGGTTCACGATGGCGTCGATGTCGTAGACGACGGGGTTGTCCCGTGGCGGCTGGTCGCCGTTGTAGGCGGTGACCCCGGTGCCCATCAGCCACGAGTTCGTGGTCACCAGCGGCTGGCCGAGTTCCCACATCCAGTCCGCGTGCTCCTGCGGCTGCCACACCCCGCCGGCCACGGCGCCGGAGCCGGCGATCCCGGCGCTGGACAAGGCCGCCAGCACCGCGACCGCCCGGCCGAGCGCCCGCATTCCCGCCATCGCGCCCACTCCTCTCCGGCCCATCTAAGTCACAGTATGTAACTTATATATTACTATTAGTTACACAAGCCTGGCGCATCGTGATCACGGCGCCGCCCCGGCCCGCCCGCGCGCACCGGCTGGATCGCCGGGTGAAGGATGGAGCCATGGCGTCGGACCAGCCGGGTTACCGGCTCTATCAGGACCTGGCGGCGTGGTGGCCGCTCATCTCCCCGCCGGAGGAGTACGCCGAGGAAGCCGCGTTCGCCGGCCGTCTGTTGCGCCAGGCAGGCCGGACGGTGCGCGAGGTGCTGGAACTGGGCAGCGGCGGCGGCCACTGCGCCAGCCACCTCACGCCTGGGTTCACCATGACGCTGGTGGACGCCTCGGCCGCCATGCTGGCGGTGTCGCGGCGGCTGAACCCCGGGTGCGAGCACGTCGAGGCGGACATGCGCACGCTGCGGCTGGGCCGGGACTTCGACGCGGTGTTCGTCCACGACGCTGTGGACTACATGACCACCGAGGCGCACCTGCGGCAGGTCATGGACACCGCGTTCGCACACTGCCGCCCCGGCGGCGTCGCGGTGTTCGTGCCCGATCACGTTACCGAGACATTCGAGCCGGGCACCGGCTACGGCGGCATCGACGGCGGCGACGGCCGGGGCGCGCGGTACCTGGACTGGGCCTACGACCCAGACCCGGGCGACACCTGGACGACCACCGAGTACGCCTTCCTGCTCCGCGAGACCGGCGGGGAGGTCACGGTGGTACACGAGTCGCATCGGCTGGGCCTATTCGGCCGCGGCACCTGGCTCCGCCTGCTCGGCGAGGCGGGGTTCCAGGCCGGGGCGGTCACCGAGCAGAGCACCGAGGACCGCCAGCCGCGCGAGTTCTTCATCGGGCACCGGCCGCCGCGGGCCTAGCCGAAGACCCGGTGCCGGCGGTGGATGGACTGCAGCACGCCGATGGCGATCATGTCCGCGAACAGGGCCGACCCGCCGTAGGAGACGAACGGCAGCGGCAGCCCGGTGACCGGGGCGATGCCGATCGTCATGCCGATGTTGATGAACGCCTGCACCGCGAACCAGATCGCGATCCCCGCGGCCACCATCAGCCCGAACGCGTCGTCGGCGCGGGCCGCGATCCGCACCGCGCGGAAGATCACGAGCCCGAGCAGCACGACGATGGTGGCACAGCCGATGAACCCGAGTTCCTCGCCCGCCACGGCGAAGATGAAGTCGGTGCCCTGGAAGCTGTAGGACCCGAGGAAGCTGCCGGCGGTGAGCTGGCCGTGGAACAGGCCCTGCCCGAACATCCCGCCCGAGCCGATCGCGATCTTGGCCTGGAAGGCCTGCCACCCGGTGCCGGTGGTGTTGGCGCCCGGGTGCAGGAACGAGGTCAGCCGGCCGAGCTGATAGGCCTTGAGCAGGTGCATTTTCAGCACCGCGAACACGCCGAGCGCCCCGGCGCCGGTGAGCAGGGCCAGCCAGCGCAGCCCGACGCCGGACAGCGCGATCATCCCGCCGGTGATGACCACCAGCACGACGACGACGCCGAGATCCGGCTCGGCCACCACCAGGCCGATCACCGGGAGGCTGCAGGCCAGCGCCAGGGCCAGTGGCCGGATCCCGGGCCGCAGGGACCGCTCCCCCACCGCGCCGAAGATCAGTGCGATCATCATGATCAGGCCGACCTTGGCGTACTCGGAGGGCTCGATCTGGAACCCGCCGGGCAGCGGGATCCAGGAATGCGAGCCGAGGATCGTGGTGCCCAGCGGGCTGAGCACCGTCAGCAGCCCCAGGCACCCCGCCGCATAGGCGAACGGCGCGATCATCCGCAGCACCCGGTAGTCGATCAGGGTGACCCCGGCCATCAGGATCAGGCCGATCGCCACGACGAGCAACTGCTTGTCCAGGTAGGCGTGCGGGTTGGCACCCGCCTGGGACAGCCCGGGCGCGGTCGCCGACCAGACCAGCAGGGTGCCGATCAGCGACAGCGCGAGCACGGCGAGGATCAGGATCCAGTCCACGTGCCGCAGCGTCGAGTCCCGGGCCAGGGCCCGGCGCCACAGGCCGGCCCGCCGCAGCGTGGGCACGGCGGTCTTGACCCCGCGGAAACCGAGCGCCGGGCGCACCGGCTCGAGCCCGCGCAGGCCGGCCGTGCGGCCACGACCGAAGCTCATCAGGGGGCCCCCTGGTAGCCCGGCGGGGGCGTGATCGCGCCGCTGGGGCTGATCCCGGGCAGCTTGCGCGGCGCCTGCCCGCCGGGGAAGACCGCTTTGTGGCCTTCGAGCCCGTAGATCGAGTCCCAGATCTGCCGGGCGCACGGCGCGGAGACGTCCGCGCCCTCACCGGACTTCGGCACCATCACCACCACCACGTACTTGGGGTCGCTGGCGGGGGCGAACGAGGCGAACACCGACGTGGCCTGGCCGCCGAAGATCTCGGCGGTACCGGTCTTGGCCGCGATCTGCACCTTGTTCAGCGGGAACCCGTGGAAGGCGCCCGCGGCCGTGCCGCCCGTGACGACGCCCTCCAGTGCGCTCGTGAGGTAGCCGAGCCACCAGTGGGGCACCGGGAGATGCCCCACCACCGGGGGCGTGATCCGCTGGACGACCTTCCCCGCAGGGCTCAGCAGTGCCTCACCGACCCGGGGGGAGTACAAGGTGCCCCCGTTGGCGATCGCCGCGTAGGCGCGGGCGAGCTGCAGCGGGGTGACGGTCACATAGCCCTGGCCGATCGCGGCGATCGCGGCCTGGCCGGGGGTCCACTGGTACCCCGTCCGGCAGTCGTCGTAGGCGATCTGCTGCAGGTAGCTGCCATTGGCGTTGCCGTGCTTGCACCAGTAGTTCTTGTACTGCTTCCAGTAGTAGTACAGCCACTGCCGGGTGGGGATCGTTCCGGGCGACTGTTCCGGGAGGTCAATGCCGGGGTTGCGGCCGAATCCGAAGGCCAGTTCCATCTTCTGCATCTTCTGCACCGGCGCGCGCGGGTTGGGCACGAAGTTCGCGCGGTAGTGGTCGCGCAGGTACATCTGGTAGGCGATCTGGTAGAACACGGTGTCGCACGACCAGACCAGCGCCGTGTGCAGCGACATCGGCCCGAGGTTGGCCGTAGTCCAGTTGTTGAACGTGTGGCCCGCGATCGTCACCGAGCCGGGGCAGCTGTAGGGGCCCGCGGGAGACATTCCGTCCGCGACCGCGGCCGAGGCCGAGGTGACCTTGAACGTGGAGCCGGGACCGTACTCGCCCTGGGTGGCGCGGTCGAGGATCGGCTCGCCGTGGGCGGCGCCGAACAGGTTCCTGAACTCCCGTTTGGAGATGCCGCCGTTCCAGATGCTGGGGTTATAGCTGGGATAGCTGGCCATCGCCAGCACCCGGCCCCTGGTGGTCATGACCACCGCGGCGCCGCTGGTGGCGCCGGTGTTGCCCTCGGCCTGTGCGCTGTGGAGGGCATTCGCCAGGTCGTTGTAGGTGTCCGCCTCGAGCTGGGAGTTGAGGCTGGTCACCAGGGAGTCGCCGGCCTTGGGGCTGGCCTGGTGACGGATCGCCGTGACCGTGCCCGCCGCGTTGACGGTCAGCGTCTGGGTGCCCGGGATGCCGCGCAGCTGCCGGTCGTACTGCTGCTCCAGGCCGGCCTGGCCGACCAGGTCGACGCCGGAAAAGCCGGTCACCGGGAGGTGCAGCTGCGCCACCTCCTGTGGCGTTATCGGCTGCAGGTAGCCCAGCATCTGCGCCGCGTCGGTGGCGTACGGCTGCACGTAGTGGGTCACCGGCTGGGCCTGGGCGGTCACCCCTGGGTAGTCGGCCTGGTTCTCCATGATCTGCAGGGCCACCGCGGCGGGCACCTGTTCCGCCACCGGGATCGGCTGGTAGGGGGAGCCCTGCCAGCACGGCTGGGACACCCCGGCGGTGCACAGCCGGATCTTCTCCTGGAGCAGGGAGTACTTCATGCCGAGCAGGTGCGCCAGCCGGTTCAGCTCGCTGACCCCGCCGTCGGGCTGCTGGGAGACCAGCGCCCGGTTCACCGACACGACCAGGGCGGTGTGGTTGTCCACCAGCGGCTGGCCGGCGTCGTCGAGGATCTGGCCGCGCACCGGGGGCACGATCACCGTTCTGACCTGGTCCTGGGTGGCCGCGCTCGCGTAGCTCCCGACGCTCATCACCTGCAGGTACCACAGCCGGCCGCCCAGGGAGAGCAGCAGCGCGGCCACCACGGCGTACAACACGACCAGCCGCCGGCGTGCCGCCGGAATCATCGCCATCCTCCCTTGCCGAGCCTGGAGAACCTGCGCCGCCACCGGGGTGCCCATGGCCAAAGGGTGCCCCCGGAGCCGGTGAGCGGGCGGCTGCGGAACCGCGGCGTGGCGGTGCGCAGTCCCGCGGCCGGTTTGCGGCTGCGGGACTTGAACCGCGGGGCGGCGGGACGCCCGGCGCTGCCTGTGGTGCGCGCCGCGGAACCGCTCGCGAACGAGCCCCGGCCCATCCGCCGCCGGCGTGCCGACCTGCCCGGCCAGATGCCCAGGCCGAACCGGCCGCCGCCGGTCCCGTCACCGCGGCGCTTGCTGCCCAGCTTCAGCCGGGGCTCCCGCTGCTTGCGGCCGCGCACCTGGCCAAGGGCCGACGGCCCGCCGCTGAGCGCGCCACCGCGAAGCTGGGCCGTCCTGCCGCCCCAGTTCGGGGGCCGGCCGTCGAACGCCGCGCCGGACGGGGCCAGGTGCCGGCGGGCCACGATCGCCCCGTCCCGGCGCCGTCCGCTGCCCAGCCGCAGCCGCACGGTGGCCCTGGGCAGGCCCGGCCCGGTGTCGCGCACCTGGCCCGCCGCTGCGGAACCGGCCACGCCGCCGCCCAGCCGCAGCCGCGGCGGGCGCCGCTGGGCCAGCCAGGCGCCGGCGGGCTGGCCGTCCCGGCGGCCGATCCAGCCGTCAGAGCGGTGCCCGGCGGCGGCCCGCAGCCGCGGCGACCGGCCCGTCCCGGTGTCCCGGATGGCGCCGCTGGCCCCGGCCACGCCGGCCAGCAGCCCGCCGCCCAGCGAGGCCAGCTCGCGCCCGGTGAGCAGGCCAACCGGGGCGCTGTCGGCGCCCCAGCGGGAGTACCCGCCGAGCCAGGCCACCGCGTACAGCACGAACGGGCTGAGCAGCAGGTCGTAGCACACGGCCGCGGGCAGCACCTGGCGCGCCGCCTGCCAGGTGATGTCGGGTTGGCCGAAGATCAGCCCGGTCAGCGCGTACAGCGCCTCGCCGGCAGCGGCACCCAGCGCCACCCCGGCCAGCGGCAGCCAGGAGGACCGCTCCAGGGCCACGCGCAGCCGCCCGCAGCCGTAGCCGGCCAGGCAGAACACCAGTGCGCTCTGCCCGAGCAGGCCGCTGGCCGGCGGGGCTATGTCCAGCGTGAGACCAGCCACGAAGCCGATCAGCGCCCCCTCCCGCGGCCCGCTGGCCAGCGCCATCGCCACCACGGCGACGAGCACCAGGTCGGGGCCGGCGCCGCCGGGGAACGGCACGTTGTTCAGCACCGTCACCTGGATCAGCACCGCGGCCAGGATGCCGGCGGTGGCGAGCAGGGCGCGCCGCACGCTAGCCCCCCGCCGTGGCGCCGGGTGAGGCCCCGGCCGCCGTGGTGGCGGACGGCCCGGGCGAAGCGCCGGTGTGCTGCGGCGACGGGGTGGGGCTGGGCGGCCGGGGCGGGAGCACGGAGTCCCTCGGGTTGTGCCGCGGCGGCATGATGACCACGCCGACGACGCCCAGGGCGCCGTCGTCGGCGAACGGCCGGACGTAGGCCATCTTGGTCAGCGAGCTGACGCTGGGCACCACCCGGGTGATCACGCCGACCGGCACCCCGGGCACGTATGGCCGGCCGCCGACCGAGCCGAAGGTGACCAGCTGCTGTCCCGGGGTCAGCACGGCGTTGGCGTCGAAGACCTGGAGCCGCAGCGCGGCCGGGCCGGACTGGCTGTGGCCGACCCCGGTCACCGCGCCGATCTCCCCGGTCCCGGCAATCCGCACCCCGACGGTCGCGGCGGCGTCGGTGTCCAGCAGCACGGTCGCGGTATGGCTGCTCACCGAGGTCACCGTGCCCACCAGGCCGGAGCCGTTCAGCACGGTCTCGTCGGGCTTGAGCCCGTCGGCGCTGCCGGCGTCGATCGTCACGGTGTTCTCGTACGCCGGGCCCGCCGCGATGACGTTCGCCGCCACGATCCGGTACCGGCCGCGCCCCGCGAGCTGGAGCAGCTGCTGCAGCTGGGCGGCGGCGGACTTGCTGAGCCGGGCCTGGTCCAGCTGACCGCGCAGCTGGATTATCTCCCGCTGCAGCGAGCTGATCGCGGCCTGCGCGTGCGCGGCGTTGCCGACGTTGTCCAGGAAGGCCGCCACCGGCTGGGTCACCCCGCTGGCCACGCTCTCCGCCGACCCGAACAGCAGCCCGCCGAGCGCGCGCAGGCCGCGCACCGGCCCGGAGGAGGAGTTGCGCGCGCTGACCGTGATCAGCGCCAGAGCGGCGACGAGGAGCACACCGAGAACAAGGCGGGTCCGCCTAGTGTCGTGCACCGGGTCTCCTTGGGTCTGCCGCTCGCGCTGTCACGGCTGCCCGCGCGAGGGCCGCGGTCAGCGCCTGGACTCCGGCACCAGGACCTGGCGGAGCGTGTCGAAGTCCTCCACGCACTTGCCGGTCCCCAGCACCACCGAGTCGAGCGGGTTGTCGGCGAGGTGGATGGGCATGCCCGTCTCCTCGCGCAGGCGCTCGTCGAGCCCGCGGAGCAGGGCGCCGCCCCCGGTCAGGGCGATGCCACGGTCCATCACGTCGCCGGCCAGCTCCGGCGGGCACTTGTCCAGCGTGGTCTTCACCGCGTCCACGATGAGCGCCAGCGGCTCCTCGATCGCGCGGCGGATCTCCTCGGCGGAGATCACGATGGTCTTGGGCAGGCCGCTGACCAGGTCACGGCCACGGATCTCGGCGTTCGGCTCGTCGGCGGACGGGTACGCCGAGCCGAGCGCCATCTTGATCTCCTCGGCGGTCCGCTCCCCGAGCATCAGGGAGTACTCCTTCTTGCCGAAGGTGATGATGGCCTGGTCCAGCTCGTCGCCGCCGATCCGGATGGACTGCGAGGTCACGATTCCGCCGAGGGAGATGACGGCCACCTCGGTGGTGCCGCCGCCGATGTCCACCACCATGTTCCCGGTCGGCTCGTTCACCGGCAGGCCGGCCCCGATCGCGGCGGCCATCGGTTCCTCGATGATGTAGACCCGCCGGGCGCCGGCCTGGTGGCCCGCCTCCTTCACCGCGCTTTGCTCCACGCCGGTGATGCCGCTGGGAACTGCCACCACGACCCTGGGCTTGGCCAGGTGGCTGCGCCTGTGCACCTTCTGGATGAAGTACCGGAGCATCCGCTCGGTCACGTCGAAGTCGGCAATGACGCCGTCCTTCAGTGGCCGGACCGCCACGATGTTGCCCGGTGTCCGGCCGATCATCCGCTTGGCCTCGACGCCCACGGCGACGATCTGCCCGTTGTTCGTGTTCAGGGCCACCACGGACGGCTCGTTGAGCACGATCCCGCGGCCGCGGACATAGACCAGGGTGTTCGCGGTGCCAAGGTCGACCGCCATGTCACGGCCCAGAAACGCCAGCGCGTTGCTCATGAGGAACGAGACCTTCCAACCAGGATGATGCCAGGTGAGCTGTGATTATGCTCCGCGCCGGGCAGCCGTTGAGACTCTGGCGCGGCCCACGAGTCCTTCATCGGCCAGGCCCGGGCGGCCTAAACTAGGTCCGGGAAGAAGATCTTGATCTCCCGCTCGGCCGAGTCCGGTGAATCCGATCCGTGCACGATGTTGTCCTGCACCTCCAACGCATAGTCGCCGCGGATGGTGCCCGGCGCCGCCTTCACCGGGTCGGTGGCCCCGGCCAGCGCCCGGAACGCCTCGATCGCCCGGGGCCCCTCGGCGACCAGGGCTACCAGCGGCCCGGAGGTGATGAACTCCACCAGCGAGCCGTAGAACGGCTTCTCGACGTGTTCGGCGTAGTGGGTCTCGGCCAGGTCCTTGCCGATGGTCCGCATGTCCATGGCCACGATGCGCAGCCCCTTGCGCTCGATCCTGGCCAGGACCTCGCCGGCCAGGCCACGGCGCACGCCGTCTGGCTTGATCAGGACCAGGGTGCGATCTGACAACTTAACTTCCTCCTCATTGGGGCTTTTTGACGTGCGAGAGCAGCCACAAGACGCGGGGAATTACCAGCGGCGGTTACCGCGTCAATCCTACCGGCGCCCACCCCCCTGGGGCTGCCTTCGGCCCGGTCAAGGCCGTCCCAAAAGTCCGCCTGCATGGCCGCTAGCCAGCACAGACGCGCTCATATAACGGCAAACCGCCCGCGCCGCCCGCGCCGTTACGGGACCTGGTAGTGGCGGCCGAGCCAGATCGCCGTCAGCCACAAAGCGCCAAAGATGACGCCCAGCCCGTACATCGCCGGCACCACGACCCCGGTCGCGATTACCGCCAGCTGCAGCACGGTGCCGCCCACCAGCGTCCAGCGCTGCCCGGGCCTGCCCACCAGGCCGGCGATCACCAGCGCGGCCACCGCCAGCACGCCGCCCACAACGCCCGCCTGCCCCGGCCTGGCGTGCGCGATCGTGATGGCCACCGGGATGGCCAGCCCGATCACCACCGTCTCGAAGACCAGCACGGTCGCGCACAGCCGCCGCATTACCCTGCCCCGTTCAGCCCTGCCCCGGCCGGGCCCGGGCTGGCGGCACCGAGCAGCAGCCGGGCCTCACCGGCGGTGGTGTTGGACCCGGTGATCAGGATCCCCGCGCCGCCCAGGCCGCCGGAGGCCTCGTCGGCCAGCGCGGTGGCGGCGTCGATCGCGTCGTCGAGCCGGGCCGCGGCGGCCACCCGGTCCGGCCCGAACACCCCGGCCGCGAGTTGCTCCAGCTCACCGGGATCCATCGAGCGGGACGCCGAGTTCCTGGTCACCACCACGCTGGACACCGCGGGCTCCAGCTCCCCCAGCATGCCCGGCACGTCCTTGTCGGCGCTGGGCGCGAGCACGGCGACCAGGGTGGTGAAGCCGAACGCCTCGGTCACCGCCGCCACGCTGGCGGCCATGCCGGCCGGGTTGTGCGCGGAGTCCACGATCACCACCGGGCTACGCCGGACCACCTCCAGCCGCCCCGGCGCGGTCATCATCGCGAAGGCCTGCCCGACTAGTTCCTCGTCCAGCGGCCCGGCCCCGGAGAAGGCCTCCACCGCGGCCAGGGCGCAGGCCGCGTTCTGCGCCTGGTGCGCGCCGAACAGCGGCAGCAGCAGGTCGGGGTAGCTGCCCTTCAGGCCGGAGATGCCGAGCCGCTGCCCGCCGACGGCCAGGTCGCGGCTGGTCACGGCGAAGTCCTCGCCCTCGGTGAGCACCGGGACCGCCACCTCGGCGGCCCGCCGCGCCAGCGCTGCGGCCGCCGGCTCGCTCTGCCGGGCCAGCACGGCCAGCGCGCCCGGCTTGATGATGCCCGCCTTCTCGGTGGCGAT
>Ga0209166_10001485_pt1 | contig 19402 bp, 17 predicted proteins | sample Coa_R1_3_FD_187151 | JGI IMG/M metagenome (GOLD analysis project Ga0209166, IMG submission 187151) | Surface soil microbial communities from Centralia Pennsylvania, which are recovering from an underground coalmine fire - Coalmine... | ecosystem: Environmental > Terrestrial > Soil >... | reverse complement strand
GGGAAGGATGGCCAATACGGGATCGACCGGTTCGCCACGTTCGGCTACCCGGAGTTCGAGAGCAACTTGAAGACGAACAGCTGCGCCTAGCGGCATCAACCGGACGGAGGACAATCAGTCCACCCCCGTGGGGGCCCCGGCCGTGCGCCGGGGCCCCCACGGCATCGCGGCATGACCAGCAGGCACACCCTGAAATGCTGGCCGCCCGGCTACTTCAGCAGCTGCCGGGCCATGACCACGCGCTGGATCTGGTTGGTGCCCTCGTAGATCTGGGTGATCTTGGCGTCCCGCATCATCCGCTCCACCGGGTAGTCCTTGACGTACCCATAGCCACCGAGCAGCTGGACCGCGTCCGTGGTGACCTCCATCGCCACATCGGAGGCAAAGCACTTGCAGGCGGAGGAGAAGAACGTCAGGTCCGGGACCTTCTCACCGGCCATGGCCCGCTCGGACCTGGCCGCGGCCGCGTAGGTGAGCTGGCGGGCGGCCTCGAGCTTCATCGCCGCGTCCGCGAGCATGAACTGCACGCCCTGCATGTCCGCGACGGGCCGCCCGAACTGGCGCCGTTCCTTCACATAACCCGTGGCGTAGTCCAGCGCCCCCTGAGCGATCCCGAGTGCCTGCGCGGCGATCGTGATCCGGGTGTGGTCGAGGGTCGCCAGCGCGATCCGGAACCCCGCGCCCTCCTCCCCGATCAGCCGGTCCGCCGGGATGACACAGTTGTCGAAGTACAGTTCCCGGGTCGGCGAGCCCTTGATGCCGAGCTTGCGTTCCGGCGCGCCAAACGAGAAGCCCTCGTCACCCTTCTCCACAACGAAGGCGGAAATCCCGGATGCCCCCGCGCCGGGGCCGGTGACGGCCATCACCGTGTAGTACGCCGACACCCCGGCATTGGTGATCCACCGCTTGGTCCCGTTCAGCACGAACGTGCCCCCGTCCCGGACAGCCCGCGCCTTCATGTTCGCCGCGTCGGAGCCTGCCTCCGGCTCGGACAGCGCGTAGGAGAACATCGCCTCGCCGCGCGCGACCGGGGGCAGGTACCGCTGTTTGAGTTCCTCGGTCCCGGCGAGCAGCAGCGGCACCGTGCCGAGCTTGTTCACCGCGGGGATCAGGGAGGACGACGCGCAGGCCCGGGCCACCTCCTCGATCACGATGGCCGTCGCGATCGCGTCCGCACCGGACCCGCCGTAGGCCTCGGGGATGTGCACCGCGGTCAGCTCGGCCTTGGCCAGGGCCTCGTGCACATCCCAGGGGAACTCGCCGGACTCGTCCACCTCCGCCGCCCTGGGCGCGATCTTGTCGTCGGCGAGGGCACGCACCGCGGCCCGCAGTTCCTGGTGCTCTTCGGTCAGCGCGAACGCGGGGAAATCGAGGCTCATAGCTCTAGATGGTAAGCGGGTCCTCACCTGCGCTGGTGCGGGCCGCCTTCCGGGCCGGCCTGCTCCCGCAGCGCGGCGCCTTTGGCCAGTGCCTGGGCGCGCAGGTCGGCCTGGAAGCTAACCATCCGCTCGCGCAGCGCCTCGTCGCTGGCCGCGAGGATCCGGACCGCGAGCAGGCCCGCGTTCCGGGCGCCGCCCACCGCCACCGTAGCGACCGGGACGCCGGCCGGCATGGACACGATGGACAGCAGCGAGTCCAGGCCGTCCAGGTGCGCCAGCGGCACCGGCACCCCGATGACCGGCAGCGGCGTGACCGAGGCCAGCATGCCCGGCAGGTGCGCCGCGCCGCCCGCGCCGGCGATGAGCACGCGCAGGCCGCGGCCCGCGGCTCCGGTGCCGTAGCGGATCATCTCGTGCGGCATCCGGTGCGCCGACACCACGTCGGCCTCGTAGCCGACGCCGAACTCCGCCAGCGCGTCAGCGGCAGCCTTCATCACCGGCCAGTCGGAGTCGCTGCCCATCACCACACCGACAAGGATGGCTCCGTTCATGCGCCCTCCTCCCTTCCGGCCGCGAGGTAGGCGGCGGCGCGGGCGGCCCGGTCCCGCAGGCCGCCCAGGTCGCCGCCGACAACGGTGACATGCCCGATCTTGCGGCCCGGGCGGGCCTGTTTCCCGTATAGGTGAACCTTCACCCCCGGGTCCGCCGCCATCACGTGCTCGTACCGGGCATAGATGTCCGCGCTGCCGGACCCGAACACGTTGGCCATCACCACCTGCGGCGCAGCCATCCGCGGGTCGCCCAGCGGCAGGTCCAGCACGGCCCGCAGGTGCTGCTCGAACTGGGAGGTCCTGGCCCCCTCGATAGTCCAGTGGCCGCTGTTGTGCGGGCGCATGGCGAGCTCGTTGACCAGCAGCCCGCCGTCGGCCGCGAAAAGCTCCACCGCCAGCAGGCCGGTGACATCCAGCGCGGCGGCGAGTTCCAGTGCCAGCCGCTGTGCGTTCCGGGCCAGGCGCGGCGCCAGCCCCGGCGCGGGAGCCAGCACCTCGTGGCAGACCCCGCCGCGCTGCACGGTCTGGACCACCGGGTAGGCGGCGCCCTGGCCGTGCGGGGAGCGGGCCACCAGCGCGGCAAGCTCGGCCTGGAACGGGACGTGCTCCTCGGCGAACACCGCCACCGGGTGGGCCAGCACGGCGGCCGCCTCGGCGGGCGTGCCGCACACCCAGACTCCCCGGCCGTCGTAGCCGCCGGCGACCGCCTTGAGCACAACAGGCCAGCCCCATTCCGCCGCGCACGCGCTGACCCCGGCCAGGTCGGTCACCGGCGCGTACCGGGGGCAGGGCACGCCCAGCGCGCGGAGCCGCTCGCGCATCGCCAGCTTGTCCTGGGTGTAGCGGAGCGCGGCCGGGCCGGGCCGGACCGCGGGCCCGGACCCGTCCGCCGCGGCCTTCTCCAGCTCGGCCAGATGCGCACCGGGCACGTGCTCATGGTCGAACGTCACCACGTCGCAGTCGCGGGCGAACGCGCGCAGGCCGGCCAGGTCGGTGTAGTCTCCGGTCACCGCGCCGGCCAGGACCAGCGCCGCACTGTCGGTGGGTGAGGCCGCGAGCACCCGGAAGCCGATCCCCAGGCCGATCGCCGCCTGGCCGGTCATCCGCGCGAGCTGGCCCGCCCCCACCATGCCCACCACCGGGAAGGGGAAGCGGTGCTGATCATCGGTCACCCGCGTAGCCTACGAGGCCGGTCCCCCACCATGGCCGGCGCACCGGCCCGAACTGGGCCTTGCGCAGGCATGGCATCACATTGAACACTCAGGTAACTGGCCCCTAGGAAGAGCCAGCCATAAGGAGCCAAAGCGATGGCAGGATCGGACCAGGAAATCACGACACTCGCTTCCGCGGACGCGCCGGCCGGCGTGGTGGTGCGCGAGGGTGAGTACGGCGAACGCGTCATCACCGTCGAGCCCGGCGGCGCCGAATTCATCCCGCTGCACGAACGGCACGGCCGTCCGCTGCAGCTCTTCTGGACCTGGACCTCGCCCAACCTGGAGTTCGCCACGGTCTTCGTGGGCGTGCTGGCAGTGGCGTTGTTCGGGCTGAGCTTCTGGCAGTCTGTGCTGGCCATCCTGCTCGGCACGGTGGCCGGAGCGGCCGCCCAGGGTGTGCTGTCGGCGCGTGGGCCAGAACACGGCGTCCCCCAGATGGTGCTGTCCCGGCTCGGGTTCGGCTACTGGGGGAACGTGCTGCCGGCCGGGCTGAACTCGATCACCGCCGGCATCGGCTGGTTCGCGGTGAACAGCGTCAGCGGCACGTTCGCGCTGAACACGCTGACCCACCTGCCGAAGATTCTCTGCCTCATCATCATCGTGGCGGTGCAGATCGTGATCGCGTTCTTCGGCCACAACCTGGTGCACGCGTTCGAGCGGTACGCCTTCCCGGTCCTCGCCCTGATCTTCGTGATCGCGACCGTGGTCATCCTGGCCAAGTCCCACCCCTCTGCGGCACACCACACGCTGCCCGGCGGGTTCCTGCTCACCACCGGGGCGGTGTTCGGCTATGCGGCCGGCTGGAACCCCTACGCGGCCGATTACACCCGTTACTTCGCGCCGGGGACCTCCAAGGCGGCGATCGGCTGGTGGTCGGCGGCCGGCCTGTTCCTGTCCTGCGTCGTCCTGGAGATCGCGGGCGCGGCGTCGGCCACGGCGGCCAACGCCGGTGCCGCGCTCGGGGACCCGACCGGCACTTTCACCGGCCACCTGCCGACCGCGCTCGCCGACGCCACGCTGCTGGCGATCGCGCTCGGCGCGGTCTGCGCGAACGTGCTCAACATCTACTCGGGCGCCATGTCGTTCGTCGCCATGGGGATCAGGCTGCCGCTGGCGCTGCGCCGCGCGATCGTCGCGCTGGTGTTCGGTGTGATCGGCTTCATCGTCGCCGTCACCGGGCTGCACGACGCCGGTGCCAAGTACACCAACTTCCTGCTGATCATCGCCTACTGGATCGCGCCCTGGCTGGCCGTCGTGCTCTGCGACCAGTTCCTGTACCGCCGCCGCAGCGTGGCCGAGGAGGAGACCCTGCTGTTCAACCGGCAGTACTCCAACTGGGCCGGGCCGGTGGCGATGCTGCTGGGCGTGGTCGTATCGGTGTGGCTGTTCTCCAACCAGACCGAGTACGTCGGCCTGGTCCCGACACACGTGCCTGCCGTCGGCGACATCACGTTCGAGGCCGGTTTCCTCATCACCGCCGTGGTCTACCTGACCTGGCACGCGATCGCCCGAGGCGGTCCGGCCAGCCGCGCGACGGCCGCCGGCGTCACGCCGGGCCGCTGACCACCGGCGGGTCGTTCTCGGTCACCGGCAGGGTTCGCGGCAGGAAGATCGCGAACACCGCGGGACGCGGCCGGACCAGCACCACCTGCCCGCCCTCCGCGGCGGCGATGCTGCGGGCCAGGGCCAGGCCCAGCCCGGTGCCGCCCGGCTTGCTGCTGACGTTGCGCTCGAAGATCCGGGGCGCCAGGCCGACGGGTACTCCCCGGCCGGCGTCCCGGACCTCGATCACCACCGACTTGGGGGTGATCGAGGTCCGGATGCCCACGGTCCCGGCGCCGTGCACGAGCGCGTTGTCCAGCAGCGTGGCGATCAGCTGGGACAGCGTGCCGGGAGTGACGTGGGCGGTGAGGTTCTTCTCCCCGCTCACCTCCAGCTTGCGGTTCCGGCGCCGGAACGCCGGATCCCACTCGACCACCTGCTGGGCCACGACGTCGTCCACAGACACCTGGGCCGGCCGCCGCGCCGCGGACCGGTGCGTGCGGCCGAGCAGTTGGCTGACCACATCGGTGAGCCGCTCCGCCTGCAACAGCGCCGCCGCGCCCTCCTCCCGCACCACGTCGGGCTCGTCGGCGGCGGCGAGCATCTCCTCCAGCCGCATGGACAGCGCGGTCAGCGGGGTGCGGAGCTGATGGGAGGCGTCCGCGGCGAACTGGCGCTCGGCGGCGAGCAGTTCGCTGATCCGCTGGGCGGACCCGTCCAGCCCCTCGGCCACCCGGTCCAGTTCCGGTATGCCGAATTTGCGGCCGAGCGGGCTCGCGTCCCCCGAGCCGAGCCGGTCGGCCGCGCCGGCGAGTTCCTGCAGCGGGCGGGTCAGCCGCCGGGCCTGGAGCATCGCCAGCGCCACGGCAGCCGCCACGGCGAGCCCGGCGAGCGCGGCCACCAGGGCTATCTTCGCGTCCGCGTCCTCGACCGACTTGTTCGCCTCCACGGTCACCTTGAAGTTGCTGGTCACCGCGCGGCCGATCAACGCGGACCCGCGCGGGGGCAGCATCCCGGTCTGGTAGATCTGCACCCCGTTCTGGGTGATGCTGACGTACCGGTCCGGCAGCGACCTGGCCGCATCCTCCGCGTCGCCGATGCCGGCGGTCATTCCCGAGCGGACCCGGTTCTGCAGGATCCGGGCAACCGTGGTCGCGTCCCGCTGCACCTGGTCCTGGGCGGTGGTGACCTGAAGCTGGCGCAGCACGAACCCCAGCGGCACGCCGAACAGCAGCACCGCGGTGACCGCCACGGCCAGGGTCGAGAACAGCAGCCGGCGGCGCACCTCAGCCCCTCCGGCCCCGGCCGGGCGTCAGGCCAGGCCTCACACCCTCAGTCGCCCTTTTCGAAGCGGAACCCCACGCCGCGCACGGTGGTGATGTACCGCGGGCTCTGGGCGTCGTCCCCGAGCTTGCGGCGCAGCCACGAGATGTGCATGTCCAGGGTCTTGGTGGACCCCCACCACTTGCTGTCCCAGACCTCGCGCATGATCTGTTCCCGGGTGACCACCTTGCCGGCCTCGTTCACCAGCACCGACAGCAGGTCGAACTCCTTGGTGGTGAGGTCAAGCTCGGTTTCGCCAAGCCAGGCCCGGCGGGCCTCGGTGTCCACCCGGACTCCCTGGGCCACGCTGGTCTCGGTGCTGCCGCGGCGGAGCAGCGCCCGGACCCGGGCGAGGAACTCCGCGAGGCGGAACGGCTTGGTGACATAGTCGTCCGCGCCGGCGTCCAGGCCGATCACCGTGTCCACCTCATCGGCACGCGCGGTGAGGATCAGCACCGGCACCGACTGGCCTTCGGAGCGCAGGCGGCGGCAGACTTCGAGGCCGTCCAGGCGCGGCAGGCCGAGATCGAGCACGATCAGGTCGATCCCGCCCGCCAGGGCGGCGTCCAGGGTGCTGGGGCCGTCCGCCGAGACGTTCACGTCGTAACCCTCGCGCCGGAGCGCACGTGCGAGAGGGTCGGAGATGGAGGCATCATCCTCGGCAAGCAGAACGCTGGTCATAACCAGATGGTATTGCCCCGAGCCTGATGAACGATAAAAAGCCCTGCTGGCCCGGGGGGCGACCCCCGGAAGCCCCCGCTGGCCCCCTTCACACGGGGGTGACGCCGTGGCGGCGCCGGGAGAACGAGCGATCCTTGCCCGCGGCGGCGGCGAACCGCCGGATCAGCTCACCCCGGAGCCCGGCCGGTTCCACCACATCGTCCACGACCAGTTCGCTGGCCAGGCGGAGCACGTCGATGTCGCGGTCGTACTCCTCGCGCAGCCGGCGCGTCTCCTCCTCCCGGTCCGCGTCGTCCATGGCGGCCAGCTTGTTGAAGTACACGGCGTTGACGGCCGCGTCCGCCCCCATGACCGCGATCTTGGCGGTGGGCAGCGCGATCGTTGCGTCCGGCTCGAACCCGGGCCCCGCCATGGCATACAGGCCGGCCCCGTACGCCTTGCGCACCACGACGCAGATCTTCGGCACGGTGGCCTCGGACACCGCGCTGATCATCTTGGCACCGTGCCGGATGATGCCCTGCTTCTCCACCGCGGTGCCGACCATGAAGCCGGGCACATCCGCGAGGAACAGCAGCGGCACGTTGAACGCGTCACAAAGCTGGATGAACCGGGTGGCCTTGTCGGCGGAGTCCACGAACAGCACGCCGCCCTTGAACATGGGGTTGTTCCCGAGGACCCCGATGACCTGCCCCTCCAGCCGGGCGAACCCGATGGCCAGCTCCCTGGCCCACAACTGGTGGATCTCGAAGAACGAGCCCGCGTCCACCAGGCCGCGCACGTACCGGCGCATGTCGAAGGCCTGCCGTTCGCTACCGGGTACCAGCGCCGCCAGGTCGATGTCCTCCGGTTCGGTGGCCGGGGCCGCCGCCGGGGACTGCTGCCAGTTGGACGGCAGGTAGGACAGGTACCGGCGGACCGCGGCCAGCGCGTCGGCCTCGGTTGCCGCGAGGTAGTGGCCGCATCCCGACACGGTGCAGTGCATCCGGGCCCCGCCCATGTCCTCCAGCGTGGTCTTCTCCCGGACCACCATCTCGACCATCCGCGGGCTGCCCAGGTACATGGACGCGTTGCCGTCCACCATGGCCACGTAGTCGCAGAACGCGGGAATGTAGGCACCCCCGGCCGCGGACGGCCCGAACAGCGCGCACACCTGCGGGATGGCACCCGATGCGCGCACCTGGGTGTGGAAGATCTTCCCGGCACCGCGGCGGCCGGGGAACATCTCGACCTGGTCGGTGATCCGCGCCCCGGCCGAATCGACCAGGTAGATCATCGGGACGCCGGTCCGGTAGGCCTTCTCGATGATCCGGATGATCTTCTCCACGGTGCGGGCACCCCAGGAGCCCGCCTTGACCGTGGAGTCGTTGGCCATCAGCGCCACCGGCCGGCCATCTATGGTGGCGGTCCCGGTGACCACGCCATCGGCGGGCAGCCCGTGCGCGAGGACGTTTGCGTAGCGTCCGTCCTCGGTGAAGCTGCCGTCATCGGTGAGCAGCCGGATCCGCTCGCGGGCGAACAGCTTGCCCGCCGCCGCGGCGGACTCGTGATACTTGCGCGCACCGCCCCGTTCGATGCCGGCGCGTACCTCGGCCAGATCAGAGTGCTCAGCCACGAGGGGACTGTACCTCGGGCCCGGCACCGGCCGGGCCCGCCGGCCGGACCCGCGCCGCGACGGCCTCCTGCCAGCCGGGCCGCTGCGTCTGCACGCTCTCGATCCACCAGGTTGCCCCGGCCGCCGCATAGCCGGGCAGCCGGGCGGCCAGCGTGCCGTCGTCCAGGGTGCCCCAGACCGCGATGTCGAAGCCCTCGGCGCCGCCGCGCAGCACGGCGATCCGGTCCCGCGCGGCCGCGATGTCATCGGCCGTGGCGACGCCGTCCGGCCGCGCCCGGTGGATCGGGATGTAGCCGTCCCAGCGGGCCGCGCGGGTGAGCGGCCCGCCGCCGGGCAGGTGCCCGCCCACCCAGATGGGTATCCGGGGCCGCTGCACCGGGCGCGGCGAGAACTGGACGGGCCCGATCGTGAAGTGCTTGCCCGCATAGGAGAACGGCCGCCCGGTCTGCAGGCCCGCCAGGATGGCCAGCCCCTCGTCGAGGAGTTCCGCCCGGACCCGGGGCTCGGATGGCTCGCCGAACAGGCGGAACTCCCCGTGGGCGGGCGCGCCCAGGCCGACGCCGAGGATCACCCGGCCGCCACTGAGCAGGTCCAGCGTGGTCGCCTCCTTGGCCAGCTTCCACGGCCGCCGCCGTGGCAGCGGGGTGATCATCGTGCCCACCCGGATGCGCGAGGTGCCCGCCGCCACCAGGGCCAGCACCTGCCAGGGGTCCACGACCGGCGGCCCCTGCCCGGTGTCGGCGTGGACCAGGTGATCCCAGAGGAAGAACCCGTCGAAACCGGCCCGTTCCGCGGCAATCCCGAACCGGACCAGCTCACCGGGGTCCTCGGCGAAGCAGGGCAACGCCAGCCCGCGCCGCACCGGCACGGGGCCGGTCATGCCGGGATGGTCCGGGTCCGCGGCCCGGCCCGCAGCACCTGGGAGGGCAGTTCCCGGCCGACGATGCGCTCCGCCTCGGCCGCCGCGCCGATCATGGCCTCCAGGTCCACGCCGGTCGCCACTCCCATGTCCTCCACCATGTGCACGAGTTCCTCGGTGGCGATGTTGCCGGTGGCCCCGGGCGCGTACGGGCATCCGCCCAGCCCGCCGACCGACGCGTCGAAGTCGTCCACGCCCAGTTCCAGCGCCGCGAGCACGTTGGCCAGGCCGGTGCCGCGGGTGTTGTGGAAATGCAGGTTCAGCGGTGTCCCGGGGAACCGGGACCGGAACCCGCCGACCAGGTCCCGCACCCGCCGCGGCGTCGCCATCCCGGTCGTGTCGCCGAACGAGACGGAGTCGGCCCCGTCGGCCACGGCCCGGCCCGCCGCCCACAGCACCCGTTCCACCGGCACGTCCCCCTCGTACGGGCAGCCCCACGCGGTGGACACGATCACCTGGCAGGCCGCGCCGCGCTGGTGCGCCTCGTCGATGACCACCGCGATCTCGTCCAGCGACCGCTCGGTGCTGCGGTTGACGTTCTTGCGGTTGTGCGTGTCGGAGGCGGAAACCACGACCTCGACCTCGGTGAACCCCGCGTCCAGGGCGCGCCGTGCGCCGCGCAGGTTCGGCGCCAGCGCGGAATACCGGACCGTGGGCACCCGGGCCACCCCGGCCCACACCTCGTCCGCGTCGGCCATCTGCGGTATCGCCTCGGCCCGCACGAACGAGACCGCCTCGATCCGGGTCACCCCGGTGTGGCCCAGCCGGTCGATCAGCGCGATCTTGGCTGGCGTGGGCACCGGGTCCTCGTTCTGCAGCCCGTCCCTCGGCCCCACCTCACGCAGCGAGATGCGGGCAGGCATGTCGCTCATATCGCCTCTCTCAAGTCCCCTGCTCATTGGCCGGGCGGACGTGGACTACGTCGCCGGCGGTCACCGGGATCACCCCGGCGGCGGTGCGCAGCTGAAGGCGGCCCGCCTGGTCCACCCCGGTCGCGGTCCCGGTGACCGGTTCGCCGCCGGGCATCGTCACGGTCACCTGACGGCCCAGCGTGGCGCACCGGCGGGTGTACTCCTGCCGCAACCCGCACGCGTCCGCGTCTCCGGGGCTGGCCTGATCGCGCCAGGCCAGGTACCAGCGGGACAGCCCCGCCAGCAGTTCCGCCAGCAGCCGCTCGCGCGGGCCGGCCGCGCCCGCGCCGCGAGCCAGGCCGGCGCCGTGCACCGCGGCCTCCAGCGCCAGTGACGTGGCGACAGGGCCCTCGGGCAGGTCCGCGCGGCCCTGCCACACGTTGATCCCGATGCCGACCACGACCGCTCTCCCGGACCGCTCGGCGAGGATGCCGCCCAGCTTCGCGCCGCCCGCGAGCACGTCGTTCGGCCATTTCAGCTCGGCGTCCACGGCCGCCACGGTGTGCACCGCGGCCACGGCCGCGGTGCCGGCCAGCAGCGGGAGCCAGCCGAGCAGGGCGGCCGGGACACTGTCCGGGCGCAGCAGCACCGAGAACGTCAGCCCGGCCCGCGGCGGGCTGGCCCAGCGGCGGCCCAGCCGGCCCCGGGCGGCGGTCTGCGCCTCGGCTACCAGCACCGTGCCCTCGGCCGCGCCAGCCCCGGCCGCCGCGAGCAGGTCGGCGTTGGTGGACCCGGTCTCCGGCACGACCCGCACGTCGCGCCACAGCCCGCCCGGGCGGACGAGCACGTCCGAGACCCCTGCAGCGTCCAGCGACAAGAGCGCACCCGTATTATCACTCATTGTTTTCAACTCATAACGAAGAGTCGTCATCGCTCGCTACCGTGAGCCAGACACCCATCGTGCCATTAGGAGGCCGAGTGACCTGGTTCCGGCTGCGCCAGCAGGCCGTGGCGCTGTGGCGGGACCACCGGCTCTTCACCATCGCCGTGGCGGTGTCCCTGGTCCCCAGGCTGCTGGCCATGCTGGCCTTCCGCCCGGCGCTGTTCACCCCGGACTCGTTCGCCTACCTGGCCGAGGGGGCGCACCTGGGCCTGTCCCAGTGGCACCCGTCCGGCTACCCGGTGTTCCTCTGGCTGCTCTCGCCGTTCCACACGCTGACGCTGGTCACCGCGGTGCAGCACCTCGCCGGCGTGGCCACCGCCGCGCTCGTCTACGCCATGCTGCGGCGCTGGGGGCTGCCCGCCTGGGGGGCCACGCTCGCCGCCTGCCCGACGCTGATCGACTCCCGCCAGGTGGCGCTGGAGTCGTCCGTCCTGCCCGACACCGGTTACGCGCTGCTGCTCACGGCGGCGGTCGCGGCGGTGCTGCTGCGCCGGGCGCCGGGCCCGGTCCGGCCCACCCCGGCCCAGTGTGCCGCCGCTGGGGCGCTGGTCTTCGGCGCGGCGGTCCTGCGCGGCAACGGGGCGCCGGAGATGCTGGCACTGGTGGCCGTGCTCGCGGCCTGGCGGGCCGGTGCGCGGGCGATCGCCGCCGCCACGATCGCGTTCACCCTGCCACTGCTGGCCTACATGGGCATGTTCGCCGCCAAGTACGGAAATTTCGCGCTGACCAACAGCGACGGCATGTTTCTCTGGTCGCGGACCATGTCGTTCGCCGACTGCCACGCCATCCGGCCACCGGCGGCCCTGCGGATGCTCTGCCCCGGCCCGCCGCGCCCGGCGCCGCCCTGGTCAGTGCCCGCCCTGCTGGGGCCGCCCACCCCGGCGGCCTACCTGTGGGCGCCGGGCGCCTGGTGGCGGCATGACGCGCACCCGGGCTTCAACGCCGTCAACAACGGCCTGGCGCTGCACTTCGCCCTGGACGCGATCCGCGCACAGCCGGCCAGTTACGCCCGCACGGTCGCCAGCGGCGTCCTGCTCACATTCCTGGCCACCGACCGGACGCTGAACGTGCGGCAGCTGCACTTCACCGCGGCGCCCGACGTGGCCCGGCTGGACAGTTCGCAGCGCCGGCACCTGGAGACGTACGGGCACGTCGGCAGCGACACCCATGCCGTCGAGCCGTACGCGTACTTCCTGTACCTCTACCAGGAACCGGTGTACTTCCCGGGGATCGCGTTCGGCCTGGTCCTGGCGGCCGGATTGGCCGGGTCGGCCCGGCGGTGGCGGCACGGCGGCGGGCCGCCCGCCCTGCCGTGGGCGGTCGCCGCGCTCGGCATCGTGGTCCCGGTCGCGGTGCACGAGTACCACTACCGGTACGCGATCACCGTCATCCCGGTCGCCTGCCTGGCCGCGGGGCTGGCGTTCGCCCGGCCCGCGCCGCCGGTGGCAGGGGAGGCGGTGGCACAGCCCGAGACCGCGACTGGGGCAGCCGCCCGGCTCCCCGCAGGCCAAGCCGCGCTGGTGGCCCGGGCACCGGAGCCGCAACCGTGACCCGGCTGGCCACGGCCGGTGCGCTGCTCCGCCGCCACAACTGGTTCGCCGCCGCGGCGCTGGGCGGGCTGGTCCTGCGGGTGATCACCATGCTCGGGTTCCCGCCCGCCATCTGGTTCGGCGGGGACTCGGCCTCCTACCTGTCCACCGCGCTGCGCCACGCGCCGGGTACCTCGCGCCTGTCGGGATACGGGGTGCTGCTGCTTGCGCTGCGCCCGTTCCACAGTTTCGCCGTGGTCACCGCCGTCCAGCACCTGATGGGCCTGGCCATCGGGGTGCTCACCTATGCCGTGCTGCGCCGGCACGGGCTGCCGGGCTGGGCTGCCACGCTGGCGGCGCTGCCCGTCCTGTTCAGCGCCTACCAGGTGCAGCTTGAGCAGGAGATTCTGCCGAGCGCATCGTTTTGCTGCTTGGTCATGGCGGCGGTGGTGATCCCGCTGTGGCGGCGGGACGGGCGGCCACCACAGGCAAGCACCGCCGCCGGCGGGCTGCTCGCGGTCAGTGCCTGCTTCTGGCCGGTCGGGCTGCCGCTGCTCGTGGTGTTCCTGGCCTTCCTGGCGGCCCGCCGGGCCGGCTGGCAGGTGCTCGCCGCGACCGTGGCGGCGGCGGTGCTCCCGCTGGCCAGCTACCTGGCCTGGTTCGACCACACCTACCACCGGGTGGCGTTCAGCAACAGCGACGGCATCTATCTGTGGTCCCGGACGATGAGCTTCGCCAACTGCGCGGTGATCAAGCCGCCGGCCAGCGAGGTGGGGCTGTGCCCGCCGCGGGCGGCCGCGCCGCGCGCGGCGGCGTCCAGCTATATCTGGGCGCCCGGCTCCCCGCTGGACCACCTGCCCGGCAGGAAGTTCTCCGCCACCAAGAACTCCCTGGCCTTGAACTTCGCGCTGCGGGCGATCGCCGCGCAGCCGCTTGGCTACCTGACCGCCGTGCTTCACGACGTCTCGCTGGCGTTCCACTGGAACATTCCGGCGCACCCCAGCGCCCTGATGACCAGGCGCTACGAATTCGGCTACGCCACGCAGCAGTGGATCTCCCCCGGTGCCGTCGTGGTCCCCGGCCACACCGTCGCCTCCGACCAGCGTGCCTACGGCGGCGCGACCGCCACCCGGGCGGTGCAGCCGTTCGCCGGCTGGCTGGTGTACTACCAGCGGGCCATCTACCTGCCGGGCACGCTGCTCGCGGCGGTGCTGGTCATCGGGCTCGCCGGGATCTTGCGCCGCGCCCGGGCCACCTGGCGGCGCGGGGACTGGGGCGGCCCGGCGCTGTACCCGTGGCTCGCCGCGGTCACGGTACTCGTCGCGCCGGTCATGACCGCCGACTACTCCGAGCGCTACGTGCTGATCGCGGTCCCGCTGGCCTGCCTGGCCGCGGGGCTGGCGTTCACCCGGCCGCCGACCGTGCCAGGGCCGGGTGAGCGGACCGACGCCGGCGCCGCCGCTGCCACCGGTCCCGTCACCGCCGCGGCGGGCGTGGCTGGCAGCGAGCCCAGCGCCAGCGAGCCGCACGCCGACGGGGCGCCGGCTGGCGGAACGGCCTCGGGCCGGGGGGTCAGTCGCTGACGGCCCGGATCCGCAGGTCCCCGGTGTCGGCGATCACCAGGTCGCCGGTACTGTTGATCGCCACGCCCGACGGCTCGAAAAGGCCGGCCTTGCTGGCCGGGCCGCCGTCGCCGGAGAACCCGCCGACGGCGTTACCAGCCACGGTGTAGATGTCCCCGGCGGTCATCGCCTGCTGGTAGAACGTGCCGGTCTTGACCGCGACCACCCGGATCCGGTTGTTGCCGGAGTCGGAGATCAGCAGGTTGCCCGCCGCGTCCACCGCGACCTGGCCAGGCTCCGCGAGGTGGGCCTTGGTGGCCGGGCCGCCGTCACCGGAGAACCCGGACACGCCGTCACCGGCCACCGTGTAGATGTCCCCTTTGGTCATCGCCTTGCCATAGAACCGGCCGGTCTTGACCGCCACCACCCGGATCGTGTCGTTGACCTCGCCGGAGATGATCACGTTACCCGCATGGTCGACAGTCACCGCGTCGACGTCGTCGAGGCTCGCCTGGGTGGCCGGGCCGCCGTCACCGGAGTACCCACCGTTGCCGTTACCGGCGATGGTGTAGATGTTCCCGGCGGTCATCGCCTGCCCGTAGAACGTCCCGGTGCTGGCCGCTACTACACGGATTCTGCCGTCGTCGGCGATGAGCAGGTTGCCCGCCGCGTCCACACCGACCCCTTCAGGCACCGACAACTCCGCCTGGACGGCCGGGCCGTCGTCGCCAGAGAAACCGGACACGCCGTCACCGGCCACGGTGTAGATGTCGCCCGCCGTCATCGGCTGCCCGTACATGGTGCTGGTCTTGGCTTCAGCGCCCCGCCGTCCTGCACCGCCCACCCGGCAGCCTGCAACTGCGCATCGATGAGCACGCGCGCCCGCGCCTCCGCGGGCAAACGGGACTCATCGGAGGCGGTCATGCCGGAAACCTAACGCAAGAGAACGCAAGCTGCCGACCCCCACAAGATCGCGTTCGCCACGCGCCGTGCCCTGACCAACCGTGCGGCTCCCCGGCGAGTCCGCCTAGTCTTCCACCGACCGCCGTACGGGGTAGGTCGTTCCCATGCTGTGGCTGCCTGCCCCAGGGCACAGCGGACATGGATGCCTGGATCGTCATGCCACCCGGCCCGTTCCTGACCGCCTACCTGTTCGGCGCGGACCGTTGGACGAGCACGGGAATCTCGGAGATCTTCCCGGGGTCGAGATGGTCCCAGTAGAGGCCGGTGGGTCTGCGCGGTGGGCCGCATCGGATTACCTGGCTGGGCGTGACGATGAGGTCGACGCTGAAGTCGTGTTCAGTTTCGGGCAGCGGCTCATCGACCACCTGGAGGTCGTGGATGGTGGTGACGATCACTGTCTCGGGGCGGAGCAGCCCGGCTTCGGCGAGCAACGCGACTTCGATGTCGGAGTAGCCGGCGCCTTTGCCAAGTCGCACGCCTTGGTGGTTGACGGCCACACTGCCGGACACGACGAGGTCAACTGGCCGCATCTCGCTGAGAGCTACCTGGGGCGCGACACGTGCGGCGGTCTCCTTGGCCGCAGCCTCGCCGGGCGGGACGGGGAGGATCTCGGGGTCGAGCAGGTAGAAGGGCTTTTCGGCGGCGAGCTTCGGGACGGCCATGTAGACGGTCTTGCCGTCGGCCAGGGCGCGTGCCCGGACCGGGAGCTGGGCCTTGTCCGGGTTGACCTTGATGACGCGGGCGGCTTTCCAGGCGGGCAGGGCGGCCAGCCGCTCCGCGGCCTGAGTCGCTCCGACGAAGCGGGGGATGTGCCCGTACGCCCCGGGCGGCTGAACCGCGCCGTGAGCGTCGAGCAGCGCCCAGACACGCTCGCGGATGGCGTGCTTAGCCTGGTCGGTGCCGTTACCGGTGGTGGTCACGACGGCTCCTCATACGGTGGTCATCAAGGTCAGCAGCCGGTCATAGGTGTCCCGCACGGCGGGGAAGTTTTGCCATGGGCGTAGCTCCCGCGCGGCGCCGAAGATGAGGGTGAGCCCGCCGCCGCCACGGTTGACTTCGACGATATCGATGGCCTGCCCGAGGGCCGCTGCCGCCTCGTCGATCTTGGTTTGGCGGATGAGCGCGAGCGCGAGATTGCCGTAGACGATGGCCTGTGACTTCGACCGGCCCGCCGCTGCCGTGGCGGTGGTTTCCAGGACTGGCACGGCCTTCCTGGCCTGGCCGAGGAAGAGGTAGCAGGAGCCGGTCAGGCGGCCGAGCTGGGACGGGGAGTACAGGTCGATCGCCGGGTCGTCGTCGCTGACCTGGCCGAGGTGGGTTTCAGCCTGGGCGATTTCCTGTTCGCAGGCGCGGGTGTCCGTGAGTATCGCGTGCGCCTCAGCGGTGTGCAAGACCGCCAGGCCGGTGAGCACATGGCTCACCGAGCCGGTAGTCTGCGCGGCCTGGCTGGCCAGGGCCAGCCCATCGTGGGGGTTCTTGTGACCGTAGAGGGCGACGAAGCTCTTGCGCAGTAATGCGCGCCCCTCCGCGACCCGGTCACCGGCCTGGCGAGCAGCGATGATCGCGCGGTCGAGGCAGGTGATCGCCGTGGCGCAGTCGCGGCGCTGGGACGCGTCCCAGACGAGCTGGCCCATGAGCGTGGCGGCTTCAGCCTCCGCGAGATGCAACCCCTGGCGGACCTGGCCGCCGCGGGCGTGCCCGGCGAGGAAGCTGACCTGCCCCAGGCACTGCCCGGCCTCGGGCAGTAGCGACGCTGAGGGCACCTGGTCATATCGGGCATCGAGCTGGGCGATCTGCCGGCGAAGACACGCCACGGTGACGAGATCGACGCTCGCTGGGTGAGCAGTGACACGCTCGAACGGTTCCGTCGCTTGCTCATCTAGCGCGTGCTCGTCATCCAGCAGATCGCCCAGATGAGCGACTGAGACCTGGAGCGCACGCGCGATCTTGGGACGCAGCCACGGCTGCGGCAGGGTCTCTCCGCTTTCCCAGCGGACGACCGTCGAGCGGTCCACGCCCAGCCGCTCGGCAATCTGTTCCTGGCTGAGCCCGACCGCCTTGCGGCGCAGCGCGAGCTGCGTCCGCCTCCCCGCCATCGCTGGCCCTCCCGCATCTCCGTTGCGGCATTCCTTATTTGCGCAGGCAGCGCGGCCCCGTGCGGCAACGATGCGCCGTTTCTGCGCCGCTTCTGCTCTGGCCCGGACCCTATCGGGCCGGTTGCATGCAGGTTACGGCCCACCACGGATCGCAAGCAATGGCCACAACACTGACAAGCCAGGAGCAACGGAGGTTGGTGAGAATGCGGGAGCGGGAGCCGGCCACTGTCGGCCGCGCCACGGCCGCCCGGCTGCACCCCCCAAAGCAGGTGGTGCCCGCGCTGACGCTGGCCGCCGTGGCGACAGCAGTTCCCTGTGCCCGTCTCTTCACCACGCACTGCCTGCGCCGCCTAGGCATCCGCGGGGACCTTGCGGACACCGCCGAGATCGTCGTATCCGAGCTCGTCACAAATGCCGTGAAGGCCACCGGGACCACGCGGCACCTTTCAACCTTGGCCGTCTTGACCACGCGGCTGAGCCTGATCAGCGTGAGCCTGCGGCTGACCAGCACCAGCGTGTTCATCGAGGTCTGGGACCGCGACCACCACCCGCCCCGGCTCGGCCAGCCAGCCGAAGACCAGGAAGGCGGGAGAGGGCTGCTGCTGGTGGCAGGGCTGAGCAAGCAGTGGGGCTACTGCCCCACGGACCAGGGCGGCAAAGTCGTGTGGTGCGAACTTGACCGGGCCGGATCAACCGGCTGCCCACAAGGCAGCACCGGGTGAACACGCAGGAAGGCGAGGACATGCGCCAGCTACTCCAAGAACACCGGCCACTCACCGCCAGTGGGGCCGCTCCGAGTCTGCGGGCCGCGGTCGTGGGGCTAGGCCGGCAGGCTACCGACGACCACATCCCCGGCCTGCTCGCCTCAGACGGCGCCGTCTTGGCCGCCGTCTGCGACGAGAACCCTGACCTGCTCCGGGAGAAGCGCGACCAGTACCGCGTCACTGGCTACACCGACTTCCGCGAGATGTTCGCCACCGAGCAACTCGACCTCGTGGTAGTCACCGTCCCCCACCATGTCGGCCGCGCGGTCATCGAAGCCGCCGCCGAGCACGGCATTCACGTGCTCAAGGAGAAACCGTTTGGCACCAGCCTGCCCGAGGCCAGGGATCTGGCCGCGCTGTGCACCGCGAGCGGCATCCAGCTCATGGTCACCCTGCAGCGGCGCTTCAACCCGATCTACACCAGCTTCCTGCAACTCGCTGACCAGATCGGCACCCCGTTCGTCGTGGACGCCCAGTACACCCTCCACGTCGAGGACCCCGGCGCGGGCTGGCGGGGCCGAGCAGTAGCCGCAGGCGGCGGCTGCATCATCGACATGGGCTACCACCTCATCGACATGATCCTCTGGTACTTCGGGCTGCCCGACCGCGTCCTCGCCGACCTGTCCACCACCGCCCGGCCCGACGTGCAGTACGACGCCGAGGACACCGCGCTGATCCACTTCGGCTACGACAGCGGCTTGTACGGCTCGCTGCTGCTGTCCCGATTCATCGGCCCCAAGACCGAGCACATCCGCCTGGTCGGCAGCAAGGGCATCGTCCACCTCGAACGCGGCCGGATCCGCCGGCTGACCAACGACGGGGAAGTAGTGGAGTCGCTGGCCCGCGAGCAGTCCTGGCCGTCCGCCGCCACCTGCCAGATCGACCACTTCTGCCGCGTCATCGCCGGACTGCGGCCCAACACCAGCGGACCCGAGCAGAACCTCGCGCACATGAGCTTCATCGCCGCCTGCTACGAATCCGCCCGCCAGCGCACCTACATCAGCCCACGGGAGCTGTCATGACCTCACCACTGGCATTGCTCGGCGGCGCCCCCGCCATCACACGGCCCGCGCCCCACTTCACCTGGCCGCCCCTGACCAGCGACACCCACGCGGCAGTCCTAGCGCAACTGCAAGCGGGCATCTCGATCTATGACAGGTCAGGGGCCATCGCGGAACTCGAAGACGCGCTGTGCGACTACCACGGCGTCAGGCACGCGGTCCTCACCAGCTCCGGTACCGCCGCGCTGCATTCGGTCTACGCCGCCTGCGGCATCGGCCCTGGTGACGAGGTCATCGTCCCCGCCTACACCTTCTACGCCACCGCGACACCGCTTCTGCACCTCGGTGCCGTCCCCGTCTTGGCTGACTGCGACGACACTGGCAGCCTCGACCCTGCCGATGTCAAGCAGCGGATCACCGCGAGGACTGTGGCCGTGATGGTGACTCACATGTGGGGCCTGCCGGCGGACAT
>Ga0209166_10001484_pt1 | contig 19404 bp, 20 predicted proteins | sample Coa_R1_3_FD_187151 | JGI IMG/M metagenome (GOLD analysis project Ga0209166, IMG submission 187151) | Surface soil microbial communities from Centralia Pennsylvania, which are recovering from an underground coalmine fire - Coalmine... | ecosystem: Environmental > Terrestrial > Soil >... | reverse complement strand
CCCGGAAAGCGAAGTCTCTGGCAAAATGAGAGCAAATTCGTCCTCAGAAAAACGCGAAGCGGAATCCGCTCCCCGGCATACCTCACCAACTACCCTTGCCAGATTGCACAGCGCGCGGCTACCGGCGGCAGGGCCCGAGCGCTCACTGATCTGCTTCCATTCGTCCAGCTTTACGAGCAAGGTCGCGAAGGAACGCCCCGTCCGTTGCGAGCGCTTCGCCTCTCCCAGAAAAATGCTGAGTATCTGCTCTTTGCTATACAGACCGGTGAGGGAGTCGCGAAATCCACCGTGTTCTGAGGCTCCCTCGACCTGTTGGCGATCGGTGATGTCCAAGGCGGTAACGAGGCCTGCTGACTGCCCCGCAATTTCAATTCTTCCCATCGTTATGTCCCAGATGCGAACATCACCTTGCCGAGTGAGAATCTTGGCTTCGTAACGTGTAGGACCATGCGCGTCCCGCAGGCGGGCAAGTCCGCGCTCGATCACCAAGTAGCGGGAATCCGGGTGAAAGAGATCCCAGGAGCTCAAAGCCAACAGCTCTTCCTCTGGATATCCTGTCAGAGTCTGTGCCGCACGATTGGCGTAGCGGCATTCCGTACCTTGATATATGAGCACTGCGGAGGCAATGGAGTCTGCCAGGAGACGAAACCTTGCTTCAGTTTCTCTCAGTGAATCTTCCGCGCGTCCCCTGGTGTTTCGGATAGACTTGTCGGAGATAGCTCTGCATATTGCCTTGGGCAATGCGCTCAGACGAGTCTCCAAGATAAAATCAGAGGCGCCATCCTTGATGCATTGAATTGCCGCTTCTTCACCCAGCGCACCACTGATCAGAATGAAGGGTGTATCGTTGCGTCGTTCCTTCAAGAGGTCCAGAGCCTCCATTCCCCGCCAGTCGCCAAGGTTATAGTTAGATAGAATGACGTCGTAGTTGTTTAAAGCAATTCGGTTCTGGAATTCTTCTCTGGTTCCCATTTGCCTTCTCGCAGGGCAGCATCAAGCAGTTCACGAGGTTTGCCGCTATCGACATCCTCTGGCACATGTAGGATTGAAGAGTTTGCTTTTCCAACCACCTCTTCCGGCTCGTATCCGTAGAGCCTTCGGGCGCCCTCGTTCCAGAGGAGGATCTTCCCCTCTAGGTCCTTGCCGATGATCGAGTACTCGGTCGACGATTCCAGGATGTTGGCAATGAAATCGACGGCTTCCTTGGCATTGCCTACGATCGCGTTATCAAATAACTTTGTCTTGCGGATCTCCTCCGCGAAGCGAATCTCGTGAGAAACATCCTTCGATATGAGGAGGAAGCCAACCGGCTTGCCTTTGCTATCGTGACGGGGCGTTATTACGACTCGCGCACTGATACGTCTGCCATCCTTGCGTACTCGTCCGATCACTCCTTCCCACTTGCCGTTGTGGAGCGCTGCCTCCATGATCTCGCGTGGCTTTCCCGTGGCAACGTCTTCTGGAGTGTGAAGCACCTCAGAGTTGAGCTTCCCAACAACTTCCTCAGCCTCGTACCCATACATTCGCCGCGCGCCTTCGTTCCAGAGCAGGATCTTTCCGTCCAGATCCTTGCCAATGACGGAATATTCTGTGGACGATTCGAGAATGTTGCTGACGAATTCGACCGCTTGCTGAGCAGTCGCTAAGATAGAACTATCGAAAAGCCGGGACTTCATCGTGCCATCCTCTTTCGGACCCAAATCGACGTATCGGAAGCCAGGGCCGCCATCGAGGTTCTCTCATGGTCGCCTGAAAAAAGGACGGCCAGCCGCCACATTGCAACGCGTATCCATGCATGATCAGCGGAAAGAACCGCGCGTCACACGAAGGGGAATTGGATTGTTAGCGTGTTTGACGTGCTAATGAGGCGCTTACGCAATGAAAGCTCTGTCTCATCAGACGGCATCACGGAGAGGTTGCTTTTTTTATACTCCCAAAGAGACCTGGATAGCAAGAACCCCGTGGTTCCGTTGTCGAATCAGTTCACGCTGTTCCCACTGGTGGCGTTGTCGATGCTGCCGTGTTTTCGGGAAATTAGAGAAGGGGGTTTACACCGCGAAGCAGCGCTATTCGATAAGGCATGACAACCGCCGCGTGTGCAGTAATTTTAAGACATGGAAACCGTGGACGTTAAGTTGCCCTCAGAACTACTGAGAGTCGCCAATTTGGAGCAGCGAAACCTCTCTCAGGAGGCTGCTCGACTGTTGGCGCTGGAACTCTATCGCGAGGACAAGGTCTCGCTTGGACGCGCTGCTGAGTTATGCCAGACGCCGGTGACGGCTTTCATGGATTTCGCCGCCAAGCACGGTGTACCCCCGCTCCGCTATGGCTTCGAGGACCTAGAAGAAGAACGCCAGACGGCTGACCGTCTCGAACTCTGACCGGCGCAGCTGGTCGCCGCTCTCGTGCTAAACTTAGGAGATGGAAGTTACCCTGCACATCCCCGACGAGATCGCCAGGCGGCTTTCCGCTGCCGGTGGTGATGTGTCCCGTCGCGCGTTAGAGGCGATAGCCCTAGAGGGCTACCGCGACCAAACTCTGACGCTCTATCAGGTTTCGGAAATGCTCGGTCTTTCTCGTGTCGAGACGGAAGATTTTCTCGGCCAACACCAAGTTCCCCTGGCCGTGATCGACGAGGCCGATCTGGACCGCGAGGCCGCCTTGTTCGAAGCGGCGTCTCGTCGCAACCCGCGTTAACATACACGCGGGATGAAGGCCGTCTCCAACACCACGCCACTACGTTACCTGATAGCCATCGAACAAGACCGTTTGCTCGGAAGATTGTTTGAGAAGGTGTTCGTTCCCGTTGCGGTGCACGAGGAATTGACAGATGCGAAAACGCCTGAAATTGTGCGCCGCCGCGTGGTGTCTCTGCCCGCCTGGTTTGAGGTTCGGACAGTGGACGAAGCGCGCATGCCCACGTTTCCAGTCACGTTGCATCGGGGAGAACAGCAAGCCATCCTACTAGCGGAAGCACTGCGGGTGGACGTGCTTCTGATCGATGAACAAATTGGACGGACTATAGCTCTGAGCCGGAATATTCCGCTCTCTGGAACGCTCGGCGTCCTTGAACGGGCCGACAGGATGGGATTCGTGAGCAATTTCCCGCAGGTTCTTCAACGCTTGAAGGCGAGCGGGTTCTTTATCGCCGAGACCCTAGAGCAACAGCTGTTGGATCGTCACCGTAGTCGCTCCTCATAGAGGGTTTCACACAACAAAGCTCCCGGTGGACAAATCTGCTTACTGCTTCTCCCCTGTGGCGTGCTCTTGCGCCTCGTTTGGGGAAAAATGTACTGGTACCAAGATTTTTCTTCACCTTTTCGTTTTTTGAGGCCTCTGAGCATATAGAGGGGGATTATCTGTCCTCGCTCTCAGATTGTTGGGACAGCTCAAATTCTTTCTTACTTTTTCCTGTTTCGATGTTCCTTAGAGTAGAGGGTTCAGCGGGCCCGATCTGAAGCAAGGGAGACTCGACCTGAAAAACCTGTGCCCAAGGCCAAAATTCTTTTTGACGTTTTTCGTTTTCGAGGCCTCTGTATTAGTAGGGGTGTCTTTGTCTCCGAACGCTCTCAATGCTTCCCCAGCGTGGCCCGGTGACGGCTACGCAAAAGGCCCAAGTCACCATGTATGTCACCGTCGGCGTCACCACGGTCTTTGCGCAAGTGTCCAAACAACAAGACCTTGCAGACCGAACAGCACTCAATTTGGCCACGGGCAAAACGCCGTGTTGGGCTGGAGCGACCCCAGTTTTTCGGCTTTCAGCCGTCCAAAAAGTTCTCGGGGTCGCTCCCGCCCGATGTTGGTTTGCGGAGCGCGCGTGTTGTCGGCGACTGCGAGAACGCTCTCCGCCGCCGCTGCCTGCAGGAATCGGTGCTTACGGTTAAGTTGCGGGAAAGGGTTCTGTCGAACAGACAGTATGCGGCGCCGCATACAACTTGTACGACAAGATTGCATGACGAAAGGAGACAAGTACTTGCCACTCTTCTCAGGAATTATCGCGAGAAGTCTTCGCGAACGGGAACAACTCTGCGGCTCCGAACTAGGCTAAGGAATTGTTGCGGCTCAACCCGTAACTATAAAGAAAAAGGGCGCTTAGAGGGTTTTCCTCGCAGCGCCCATGGTTGCGGGGGTCAGATTTGAACTGACGACCTTCGGGTTATGAGAACTAGGAGCACAGTCTAAGTCCCGTCGATTCAATCGCGCTGATGGGTCGAAACGTAGGGAATTCGCTGATTCTTTGCCCACCTCTTGCCCAATTTAGTGACGGCGCTCGAGTTACGAGATTCTGATGTTTTTGCCCTTAACTTGCCCACTCTCTGCTCAAATCTTTAGCTCGCCCGTGCCAGATGTTGTAGTAATCCCATCACTTGGAACCGGGCCAGGTCGAAACCGGAAGAACTTGCCGCCTCCGGTCCAATGAAAGGCAGTCGGACACGTCGGGTTTGCACACTTAGGATGCTGCTTTTGGTACAGAGGAGTTCCTCTTACCGTTCCGCCGCCGGAGAGCGCCTGTTTGCTGTGAGCCTGTCGAGCCGCTGCCCGTTCTTCTTCCAGACGCTGAATAGTGGCCCTCAGCCAGGCTCCAACCGTCTCTTCGGTCTCGTGTTGGTTGCCGTACCGGTAGAGGGAATCTAAGTTCTCCCCCGATGCGTTGAACGGAATGTGGCGGCAGGGAATCTTTTCGGAGCGGTGCTCGGGTGGCACCAATTGCATTAGTACACAGTCACTGCACGGACCGGGATTCTCTTTGGAATCGTAATTCATGCACGTGAAAGAATCTTCGAAAATATACTGAGGCCTCCAAGGAGTTCTCGGCGAACGCCCATAGCCTCCATCTTCGAGAAATTGAAGTTCAAATTTGAGAACTTCCAAGAGGTCACGCTCATCCTTTTGCATTTTGTACCTCCAACCCAAATCAAAATATGGAATCAGCTGAGAGGAGGGCACCGTAACCTGCATCACATGCAGAGTGACGGCCATCACAGACAGGAAACGATCGATTTCAGTAGAAATATAAAAATTGGCAGGGACCTACAGGAAGGCTAGGTATGCGGGTTTCGTTTTGTATCGCGTTGGAGGGAGGTATACTCCGGGGCGGTGACCTTATGCGCGCCCCGTACGGCCTAGAAATCATTGAGAGCTGCTTGTCCTGTCCTCACCGCGAGGATAGGCTTTTCTGCAACCTCTCTCCCCCGGCGGTGCAGAAGTTGGCAGCCATCACCTCGGCTTCTTCCTACCCCTAAGGAGCGACGCTTTTCGTTGAGGGGCAGGTGCCGCGCGGCGTGTTCATCCTCTGCAGCGGCCGAGTAAAACTGTCGACGACTTCGGCAGATGGGAAAACGCTGATCGTGAGAATCGCGGACCCTGGGGAAGTCCTCGGATTACCCGCCACTGTTACTGAAAACCTTATGAGCTTACGGCAGAAGTGATCGAACCAACCCAAGCAAACTTTATCCCCCGTCAGGAATTCCTGAACTTCCTCCGCGAGCACGGCGAAGTGGGGTTGCGGGTGGCGCAGCAGTTGGGTGAAACCTATCACTCGGCAATCGCGGAGATGCGAACCATTGGACTCTCCCATTCGGTAGGCGAGAAGTTGGCCCGCTTTCTGCTCGATCTTTCCGCAGGCCATGACAACGGAAAGAGTGAGATAAAAGTCACGCTTACGCTCACGCATGAAGAGATTGCCCAGATGATTGGAGCATCCCGAGAGACGGTGACGCGACTCTTCGGTGAATTCAAGAAAAAACAACTCTTGGAGGTAAAAGGCTCAACGCTTATCATCAAAAACAAAGCAGGGCTTGAAAGCGTCTTAAGCTCGTAGGTCCTGTTTCCCCCTCCCGGGAATTCTCCCCTTCAAAGTTAGATTTGTGATGTCCGTCACATCGATTTGTGATCTACGTCACGGCAGCTTACTTAACCAAAAGTGACAATGTAGACCATTGGAGCCTAGCAGTGAGCTCGGGAACTTGGCCCGCACTTAGGTGGGCGAGATTTGGAGGGTAAGCGAATGAAAGGTCGCGTAGTTAATATGAGCATTATGGCGGGTGTGACTGCGGTCGTGATCGTTATGTGGGCAATGCTTGCGTCGGTGCCTAAGACTTCCGCGATCCCCGCGTTTTCGAGGAAGTACCAGACGTCTTGCACGACGTGCCACAATAACTATCCTGAATTGAATGACTTCGGAGAGGCGTTCAAGAAAAACGGCTTCAAGTTCCCGATGGATGACGAAGTCTTCGTGAAAGAGCCCCCTGTCTTGCTGGGGTCAAAGGCGCAGAAGGAGGCATTCCCCGGAGCGGTCTATCCTGGGGAGATTCCCGGATACCTGCCGGTGGCATTCCGGTACGAAGGTAATTTCACGCTGAATCGCAAGCAGCCGACGGGGTTCATCGCGCAGAACGGATTCACGTCGCGGACAGATCTTTTTGCCCCAAACACGTTCACGATCCTTGCGGTGGGAAGCTTTGGGCAAAACCTCTCGTTCTGGATCGATGATGATATCTCTGTCGGAGCGGCGAATGCCAATGGAGGTATGGGCGACGGCTGGCTCAAATATAGCGATCTGGGGCACGGGATCGGGTTGCCAAAGAATGCGCTGAACGTCCGGTTCGGGCAGTTTGAACTGGACCTGCCCTTCACACAGGCAAAAAGCATCTACCTCTCTCCCTTTGATATCTATAGTGAAGGGGCCGTGGGGATAGGCGGTCCCTGTCCTAGCGCCCCAGCACCGTTGGCCGTATGCGAGACAGCAAACAATTCTACGATTTTTGGTTCGCCGCAGCGAGGCATCGAGTTCGGCGGCACGCCGAACAACGGCAACTTCGACTGGTCAGTCGCCATCACGAACGGCAGCAATGTAGGCGCCGCGACGCGGAGCACCAAAGACGTCTACGTTCGCCTTTCACAGAAATTCAACTTGGAGCGCGATCCGGAAAGCCGCAATGCTATCCAGGCGGCAGGCCCGACAGGCCCACGTGATCACACGTCGATCCGCGTTGGATTCTTGTATTACTACGGAAAGAATCAGCAGAACCAGGACGGCCTACTCTTCCCAGGTTTGGCGACTGTCGAGGAACCGTTCTATCGCGTAGGCGGTGATCTGCGTTTCAAGTACCGGAAGCTGGAGCTTTTTGGACTTGGAATGTTTGGCCATGACGACAATCACCTGTTCACTCCCGGAACACCTTCTACCATCGTTGTCGCTCCCGCTGTGAAATTCTCTGGCGGGTTCGCCGGAGCCAATTATTGGTTCTATCCTTGGCTGATCGGGACCTTTCACTATGACGCCGTGAATTCGCACGCCGACTTCGTCAATAGTTCGTTGCCGCTGAACTACCACACGCGAAACCGCTTCAGTCCGGGCTTCCAGATGCTTGTGCGCGCCAACATTAAGGTTGTTGGCGAATATCAATACACCTTTGGACGACCGTACACGGATCCCGTGAACGGAAATACGCTCTTCTTCCGTCCAAACACGTTCCAGACGGGCATTGACTACGTCTTCTAGAGATACCGGGCTCGGAAATTGAATCGCATGTACATCAAATAAGAAAGGAATGTCATGAATCTAGCGAAAATGGTAGCAAAGGCAGCCGTCGCAGCGAGTATCACGCTGGTCCTGGCAGGGGCAAGCCAGGCCAATGAAATCAAAGGCAGAGTCAGCGTGCAGGGAATCAAGTCGGCGGAGAACATCGCCGTATACGTCGATGTGATTGCAGACAAGAAGTTCGATCCGCCGAAGGACCACATCGTCATTGACCAACGGAAAATGGCGTTCAATCCCCATGTCGTGGCCGTACAGCAGGGAACTACGGTGGATTTTCTGAACAGCGACCCTGTCGGCCACAACGTGTATTGGCCCTCGATTAGCGGCAACAAGAAGCTGTCGCACAATCTCGGCACTTGGCCGAAGGGCGATAAGAAACCGTTTCAATTCAATGACCTTGGCACAGCCTCTCTCCTTTGCAACGTGCACCCTGAGATGTCCGGCTATGTCGTTGTTGTTCCAACGCCTTATTTTGCTGTGACCGACAAGGACGGCAATTTCGAGATCAAGAATATCCCGGCGGGAAAGTATACGTTGAAGACCTGGAGCAAAGATGGTAAACCAACCACGCAGGCCGTGGATGTCAGCGCCGCAACAACGACAGTGGAACTGACTGTCAAGAAGTAAGCGAGAAGGGACCCGGGACACATCTCGTGACCAGCCGAACCAAGTTAGTCGACCTCGAATGGCTCGAATCGAACTTCCCCTGCATGCAGGCCTGTCCTGTCCACACGCAGGCCGGGCGGTATGTCTCCCTCATTGCTCAGGGAAGGTACGAGGAAGCTTACCGCTACGCCCGGGTCCCTAATCCTTTTGCCTCAATCTGTGGCCGCGTGTGCGGGCATCCTTGCGAGCCCGCCTGCCGGCGCGGACAATTTGATTCGCCCATCTCCATTCGCGCTTTGAAGCGCTTCGTCACCGAGCGCCATGGGCCAGAATCGCGAAATCCCGTGGATGTATTTCCCGAAAAGCCGCACACCTTCCGGTCGGAAAAGATCGCGATCATCGGTTCCGGTCCCGCGGGCATGTCTGCGGCACACGATTTGGCGTTGCTAGGTTATCCGGTTACAGTTTTTGAGGCCGCCGCAGTGCCGGGTGGAATGATGCACCTCGGCATTCCGGAATACCGACTACCTCGAGATGTTTTGCAGGCGCAGATTCGAGAAATTCTCGACCTTGGCCCGGAACTCCGCCTGAACAAGCGGCTAGGTCGTGACTTTTCACTAGAAGATCTCCGCCGGCAGGGCTACAAAGCCGTGCTGCTCGCGTTTGGCCTGCACCGCAGCCGTGACCTCAATCTTCCGGGGCATGAACTGGACGGCGTCGTGAAAGGCATCGATTTTCTCCTCAACGTCAATCTTGGCTACCGCTTCTCCATCGGCAAGCAAGTCGTCGTCATCGGTGGGGGCAACGTAGCAATCGACGTGGCGCGTTCCGCCATGCGTGAACAGCAGAAGCTCACGGCAGACACTGACATCAGCGCGGGACTTCCAGACCAACTGACTTCCAGCGAAATGGACGTCGCCATGAAGGAGTTCATGGATGTTTCCCGTCAGGCGCTGCGCATGGGCGCTCGTGAAGTGCACCTCGTGTGTCTCGAATCGCGCGAAGAAATGCCTGCTTCGGAAGAAGAGATTGAGGAGGGCTTGGTCGAGGGGATCAAGGTCCATCCCTCGCTCGGCCCGAAGCAGTTCGTTGGTCAAAATGGCAAGGTAACTGGTCTCGAAGTAATCAAGTGCACGTCCGTATTCGATGCGCAGCGTCGGTTCAGCCCTACTTTCGCACCCGGCACGGAAACAATCCTCCCTTGCGACACAATAATCCTGGCCATTGGACAAGCTTCCGATCTGTCCTTCCTCAAGCCCGCCGATGGCCTCGAAACCACACGGCAAGGAACCTTGAAGATCGATCCCGGGTCGCTTATGACCACGTCGCCGGGTATTTTCGCAGCTGGGGACATTGCCTTTGGTCCGCGCCTGATCATCAACGCCGTTGCGGATGGCAAGAAAGCCGCAGAAGAAATCGACAAATTTATTCGGGGACCCGAATGGCAGCCCAAGTCCCAGTATGTGCAAATCACGGTCCTCGATCATCACAAAATGGCGAAGCAGTACGACGAATATTCCCGCCTAGCGGTACCTGTCATCCCTCTCGAACGCCGCACGGGCATAGCCGAAGTCGAAACCGGCTTTACGGAAGAGCAGGCTAGGCGAGAAGCGTCGCGTTGCCTGCAGTGCTGGATCAACACGATATTTGAAGGGACCGAGGCGAGCGGCAGTGAGTGTATCCTCTGCGGTGGCTGCGTCGATGTCTGTCCGGAAAACTGCCTGCAGCTTGTTCCACTCAGCCAATTCGGATTTTCTGATGAGACCACACAACAGTTGTCCTCCACCTCCGACTCTAGAGGGCACGAACTTCTCCACCTCTCGCCCGAAGAGCTTTCTACCGCCCAAGGTTCGGTGATGGTCAAAGACGAAACCATCTGCATCCGTTGCGGCCTTTGTGCGGAGCGCTGCCCGGTTCACACCATTTCCATGGAAGCTTTTGAGGTTTTCGATCACAACCCGAATTTAGTCCAAATTGAGGAGATGGTTCTCCACGCATGAGCGACGCAAAGCATTCATCGGTTACGGAAGCACGACGCCGGGGCCAGAGAGAGAATGAGGTCTCCCGGCGCGATTTCCTGAACGAAATTACCCTGGGCGCCCTCGGCATAGCCGGTATAGGGTCTGTTGCAGTGACCTATCAATTCTTTTCACCCAACGTATTGTTTGAGCCTCCGACGACCTTTCGGGCAGGTAATCCCGATCTTTATCCCGTACATTCGGTGACGTTTCTTCAGGACCAACAGGTTTACATCGTGCGCATGCCGGAAGGCTTCTATGCGGTGTCCGCCGTGTGCACGCATCTGGGTTGCGTTACGCAATGGAAGCCGGACGCCGAAATGATTGCGTGTCCGTGCCACGGAAGCAAGTTCAAATCGGATGGCACAAAAATCGAAGGTCCCGCTCCCCGGCCTCTGCCTCATTTCTCGATTTCGCTCACTGCGGATGGTGAGCTGCTCGTTGATAAGCTGCAAAGCATAAAGCCCGCACAAGTCCTGAAAGTCTAAGAGAAACGATGGCTACGACTCGTCAATCCGCTTTGCAAAATCTTCGCGAGACTAAAGTCTGGAAGTCCATCTTTCGCCGCGGCCCTGCGAACACCAATCGCACGCGAAGCCTCGCCGTCTTCGGCAATCTTTTCCTCCACTGGCTGCCGGTGAAGGTTCGAGAGAAATCCCTCCGCGTGCGGGCCTCGTACTATCTGGGCTCGATCTCCTTCATCCTGTTCATCGTTCTTTTTGTCACGGGTATCTTGCTGATGTTCTATTACCACCCGGCGACGCCCCATGCCTACCGGGATATGAAGGATCTTCAGTTCGTCGTTGCGAATGGCGTCTTTCTTCGCAATCTTCACCGTCTGGCCGCGCATTTAATGGTCTTCGCCGTCTTCTGGCACATGTTTCACGTGTTCTACCGTGGAGGCTACAAACCGCCGCATGAGTTCAACTGGGTGGTCGGTGTCGTGCTCCTGCTCGTCACACTTTTCCTCAGCTACACGGGCTATCTCTTGCCCTGGGACCAGCTCGCCTTTTGGGCCGTGACCGTCGGTACAAACATCATTTCCGCTATGCCGGTGCTTGGAAACAAGATTCGTTTCCTGCTGCTGGGTGGGAACATCGTTGGGGAAAACGCCCTGCTACGCTTTTACGTGCTTCATGTCGTGATTCTCCCGCTTGTCGCGTTCTTGCTCATTGGAATTCATTTCTGGCGTGTGCAAAAAGATGGTGGTCTGACAGTAAAGCCCAAGGACGACGATGGAAAAGGATAAAATCGAGACCGGCTTTAGCTCGGACGCGAAGAAAGAGCCACGCCGCGTCGTTTTTGTCACGAAGAAGACCTCTGCCCAGGTAGTAGGCGATCCCGGCCCGCAGTTGATGACCTATCCCCATCTCTTGATCCGCGAGGCGATCGCATTTCAGGTGCTCGTGATTGCTATGGTGCTCGTTGCGCTTCTCTGGGACGCGCCGCTCGAGCAACTCGCGAATCCGTTGCTTACCCCGAATCCCGCCAAGGCCCCGTGGTATTTTCTCGGCCTCCAGGAACTGCTGCACTTTTTCCCGCCATTCGTGGCGGGAATACTGATTCCGACATTGGTGGTGATCGCGCTCGTGGTCATTCCTTATTTCAACGTAAATATCGAAGGCGAGGCGATCTGGGCTCGGCGGCCGTCGCAAAATCTGAGGACCGTCCTCGTCACTGTGCTCATCCTCCTAGCGTTTCTTGCGGTATTCCACGCTTGGACGATTTTTGCTCCCACGGCGCTCGTTGCAGCTCTCTTGCTCTTTTCGTACACCGTCAGACAGGAACAAGAGGGTTGGCTGAATGCGCTTTCCATGAAGCCACTCTCCTGGTGGGTTATGACGTGGTTCATCGCTGTCGCTATCTGTTTGACCGTCGTTGGGACGTTTTTCCGGGGCCCAGGCTGGTCGTGGGTGTGGCCGTGGAGAACTCATGTCGGCTGAGGAGATGGGCAAATTAACGGGCCGCACGCGCCTGATCTTTGCGATTTCGAGCGTCGTGTTCTTGGCCGTACTCGCGATTTCGCCCTTCAAGGATTTTCGCCGCGAATGGAAGCAGTACAAGCGTTCCTATCGGCAATTTGCTCAGAGCCGTCCCGACACAAAGAAATTGCTAGCCGATTACCGTCCCGACATCGATCAGATCTGGCTACCCGGAATGAACGTTGTGGACCGATGTACAACCTGCCACCAGGGAATCACCCAGGCGAGCCTCTTAGATAGTGCAGTGCCTCAGCCCTTCCGTGCGCATCCGCACATTCCCCACAATGTTCGCGACTGGGGCTGCGCGGTCTGTCACCGGGGCCAGGGACCCGCCACGGAAGTCGCTGAAGCTCACGAATCGACGCTTGCCTGGGAACAGCCGATATTGCCGACCCGCTTCATTCAAGCGTCCTGCGGCTCATGTCACTACGCCGACCTGCCCCAGACGCCACAGCTGACACGCGGCCGCAAGCTTCTAGCCGAACTGAATTGTCAAGGCTGCCATCGATTGCCGGAAATCGAGCGCCCGGTGATGCTCGGTCCCGATCTTACGAACATTGGTACGAAAGTCAGTCGCGAGTGGATTTACAAGTGGCTGAAGGAACCGCGCACGATCGTCGACAAAGACGGCAATGTCACGGTGAACGGTTACGAGACAGAAGAAGAGCCGCGTATGCCGAAGTTCCGTCTAACCGAGACCGAACTCCGCGGCCTTTCAGGTTATCTCAGCGTTCAAAAGGCCAAAACCTTGGTTCCATACAAGATCGATGCGCGGGTTGTTACTACCTGGAGCAAGAATCCGGAATTAATCTCGCAGGGTGAATTACGTTTCAGGCAAATGTTCTGTTCGACTTGCCATTCACTGGCGGTCACTCGCGCCGGTGAGACGAAGCTAATCGGTGGCGACATCGGTCCGGAGCTGACCAAAGTGGGCAGCAAGGTTAACCCCGATTGGCTCATCGCGTGGCTTCGCGACCCGCAGGGCTATTTGCAACACACCCGGATGCCGCGCTACGGCTGGTCGGATGAGGATCTCTACAAGGTCACGCAATACATCACCGCCAAGCTCACCGATTCCGACCTGCTCACTGGCGTTCCACAGCTTGGGCAACCAACAGAGCAGGAGGTTCAGCTTGGACATCGCCTCTTTTTGGAAAAGGGCTGCGCGAGCTGTCATTCAATTGAGGGCCTGAATCCGCAGAAAGATTTTGGCCCGGACCTGAGCGCACTCGGCGGAAAGAACGCTTCCGAGCTGGAATTCGGCGCAGCGAAGATTCCGCATAATCTTGTCTCTTACATTCAGGCAAAGCTACAGGACCCTACGTCCGTGAATCCAGCGGCGCGCATGCCACAGTACAACTGGAATCAATCTGATCTGGACGCAATCACAACGGCGCTCCTCAGCATGAAGGGTGCCCCGCCAACAAGCGCGCTGCAAAATCTGGTCGTTCCTCGCAAGGAAGTTGCGTTTCGCCCCACCGGCGCGTTTGCTGAACTCTACGAGCGCTACAAATGCTATACCTGCCACAAATTCAACGGTTACGGCGGTGACCTCGCGCCCGAGCTCACCTATGAAGGGAGCCGCGCGCAGCGGCAGTGGATCGTGGACTTCCTCAAGAACCCGCAAACGCTTCGCCCAACGCTCATCCTGCGCATGCCTCAATTCAATATGAGCGACAAGGACGCCGCTACGCTCGCCGACTACATGACCTTGGTCTTGCAGCATCCCGACGCGAATCCTGCAGCCGTTGACGTCAGACAATTCACGCCCGCGATGGCGGCTCTCGGCAAGCAGCTCTATGAAGTGAAGTATCAGTGCCAGTCGTGCCACGCCATCGGCGGAACTGGCGGATACGTTGGTCCCAACCTGAATAATGCGGGCGGCTGGTTGACACCCGCATGGGTCGAGGCTTGGCTGAGAAATCCCCAGGCGCTCATTCCCGATACAATCGAGCCCCGTCGAAATTTTACGGAAGACGAAGTCAGAGCCTTGACGGCGTACTTGATGACCCTGCGCCAGAGCATCAAGCCGCAGAAGACCGCGACCTCCGTGGGATCGCATGCTGCCGATCAAGGAGCCGGCCAATGAAATTCCGCCGCTGGGTGAGCGCCCTATTATTAATGACCATCGCCGCAATCTCCGGCTGCCGCAAGCACGCCGAAGGGCCCAAACCTGATCCACTTCTCTCCGCCTACGACACCGAACCCGATTGGACCGACGCGCAGAAAATGATTCCTCTCAGCTATCAGCAATCCCAGGGCAAACGCATTTTTTACCAGCAATGCATCTGGTGCCACGCCGATGCCACGCCCGCCGGCCCGTCCAATCGCTCGAACCTCACGCCTGTCCCGCCCGTGCTGAACGATGGCGCCACGTTAAACGCCGAAAGCGACGCATTCATGCAGAACATCATCACCCTCGGCGGCAGTGCCCTCGGCAAATCCGCCATGATGCCTCCCTACGGCAAGATGCTCTCCACCGAAGAAATCCGCTCCGTGATTGCCTTCACGCGCGCCGTAGCCCAGCCGCCCTATCAGCCTCCCGGACGCCCAGCGTCGCAGTATTCCGCAAAATAGGAGATACTCACTTTGCGAAGCATGAAACTCAACATCGCTGAAAACGTTTGGCGCCGCTTGCTTCTTCCAACTCTTGGGATAGCCATCGCTCTCTCTGCGCAATTCGCCTCCGCCCAGGTTAGCCCCGCCGAAATCCTCAATCCCGATTTGAAGGCGCTCGAAGAAACCTATTTCCCCCAACTGAAGGCGCTCAACCAATCCATCGCGAAAACCACATTTCCCTTTCCTTTTTATCTCAGCCGCTTCGTGGGAATCGACCCCGCCAAGCAGGCCGAAGCCGATTCACGCGGCCTGGAGTTTGTCCGCTTCCAGGATCGCGTCATTCTGAAGGTAACCGGGAATTACAACGCTGCCTACGACACCAATCGCATGACGCAAAACGAACGTGCGGCCAATACATTCCGCACGGTGGTGCTTCCCATCTTGGTTTTGACGACGGACACCCTACCGCAAGACATAGCCTGCGACGGGATAGGTTTTGAAATCTCCTACCACGCCCGCTCCAGGGAGCCCAGCTACGACTTTGAAGGAAAGGAAAGCCTCGTCCTGGTGCTTGACCGCATTGACGCCTGGGCCCTTTCCGGCGCCACCACGGATTCCGTTCGCCAGGAAATCCTGAATCGCAACAAAATCTACGTCAGTGGAACCGACTTCGGCCTTTCCCTCACTGAACGCGATCCCCTTAACGTTCAAGCTCTACCTCGCTCCATCCCGGCTAAGCCCGATGCCACCTCCACTGCGCGTTCTTCGACGTTGGTGGCCCGCTCTCCCTTGCTCAATTTGAATCATCCACTGCCAACCATGCCTCCCGCTATTGCGGCCCCGGCAGATCCCGCTCCCGCAAAAGCCAATCCATCTCCGGCCTCACCCAAAGATTTCGATCCGCCGCCAGCTCTTCCTCCTTCGGCGCCGGCCGACGCCGATCGACTGAATGAAAAGTACCAAGCACAATTAGCTTCCTTGGCCAAACTAGGCGCGGCGAAATTTCATTTTGTCGACTACGCCCCGCCAACCTTTATGGTCTTCCGCGATCAAATCGCCCTCCAGATGACCCTTCGCAACTCTCTCCAGTTCGGCCCTTCCAAAGGCTCCATATACAAACGGGCCGCCCAGAGTTTTGACCTTTTCCTTGCCCCCCAGATGAAAGACCTATCCGACAGGATTTCCCCGGACGTGGAATTCCAGTTCCTCGACTTTTCCGTCCTCAACAAACTCTCTCCCGGCCCCAAAGGCACTTCCGAAGCCATCGAATTCATTTGTCCTCGCGCCGCCGTCAAGCAATTCGTGCATGCCGAAATCACGAATCAGCAGTTCCTTGATCAGAGCTTCATCCTCGTCAACGGTGTGCGTATCGCCTTAAACCTACAACTGGTTGAGTAGTTGAGATTCTTGCTAGAGTTCTGTGGAGCGGAGGCTCTTCTTATCGCAGAAATATGGAATAAGAATTCCACTCCGAACCAGCCTTCCGAATTTGCAGGACAAAACGGCCTTGTCGCGAGGAGGAAAGACTTACTGCAACTTCAAGCGAGGTGAGCCCTTGATTTAGCCGGGCTTCGCCACTAGCGTTCAGCAAAGACTCCCCCGATGTCGTTACGATGCGAACATCGTAAGGTCCGTCGGCGCTTCCGAGCGGAAGGTAGATGTTCAAATGAGTGGCAGCGCGACTGATTTCCAGTGGCTGCTCATCCAGATTCGTCTCCGTACCGCGGGCGACAGAGCGATTCCTCAGGTCCAACACAGCCCTCTCTGCGACCACGGTTTCGTTATGCCTCTGGAGCAAGACCCAACCGGCAATACCAGCCGCAATCAGTACGCTCGCGGCCATCGTAAGCATCGTACGCTTCCGACAAACCTCGTAGCCTTCTCGCACCTGTGAGTAGTCACCGTAGCAGGGGCTGCAAGAGCCCAGGTGATCCAGCCACTTCTCCGCTTCCGCGAGCGGCATCCTTCGAGAAACGATTCTCTTGAGAACGTCACGACCAGGGCATCCGGTACGCTCAGGATTCGGAAACTCCTTCAGCAGACCCCGGCCCAGTGCGTCCAGAAGGCGCCGTTCGTCTCTCGCCGAATACCCTCTTGCGTTCAAGCGTCTGTCCTTGCTGTTAACCTACGCGACTGTCTAGACAAAGACAATTGCGCTCCATTTTAGCGCCGCGGCGCATGTGCCTGACGCCTCATCTCCCGCACAACGTTCTGCCGGATCTTGTCCAAGTTGTACTGGAATTTCATTTTTGCCTGTTGCTCCGTGACACCTAGCCACCCCGAAATTTCTCTCCACGAATACCCGTATTGACGCGCCTTGCCAAACTTTCTTGGTCCAGCCATCCATGCGGTCTGTTATCTGTCTAACGGCAATAGTGCGTTCGAGCTGTTCAGCCCATTCTGTATCCAGAGCAGCCTCGAACCGCTCAAGATCCACGGCTGACGAAACCACCTCGATTGTTTCGGCCCTTTTCTGTTCTTTCTTAAGCAGCCTATTGAAGCGGTGGTGGAAGACCCCAATTAGGTAGGATTCCAGGTCGGATATGGGTGGCCGGTGATCTCGGTTCCGTTGACGCGTCTTTGCAACCGACCGAAGCACTCGGTCCCAGATGTCCGCTGCCAGGGCCGTCCTCTCTGGACCTGATTCTTTATCAAACAATTCGCCCCGGACGTGCGCTAGCACGTGCGGCCAAGCTTCTCGCGCCGCAGCCAACAGATCTTCGTCAATGGCAAGTGGCTGTCCGCCGGGGCCTTGTTTAGTCTCCAATAGCGCCCATTCGCCGTACGGGTCCGGTTTATTCATAGCGTCCATGGGTTTACGAGCCGCCGCGTCGAATTGGGTCACAAGAAGCCTGCCAGTGGGTTATGCGCCACGTCAATGGTACGGGGCACTACTGTTGGTACCTTGAAGATTTTTTCTTACTTTTTCCCTTCTCGATGTTCCCTAGTAAGTGAGGGGATTCTCGCCGAATTTTCCCCTAGGAGCTTGGTGGACCCGAATCACCAGGGTGAACCACCGAGCGTCGTGGACGGCCGAGGGACGACGCGCCGGACGCGAAGGTAGAAACCCACTGCACGGAGCTAATGCTCCACGTGTGTCTTGGCAGTAGCGAAAAACGACAAAGGACTGGATGAGTTCTCTTGAATGATCGATATGACTAATACCCACAGGTCGCACTCCTACCGTGCGTTCTTGGAGCAACGAGAAAGTAGAGCAGAGGGTCTCTCACCATGAACCTGCCTTCTGATCATATCGAACGGATCCGAGCGCTTGGCTACACAGAAGCTGAAGCCCACTTTCTTTACATCGTAGCGGTCCACTCCGGTTACTTCACTCTGGCACAGTTTCGAGGCTATACCGGGACAAGCTACGGCAAGCGCCCAACTACATTTGCTCATAAACTCACCACGCGAGGTCACGCGGCTGTCCGCGACTATCTGCGGAGAGGCTCTATCTTTCATCTTTTCTCTCGGACCGTCTACGGACAGATCGACAAGGACAACCTCCGCAATCGTCGGCGTCACTCCTTCGAATTCATTCGCACGCGCCTGGTTCTCCTCGACTTCATTTTGGCCAACCCGCACTACGATTACTTGGAGACCGAACGGGACAAAGTCAGGTTCTTCTGCGAAACGATGGCAGTGCCGAAGGACGCCTTACCGACCAAAGTTTACGATGGCGCTCCCGGAACCAAGCCCACGATACGATATTTCGTCGACAAATTTCCGCTCTTTGTTGCCCCGCCTTTCCCCGGTGCTTCTCATGTGGTCACCTTTTCGTTCGTGGATTCTGGGTCGGGGACAGTATCGAATTTCACGACACACCTCGCCGCCTATCAAGCGCTATTTCGCCAACTGAAGACCTTCCGGTTTCTCTACATCGGGCCAACACACGCTCTTTTCCGAAGGGCTGAGGAGTGCTTCAGAAGACTCGTGCAGAGACCCCTGGAGTCCGACATTTCCCCCGACATCGTTCGTTACTTTGGAATTCGGAAGAATTGGGATAACCACGAGTACGTCTTTCCGGTGACCGAGGATTTCGAGTTTCTGGTGGAAGGGCGGAAGCGATTTCAGGGAGATCGGTTTGAGACTCTCTATATGGCCTGGCGCTCGGGTCGGATCAGCGACCGAGATCTGCGCGCAGAATTCAGCCGACTGTCGCCTGATCGGACTGCGTTTTTTGAAACATACGTTGTGCATGGACATCGTTCTCCGCTCGCTGTGAACGGTCAGGAGGGTGACGGATGCATGAAAGACACGGATCACCCTATCCGTCACGCTTCGCGTCACCCTGAGGGTGACGCGAAGTTGGTAAGAGCGTAGAGGTTGCGCATGACGCGACGATCATTTTGGACGCGGGCAAAATCGTTGGATGGGCTGGAGCGACCCACTTTTGGGAGCCTTTGGCTGCCCAAAAGAATCGTGAGGTCGCTCCAGCCCGTCACGCTCGTCACGTGATCTTGTTATGCCCGCGTCCGCTGACGGCAAATGTCGTTCTGATTTTTGGTGCCTTGCAATCATGAATAACAAAGCGCTAATGTCACAGACAGCGCGATTGAATCGACGGCCACAATGGGAAGGAGAAAACGTGGCACGTCGACGGTTTCAGCAAGGCTCAGTACGCAGGAGAGGGAATGTCTGGATCGGACGCTATCTCGAGGATGTCGTGGAGAACGGGGCTATCCGGAGGAAACAT
>Ga0209166_10001483_pt1 | contig 19421 bp, 14 predicted proteins | sample Coa_R1_3_FD_187151 | JGI IMG/M metagenome (GOLD analysis project Ga0209166, IMG submission 187151) | Surface soil microbial communities from Centralia Pennsylvania, which are recovering from an underground coalmine fire - Coalmine... | ecosystem: Environmental > Terrestrial > Soil >... | reverse complement strand
GATTGTCCGTGATGGTGAGTGTTTGGCGGGCAGTGGCAGCACTATCGGGCATTTTCGTTTGCGTTGCGGTTGGAGCGGAATCCATAAGGCGATCCTCGGAAGCAGGGACGGCGAACGATCCTAACTTGTCCAGTCTATACCAAAGGGAGGCCGCCGGGAATGGGACTCGGATGTCTGTAACCAGTAGCAGGTGTTGGCGTTGCGAGAAAGGAAGGGAGGCGCTGCGGGCCGCCAAGGAGGTTCAACTGCGCCTCTTGACAATAGTCGTTATAACGAGTATTATCTTGGTGTCAAACCGGGAGGTGAACCATGATCGACATCCGCAAGAGCCAGGAACGCGGCCATTTCAACCACGGCTGGCTGGATACTTATTTTACGTTTTCGTTTGCCGACTATTACGACCCTAAGCATGTACATTTCCGCACGCTGCGCGTGCTGAACGACGACCGCGTCGCGCCGGGCGAGGGCTTTCCGACGCACCCGCACCGCGACATGGAAATCGTCACCTACGTGCTCGAAGGAGCCCTCGAACACCGCGACAGCATGGGCACCGGCTCCGTGATACGCCCCGGCGACGTGCAGTACATGAGCGCAGGCTCCGGCGTCACGCACAGCGAATTCAATGCGTCCAAGACCGAGCCCGTGCACCTGCTGCAAATCTGGATGTTTCCGGAAGAGAAGGGCTTGAAGCCGGTCTACGGCCAAAAGACCTTCAGCGAAGAAGAGAAGCGCGGCAAGTTGCGCCTGGTCGCTTCGCCGGACGGCCGTGAAGGGTCCGTGAAAATACGGCAGGACAATGAACTATATGCAACAGTGCTTAGCAAAGGTGAAGCGGTCAAGCACGAGCTGAATCCGGATCGGCATGCGTACGTGCAGGTCGCGCGAGGCAGCGTCAAGCTCAATGGCACGAAGCTTGATGCCGGCGACGGCGCAGCTATCTCGAAAGAAAAAACGCTCGAGCTCACTGGCGTTGACGACGCCGAGGTCCTTCTCTTCGATTTGGCGTAAGCCTACCCGCAACTGCCGATGAGTGGAGCGCGCAGGAACTGCTCAAAAGGGCAGTTTCTGCTCGTTTTTTGTGCCACGTATTATTCGTAACGCAAGGCAACGATCGGATCGACGCGAGTCAGGCCGGACTTGAGATGTTTCTCGACTTGTTGATCGAAATGAAATCGTAGCTCCGCGTCCGCTTCCGATTCGACGGTTTCACGCCGGAAAAGCGCCCGAAGGCGGAAATGTAAATCATTAAACACAGATCCCTCCTTACGCCGTCTCTAAAATCTGGGCGACGGCTGCCGCCAGTTTCTTCCAGGAATCTTTCTCGAGTTCGAGCTGTTTGCGCCCCGTTTTCGTGAGTTCGTAATACTTCGCGCGTCGATTGTTTTCAGAAGTTCCCCACTTCGCTTTGATCCACCCGCGTCGCTCCAGCCGGTGCAGCGCCGGATACAGCGATCCTTGCTGAATCAGCAGAACATCGCTCGAGATCTGGTGGATGCGCTCGGAAATCGCCCACCCGTGCTGCGGTTCGAGCGCCAGCGTGCGAAGAATCAAAAGGTCGAGCGTGCCCTGCGGAAGTTCAATTCTCTTGTTGGCCATCGATGGCGTCCCCTGTCACTTCGACAAGAAGGTAGCCCAACTCTTGTCGAAGCACAAGGGGAAAGAAGATGTCGCTGGAAAGTCGGTTGCGCCTCGGGAATGACCCTGTAGGGCCGGGACTTGCCCTGCCTGCGTGGGCTAACCGCGGATACGCTGGAATTCGCGCATAAAGCTCGTGAGAGCTTCGACCGCTTCAAGTGTGACAGCGTTGTAGAGTGACACGCGCATACCGCCCACCGACCGGTGGCCCGGCGTGCCAACAAGGCCTGCGGCGGCCGCTTCCTTGCCGAATTGCTTTTCGATCGCTTCATCCCCGCCTGCGACGCGAAAAACCACATTCATTTTCGACCGCGAAGATTTCTCGACCGGGCAGCGATAGAAGCCATTGCTCGCTTCAAGCGTGTCGTAGAGCAGCTTCGCCTTGGCATTGTTCCGCTTTTCGATCGCCGAAATGCCGCCTTCGGCATCGATCCATTCCATCACCAGCCCGACGATGTACACCGCGAACGTCGGCGGCGTGTGATACAACGATTTTTCCTTGATGTGTGTGCGGTATTGCAGCACTGTGGGCAGATTCTTGTCGGCTCGTTCAGCGAGATCCTTGCGCACAACGACCACGGTAACGCCGCTAGGCCCGAGATTCTTCTGCGCTCCGGCGAAAATGAGCCCGAATTTCTTCACGTCAATGGGCCGCGAAGCGATGTCCGAAGACATATCCGCGACGAGCGGCACGCCCCCGGTCTCCGGCATTTCCGTCCACTGTGTCCCTTCGATCGTATTGTTCGTGCACATGTGCACGTACGAAGCGTCCGCCGACAATTTAATTTCGTCCTTGCGCGGAAGCCGCGCAAATTTCTCCGCTTCGGTCGAAGCCGCGACATGATGCAGAATTCCTTTTTTCAGCTCGCCCAGCGCCTTCGCCGTCCACGTCCCAGTGTGAATCAGATCGACTGGCTTTCCTGGCAGGCACAAGTTCATCGGCGCCATCGTAAACTGCATGCTCCCGCCGCCCTGCAAAAAAAGCACCGCATACTCCTCGGGAATTGCCAAGTGTTTGCGCAATCCCGCTTCCGCCGCCGCCATGATGCTTTCGAATTCCGGCGATCGGTGGCTCATTTCCATCACGGACATGCCGCTACCCCGCCAGTCGAGCAGCTCTTCGCGGATGCGCTCAAGCACGGAAAGCGGCAATGCCCCCGGCCCCGCATTGAAATTGTGTACGCGCTTCACGGCGCGTTCTGTAACAGTGGACGTGCTCACGATGGATGATTCCTCTCTTACGGGTAGTCAGACTGCTCCGGCGCATTTAGCCGGTATTCAAGAATAGCAGATATTGGATTACGGTCGGGACTGCGATACGGATGAAATGTTAGTTTTGTTTTGGTTTTTCCGGCGTGGATAGCTTGCATTCCCCCCACCAGGAATGCGTCTGGCGCTCAACGGCACTGTAGTGGAAGTACTCGCACGAGTTCCCGTTTCGTCGGCCTGTCCATTCCGGCGGTGCCCCGTCAATCGGACAAACGTTCTGATTGGCGCGATTGCGCTTGCAAGCTGCTGGTATCACAACAATCAAACTGAGGAAAAATAAGATGACCTTGCGTTTCACTTCACGCGACCTCTGCAATGGCGAACTCGACCCGGCGCCGCATCGGATCGATGCGCTCGGCGCGCACGTGCACGCGGTCGCCCAAATGCCATGCGAGTTCTTTGGGCTTTGCCCCGCGCCCACGCCGCGATCCAGGCGCCCCGCGCCGCCCTTCGCCACCGGACAGCGCGACAATCGCATGATCGCGTTCGCGAAAAACGCACCGCGCGCCCGCGGCGTCCTCGAGCGCGCTGATCGGCAATAGCCCTTCGACGAAAACTTCGAACAGCTCGACAAAACATCCGAATTTCTGCACGGAAATAATCAGCCCTTCGTATTCCTCGCCGAGATGTGCTTCCATGAATTGCGCCGTCTTCCAATCCATCAACTCCCGTTCGGCCCCATTAGCCCTGCGTTCCGCTTCCGAAGTCTCCGACGCAATTTCCTCCAATTCCGTTTGCGGATAAAGCGTAGCGTCAACGCCGCGTGACGTATGGCTTGCCGCAGGCGCCGCAGCTTGCGGATGTTCCAAAGCCCACTTCAACACGCGATGCACGATCAAGTCCGGATACCGCCGGATCGGCGAAGTGAAATGCGTGTACTCGTCAAACCCCAGCGCAAAATGCCCCAGCGGCTCCGCGGCGTAGCGCGCCTGCTTCAACGATCGCAGCATCAAATAAGAAACAATCCGCTCTTCCGTCTTGCCCGCTAATTTCCGCAGCAATCTTTGGTAATGTTGCGGCGTAATCCGCAGCTCCGTGGAACCCGGCAGCGCCACGCGCATCCCACGCTCGCGCCCGTGTCCGTAGGAATCGGGCCGCCCCGCTTTTGCCGGCGCAGGCACGCGCCCGTGCCGCACGGCTATCTCCCGCTGGTGCAAATCCGCTACACCAAGCGAATATCCAAACGCGCGCGCCAGCTCTTCAAACTCCAGCACCTTCCGCGCATCCGGTTTTTCGTGCACGCGATGCAAAGCCGCAATCCCGCGCCGCAGCAAATAACCGTCCACCGCGCGATTCGCCGCCAGCATGAACTCTTCAATCAGCCGGTGCGCGATGTTGCGCTCGCTGCGCACAATATTCGTCATCTTCTGTTGTTCATCGAACTCAATCACCGGCTCCGGCAAATCGAAATCAATCGAGCCATGTTCATTGCGCCGCGCGTTCAGCAGCAGCGCCAGCTCTTTCATATCGCGAAAGTGTCCAGCCAGCTCCGCGTAGCGTACCGTCGCATCCGCATCGCCCTCAATCACCTTGTTCACGTCCGTGTACGTCATCCGCTCTGCAGAGCGAATCACTCCCGGCGTCATGTGCGCGCTCAGCATCTTGCCTGTCGCGTCAAACTCCATCAGCGCGCTCATCACCAGCCGTTCCTCGCGCGGCTTCAGCGAGCACATCCCGTTCGAAAGCGCTTCCGGCAGCATCGGCACAGCCCGGTCCGGGAAGTACACTGATGTCCCGCGCAGCCGCGCTTCCTGATCCAGCGCCGTCCCCGTTCGAACGTAATGCGCCACGTCCGCGATGTGCACTTGCAATCCCCAGCCGCCGTTCGCACGCCGCTCCACATACACCGCGTCGTCGAAATCGCGCGCTGTTTCTCCGTCAATCGTCACGATCGGCAAATGCCGAAAGTCATCACGACCTTCGCGCTCCGCTTCGCTCACCGCCGCGGCCCGCTGCTCCGCTTCCGCCAAAACCGCGCCGGAAAATTCGTGTGGCAGATGATGCTTGCGAATAATGATCTCGATATCCACGCCGAGATCGCCGGGCCGCCCTAGAATTTCAATCACGCGTCCCGTCGGCGCCGCTCCGCCGCGCGGATAGCGCAGCAGCTCCACGTTCACCACCGCTCCATCGAGTTCCGGCAACCGCGGCAGCCTCCCGCCACGCGCGCCATGCCCGCCAGTATCGGCGAAACCCAATTTTTGCCGCAGCGCCGCGGTCAATTCCTCGCCAGGAGGAATCTCCACTTCATGCTGCATTCGAACGTCATAAGGCAGCACCACATTCCCTCGCGGCCCATACCGAAACAATCCCACGACCGACGGATGCGCCCTCCCCAGCACGCGTACGATCCGCCCTTCCGCACGCTGCCCGCCTCGCGCGCCTCCTCCACGAAAATCCCCGCGCCGGAAATCGCTCACGCGCTGCAACTTCGCCAGCACGTGATCGCCGTGCATCGCATCTTCCACCGCGTCGCGCGGAATGAACACGTCTCCATCCAGCTGCGGCATCGGCACATCCGGCACCACAAATCCATACCCGTCGTGGTGTAGCACCAGCCGCCCTCGCACTTCGTCCCGAGCCAGCGGCTGTGCGCCCGCCGCCGGCCGAACGTTCCCCGTGGAACTATCCGCTGCCGACACGCGCTCCCCGGAACCAGTCCTCTCGGATCCGCGTCTCGCAACCCCATTCGCGACGGAACGAGCCTCCTTGCCTTCCGACTCTTCGCCGCCTTTCCGCCCCGCGAGCCGGTAGCGCCCCCCCGGCAATTCTTGTATGGCGCCGCGCTTCCTTAATTTAATCAACAGGCTAAATAAGGCCTTGCGTTCCGCCTTCCCCAGATGCAGCCCGGCCGCAATCTCGTTCGCCGACACCTCTCCTCTCGTAACCTGCAGAAAACGCAATATGTTATCTGGACTCAGGTTGGATGTGCGTGGCATAGGTTGAAAGCAGTTTCCTGCAGCTCAGGGCGTCTGCCCTGAGCTTTTCTCCCACAGTAGCTCTTCTCCGTGACGTGGTTCGGAGAAACTCGCGTCGGCAACCCACATGTTTTCCTCATCTCCGCCGAACGGCGGTCCGCCTCAAAGATTTTGTCACTTTTTTGCATTTTCTCCGGAACTTTTTTCCTTCTGCCGGGATTATATAGGCAGGCCAACACACGACCGGCCAGCCGCCCTCCGTCAGGCTGGCCGGACTTCCCCGAAAGGGGACACGAGGAGGCGGAACGACCTGGTCCGCCTCCTCTCTTCTTATCCCCGCGCGCTCCCTGGCAATTACCTTATCGAACGAGTAAAATCTCCCGCGAACAACTTACCCCCGCTTCCCCGAGGCAATTTCGTGGCCCGACCCAAAAACGGACACAAGACCAGCGCCAAGAACTCCCCGGAATCCAATTCCAGCAAGCACCCCTCCTCGAAACGTCCCATCGAGCAGTACGACCACAAATCCAAAACCCGCATCAACAATCCTCCCGTCGGCCTCGTCACTCCCCAAACCGATCCGCCTGTCACCTCCCGCAAAACCTACGCCTATGATCCCCACCTCGACCCCCAGCTCGTCTGGGCCGGCAAAAAAGAACACACCTCCTTCGAAGTTCCCACCGTCTCCCTCCACGTCCACGAGCGCATTGACCCGCGCACCATCATCGAAGCCGTCCGCAAGCGCAACGGCGTCCCGCTCAAGCCCGCGCAGGGCTACCTTTTCGAAACCCGCGAAGAAAACCCCCCGCTTCGCGAAGCCGTGGATTTTTACCGCCACGCCCACGGCTGGACCAACCGCCTCATCGCCGGCGATTCTCTCCTCGTCATGAACTCCCTCCTCGAAAAAGAAGGCCTCGCCGGCCAGGTCCAAATGGTCTACATTGACCCGCCCTACGGCATCCGCTACGGCTCCAATTTCCAGCCCTTCGTCAATCGCCGCGACGTCAAAGACGGCAAGGACGAAGACCTCACCCAGGAACCAGAAATGGTCCGCGCCTTCCGCGACACCTGGGAACTCGGCATCCACTCCTACCTCACCTACCTCCGCGACCGCCTCCTACTCGCCCGCGACCTCCTCCACGAATCCGGCTCCGTCTTCGTCCAAATTGGCCTCGAAAACGTTCATCTCGCGAGGAATGTGATTGAAGAAGTTTTCAGCTCCCAAAATGCATGCTCGATAATCAGCTTCGTCAAAACGAGCGGCAAGGGAAGCGGTGGCTTGGACACCGTCAACGATTTCTTGATTTGGTATGCGCGCGATAAGTCTAAATTGAAGTTTCGCACCGTTTATCGCGATAGGTCCAAGGAGTCTCTCGACAGCGCTTACAATTGCATCGAAATGCGAGACGGAAAGTGGCGCAGACTCTCAAAATCTGAACTTAGCGGCGAGGAAGGAACGCCCGAAGGAAAGCGTTTTATGACATCGAGCCTCTTCTCGGCGTCGGGCGGAGAGACGACGAAGTTCCCTATCAACGTGGATGGCCAAGAGTACACGCCTACCTCGCCCTGGTTCTGGAAAACAAATATTGAAGGAATGAAGAAATTAAGAGACGCAAAACGACTCGTGGGTGTAAATCGGACGTTAACCTACAAACGGTATGCGGATGATTTCCCCCACCGAGTCCTCAACAATTTTTGGGATGACACAATTGTTAGCACCTTTGCTTCGGAAAAGATATTCGTCGTCCAGACCGCCGAAAAAGTGATTCAAAGATGCATGCTCATGACGACCGATCCCGGCGACGTCGTCTTCGATCCCACCTGCGGCTCCGGCACCACCGCCTTCGTCGCCGAACAATGGGGCCGCCGCTGGATCACCTGCGACACCTCCCGCGTCGCCACCACCCTCGCCAAACAACGCCTCATGTCCGCCACCTTCGACTACTACAAACTCGCCCACCCCAACGAAGGCGTTGGCAGCGGCTTCGAATACAAAAAAGTCCCCCACGTCACCCTAAAATCCATCGCCAACAACGAACCTCCCGGCGAAGAAACCCTCTACGACCAGCCGCTCATCGACAACTCCCGCGCCCGCATTTCCGGCCCCTTCACCGTAGAAGCCGTCCCCGCCCCCAACGTCAAATCCCTCGACGACCTCGCCCCCGCCTCCCTTCCGAGTAGCGCCGGCGTCCCGCCGGCGGGTTTCTCCGATAAAGCCAACGCCGGAGACGCCTCCATCGCCCGCTCCGGCCCCACCCTCCGCCAATCCGACTGGCGCGACGAACTCCTAAAATCCGGCCTCCGCGGCAAAGCCGGCCAAATGATCAATTTCTCCCGCGTCGAACCTCTCGGCGGCACGCGCTGGCTCCACGCCGACGCCGAAACCAAAGGCGCAAAACCCGAACGAGTCGTCATCTCTTTCGGCCCCGATTACGCCCCGCTAACCAAAACGCAAGTCGAAGACGCCTGGCAAGAGGCTCTCACTCTAATCCCCCGCCCCCAAATGATCGTCTTCGCCGCCTTCCAATTCGATCCCCAAGCCGCCCAAGACATCGACGCACTCACCAAAGAAAAGACCGGCATGACCTTCCTAACCGCCCAAATGAACGCCGACCTCCTAACCGACGACCTAAAAAAGAAGCGCACCAGCAGCCAATCCTTCTGGCTGGTAGGCCGCCCCGACGTCGAAATCCGCGTAGCGCCGGGCTTTAGCCCGGCATCTTCCGCCGCGTCACCAGGCCCGCACTACATCGCCGAGGTCCGCGGCTTCGACTATTACAACACCCGCACCGGCACAATCGTCTCTGGCGACACCACAAACATCGCCATGTGGCTCCTGGACACCGACTACGACGGACGCAGCCTCTACCCCCGCCAAGTCTTCTTCCCGTTAGCCGACGAAGACGAAGGCTGGGCCAAACTAGCCAGAAATCTAAAAGCCGAAATCGACCCCGACCTAATCGAAAAATATCGCGGCACCGTCTCCCTGCCTTTTGCATTAGGCGATCACAAGCGCGTAGCCGTAAAAGTAATCGACGACCGCGGCATCGAAAGCCTAAAGGTTTTGCAGTTGTAGTTTTCCGGGTAGCGCCGGCGTCTCGCCGGCGGTTTTCTGCAGTAGTAAAAGCTCTTGCACTTCGCGATCCTCGCCGCCAAGATGGCGGCGCTACAAAGAAGCTGAACATGCGCCCAGCAATCCGCTCTCGTGGCTACCTCCCGCATTGGGAATGCGGCCACGCCATCTATTTCGTCACTTTTCGGCTAGCTGACTCCCTGCCCCAAGAATTACTGGCCCGCCTCCGCGAAGAACGCGCCGCCCTGGATCGCGCGATCCCTCCGCGTAGCGCCGGCGTCTCGCCGGCGTCTTTCTCCCCGCCCTACACCGCCGCCGACGAAAAGCGCGCTCAAAAACTAAACGCCATCCTAAAAAAAGCCGAGCAATGTCTAGACGAAGGCCGGGGTGCCTGCCATCTGCAAGACCCGCGCGTCGCCAAAGTCGTTTCCGATGCCCTTCACCACTTCAACGAAGGGCGTTACCGTCTCTACGCCTGGTGCATAATGCCCAATCATGTTCATGTGCTTTTTTCTCCCATCGGAGAAAGCACCCTCGAAACCATCCTCCACGCGTGGAAGTCGTATTCCGCCAAGAAAATAAATAAACTCTTGGGCCAGACCGGCCATTTCTGGCAAAGAGAATATTTCGATCACTTGGTTCGCCATGAGTCGTCGCTTCAAAAAATTACCGAATACATCGGGCAAAATCCCCAAAAAGCCGGTCTTAAAAACTGGCCTTGGCTGGAGGTCCTGCGCTAGCACTCTCCGAGTAGCGCCGGCGTCTCGCCGGCGGTTTTTTCTGATACGGACGCCGCCAAGATGGCGGAGCTACAAAGAAAACAACAAATGCCCACCAAAACCATCGACCAGCTCATCATCAATTCTCCCTACGAAGAGCCGCGCGAATACTGGAAACGCGACCCCGAATCCAGGCTCTTCTCCCGCGTTCCCGGCCGCCGCCCTGCCGGCTACATACGCGCGACGGAATCCTCAAAGGCCATCGATGACCCAGGCATCTTTATCGAGCTCCCGCTGCCCAACAAAATCCGCCCTCGCGTCAACGCTTGGCGCGAAGCCGGCTACGCTGGCGTTTCCGGAATAACCAAACGCCTCATCGAACACTGGCGCGACCCCGAACAGCGCGAGAACCGCCGCCTCTTCTTCTGCCAGCTCGAAGCTATCGAAACACTCATCTGGCTCATCGAGGGCCCTGCTTCCGAGCGCGTCGGTATCAACATCCCGTCCGACAGCGGCAACTTCCCTCGCCTCTGCTCCAAAATGGCCACCGGCTCCGGCAAAACCATCGTCATGGCCATGCTCATCGCGTGGCAGATCCTCAACAAAGTCACCTACCCGCAGGACAAGCGCTTCTCCAAAAACATTTTCATCGTCGCACCCGGTTTGACCGTCAAAAATCGCCTTCAAGTCCTCATCCCCGGCCAGAACGACTACTACCGGGAATTCAGCCTCATTCCCCCGGGCCTCGAGGACAAACTCCGCCAAGGCAAAGTCGCGGTTCGCAATTGGCACGCGCTCGATTGGGAATCCGAAGAACGCATCGCCAAGCGCAAGTCCGTCGATAAACGCGGCGCCCTTAGTGACGAAGCCTACGTTCGGGAAGTCCTGCAAGATATGTCCACGGCACAGAATATCGTCGTCATCAACGACGAAGCCCACCACGCCTGGCGTCACGACCCAAAAGCCACCGCGAAGGGCATCGCAAAGGAAGAACTCGAACAATCGACCAAATGGATTGGCGGCCTGGACCGCATTCACCGCACACGGGGCATTCTGTCATGCTTCGACCTTACCGCCACGCCCTTTGCCCCTACAGGCAAGCGTAGCGGCGAAGAAACCTTGTTTCAGTGGATCGTCAGCGACTTCGGCCTCAACGATGCGATCGAATCCGGCTTGGTCAAAACCCCTCGCGTCGTCATCCGCGACGACGCCAAGCTGGGGAAAGACTTTAAATCCCGCCTCTACCACATCTACGCGGACCCGACCGTCAAGGACGACATCAATCAAAAAGTCGAACCTCACGTTCCCCTTCCGGACCTAGTGAATACCGCCTACTCCATCCTCGGCAACGATTGGGACGCCACCCGCAAGGAATGGGAAAGCAGGCATGCGCCCACTCCTCCTGTCATGATTACCGTTGCCAACCTAACCCACACCGCGGCGCGCGTTGGTTACGCTCTGTCCCACAAGAAGATCCCCATCGAAAAACTTGGCGACCCGGAAGGCATCCTTCACATCGACTCTAAAGTGCTCGGCGAAGCCGAAGCTCAAGAAGAAGCTCCTGAAATCGAATCTCCTGGTAGCGCCGGCGTCTCGCCGGCGTCTTCCTCCGGCGAAGATTCGGAAACACCAGACAGGAAGCTGAATAAACAAGAACGCGCTGAAGCTCTGCGCAAAATCGTGGATACCGTCGGCCAGGTCGGCCAACCAGGTGAAAAAATTCACGCCGTCATTTCCGTCGGCATGCTTTCGGAAGGTTGGGATGCGAAGACGGTCACGCACATCATGGGTCTTCGCGCTTTCACCTCTCAGCTTCTTTGTGAACAAGTCGTTGGCCGCGGTCTCCGGCGCACTTCCTATGACGTGGACGAAAAGACCGGTCTCTTCACCGCCGAATACGTCAACATTTTCGGCGTACCCTTCACTTTCATGCCCCACGAAGGAGACGAAGACGCTCTACCTCCTCCCCCGCCCCAGCCCACTGCAAAAATTCAGCCGCTCCCCGAACGCAAAGACCTTGAAATCTCATGGCCCAACATCATTCGCATTGACCACGAATATCGTCCCGAGCTGACCCTCGATCTTTCAAAGACCAAACCTCTGACTCTCGACGCGTACGAAACGCCCACCATTGCCGATCTCGCTCCCGTAATCGACGGCAAGCCGGACGTGACAAAACTTACCAGCATCGATGTCGAGAAACTTGGCAGGGAACAGCGCATGCAACGCGTCATTTTCCAATCGGCAGCCGAAGTCTACGACTTGATGAAGCCGAACTGGAAAGCCAATCGCGAATTCCTTCTCGCCCAGGTCATTCGTCTCACCGAGAGTTACCTCACCAGTGGCAGAATTGTGATCTCACCCGAACTCTTCAGCCAGGACGAAGTCCGTCGCCGCATTCTTTACACTCTAAACATGACCAAGATCGTTCAGCACCTTTGGGAGGCCATTCGATTTGAAAACACGCTCGCCGTTGTTCCTGTTTTCGACAGGGAGCGCCCCATCCGCTCCACCGGCGACATGCAGCCTTGGTTCACCCGGCGCCCCTGCGAGCCCGCGATCCGTTCTCACATCAATCTCTGTGTCTTCGATTCTCGTTGGGAAGCCAGCGAAGCCTTTGAGCTTGACCGCAATTCCAACGTCACCGCGTGGGTCAAAAACGACCATCTGGGCTTTGAAATCCTCTACGTCTTCAAAGGTGTCGTACTCAAATACCGCCCCGACTACCTTATCCGCCTCACAAGCGGCAAGATGCTTGTTCTCGAAGTTAAAGGCCAGGACGACCAACAACAGAAAACCAAGCGCGAATTCCTAGCCGAGTGGGTTAGAGCCGTAAACCAATACGGCGGCTTCGGCAACTGGGCCTGGGACCTCTCGCGCAACCCCAAGGATCTCCTCAACATCCTCCAAACCCATAACCAATAGCCTTTGTCCCTTCGTTCTCCAAACGAGCACACCGTTCAACCCCCAAAAATTGCCGTTCAACCCCCATTTTCGACCATTCCCTGTAAAACACTATACTTCCTCGCCAATCCACGCTACCATTCCTTATGTTCTCCTGGCCCTCCGCCTCCCCGACGAATCATTCCCCGCGCCTCCGCCCGCTCCATTCCATTCGGTGCCATCCTGAGCGTAGCGAAGGATCTGCTTCTGTCTTCTTTCTCGCCACTCGCCACTCACCTCTCGCACACCCGGCACAAACCCGTCACACTCGACACCGTGGAACGCCCGTAACCCTTTTCCCGTCATGCGCTTCCGCACACTTTCCGTCACACAGGGGGGTGTGCTCCTCGTGTCGGATTCATCCCGCGTGGTCATCGCAATCGCAACGACGGATCTGTTTTGCTGCCAACTGCCAGCTCCATCCCCGCCATTCACTATCCACTACCTACTACTCACTTCGATCTATCGCGCAACGGTGCTCAGGAAAGGGTAATGGCTGGCGGCGGCCATGAAAAATAGCATGGGAAACGACAGCCAAAACGAAACGCGCGCGGTCAAAAAGTTCCAGCGCATCAGGCGCTCGGCTTCGGGCGGCATCGGCACTCCTTGCTCCGCGCTCGTGCGCGCCCATTTGATCAGCTTTTTCTGGACCCGCCACACCACGCCCCACGTGTTGAGCAGCATGACGAGACCCAGCCCTCCGCCAACGCTGATCGCCAGGTGCGGATTGGAAACGTTCGGCCCTCCGTTCAACGCCATGACGAGCCACGACGCGGCGATCACCACAATGCCGATTCCGATGCCGCGCACCCACGGACTATCGGGAAATCCTTTTGCAGGGAGTTGCAGCGCGTAAATAAAAATGTAGGCGACGACCCAAACGAGCAGCCACCAGCCGAGCCATTTCATGGCCAGCGAGTGGTCGCCCGCGTTTCGCGCATCAGCAAAGAGGTGCAGCTGGAAGTAGCGCAATCCAACCAGGACCGTCACCAGCGCCGACCAGCGAAACCATCCCATGGCGCGCGGCATAAGCTCGGGAATAATCTTGACCCGCAACTTCGGGTCGCATTGCTTCATCGCGGGAGTCAAAACCAAATTAAAAAAGTAAAGCAAGCCGATCCAGAGGATGCCGAAAATAAGATGCAGCCAGCGCAGCGCCAGCATTTCGTTGGCCAGCGGATTTTCAAGAAACGAAAAGTGAGGACTCCACGCGGGAAAAGTGAGCGCCAAGAGCAGCAAGAACATGGAAAACCTCCGGCTTCAGCGGTGTCGATCGCGTCGCGGTTACACAGACACCGTAGCGGATTCTGCCGCGAACCGTCAATTTCCCGGAGGCTCGGCGGAGAAGATTATCGCAGCGGAATGATGCTGGCTACTGATTGGTGGACGTGTTCGCCGCCGCCGCGGTATTTCCGATCGCGTCGCCATTCACGACGAGCTCGACGCGGCGATTTCGCTGGCGGCCTTCGGCGGTGTCATTCGACGCGACGGGCTGCGTTTTTCCAAAGCCCTTGGCGGTGATCGAAGATGCGGGCACGCCCTGCTCCGCGAGAAAATCGCGCACGGAATCGGCGCGGCGCTCGGAAAGCTGCTGGTTGAATTCGTCGGTGCCGACGCTGTCCGTATGGCCTTCGATCTGCAAGTTCAGACCGGGGTGAGCCAGGACGATTCCTGAAATTTTCGCGAGCTTTTCTCGCGCGCCCGGCTTGAGAGTGTAGCTGCCGGTGTCAAACAGCACATCCGACATGTTGACGATCAGGCCGCGAGCCGAGTCGCGCGTTTGCAAAATGGAATTCAACTGATTTAAAAGTTGCGCGCGAAGGTCAGCCTTCTCCGCTTCCGCTTTCGCGGCGGCCTGCCGCGCTTTCTCCGCTTCGGCTTCCGCCGCGCGTTGTTGATCGACGGCAGCGGCTTTATCGCGCGCGGCTTGTTCCGCGGCGGCCTGCGCCGCTTGCTGCTGTGCGACCGCGGCGGCGGTGGCTTGCTCGGCTTCCGCTTTTTGGCGCGCGGCATCGGCGGCGGCCTTCTCCGCTTCCTGCTTCATTCGAATGGCATCGGCTTTGGCGGCTTCCGCTTGCTGGCGAGCGAGTTCCGCATCCTGGCGCCGCTTGATTTCCGCGGCGGCTTGCTCTTCGGCGGCCTTCTTATCCGCGGCGGCCTTGGCTTGCGCGTCTTCCTCGGCTTTTTGTTTTACGGCCATCACGCGCGCTTCTTCGGCGGTTTCCACCACTTCGCGCGCCGCGGCAGAGACGGATTTTTTATCGCTCTTGCGGCTGTAGGCTTCTTCGGCGCTTTTGAGTTGCTGTTCGGCTTTGGCGAGCGAAGAGGCGGAATATTTCTCGGCTTGCGCGATGCGGGCGATTCGAACGGCGTTGCGCGCTTCGAACAGCTCGAGAGGGGTTTTGCGGTCAATGCCGAAGATAGCGTTCTCAATTCTGGTGTTCGAAGAAGAATAAATGCCGCGTCCCAGCAACTCATATTGGGCGTCAATGTTTTCGACCTTGCCCTGCGTGGCGGGGCCAAAAGTGTTCTCCAGAACAACCATGTTGCCCGGCTGGGTGACGGCGAAGTACGGCTCGGCGGTGACGATCATGCCAAAGGTTTGCATGTCCGTGATGGCTTTTACCTGGCCAGCGCTGTTCTTGAGGACGAGTTCGCCGAGATTCACGGCGCGCCCCTGGGGAGAAACGGCCCAGAGCACGTAGGTTAGATATTCGAGGCCAAATTTGGTGGCGTCATCGAAGCCCGTGAATTTAGCTTCGATCTCCATGCGGTTGCTTTTGCTCTGCACGCGAGCTTCGCCGGAGGCGCCTTGCATGAGCTCCGTACCACTGAAATCGATCTTGGTGGAACCGCCAGCGCGGCGATAGTTCACAGCTTTGGTGGTGCGGGAAACGGTACTAGGGGCGGACGCCGATGAGGTGCCCGCAGCCTGAGAAGCAGAAGCCTGGCTTTGCGGTTTTGCCGTTGCGCGCGCTTGGCCGAACGCGGGCGGGATGCCGAGCATGCCGGCCGATGCGATACAGACCGTCGCGAGATAAAATGATGCCTTTTTCACGTCAGACTCCTCGGTCGCCGTCGACGGCGACCTGTTTTGGACAAACAACTCTCGCGCTGTTCCAGCGAGTGGTTCCAACCCCAAAAGGGAACTATGTCCTTGGTTCTTTTTATCGTAGCAAGAAAGGGGCGAAGAGGAAGGGCGCGGGGCAGGCCTTTTGTACAAGTGATTACGGGCGGGGCAGATACAGCAGATCCATTGGGCCTCGCCAAATATAGAGTCGTGCGGATCGATGAGAAAAGCGGCAGCAGGGCTGCCGCACTCCAAATCGCTAGTTCGCCATATTATGCGGGACTCATTGCGATCGAGAACAGGATTCCGGCCCTGGCAATCGGGGCGGCGAAAGGATGTTTTCGAAAGTAAGCAATTTCTCTGATTCATTAGTAAAGTAGTTGCTTCATTCCATGGCGACAAGTCCGGTCAAACCCACCAACTCCACTTCGGTTTCCTCCGAGCCGTCCACTTCGAGCAAACGGCTCCTGCCATGGCTGGTGGCCGTGGCTTTTTTCATGGAGTCGCTGGACACGACGATTCTGAATACCGCGGTGCCGGCTATTTCGGAGGCCCTCAGGGTGACACCGCTCAGCATGAAGTCCGTGCTGGCCAGCTACACGCTGAGCCTCGCGGTTTTTATTCCGATCAGCGGCTGGATGGCGGACCGGTTTGGAACGCGGCGGGTGTTTGCATCCGCGATTGGACTCTTTACGCTTGGGTCTTTTCTCTGCGGCATATCGAGCAACATTCATTTGCTGGTGGCGTGCCGCGTTCTGCAGGGCTGCGGTGGAGCGATGATGGTGCCGGTAGGCCGGCTCACCTTGGTGCGTACGTTCGCCAAATCGGAACTCATCAGCGCCATGAGCTTCATGGCCATTCCCGCCTTAATTGGGCCAATGCTTGGACCGATTGCCGGCGGCCTAATCGTCGGATACCTGCACTGGCGATTTATTTTTTTCGTGAATATTCCGATAGGCCTCGTGGGTTTGTTGATGGTCTATCTTCATCTACCCGACTACCGCGAAGAAAAAACCAACCCGCTCGATATTGTCGGGCTCATCCTTTTCGGTTCCGGCGTTGCGCTGCTCTCCTACGTACTGGAGATTTTCGGCGAACACACGCTAAGCACGGCCGAGATTTTGGGGCTATTGACGATTTCTCTGTCACTGATCGCAGGCTATCTGTTTCACGCGAGACAGATTGCATTTCCCTTGCTGGAGTTGGGTCTATTTCGCATTCGCACGTTCCGCGCAGCGGTGAGCGGCAGCTTCTTCACCCGCCTGGGCATCGGCGGGGTGCCATTTCTTTTGCCGCTCCTCTACCAGGTTGGCCTGGGCTTCACGCCGATTCAGTCCGGCCTGCTGATCATGCCTCAGGCGCTCGCGGCGATGAGCACGAAGTTCATGCTGCCGCGAATTTTAAACCGCCTCGGCTACCGTGGCGTGCTGGTTTCGAACACGGTGATCCTTGGCCTCCTTCTTTTGCTTTTTGCAACCATTGGGTTAAGCACACCGGTTTGGTTGATCGCGCTGCAGGCGTTTTGCTATGGGGCCTTCACTTCGTTGCAATATACGAGCATGAACACGCTGGTCTATGCGGACGTCACCGAAGAACAAACGAGCAACGCAAGCTCCATCGCAAGCACGATGCAGCAAATGTCCATCAGTTTTGGCGTTGCGGCGGCGGGGCTGACGACCGCGCTGTTCATTCCCAATCGGGCGCATTCGAACCCTCGGGAAATGATTCACGGCATCCACGAGGCGTTACTCGTTCTCGGCATGTTCACGATTTTGTCCACAATCATCTTCCGCAAACTTAGAAGGGGCGACGGCCAGAACGTTAGCCAGCAGAAGGCTGTTCACGCCGAGTGACGGCATGCGTGGGGGTTTATTTTTTCACGGAACTTTTCGGCTACTTAGACCTCTATGTATGGTGAGGTCTGCGTATGGCGAAGGCTGACTCTTTGCAGGGGCCGATGGATCTGCTTGTGTTGAAGATACTTGCGCGGCGGCCGGGGTTGCACGGGTACGCAATCATGACCGCGATTCAGGATATTTCCGGCGAGGTGTTGCGGGTGGAGGAAGGGTCGCTGGTTCCGGCGCTGCACCGGATGGAGGAGGCGGGATGGATCCGCGCGGAATGGATTACGAAGGATACGGGCCGGCGGGCGCGGCTGTATGAGTTGACGGCGGCGGGAAAGAAGCAGCTTGGGACGGGAGCGTCGCGATGGCAGGCGATGACGTTGGCTGTGAATCGGGTATTGCGGGAGGCTTGAGATGTCGCTGTGGACGCGGATGGCGAATGTTGCACGCGGTGAGCGATTGAACCGGGAGATCGACGAGGAACTGGAGTCGCATATTGAAGAGGCGATCGCACACGGGCGTGACCCCGTCGAAGCGCACGGGGCGTTTGCCTCGGCGCTGCGGCCGGTGACGCACGCGGTGCGAATCGACCCGGCCTCAATGCTGCGCATCGACTAGGTGTCCGTGTCCAGCGGATTTTGCCAGAGCACAGCGCTCGCAAAGTGATTCACGACAAAGGAGAGTTTTGATGGTGCCCGAGAGAGGACTCGAACCTCCACGACCTTGCGATCACTAGCTCCTGAAGCTAGCGCGTCTGCCAGTTCCGCCACTCGGGCACAAGTGCGGTGAGAGAAACCCCGGGCCAGCCGAGGTTTCGGTTTCCATGAGGCTTTTTCATTGTGCCCGCCGCTTCCGGCTTTGTCAACGAAGTGCCGCGAGCCCAGATAGCGGCGAGATCGCTCTTATGTGACTTGCATTGCGCGCCGTGACATGAGCAAGAGATCCGCTGCGCTCCCCAGTTTCGTAAATCCAGCGGGGACGGCGCCCGGGGGCGCAGCGGGCGCTTGGAGCCTCATTTTGCGCTATGGCATGTAGTTGAAATTCAAATGGTTAGTGCTATACTCCGCCTCAGAACGCGGTCTCACACCTGCCTGGAACGCTCATTATAAGGACCGCGTGCTGGTTCCAGTGGGAGGTCACCATGGAAACCCTGACAGCAGGACCCATCCTGTACATTCTGATTGCCTGGGGAATCGTTACCGCCATATTCATGATGTTGTTGATCCGGCGGAGCCTTCTCGCCAGCCATGAAGACGATCAAATCTTTCTGGATGCGTCCGAGGAACACATGGCCCGGGAACAGCGGGAGATCATCGCCAAGATCAATACACTCTCGCGGCCGCTGCTCACCAGCGGCATTGCTTCCGGTGTGTTGTTGTTGCTGCTTGCCGGGATGTGGCTCTACAACGGATTGAAGAATTTCTAGGCCGTTGAAGAGGGCCGCAGGGCGCGCTTGCCTGGCCCTTTAATGCGCAGAGGGGCCGTTTGGGTGGGGCTGCGTCGTTTGCGGCGTGTTTGCGGGCGCGATGGTCTCGGCGGTTGGCGCCACCGAAGTGTGGTTGTGAACGATTACCCAGTGCTCATTCCTCTTTTCCATGATCAGGGTGGTTTGCCCGCGAACTGCGGAAGGCTTCCCATCCACCACGCCTGAAAAATCCCATTGGTAGCAGGCCCAAGCGAAGTTGCCGCTGAGCTTGATATAGGTGTTTGACCTATCCATGCGCACTTGTTGCATGCGGGCGCGCTGCTGCTGATAGGCAGCAAGATAGCTGGTCCAGCCGAATACGGGGGGCGCCCAGTTTCCGTTAACTACGATGACGTCGTCGGCGTAGTCCTTGCGCAGTTTTTCGATGTCGCCGATCTGCCAGGCGCCCAGCATTTCCGAAATGGTATAGTCGATCTGCTGCTCATCGCCCATGGGAATGATGTGCGCGTTGTCCGCGGATTGCG
>Ga0209166_10001482_pt1 | contig 19425 bp, 20 predicted proteins | sample Coa_R1_3_FD_187151 | JGI IMG/M metagenome (GOLD analysis project Ga0209166, IMG submission 187151) | Surface soil microbial communities from Centralia Pennsylvania, which are recovering from an underground coalmine fire - Coalmine... | ecosystem: Environmental > Terrestrial > Soil >... | reverse complement strand
GCGCGAACCAGGGGTCGGTTGTCTGGCAGTGCCTCCGGTCGCACGTCGCCGTCCTTAGATTGAGGCTGCATCGCCAACAATTCCGAGCGTGGTCACTTCGACCTGGGGGGCGACTTCGCTATACGACAGAATCGTCAAGGCATTCAGCGAGCGTTCGGTAAACCGGCGGAGCGCGAGCCGCAGACGCGCGGGGCAGAGCAAGATGGGGTTATGGCCAAGCGAAGCCACGCGTTCCATCTCTTTCGACAGCGCCTGGATCAGCTTGGTGCCGCTGGGCGCGTCCATCAAGAGCACCGAGCTACCCGTATCGGTGGTCTGCAGCGCACTGGCCAGCGACTGCTGCCAGCCCGGCGACAGCGTCAGCACCGACAATCGGCCGTCCAGTCCAACATTCTGCCGAGAAATCGCGCGGCCGAGCGCCTGCCTGACGCGTTCGCCGAGCTGATCCGGATCGCGCGAGATGCGCGCCGTCTCCGCGAGCGACTCCAGAATGGTGACCAGGTCGCGGATGGGGACGCGTTCGGCGAGCAGGTGCTGGAGGACCTTCTGGACCTCGCCGATGCCGAGCTGCTCGGGCACGAGCTCCCCGACCAGTGACGGATGTTCGACCTTGACGCCGTCGAGCAACGACTGCACATCCTGGCGACTGAGGATCGACGGGGCGTGCTGGCGAATGATCTCCGACAGGTGCGTGGTGATGACCGAGGTGGGGTCGACGACGGTGTATCCGAGGTTCTCCGCGTGTTCGCGCAGCTCGGGCACGATCCACCGCGCGGGTAGCCCGAACGCGGGCTCGATGGCGGGTAAGCCGTCCAGTCCATCGGTGGACCCGTCGGCCGTGCCCGGATTCATGGCCATCATGCGATTGGCGCGCACTTCGCCCCGGGCGACCTCGACGCCGCGCAACCGCACGACGTACGTATCGGCCGGCAACTGGAGGTCGTCGCGGATGCGAATCGTCGGCACGATGATGCCCAGGTCGAGCGCGATCTGACGGCGGATCAGGGTGACGCGGCTGAGCAGATTGCCACCGCTCTCGACGTCGGCCAGCGCGATCAGGCCGTAGCCGATCTCAACGCTGATCGGGTCAACGCGCAGTAATTGGGTCAGGTTGTCGGGCTCCGCGGACGCAGCCGGCGCGTCTCCGGCCGCGGTGGCTGAATCGCCTTGCGCGCTGGCGTTTTTGCGGACGATGTAGGCGCCGCCGAGCAGGACCCCGCCGATGAGGATGAAGGCGGGCTTGGGCACGCCGGGGATCAGCGCCATCATCAGCATCAGGCTCCCGACGATGGCCAGGGCGCGCGGATTGCTGAACAACTGGGCGTTGATATCGCGGCCCAGGTTGCTCCCCGGTGCGGATGCCGCCCGGGTGACGATCATGCCCGTGGCGGTCGAGATGAGCAGCGCCGGGATCTGCGAGACCAGGCCTTCGCCGACGGTCAGAATCGTGTAGGTGCTGAGCGCGACGCCCAGTTGCATCTTCAGCTGGACGACGCCAATGACGAAGCCGCCGACGATGTTGATGACCATGATGATGATCGCGGCCATCGCGTCACCCTTGACGAACTTCGAAGCGCCGTCCATCGCGCCATAGAAGTCAGCTTCTTGCTGGACCGTCTGGCGGCGTGTGCGCGCCTGGTCGTCGGTAATGGCGCCCGCGTTGAGCTCGGCGTCGATGGCCATTTGCTTGCCAGGCATCGCGTCCAGGGTGAAGCGCGCCGCCACTTCGGCGACGCGCCCGGCACCGTTGGTGATGACCACGAAGTTGACGACGATCAGAATCAGGAAGATCACCACGCCGACGATGAAGTTGCCGCCGACGACGAAGTCGCCAAAGGCCTTCACGACCTCGCCGGCGTTGGCCTCCAGCAGGATCAGGCGGGTCGCCGAGATGTCCAGCCCCAGCCGGAACAGCGTGGTGAGCAGCAGCAAGCTCGGAAAGACCGAGAACTGGAGCGCTTCGCGGGCATACAGCGCCGCCATCAAGATCACCAGCGACAGGCTGAGGTTGGTGATGAACAGGATGTCGATCAGCCACTTGGGCAGTGGCACGATCATCATTCCGACGATGGCGCACACCGCGCCCGCCAGCATCAAGTCGGTGTACTGATTCAACCGTGCCCAGATGGAGCCGCTCCCCGCGGTGGTCGTCGCTATCGCCATGCGGACTCCGGGTTCATCGACGCCTCTTCTTCTTGAGGCTGTAGACGTACGCCAGTACTTCGGCGACGGCCTGGTACAGCTCCATGGGGATTTCGTCGCCGATCTCGCCGGCTTTGAACAGGCCGCGCGCCAGGGCGATGTTTTCGACGGTCGGGATGCCCGCGTCACGCGCGATCTGCTTGATGCGCTCGGCGATCAGGTCGGCGCCTTTGGCCAGGATCTTCGGCGACGACATGCCGCGGTCGTACTGGAGCGCGATCGCAATGTGCGTCGGATTGGTCACCACCACCGTCGCGTTCGGCACGTCATTCATCTGCCGCCGCGCCCGAGCCATCTGGCGCTGCTTGGCCCGGATCTGGGCCTTGATGATCGGATCGCCGTCTTGCTGCTTGTGCTCTTGCTTGACGTCTTGCAGCGACATCCTGGCGCTCTTGGCGAATTCCCAGCGCTGGTACGCGTAGTCGATGACGGCGAGGACCATCAGCACCTCGGCCGCGGCGGTCCCGATGTCGAGCATCGCCTGGCCGATGAACGCCGCCATCGCGTGCGGATCGGTGCTGCCGTCGATCGAGGGCAATCTGGACGCCGTGTCCTGGAGGCCGCGCCAGGTCATCAGGCCGACCATGCCCACCTTGGCCAACGAGCGGCCCAGGCTGACGATCGACTGCATGGAAAACAGGCGCTTGAACCCGTTGAACGGGTTGAGCTTGTCGAAGTGGACCAGCGTCTTGAAGCTGAAGATGCCGCCCTGGGCGAAACCGATCCCGATGCCAAGCGCCGGTAGCACCAGCAACAGCGGGGCAATGCTGAACAGCCACGTCTCACCCGCTTTGCCGAGCAGTTGCTCCGCCTGCAGCAAGGTCATATCGTGGCCGGGCCCGACCGCGCTGAGATTGGTGAACGACCCGGTAAGCAGTGCCTGGAGCTGGGTGGCGGCGGTACCTGCCGAGGTCTGCAGAATGACGCAGGCGGCCATCAGGCCGATGGACGCGCCGAGCTCGGGGCTCCGCGGCGCCTGGCCGTCGCCACGCATCTGCTGAAGACGATGTGGCGTTGCCGATTCGGTTTTTTCGCCGCTCACTGGAAGACCGCGATCGAGACGCCGATCATGCCGCTAAAGAGCTGGTGCAACCGCGGCATGAGCAAAGGCATCGTCAGCATCAGGGAGCCCAGCGCGATGATGACCTTGGTCTGCAGCCCGATCTGGAAGATGCCGAACTGCGGCGCGACCTTGGCCAGTACGCCAAGCGCAATGTCGGTGAGTAACAGCGCCACCATGATCGGGAACACCAGCTCGATGGCCACCACGAACATGCCCGTCGTAATTTGCGCCAGCAGGTCCGGACTGATCCGGCTCAGACTGAAGGTCCCGAGCGGCACCACGACGAACAGCTGCACCAGCGCCTGGATGACGTAGTGGTGGGCGTCGGTCTGAAAGAACAGGAGCGCGGCGATGGTGCTGTAAAAGCGCTCCAGAATGGCGCCCTGGGTCCCGAACGAGGCGTCGTACAGCGACGCCATTGAGAAACCCGCTTGCAGGTCGAGGAGACTCGCGCCGAACGAGATCGCGGCGTACGCGACGGTGGCCGCGAATCCCGAGAGGGCTCCGACCAGCAGTTCGCCGGCCAGCGCGGTAAGGTCGACGTTGACGCCGACGGGCAAGCCGTCTCTGGCGACCACGGGCACCAGGATCAGCGCGGTAAACAGCCCGAGGCCCAGCCGTGCCTGCATGGGCACATTCTTCAAGCTCATGACCGGGCTGGTGGCCAGGACGGCGAGCACCCGGGTGGCAATCAGAATGAACGCTTCGACGGGTCCGATGGGAATGGCAAACGCGAAGGGCACGGTCAGTGCGCCAGCGTCGGCAGTGCATTGAACGACGCGACCATGTACGCGATCAAAGTCGTCGCCATCCACGGACCCAGCAGCGCCAGCGCGCCAGCGATCACCAGGATCTTGGGAACGAACGACAGCGTCTGCTCGTTGATCTGCGTCACGGCTTGAAAGACGCTCACCAGCATGCCCACGACCAGGCTGCTGGCCAGCAATGGACCGCCGATCTCGAGCGCGATCATGAACGCGTTGCGCGCGACGTCGATTGCAAACTGTTCGGTCATTGAAAACTGGTGACCAGCGAGTGCACGATCAAGTGCCAGCCGTCCGCCATGACGAAGAGCAACAACTTGAATGGCAGCGCGATGCTCGCCGGGGGCAGCATCATCATGCCCATGGACATCAGGACACTCGAGACGACGATGTCGATGACCAGGAACGGCACCATGACCATGAAGCCCATCTGGAAGGCCGTCTTGAGCTCGCTGATCATGAACGCGGGGACCAGCACGTAGGTCGGCACGTCGGCCTGGACATTGGGTTGGGGCAGGCCGCCGACCGTAATGAACAGCGCCAGATCATGTTCGCGAACCTGTTTGAACATGAAGTCGCGCAGCGGCTGGCTGCCTTTGTCGAAGGCCACGTCGGGGGTCATCTGGTTGGTGAGGTAGGGCTGCAGCGCTTCGGTATTGATCCGCTGCCAGGTGGGGGCCATCACGAACAGCGACAGAAACAGGGCCAGACCCACCAGGACCTGGTTGGGGGGCATCTGCTGTGCGCCGATGGCGTTGCGGACGAAGCTCAGGACGATGGTGATCCGCACGAAGCTGGTGACCATCATCAGGATCGCTGGCACCAGGCTGAGGATCGTGAGCAAGAGGAAGAACTGGAGCGCGGTCGCGTTATCGGAGCCTGCGCCACCGAGCTGCACGCTGACACCTGGGGCGGTGATGCTCGTCCCGGGCGCGGCGCCCGCGCCAGCTGCGCCGCTTGTGCAGGCGACCAGTGAGAGGCTGGCCACGGCGAGGGCAAGGATGATCGAACGGGGCGATTTGAGCCGGCTGCGCATTGTTGCCGAGTGTGCGACCGGAGGACCCTGGTTCAGTAGGGCGGCTGCGCCCGAGTTGGGCGCCCAAGAGTACCTATCGGTTATTGGGGAAGCTTGCCCTTGAGAATGTCGAAGAACGAGCCGGTGGTTTCGGCGTCGGGGTCTTCGGCGACATCACCGAGGTCCACGATCAAGTTGACCTGGTTGGGGGTGGCGCCGACAAGCAGGGTCTTGCCGCCTGGCACCTTGAGCAGGTGCACGGTCCGATTGGGCGCCAGCGTCAGCGACGCCACGACCTGCAGGCCGGCGCTCTTGCCGCCGAGCTTGATGCCGGCCGTGCCGCCCAGGCCAGCGCGCTTGAGCAGCAGCAGGCTGCCGTAGGCCAGCGCGAGCACCGCGATCAGCTTCAGGCCCAGGTCGAGCACGTCGAAGCCAGGGCCACCGGGATCGGGGACGCCGAGCGGGGGCGCGGGCGCCGCCGTTGGCTGAGCGTCCGTGAACAACGGCGCGGACTGTTGCACCGCGTACGGCTCCGGCGTCGGCATCGGGGCCGGTGGTGAGGTCGGTCGAGCCGCGAAAACCATCACCACGACAATCAACACGAGCCCCGGCAGCCCAAACCGCCAGGGGATCGCCGGCCCAAAAGGCAGGCGGATCGGCGGCAACCTGCCGAAGCCCTCGGTCAGCCGCAGGAACGCCGAACGCCGCGGCTCTGTGCGGCCGCGCGCGGGGCCCGCTTCGCTTCGCTCGCTCGTTCGCGATCCACGAGCATCTCTGCCCTGCCGCTGCGCGCCGGCCGCTCCACGACCGTCATTCGCCGTGCCCTGTGGACCACGCTGCGCGGCTGCCGCTCCGCGAGGGCCGAGCGACGAGCCCGGCGGAGTGGCTCCGTAGGGAGCAGGCCCGATTTTCTCCATGTCCCGCTGTGCGCCTGTGCCGGCGAATGTTGGATTCTGCGCGGAGGAGATCGCTTCGAGCGCTTCCGTCAGGCGGAGCGCGTAATTGGTACTGGGTTCTTCGGCGTCGTCCTCGACGACTGGCGTCGGGGGCAGCACGCGAAACCCGGGCTGGCGCGACGGAATCCGATCCGGCAGAACAACCGCGGCGGGTTGGACGACGGGGCGGTTGGCAACCGGCGCGCGTTGTTTCGGCGGGCGTGCGGCGGCGACCACTCTGGCCGTTGACACGGCCCGCTTGGAGCGCGGCGCCGCGTCAGGCAACCGACGCTAGCCTCCTCGACTTACTCACCACTTCGGTGATACGCACGCCGAACTTTTCATCGACAACCACAACCTCGCCGCGAGCGATCAAGGTGCCGTTTACCGATACGTCGACTGGCTCACCCGCCAGCTTGTCCAGCTCGATGACGCTCCCTGTGCGGAGCGCGAGGATATCGCCAATCGGCATGTGCGATCGCCCCAACTCGACGCTGACCTCGAGCGCCACGTCCATCAACAGTTCGATGCCGTGCGCTCGGTCGGCTGCCGGCATATCCGGTGTTAGCGGCATGAATTGCACGGGATGCACGGCCGTCGGGGGCGGCGCGTTGAAGGCCGGTGCGCTGCGCTCGCCCCGCTCGGGGAGGGTCGAAATCGCGGCCGCTTTTGGCATGGCGATCGGCATCGGCATTGGCTCCGGGTCTTCGAGCGCCACTCCGGCCCCGACGCGCGCGGAGTCGATCTCGGCCTGGAGTGTGTCCTCCGACCATGGATCGGCCTCGGCAACTCCGCCCAGATCGCCACCGTTGAGCATCTGGTCGATCAGTTCCTGGTTGAGGTCGCCTTGACCGGCTGACTGTGGCATGGGCTGCGTCCTGATGTCCTTTAGGGGTCTTGTGTGGGCTAAGCGGCGGTAGAAAGGTCGAGTGCTTCAAGTAGTGCAGCGTCGATGCCGGTGACCTGGATCGCGCGATTGCCGCCCAGCGTGCCGGGCCGTCCGACGAAGCGCGCGCGCTTGCCTGCCCGAATCGGCAGCTCGACGTCGACACCGCGATCGAGGCGAATCACGTCGCCCGCGCGAATATCCATCAGTTCACCGAGCGTGATGGTCGTGGAGCCCAGCTCGACGGCGATCCCTAGCTCGGCGCCGCGGACCCCCTCGGCGATTCTGATGCGGTCATCGTCGGAGCCACTCTTGCGCTTGCTCGACGAGAACCACGCTTGCGTGTTCAGGCGGTCCATGAGCGGCTCGATCACTGGATGCGGGACGCAAATGGAGATGGTGCCGCTCAGGCCCAGCGTGTGAATCTCGAACAACAGGAGCGCGGCGATGTCTCCAGGCAGGGCGGCCTGCACCAGGTCGGCGTTGAGCACCGTCTCGACGAGCACGGGCTGCAGGTCGGCGACGGCCGTCCAGCCATCGCGCAGGCCGGCACTGATCGTGGCGCCAAGGCTCCGGAGCAGGGCCATCTCGATGTCGGTCAGCTCGTTGCGGCGCAGGTTTACCTGGCCGGCGCCACCCGTGATGCGGTCCAACATCGCCAGACCGATGTTCATGTTCATCTCGACGACGATGCGCCCCGCCAGTGGCTGCAGCTCGACCAGGTTGACCAGGGTCGGGTTGGACAGCTGGTGAACGTATTCGTCGTACACGACCTGTTCGATGGACGACAGCGAGACGGTGGTCGGCGACCGCAGGTAGCTGCTGAGAGACGACGCCGTGACGCGGGCGAAGGTCTCGTGGATGGTCTGAATGGCACGGATGTGTTCTTTCGAGAACCGGTCAGGGCGGCGGAAGTCGTACAGCTTGATGGCGCGATCCATCACGTTTATCGGCGCGCCACCATTGGGACTGGTTGGGGCGCCATCATCACTGCCGATGCTATTCAGCAGTGCGTCGATCTCCCACTGAGAGAGGGTTTTACTCATTCCGGCTTCTCATCTGTGCAGCGCACCATATCGACGGGAGACCCGCATAATAGAGAGTCAGGATGACCGGTTCGGGTAGTCGGTAGTACCGGTACCCCGCGGGCGATCCAGCGACGCGTTCCCAGAACGAACATGCCGAACTGGATGCGTTGCCGTGCACCTGTATTGAATGACAATGCGCCCTCGATTACAGCAGTGAGCGGTGCTTGGCGCTACTGAATGATGAAGGATGTGAAATACACATTCACGACCTTCTCTTCGTCGTGGAGCGCCTTGTTGACGTTCACGAGCAGGTCGTTGCGGAGGACGTCTTTGCCGTCCGCTTTGATGAGGTCCGCTGAGGACCGGCTGGACAATGTGGTGACCAGGGCATCGTCGATAATCTGGCTGTACGGGCTCATGCCAGCAGCGAAATCGGTTTGCTGGACCAGGACAGCGGCGCCTTTCGGTGGATCCTTGAGCTTGGTATCGATGAATTCGAGCGTCAGGGCGATCTTGAGGTACTTGGAGCTCGCCTTGTCGGTCAGATTCACCACCCGCTCCTTGGTCACGTACATGACCGTCACCGGCGGCTTGGCCTTCTCCAACGCGGCGCGCGCCTCGGCGGCCGGCCCGAATGGGAGCGGGATAAGCCCCGCCACGATGGCGAAGGCCACGCCCCCGCCCAGTACGAGGGCTACGCCGATGATGCCGAGGATCTTGATCATGGTACGAGGGTCTCCGTAAGAGTTGAGTCAGGTGGCAGAGGCGGGGCTTCGTGTGCGACACCAATGTCCGGTGGCGTGGAAGACAGCAGGTGGATCTCAACGCGGCGATTCTTGGCGCGCCCATCGCGCGTGTCATTGGGCACCAGAGGTCTGAATTCGCCGAAGCCGGCGGCGATGAGCCGGCCGGCCCGGACGTTGTCGTTCTCGCTCAGGTAGCGCGTCACCGCCAGGGCGCGCGCGGCCGAAAGCTCCCAGTTGGTCGGGTAGCGCGTGGAATCGATCGGCATCGAATCGGTGTGGCCGTCGATGCGGACCTCGTTTTCAAGCGGCCGGATCACGGTCGCGATCGCATCCAGGACGGCCAGCGAATTCGGCTTCAGCTCCGCCCGACCCGAATCGAAAAGGTAGGAGCCGGAGAGTCTGATGACCACCCCGTCTCGATCGGTGGTCACCTCGACGTCCGGAACCTGCGTCGCGCCTTCGAGCGCCGCCAGGACCTTGTTCTTGATCTGGGCAACCTGGGGCACGTCCGACGTGCTGATCAGCGTGTCGGCCGGAGGCGCGGGCATCGCGCTGCCATCACCAATCGACGTCGGCGCCTGGCCCTGCAGCACGTCGAGGTTGAAGGCCTGCTGCAGCGCCGCGCTGACGGCTTTGAACTTGGTCGTGTCGGCCGAGGACATCGAGTACAGCACCACGAAGAACACCATCAGGAGGGTGATCAGGTCGGCATAGGTCAGCAGCCACCGCTCGGCATTTTCATGCTCCGCGGCGTGCGCTTTCTTGTGACGGCCCTTACTCATCCGCTGTGATCCGCACTACGCCGCGGCGGCCTGCGCCGGCGCGTCGACGGCCGCGGCCTCTTCGGTCGCCCCCGCTTCGCCGCGCTCCGCCATTGGCAGGAACGCCTCGAGCTTCTCGCGAACGACGCGCGGATTGTCGCCCGCTTGCACTGACAGCACGCCCTCGACGGCCAGCGTGCGCCGGGCCACTTCTTCCTTGTTGCGTTGCTTCAGACGCTCGCCAACGGGCAGCCAGAAGACGTTCGCGCTGAGCACGCCGTACAGCGTGGCGATGAACGCGGTGGCGATGCTCTTGCCGAGCTCGTCGGGTTTGTCAAGGTGGCTGAGCACGTTGACCAGACCCATGACCGTGCCGATGATGCCCATCGTGGGCGCGAAGCCGCCCGCCGCCGCGAACATCGCGAACTTGCCTTCGTGCCGTTCGGACATGGCGGAGACATCGGCCTCCATGATCTCGCGGACCAGGTCCGGATCGGTGCCGTCGACCACGAGCAGCACGCCCTTTTTGATCGAGGCGTCTTCGATGCCCTGCGCTTCGGATTCCAGAGCCAGCAGGCCCTCGCGGCGAGCACGTTCGGCCAAACGCACGAACAGGGTGACCAGGTCGCGTTCGGAGGTCACCTCCTGGCGGAAAGCGACGCCCAGGACCTTGCCCAGCTTGGTGACCCGCTCCAACGGAAAGGCGACGATGACGGTCCCGATCGTGCCGCCGAAGACGATCATCGCCGACGGCAGGTTCATCAGCGAAAAGAGAATGCCAACGCTGCCGGCCTCGACGACGGCCGCCCCGAGGATCGAGATGAGCGCCATGGCCAGCCCGATCGCCGTACCCTTATCCATAGTTAGCTCGTCTCCCGTTGGCGCAGGGGCGTTGGCTGATGGTTGATGTTCAGCGCGGCCGCCGCTGAGGCGAGGTTGGGCGCGTCGACCAGCCGCAGTGGGCCGCGGGCGATCAGTTGGCGATAGCCAATGACGCTCTCGACGACCTCGTCGACGTGGGTTGCCACGACCAGCTTTTTGCCGTCGAGCAGAGTGATGACGGTATCGGCAGTGTGCTCGACCGTCTCGATGAGATCAGCATTCACGACGAGCTGCGAGCCGTCCAGGCGCGTCACATAGATCACCGTCGAAGACATCCAGTTCTTGAGTTCATGGGGTACGGGATTCTTGCCGCTGTGGGACGCCCAACCCACGGGTACTTCGGCTCGGGCTTGGCGACTGATGGTCCCGACACGGCAGGACCATTCGTCGTTCCGCCTCAGGCCCAGTAGCGACCTCACCGATCGTGAGTACGCCGAGGTCCGCTTACGCCGCGGGCTTGAGGACGACCTGGACCTCGATCTCGCCGACGTCCGTCTGCAGGGGAAAGACGAGCCGGTTCAGATCGAGGGTGGTGATCATGGTGCCTTTGCCGATCACCAGGGACGGCGGGGAGATGTTCGACTGGAAGCCGGCCTCGGAGAGCAGGACGCCAGCGCGGCCCGTGATCACGTTGCCAAGCTCGCCGATGCCACTTTGCGCGAGCGCGTCGAACTCCGTGAATTCCTGGCCCATCATCCGTGAGACAAGGCTGATGGCGGTCTGCAGGCTCATTGAGTACAGCACGATGCCGCTGACCTGCCCGGTCACGCCGACCAGGGTTGTGATTTCGTTTGTCGTGAAGGCAGACTTGCGGACGTGCAGCGTGCCGCGTTGTGTTTCGGAACCGAGCTCCGTTTCGAGAACCTCACTGGCCGCCAGAATGAACGGGTTGAGGATCTCGACTTTCACAGCGCCCCGTCCTCGACACACTTCAGGCTGTCCAGGAAATTCTGGATCTGCCCAGGTGTGGCGCCCAGGGCGTAGGCTGGCGCGGGGTCCCACGCGGGTTGTGGACACGCCCCACCGCCGCCGACTGCTCCCACCGCGAACGCCGCGGCGTCGGCGAGGCTGACGATCGTTGCCAGCGGACTGTCCGCGGCCTCTGGCTGGTGGTGGAAGGCGACCGCGTACACGACGCTATCCGGCAGGCCCCATGACCGCAGCAGCGCGCCGCCGACGGCCCCGTGATGAAAACCGAGGACCTCTTGTTCGGCTTGCCAGACTGGCATGCGCCGGCTGCGGGCAATCGACACCGCTTCGGCCGCCGCCTCGGGTACGACGGAGGTCAGCACCATCTTGCCGACGTCGTGCATCAGCCCGGCGACACCCGCCTCGTCACTGCCCGTCTTCAACAACTCGGCCAGGGCGCGCGCGGCAACGGAGACCGTCGCGGCGTGGCGCCAGGCGATCGTGCGCGGGAGTGCATAGGGCGGCAGGCCGCGGTCCAGCAGTGGTCCAGCGCAAGCGCGCACGAGCACTTCACTGAGCGCGCGTTGGCCGATTCGTGCCACCGCCTCACGCAGATTGGCGATGCGGCGATTCGGCATCGCCCGGGCGCTGTTCGCGTAGCGCAGCACGGCCGACGTCAGGGCCTGGTCGGTACCAAGCAGGCTGGCGATTTTTTCCAGGGTTGTGCGTTCGTCACGCAGGATGGCGAGCACGCGCTGCGCGACCACTGGCAGCGCTTCGAGCTCCGGCGCGGAGCCGACCAACTCTTCGGGCGATTCCGGCAACTGCTTCTGGCCCGCGATGTTTAACTGCACCAGACCTTCCCGTTCATTTACGGGACAGGCTGCCAACCTGCGTCGGCAGGGTTGGGGCGTCCTGGAGCGAGGGCTCAGCTTCCAAGCGGCTGCGGAGTAGCCGCAGACGGACGTATTCGCGCAGCGAGAACGGGCCGAGCCGATCGACGGTCAGCCGAAGCTGTCCGAACTCGTACGGTTCGTCATACTCGTCCTGCGTGTTCGCGACCGGCTTGCTCGCGACAAGCTGCTCAGACTGGAAATCCGGAGATACGTGCAGCAAGCACGGGGTAGGTTGCATGAGCTGCCGGCTGACGAACATGCACTGCGGGCACTGGGCCTCGAACGACATGCCTCATCATCGTCCTTCTCGCCGGAACCGCAAATGGCGGCAGGTCTTGGTTGGCACATCGGAACGTACCGCGCGCGGTCAGCGTTCAGCTAGCGCTCGACAGTACTATCGCACCAGATGCTCGCCGCGGTGGGGTCTGTCGCCGAGCGGCTGAGCCGCAATATCGAGCGCGTGCTCGTCGGCAAGCACTCGACCGTCCAGCTCGCGATTGTGGCGTTGTTGTGCGAAGGCCACCTGCTGCTCGAGGACGTCCCGGGGATCGGCAAGACGACCCTTGCCCGAGCAGTTGCCCAGTCGATCGGCGGAACCTTCCGCCGCCTGCAGTGCACCCCCGATCTGCTGCCCTCCGATGTCACCGGGGTTTCGGTCTTCGATCAGCGGACCGCCGACTTCATCTTCCGCCCGGGCCCGATCTTCGCCAACGTGCTGCTGGCCGACGAGATCAACCGCGCCACCCCGCGGACCCAGTCGGCGGTCCTGGAGGCGATGCAGGAGGCCCAGGTCAGCGCCGACGGGGTGACCCGCCCGCTGCCCCGCCCATTCGTCGTGCTCGCCACGCAAAATCCCGTCGAGCTCGAGGGCACGTTTCCGCTGCCCGAAGCGCAGCTCGATCGCTTTTTGATGCGGCTCAGCCTGGGGTACCCGAGCGAAGCGGACGAAGAAGCGTTGATCGCTCGCGGCGCCGCGCAATCCGCCCAGGCGCTCGCTCCGGTCGTGTCGACTGAGGACGTGCTGCTGGCAGTCGGCGAGAGCAGCCGCGTGCGGGCGCACGAGGACGTTCAACGCTACGTCGTCCGGGTTGCCCGCGCCACGCGCTCCGATCCCGACGTGCGACTCGGCGCCAGCCCGCGCGCGACACTCGCGCTCCATCGGGCCAGTCAGGCCTGGGCCGCCATCCAGGGCCGCGACTTCGTCGTGCCCGACGACGTCAAGTATCTGGCCGCGCCCGTGCTCGCCCACCGGCTCATGGTCTCGCTCGAAGCCCGGCTGCGCGGTCGAGACGCGACGACCATCGTCCAGAGCATCCTCGACAGCGTGCCCGTCCCCGTGGAGCCCAACCGGCCATGATGATGACTCCGCCCGCTAAAGCAGGCGGCTTCTCAGGCAACGGCACGAGCACTCTCCACCGTTTGCGCCTGAAGGCTCCATCCGAGCCCTGTAGTCAGATGCAGCACATTCAGCGCGGCGTTCAGATCCCGACTGACGCTCAGGCCGCAGCCACATTGATGCCAGCGATCATTGAGGGTCTTCGGGACATGCCTGCCGCACGCCGAACAGCGCTGTGTTGTGCCGGTTGAATTCACATTGACCAGCGTCAAACCAACTTCTGCCGTTTGTCGGACAGGATCGAGAAGAATTGGCTCCAGCCAGCGTCGTAGAGCGATTTGGCGATCCTCGAGCCGGCAAGTCCTTTTGCGTTCAGGGCTTCCACATCGACCAGCCCGTATCGCCGCACAAGCCCATGCGCGATCTTGTGATGGAAGTCGCGCCTTTGATTGGCGACATGCGCATGCATTCGCGCCAGGTCTTGACGGGCCTTCTGGCGACTCTTCCTCCGCGACAGGTTGCGCTGAATGAGCCGAAGGCGGCGTTCAGCCGCGCGGAAGTGACGCGGATTTGCAATCTCCGTCCCGTCGCTTAGAACAGCGAACGTGGTCAACCCGACATCGATACCACTGCCTCCTCAGATACCGGCAATCGCTCGGGCTCGGGCATCTCGAGGTTGAAGCACACGAACCAGCGGCCAGCCTCGCGCTTGGCGGTCACCGTCTTGATCCTTGCTTCGGCCGGCAGCCGCCGGTGCCACTTGACCTTCAGTTCGCCCACCCGTTGCAGATACAGCCGACCGGACGGTCGGAGCGCACAGCCGTCGCCCCACGACGGTATGTCAGTGAGTCGTACCTCAAACGCGACCGGAAACGTGGGTACCCTGGGACCCTCTCGCCGGCGTTGATCTCCTTCAACTGGTTGGCTTGGTTGAGGTAGTTCAGACTGATTCTGTTCATGCGCCAGGCCGAGCGCCGCTCATCGAGCGCGGCAAGGTACAGCCGGCACGGTGCGTCGAGCTGACTGTCCAGTGCCTCGGCCTGAGTCCCCGTCGGATACACCCGGTACTTGTATGTGCGCCGCTCAGGCGAGCTCCCACGTCGTACCGATCGGGGTGGCCAGGGAGAACCACGAATGCCGCAATCTCACAGACGGCCGTAGGCGCCACTCGCCGCCAGACTGGAACAGCGACATGCTCCCAGCGTGAGTGATGGGTCGCTCTTTGGGGCCAACTTGTCCGAGAACAGGCGAATATGCTTCCTGGAGCCCTGGCTGGCGCGTGCAAGGCCGAGGTGGGCTAGTCCCCCGTTGCCCATGTGTCATGAGCGCCCGCTCAGGAGGCGACCATGATGCTTGTGCGCGCCATTGAAGTTATCAGCGTGGACAGTGCTGAAAGGGGGAATGGAGCCGTGCACAACACCATCCGAACCTACAATCGAGCACCTCCGCAAAATGCACTCGTTGGGGTCGATACGCATTCGACGGGAATTGAACTCGATCCATCCTACGAACCGCTACGTCCAGACACTCCCTGAAGAGCTAACAGAGCGGTGCGTACTTGCTGCGTCTTTGGATGGTCTGCTCCGAGTACGTCTTCTCTAATCTGCAGCGCCTTCGCTAGATAAGTTTTACCCACATCTTCCCGCGATAGACGGACTAACAACTCACCTAATTCATGGAGGCTCACAGCAGTGCGCGCATGACGGTCGCCCAAAGCTCGTTCACGTATAGCCAACGCTAGTTCGAAATAGACGCGGGCTCGTTCTAAGTTTCCCTGGTCTCTGTACAGAGCCCCCAAACAACCTAAGCTGATCGCCACGTCTGGGTGGTTGTCGGAAAGCACGGCTTCTCGAATATTTAATCCTGTCGTCAACAGTCGTTCAGCGCCTAAGAGATCGCCTTTGGCGTGTAGTAACCGCCCTAAGTTGTTGAAGCTTGTTGCAGTCTTGGGGTGTTCTTTACCCAATTGCATTACCCGTATATCCAGCGCACGCTGGAGGTACTGCTGAGCCTCGTCGTACTTTCCCTGAGTCTTGAACACGCCGCCTAGGTTATTGAGAGGAGCGGCAAGATCCGGATGCTCCGAACCGAGCACTTCACTCAAGATAGCTACAGATCTGCTGATGTAAAATATGGCGCTTTCATAGTCTCCTGACGTTCTGAAGTAGTAGCCTAATTCGTCGCAAAGCCGACCCGCAGTCTCATCGCGTCTTGGTAAGGCGACGTCGGTCGCGTACTTCAGATGCCTGTGCAATGGCGCGATATGGGCGGGATTACCGGGAGCCGTAACGCCCTCCAACCTCCGAAGAAGTGCATTTTCAATGGCCAGCTGCGCGTCGCGGTCGGGATTCAACGAATTGACAAAGCCCGCGACTAGGCCATGCATTCTGAGGCCACCGTCGGCTTGTCTCTCGAGTAACCCGAGCGTCAGAAGCCGGGACAGCGAATCCTCAGCACTCAGGCTGAGGTGTGCGTCGTGGGGATCGCCTGTGAGGGATGCAACGAGAAAATCATGTGGGATCGACTCGCCTGGGAACAGGTGCGCGGCGCGAGCCAGCAGCCTAGTCGCTTGTGCATCAATGTGGTCGGCACTGACCAGCTTCTCATAGCTCATCGCGAACGTACGGGCTACGCTTAACTCGTGCTTTGTGGGAGACCGACCTGCACCTCTCCCGGATAGTGACGGATGGCTCAAGAGACTTGAGTTACCCAATTGATTCAGGTATTCTGCTGGCGAAATAGCATATCGGTATCGCCCCAGAAAGCTGCCGGCGAGATGAAGCGCGAGTGGCAAATCGCCGAGTCGTACGGCTATCTCATCGAGATCGCGTGCGTCGGTTTCAACATCAGCGATGTACCGACGTAGCAGGCGCACGCTGTCTTCCCGCCTCAAGACATTTAGCGAGACTGTCTGAACTCCTAGGATCTCGTCCCACTCGGCGCGCCTAGATGTGAGAAGGAGACGGCAACCCCCCGTTGCTGGCCGCCAGCGGTCGAGCAGTTCCTCGTCCTCGCAATTGTCGAAAATCAACAGGCGGGGGACCGGTTTCTGCCACTCCGCTCGAACTAAATGGACTTGAGCTTCGAGTTCGAGCGCCTCGAAATCTGGTCGCGTGCGAAGCAGGTCCGCCGTTGGGCAAGCCGCCACCTCGGCAGGAACTCCGTCTGTATCTGAGAAATTTAGCCAGTACGTTCCACCCGCAAAGTACTGTCCGTAGCGATGCGCGAATTCGATCGTCAGCTGTGTCTTGCCTATCCCCCCAGTACCCGTCGCGGCAATGACTGCCGCGAATGAGGCATGCTTAAGCTGGATCGCCAACTGACGCAGTTCGTCCTCTCGCCCACCAAATAGCGGATTCGCGCTGAGATCCATCCGGGAACCAGGTGGCAACGGCGCCAAGTCTGGCACTACATCCACCGGAAGCCGACTGAGAATCTCCTGACTGTGAGCCAGCCACACCGTGCCTGGTGCAGTGCCCACGAGATCATCAGCCAGCGATCCATCTCGAACATGAAGATGCTCTACATAAGCTTGATAATTTCCTTGCTGGAGCCGCGCACCCTGGCCAACATCGCCTACGGATTGTCGCGGCGCCTCGTCTTTAGACACCAGGCCAAACCCTTGAGCACTTACAAGGCGAACATGCGTACATGCTGGCCACGTTGCCGCTTACGTTACTTATTGCGACGTACCAGCTAGCAACATGGATCGCCGATACCGGGACAGACATGCTCTCGGCCAGACAACAGGTACCCGCGTTCATTGTGACCTGCTCCGGGCGCGCGAACCGCTGGATTGTGCGGCGATGCGTGTACCCCATGGCATCTAGTTCATCGAGTTTGCAATGTCGCCTACGCTATCCAACAGTTGCAACACTTCGCAGTCCCAAGCACTCACAAGACCGTAGACTCTGTGATGTTTGCAGGATCATTGTGATCAGCCCAATGGGGCCCCGGCTATCGAGGAAATGGCGGCCTTGGTACTCGCTTCGGTGATCGTTCCGATTGTCTTCTGCGCAGCGTCGCTCTTAAGAATGCGACTAAGTGCATCGAGAGCCCAGCCAGCAACTGCACCGAGAAAGTTCTTCGCATCCACGAGCGCAAGCTGAAGCTTGCCAGGATTTTCAGTCGCTTCGGCAAAACCCTCTGCAACAGCCTCTGTCTTCGCCAACGCCAGCGCTTTCGATACCTCGTCCAATTCCTCACTTTGCTGGATCGATTGCAGGAGTGTAGTGAACTGGTGTTTCAACGCGATACCTTCAGGGGTCGCCGCAAATGTTCCTTCGACCCACGAGATGTTCGTCCCCTGAGCGACCCGTGCGTGGGCTCCCACATTGCCAATCGTGTAACTGGTGTTCCCAGAAGCTTGATTTCCCTCATCGCCGGCCATAGCTTCCTCGACGCAGTCTTGGATGGTGCAAGAGTGCGCCGACTGGAAGAACGTGTCAACTGAGCGGATCGACAACCAAGGCCGAGCACGCAGGCGTGGATGTAGGAAGATCACGGCATGAGGCGGTTTGCACCGGGTGCAGCACATCGGGTCGACTGAAAGCTGCTGCGTCAGAAGGGGCGCGATCAGGGTCGCCGCCGCCCACTATCACGGGTCTCAGCGAAACTCCGCAATTGTTGACCGTGCAATCCAGTGAAGACCGGAAGGTCCACCGCAGCGCACGCCGAAAGCCCGAACAGCGGAGCGGCGTTCCTGGCGATCGGATCAGGTGCCACGCAGTGGCTGGTGGCCGCGGCGGCCGTCGGCGCGGCGCGCATTCGCACCATGATGATCGCCTCCGTGGCGCTGGCCAAGATCTACGGTCCAGGTCCGGTCGATCGAGCGCTGGCGACCGCCGCGGAACTGCAACGCTTTGCTGATGAGGACCTGGCGCAGTTGCTGCGTCATCAGGCCACGGCTGCCAACGGTGAGCTGTGCCGTGTGGATGGCGCGCGCAGCCTGCGACCAGGCACCGCTGCTTGGAAGGGACTCGGCGGACGACTGGCCCAACTCCGCCACCCGTGCCAGCGGAGCTGGAGGCGCTGTTGCGCCGCATGCACTTGCCGTATGCGGCGCCCCGCGCCTTAAGTATTGGCCACCGCTCCGGTCCAGCGCTGGAATCCAGCTGAAGTGCTGAAGGTGCTCCTCGGCGAGGAGGTGGCTGGACGCGAACGCGTGCTGGTGCGCCGCCACCGTGCCGATGTCCCCCGCTCCTGCCGCGACCTCCTGGCGGTGCTTGGAGGAGACATCCGACGAGGACGTGGCGACGGGACTCGCGGCCGGTCTGCGCCAATGGGTCACTGGTTTGCTCTCACAGGGGACCTGCAGGCCGACCTCGGTCGCCCGCGTCGCTTGACCGCACTCGCTCGACGTCACGCAGCTTGGCCGAATTTGAGTTCTTCGCTACGCACGATGTTGGCAAGCCAGTTTGTCGCATTCGGCCGCGCCCGCTTCCCTCTCGCACGGATTCCTGTGATGGTCGAGCAGCCAGTCCCCTACTCTAAGCATTGATGGATTCGCCCGACCGATGATGGACTCGCCCGAGGGGCGGCTGCCGTCCGGAGTGCCGTGGCTCTTCACTCGCCAGGGTCTCGCGCTGCTCACCCTGACGACAGCGATCGCCGCGACCTTTCTCGCCACCGACATTACCTTTCTGGCGGGCGCGTTGCTGGTGGGCGGGCTCGGCGCCTGGGGTTGGGCTGCCCTGGCGTTCGCGCGGGTGACCTATACCCGTCGGCTGTCTCGCTCGCGGGCGTTCTGCGGCGACGAATTGACCCTCGAGTCTCTGCTGTCGAATCCGCGACCGCTGCCGCTGCCCTGGCTCGAGGTCTGGGAGCAGCTGCCCTTCATGCTCGGACCGCAGGGCGCCCTCGAGGCCTCGCACACCGAGCCCGACCGGGTCTGGGTGCGGCGTGGATTGGCGCTCTGGCCTTACCAGCGCTTGCGATTTCGGCGTCGGCTCGTGTGCCGGCACCGCGGCGTCTTTCGGCTCGGCGCGGCGCGCTTGCGGACC
>Ga0209166_10001481_pt1 | contig 19428 bp, 15 predicted proteins | sample Coa_R1_3_FD_187151 | JGI IMG/M metagenome (GOLD analysis project Ga0209166, IMG submission 187151) | Surface soil microbial communities from Centralia Pennsylvania, which are recovering from an underground coalmine fire - Coalmine... | ecosystem: Environmental > Terrestrial > Soil >... | reverse complement strand
AGCGATGGTATTGCGAGCGCCGCGTCGCAGGTCGCTTCCTCAGCCGCATCACTCTCTCAGGGTACGAGCGAGCAGGCTGCCTCGATCGAAGAGACTACCTCGAGCCTTGAGCAGATGAGCGCCTCCATTACTCAGAATGCTGAGAACAGCCGCCAGATGGAGCAGATGGCCGTGAAGGGCGCACGCGACAGCGAGGAATCCGGATCGGCAGTGCGGGAAAGCGTGGCCGCGATGAAGCAGATCGCGGAAAAGATCACCATCATCGAAGAGATCGCGTATCAGACCAACCTTCTCGCCCTCAACGCTGCGATCGAAGCGGCGCGCGCGGGTGAACATGGCCGAGGATTCGCCGTCGTCGCCACCGAAGTTCGCAAGCTCGCCGAGCGCAGCCAGACCGCTGCTCAGGAGATCGGTGGACTCGCCGCAAACAGCGTCGGTGTCGCCGAGCGCAGCGGAGAACTGTTGCGCGAACTCGTCCCCTCCATCAAGAAGACTTCAGAGTTGGTGCAGGAAGTCTCAGCTTCGTCGCGCGAGCAATCTTCTGGCGTGGTCCAGATCAACAAAGCCATGGCCTCGGTAGACACCGTCACTCAGCGCAATGCGTCTTCCGCAGAAGAACTCTCGAGCACGGCGGAAGAACTAGCAGCGCAATCAGAAGCGTTGCAGCAGCTGATGGCTTTCTTTCGCGTCGCGGGAGAAAGAATCGCGGCCACTCGCCGAACTTCATCCGAACACAAGCCATTCCAGCACGCGGCATCCGTTGTACCTTCGGCTGTCGCTGCCCCAAAAAAAACCAACGGCTCCGCCGTTGAGCACAACTTCACCCGGTTCTAGGAGGAAAGCTTCATGCAAATTACACGAGAAGACACGAACCGGGAAACCGAGCAGAACGTGCAGCAGTATCTGACATTCATGATTGGTGGCGAAGAGTACGCGGTGAGTCTGCTGAAAGTCAAAGAGATCATTGAGTACGACACTGTCACCGAAATCCCCAAAACGCCCGAGTGGGTGCGCGGCGTCATCAACTTGCGCGGCAATGTCGTGCCGGTGATCGATCTCGCAGTGAAATTTCGCCTGCCGGCCAGTGTTGCGGGGAAGCTGACCTGCATCGTCATCACCGAAATCGAATGTGAAGGCGAGCCCACGATCATGGGCGTGATGGCAGATTCGGTCCGCCAGGTCATCGACCTCAGGCCGGAAGACGTCGAGGTGCCGCCGACCTTCGGCACTCGCGTGAAAGTGGATTACCTTCTCGGCATGGCGCGTTCGGGCAAAAAATTCTGCCTGCTGCTCGACACCGAGAAGGTTCTTTCGACTGATGAATTGCTTGAGCTTCCGGATTCACTCGAACCTGGCGCTGAATCCGAGGCAAACGGACTTCAGAGCGAAGTTCTGGACCTTCGGGATCCGGTTGCGTCGGAGAACGATTCGACCGAGGCCAGTCCGGAGTAGTTCAGTCCCATGCCAAGGGCCCACACAGATTGCGTCGGAGGGGAAGCCTCAAGCCGAGCATCTCGCGACCGCTCCTCCGTCTCTTCGGCCCTGTTTCGCAAGTTCCAGAGTCTGATCTACAAAGAATCGGGCATCTGGCTCGGCGATCACAAGCATGCCCTGCTCACCGGACGCCTCGCCAAGCGTCTGCGCCTGCTTGGCCTTGAAAGCATGCAGGAATATTTCCAGTTGGTCACGCACCCTGACCAGCAGCACGAGCGTGCCGTGATGATTGACTGCATCACCACCAACCAGACCCATTTCTTCCGCGAGCCCCGGCACTTTGAGTTTCTCGCCCAACAGGTTTTCCCCCGCTGGCAGCGGGAGACCTTGACCGGAGCACGCGCACAACATCTGCGGGTCTGGAGTGCAGGATGCTCCACTGGCGAAGAACCGTATTCGTTAGCCATGCTATTGCTGAAGCACTTCCCGCCCGAACAGGGGTGGGAACTCGAGGTTCTTGCCAGCGACATCTGCACGCGCGTTCTGGAAAGGGCTCGCAGCGCGGTTTATCCCCTGGAAAAAGCAAAGGAGATTCCGCCTGAGTTTCTGCGCGCCTACATGTTAAAGGGACGAGGCGAACAGAAAGGTGTCATGAAAGTTAATCCCGACCTGCACCGGGTCGTGCGTTTTGCGCGCGTCAACCTCCATGCCGATTCTTATCCCATCGTCGGCGCGTTCGACCTGATCTTCTGCAGAAATGTTCTCATCTACTTCGATCAGAAATCGAAAGAAAAGGTGATTGCAGGAATCCTGCACCACCTATCGCCTTCAGGTCTCCTCGTCGTCGGCCACTCGGAGCATCTTGGAACTGTTTCTCCGCATTTGAAAACGATCGCACCCACCATCTATTCCATTGCTCCGAATGAGTACAGTCTGAGCAATCCTCGCGTGATCGCAACCACCGACGACGCTGCCGGGTCTCGAACCCCGTGAACCCACACTGGCCAACGAAATCGATGAACGGGCCCATTCGTGTGCTGGTCGTGGACGATTCTGCGGTGGTGCGCCAGGTAATGCAGGGCGTGCTGGAGTCAGACCCGGCGATCAAAGTCTGCGTCGCCGCCGATCCTCTGATTGCGTTCACAAAGATTGCCAAAGAGAAGCCTGATGTGGTCATCACCGATCTGGTCATGCCGCGCATGGATGGCCTTACATTTCTTAAAAAGATTATGTCGGAACAACCTCTGCCAGTAGTGGTCTGTTCTGAAGTCGCGCATCGCCGGACGGAAGATGCGATCTCGGCTCTCCAGCTCGGCGCGGTCGAAGTCATCAAGAAACCCAGGCTGGGAGTCCGCGGTTTTCTCGAGGAACACCGGGTCATCCTGCACGATATCGTCCGGAGCGCTGCCCAGGCTCGCGTGTTACCCATTTCACTTCCAAGTCCTCGCCATACCGCCGATGCAGTGCTTCCGCTGGGTCCATTGCCTCGCGCAAGCCGGAGGAGCGGAGCCCAGGAAAAAATCATCGCCATTGGCGCCTCCACTGGCGGCACCGAAGCTCTCCGTGAGTTCCTGCAAGCCATGCCGCGCGGATGTCCTGCCATCGTGATCGTTCAGCATATGCCGGAAATCTTTACCCGAGCCTTTGCCGACAGGCTCAACCGAGATTGCACGATTGACGTCAAGGAAGCGTCCGACGGCGACCCGCTTCTGCCCGGGCGCGCGCTGATCGCGCCAGGCAACCACCACCTGCTGATCGAGCGCAACGGTGCTGGTTATAAAGCTCGAGTTACCGATGGGCCGCTCGTCTCGCGGCACCGTCCCAGCGTCGATGTCCTGTTTCGCTCTGCGGCCAAATCAGTCGGACCCAATGCGGTCGGCGTGATCATGACCGGCATGGGCGATGACGGCGCGCAGGGATTACTCGAAATGCGTAGCCGTGGCGCTCAGACCATCGCGCAGGACGAATCCAGTTGTATCGTTTTCGGAATGCCGCGCGAGGCGATCCTTCGCGGCGCAGCTATGGTTGTTGTTCCACTCGCACGCATGGCAGATACGGCGCTAAAGATGTCGGTTATCCCGTTGTGCAGGTGAACTACTGAGCTGCTTCGGGCTCGCAGCGGAGCTGTTGAGGACCACTCAGCGGGTCACAAAACAATCGCCAAGATTTCAACCACACCAAGAACGCACCAGAACATCGCTCGACGCTGTTCCCCCGATAGCCAATATCCCGTAGCTGCACTGAAGCAAAGGATGGCACTGGTCCAGCCACTCGCCCAGGCAGCAGGCTTCGTCAGTAGTTGAAGGAATTTCAGGAATTGCACTTTCCACCTCGCAACAATTTCATTCTGACAGGTTTGTAATCTCTGCGGGTTCCTTCCGAAGTACTTCCGCATTCCGTGGGCTGATCCGTCGGCAAAATGTCCGCCGGATCGATCCCGCCTAAGTTACACTGACAACCCATGATGGGACCGGGGAGCGAAGGTACCGCAGCGCCAGCTGCATCGATCCACAAGTCAGTAAGACCGGGGCTAAGCGCCACTCCATCTCCCGCGAACCAGCGTCAAGCGTACCAGGCAGCGGTAACAGCCTTTGTCGTGCTGTTCTGTATTGTCGGAGTCGCCCTCTGGGGTCTGCCTTTCTATTACGACTTCATGGTTCAGCAGTTCGGTTGGACGCGCGCCCAAGTGATGTCGGGCAACGCGCTCAGCAAACTTGTCGTCGGACCCATGTTCGGCTTCGTCGCCGGATGGATTGTGGATCGCTTCGGGCCCCGTCGCATGATGATGATCGGCGTGCTGATGGCGGGAGCCGCCTTGGTGGGGCTGGGCTGGATTTCAAGCCTCGGCTTGTTTTATTTTTTCTACTTCTTCAACGCACTCGGCTACGTTTGTGGGGGGCCGCTTCCCAACCAGGTCCTATTGACGCAGTGGTTCGATCGATCCCGCGGCAAAGCGATGGGCTTCGCTTATCTCGGAATCGGCTTCGGAGGAGCATCGGTTCCGTGGATCTCGCACGTGCTCGTCCAGCATTTCGGATGGCAGATGGCGTTGCGGCTGTTGGGACTCCTGATTGTGGTCGTCTCGTTCCCGCTGGCTCTTATGGTGAAAGAGCCAGCGAAAGTGAGAACAACTGTCGATTCGGTCACGTCCCCGGCCCTGAAGTCAGCATTCAAACAACTGTCCTTCTATCTGCTTACGCTGGGAAGTATGTGCTCGATTGCCGCGGTCAGTGGCACTCAACAGAATTTGAAGCTTCTGTTGAGTCTCGATCGGCACTTCACGCAGAGAGATGCCGCCAGTGTCCTATCGCTGGTGCTGGCCTTCAGTATTGCCGGCCGGTTGCTCATCGGTTGGTTAGCTGATCGCTTTTCCAAGAAGTACGTCATGCTGCTGACGTACCTGCTCGTCGCGGCGGGCATCCCTCTGCTGTTTCTCGGGACTACCCGGCTGATCCTCTGCGTTTCCGGTGCGATTTTTGGAATCGGTCTTGGTGGCGATTACATGATCATTCCCTTAATGACCGCGGAAATCTTTGGGATTGAAATCCTGGGAAGATTGCTGGGTGTGATCCTAACCGCAGGCGGTATTGCCGACGCTGCTGCGCCTTGGTTGATAGGCCGTTTACGCGATGCCACTGGAAGCTACTCAGAGGGCTGCCTTGTCCTCGTGGGTATGGCGTTGTTAGGAGGAATTGCCGTTTTAGGGTTACCAGCGCGGCGGAGAGCCACATGAGCAGCGGAGCCATCGTTCGCCTGGGAACCCTCAAGGACGTTGGACGCTTCCAAGGTCATTTGCAGGCCCTCGGGTTGCATATCCCCTGCGAGCCTGAGATCGCGACCGGTAGCCAATCTCCGCTGCGCTGGCCGCTGGAACGCGGTCCGTTCAAAATCGGAAACCGGATCGCCGTTCAGCCCATGGAAGGATGGGACGCGACTCCGAACGGCGCCCCTTCGGAAAAAACCGTTCGACGATGGCAGCGGTTCGGTCGCAGCGGCGGCAAGCTGATTTGGGGTGGAGAAGCCGTTGCGGTTTCCCACGAAGGACGAGCGAATCCCAATCAGCTTCTCGCCGCCCAGCAAACACAGAAAGCCCTCGCGCACTTGCGTGACGTTCTGAGGCTCGAGCATATTATGACAGCCGGGTCCGACGATGGGTTAGTCATCGGTCTGCAATTGACGCACTCTGGCCGGTACTGTCGCCCGAATGAACACACTCACCCAGAACCACGCATTCTCTATCATCACCCGTTTCTGGACCAGCGCCTGAAGCTGCCGACCGATTACGCTGTGCTCACCGATGGCGAAGTCGAGTCGATCATTGAAGACTTCCATCGGGCCGCGTTGATGGCTTGGGAATCGGGGTTCGATTTCGTGGACATCAAACATTGCCACGGCTACCTCGGCCACGAATTTCTAAGCGCTCACACGCGAGAGGGGCGTTACGGCGGCACCTTTGAAAACCGCACGCGCTTTCTGTGCGAGGTCGTACAGGGGATCCGCTCTCTCGCTCCTGGATTGCACATTGGAGTGCGGCTGTCAGCGATCGACACAGTGCCCTTCCACAGCGACCCAAGTCAGAGCGCCAACGGTAAACCCGCCATCGGCATTGCGGAAACGCGCCCCGACTTACTTCCTTATCGTTGGGGTTTTGGCGTGAATCCGCTCGACCCTGCGGATAGCGACTTGAGTGAGCCAGAGAGTTTCCTGTCTTTATTAGAAGAGCTTGGAATTCAGCTGGTGAACATCACCGCCGGCAGCCCTTATTACAATCCGCACATCCAGCGCCCGGCCCTGTATCCGCCTTCCGACGGATATCTGCCGCCAGAGGATCCTTTGATTGGCGTTGCTCGGCAGATGGAGGTGACCCGTCAGCTGAAGCGTCGCTTCCCAAACCTGCTGATCGTTGGATCGGGGTACACCTACTTGCAGGACTTCTTACCTCATGTAGCGCAGGCCGCCGTCCGTGACGGATGGACCGACTTCGTTGGGCTCGGACGGATGGTATTGACATATCCCGAGTTCCTCTGGGAGGCATCCGAGGGGGGCCAGGTCGAACGCAAGCGCGTTTGCCGGACCTTCAGCGATTGCACCACGGCTCCACGCAACGGACTGCCCTCCGGTTGCTATCCTTTGGACGAGTATTACAAAGACTCTGACTTTGCGGGAAAACTTAAAGAGGCTAAGAAACGCTGACAGCGATATTCTCGCACGCACTACCCGAGACCATGGTCGATTCAAAAAATGACAATTGACGAGTTGCTCAAGCGCCAAAAACCGCGACGCAAGGTGCAGGGCATCGCCGCCGCCTTGTTGCCTTACGAGCCGGATGGCCGTGTCGCTGTCGACGCGTTTGCCAAGCATCTCGTTTCCACCCATCGAGCCGGGTTGATGAATGCCGTCAACATGGACACCGGCTACGTGAACTACTTGAGCGATACGGAAAAGGAAGAGGTACTGGGCTGGACGCGGCAGGCTCTCGGACCGGGCGTTCCGTTTGTGGCTAGTGCGTATATTGAGAATCTCGCGGGCAACGACATCGTCGCACTCTATCGGCGGCAAATGGACACCATCATTCGTTTTGACGGCATACCCATCCTATTTCAGACAGCTCGCTTGCACGGTAAGTCTCCGGGCAGAATAGCTGAGGTGTACCGGGAAACATGTCGGGACTATGCACGCGTACTGGCCTTCGAATTGGGCTCGATGTTCGCTGCGAACGGAGAGATCTACGACTCCGAGACTGTGCGGCGTTTGCTGGAAATCCCAGAGCTTAAGGGCATGAAGCACTCTTCCCTCAACCGCCTCGTGGAACTCGAACGACTCGCTCTTCGCGATGCCCACCGGCCTGACTTTCGCATCTACACAGGGAACGACCTGGGAATCAACATGATCGAGTACGGGTCGGATTACTTGCTGGGCCTTGCCGCCTTTGCGCCTGAGAAGTTCGCGGAGCGAGACCGGCTGTGGGAGGCCGGAGAGCCTGCGTACTATGCCCTTTCCGACGCGCTGCAGTACTTGGGAAACATCGCCTTCCGCTCACCCATTCCCGCGTACAAACATTCTGCCGCAGTGTTCTTAAACCTGATCGGCCGGATTCCCAGCGATCGGACGCATCCCAAGAATCCACACCGTTCCGCTTGGGAATCAGAAATGATGGCGGACTGCGCTCGCCGTCTATCTCTGTTCTGAACCGTCTTGCCTCGTCGCCTTCTTCTCTGAAGCGGCAGGAATGCTTTTTACACCCCTGCCGCCCCGCCAGAATTCCCGGCTCAGATGCTTCGTTACTGTACTGTCACGACAACGGTAGCCGTCGTGCGCCCGAATTGATTGGTTGAATACAAAGTGTATGTGGTTGAAGCCGACGGTGTGACCACGACGCTCGTGCCTCGCACCGGTCCGGCCTGTGGATCAATGATGTTGTAGGTGCTGTTGGTTACGCTCCAGCTTAGGGTTGTTGACTGGCCCGCCGTAACCGTCGATGGATTGGCTGTGAAGCTGCTGATCGTGGGCGATGGACCGGTTGGGACGTTTGCAGGCGTATAGATTGTGCCAGTCTGCACCACTTCGAAGTTCGAGGCGGTAATCTGCTTCAAGAGATCCAAGTCGGAATTGTTCCAGCGATTGTCGGGCGCTCCGCTGATAAAGATTCCGCTTCCGTTATCAGCCAGAATTAACCCGTATTTCTTCATGGCGGTCAGAATTACCTGATCATCCGCGGGGTAACTGGAAATATCGAAGGATGCCTTGAGGCGAAGGCGAAGGCCCATGGGCGGAGCATTCGGATCCGTCGTGGTTGACGCCCAGTGAGTGGCGGGAAGGACGAACGCCTTCTGTGTCGTGGGTATGGTGAAGCGCAGGGCATGGTTAATGGCCCCCGCGGCGACCTCGTCATATCGAGCGAGTCCGACGAAGATCGGCAGGCCCGCCGCATCGGCAGAGGTCCAGGTGTAAGGACGCTGCTCGTTAATGGTCATATCCCAAATAGCTGTGGAGTCGGCGCTCCATTGCCCACTTTTCAAGTTGGCATGATAAAGCTCGTAAAGCCAGCAGCCATCTTTTTCGAGCACCAAGACGTGGCGATCACCGTTGCCAGGTTTGGGATAGCCTTCGATGAGCGCGTTAGGAGGAATTGGCTCGGGCCCGGGATCGCTTTCACTTGCGAACGTTCCGAGGGTTACCGTTACTTTCGCCTGAGTCCCCGCTACGACTTGATAGGGAATACCAATCGTCTGGTTGTGAAAGGTGCCCGCCCCGAAATCGGGATGGAGCGTTACCGTGCTTCCAATGAAGTTAATGTAATTGGCCGAGTTGGAATCGACTGCAGAGCTGGAGATGTCGGTATTCCACAAACTATTGGACGGGAACGGTACAAAACCATTCAGGCTCGTGAGCTGGCCCACTGTCATACCAGCGCATGTACCGGCTTGAGATAAAGCGGCCCCGCAGAGGAAAAAAATGATGGTGAACGTGAGGACGAACGACCGATGCAGGTGGTGTTTCATAACGTCTCCTTCAAGCGCTGCTGAGCAGCAGTTTGGGATTATGTTTGCGCGCCCAGAAGGTTGGGATCGCGAGGAAGACGAGATGGCGCACCAATGGAAAAACAACCGGGTCCGCTGCCGGCTCAAAAACAGATTGAGCAGTGTACCATCGAAAATCGACGATTGATTGTTTTTATTTGCTATTCCTTCCGGATATCCTATAAAACGAGGTGTATTCGAAAGAGAGCATAACGATGAAGGCAGCATTGCGGAGGAATCCGGAGTTCACGCTTAAAGCAGCCGAAGACTTTACTCGCTGCGGTCGCGGTGCCAACGGATAATGGAGGGTTGAATCTTAGCGAAGGTTAACCAATGAGGATTGCTGACATTGCACAAGACCGAATGAAACTCGTGCTCATTCTCGGATTATGTGCGTGCGCTTCGTGGGCTGCCGCTGCCGATGAACCTCCTGCCGACGCTTTCCGCATATTTCCTCCGGCTGCAAAAGAGGCGCCGGTGATAACGCCATATCTGCAGTATCAGACGGAAATGGCATGGCAGCAAGACGATGAGCGCCGTAAGGAGTGGGGTGAAATAAAAACAGAGCAGGATTTGCTGGCTGTGCAACGACATGCGGAAGAGCATCTGCTCACCATGTTGGGCGGGCTCCCGAGTGAACGAACTCCACTTCATCCCCGCATCACGGGAAAGATTCAGATGGACGGTTTTCGAATCGAGAAGTTGATTTTTGAAAGCCTGCCCGGGATCTATGTTTCTGCGCTGGTCTATGTACCCCAAGATGGAAACGAGAAACATCCAGGGATCCTTGTGCCGGCGGGCCATGCTGAGAACGGGAAGGTGCATTACCAAGCCCTGTGCCAGCGCCTGGTGCAGCGGGGATACGTGGTCATCGCGTGGGATCCGGTGGGGCAGGGCGAGCGTAGCCAGTTCTGGGACAAAAAAGCTGGTAAGAGCCGATACAACTTGATCTGTGCCGAGCATGCGGTGTTGGGAAACCTGGCGTATCTTGCCGGGACGAACCTGGCGCGATGGGAGATCTGGGACGGTATTCGGGCAGTAGATTACTTATTGACGCGCCCCGAGGTGGATCCCGAGCGCATCAATATTACCGGCACGAGCGGTGGCGGGTTTCAGGCTGCACACATCCCCGCTTTGGATCATCGTATTAAGGTTGCGGCTCCTTCCTGCTACATCACTGCGCTGCCCATGCGCGTGTACAACCGCATTTTCCAGGATCCTGACAGCGACCCCGAGCAGGATCTCTATGGAATGATCTCGAATCACGTGGACAATCCGGGGCTTCTGCTGATGATGTATCCGCGCCCGGTGTTTGTGGCCGCGGCAGTGCTCGATTTTTTTCCGATCGAGGGCGCGCACAAAACGGTGCGTGAAGTGATCGAACTCTACAGCAAGTTCCAGCATGCCGACCGCATTGGCATGGCCGAGGGATACCATGGCCACGAGTTTTCCCCCGAAAATCAGGAAGCAGCGATGAATTTCCTGGACCACTTCAATGGCTTGCCGCTACGGCGAGGGCTGCCGCCAGTGAAAGAACTCGACGACAAGACTCTGCAGTGTACGCGCACCGGTCAGGTCATGCTCGAGTTCGAGGACGCGCGCTCGCTGATGGATGTGATTCGAGAATATTACGTGCAGCACAAGAACCTGCCGGCCGAAACTCTCCGCCAACTCTATTATTCCAATCACTACCCCCGAATCAACTCGTGGATCGTCGCTGAATTCCAGGGAGAGATTCCGGGACGGAAAGAAATTCGATGGGAAGCTCGAGGCAGTTCTCAGTTCGAAGGAGTCACCATCGATAAGTACGTGCTTCATCACAGCAGGTATCTCGAACTGCCGCTTCTCTATTTCCACAAGGCGGATGGAGTCCGGCGCCCGGTAGTGTTGTGGCTCGGGAAGAACGGAAAAGCCACCGCGCAGGACTGGACCAGCCTGAGGAAATATCTTGATGCCGGATATGACATCGTCTCCGTTGATCCGCGTGGGTTAGGCGAAATGAGAATGGCGTACAAGGCGGCGTCGCCAGACGATCCGGCGCTGGCGCAATTGGATTTCGATCGCGCATACGTTAGTCCAATTTCCGGGGTTCTTGCGGATTATGTCTACAACTCGATTTTGACCGGCAGACCTTATTTTCTGCAGATGATCGAAGATGTTGAAATTGCCACCCGCTTTTTCCGGGCACAGGTAAACATTCGAGCCGAATTCTCCGTTGCAGGTTCGAATGGCACGTTCACGCTGGCCAGCGCGGTCTCGGAAACGCTACCGAATATCAAGCTACTCTCTGAGCCGGATGGAAACGTCATTCCATGGTCGGAATTGGTCAACCAGAAAACCGAGCTATGGCCCATCGAGTACCTGCTCCCGAGCGGCGCATACATCCACTAAGAGCGGGCACTTCTTCGCAGCCGCTGCCCTCAGAATCACTGGGAGAAAATCAATGTCCATGTATGGTGGGCAAGACCAGGGCGGAGGGATGTTCCGCATCGTGATAAATCGAGTTGGTTGCCGGCACAGGCTTGCGGGCCGACGACGCATCCTCGCCTGTGTTCAAGTTTCTGTCGAAACGAGGAAAGTTACTGCTGCTGATCTCGAGTCGAAGGCGATGTCCCTTGCGAAACAGGTTGCTGGTTGACCACAAGTCGAGGGTGAATTTGTACGTTTGACCGGGGTTCAGGAAGGCAGGCTTCTCCTGCGATTCGCGGTAGCGCGCTCGAATAATTCCTTCCGTCAGATTCTGCGCGAATCCGTCGGGCCACACATCAACCAACTTCGCCGTAAAGTCGGTGTCCACAGCGGAGGAACTGGCAAACAGCTCTGCCGTGACTGGCCCTGTAACCTCCAAATCCTCGGAGAGCACCGGGGTAGAGTAAACGAGAACATCGCTACGAGCTTCTACCGGTCGCTGATCGCGAGGTCCGGGACCGAGGTGTGAAGAGTCACAGCAGAGTGGACCGCCAATGGTCTGCACCGGATTCGCCGGATCATATACGTAACGATCGGGCGACTCGGCACGCGGCGCGGCCGAGGATAGAACGCCATCTCCGCTCACGGAATTCGCTTTTCCTCCCGAGTGCAAGAAATAGCGTTCCTGCCGCGCGCGGGAGAGCGGCCAGTCGTCCTCGTCGCGCCACTGGTTTGCTCCCATTACAAAAATTCTCACGGGTTGTGGGGCGGCGAATTCGTTGGCTGCGTTCTTGAAAAGATGGTCATACCAACTCAGAATTACGTCATCCTCTTCGAGGACAGCCGTGGGGCCAAAATCGACGTCTCCGATCTTGCGGCCGGAACCAGCGTGTCCACCGATCATGACCAGCAGCCTCTGCCCATGGCGGGCGGCATCGCTTCCGCCGTGGAGCTTGACGCCGACGTAGTTGCGCAGCGAACCGCCCTCAAAAATGTCGTACCAGGCAGCGACCGTCAGCATCGGAACCTTGATATCGGAATAGTGTTCCTCGATGGACCAGCGCTTCCAGTATTCGTCATAATTGGGATGGGCCAACCAGTCGAGGAAATAAGGAGCCAGCGAGCGGGTCAGGTCGTTGTCCGCGCTCGGTGGAATGTCAAAAAGCGGATAGTCGTTGAGCGGGAGTTTCCAGATTCCATTCAGGGCATTCGTGTGGCTTCGCACCGAGCGATTGAGAGTGTCCTGTGCCAGACCGGAAGTCCACGATTCATTGAACCATTGCTCGAAGGCGCCGCCCTGGTAAGTCCACCCGTCGTGGTAATTACTCGCGGTGACTACCGGACAGATTCCGGCAAGATGCGGTGGGTGCGCGATGGCAGCGAGCATCTGCGTTGCGCCCACGTAGGAGCCACCAAACATGCCGACCCTGCCGTCGGAGCGGGGCAAAGCTGCGGCCCACTCGATCGTATCGAAACCGTCATTTGATTCATTCTTGAACGGGTACCATTCTCCCTCGGAGGTGTAGCGTCCGCGAACATCTTGCACGATCACGATATAACCCCGCGCTGCAGCTCTGAGACCGAAGCCGGATGAGTTGTTCTTATCGTACGGCGTCCGCTCGAGGAGAACCGGAAAGCTACCCTCCGTTTTTGGCCGGTAGATGTCAGCTCGAAGAATCGTTCCATCGCGCATTTTGACTTCGACACCGTGTTCCACCGTCACGGCAATTGGCTCCGCGGCGGAGGCGCCCCGTGCGAGGACCGTCAGGCCTACGAGTGCGATGGTCAGAACGCTTTTGCGCAGAATTGACATTACGTAAGTCTCCTTGAATAGGATTGCCGATGATTTCATATGTGCCGTTCAACGCTCACCGGCCACCAGCTTCAGCAAGCCAAATTTTCCCGGAACGTGAAACGTCTTGCTCATGGGCGGTTGCCAGGTTATCTCGTGGCGCTGCTCTGGAGGTCCCTGACTGCGGAACAAGTTTAAGCGCAATGTGTTTCCCGGCGCCGGTGGCCGGGTGTCGATTGCCGCCAGCGGGATTCGCATCGCGGCATACCAGACATGCTTTTGCGAATCGATGCTGGCAACCGCTTCGAACCCTGAGTTCCACGTCCACCCATCCTCGTGATGAGGATTGTGGAGATTTATGTCGAGATCGATCCACTCGCCTTGTGGCGAAACTTCGAATTCCTTGTAATGCTTTATATTCGCGAAGTCCGAACCGACGAACACCTCCGCGACGTCCCAGTTCCAGAGCTGATTGGTTTCCTGGCGAGTGTCCGGTTCGGGCTTAAGGTGAAGCTGCTCATAGGGGCAGATAAATAAGAAGTACAGGTTGTCTTTCGTCCAGCGCGAGCGCACCTCGGTGCGATATCGAGGGACATCCTTTCCGAACGAGTCTTTCTCCATGAAGACGGGACGTGCGGCTCTCCAGAAGGGCAAAGCCGGATCGAGCTTTAGAGACGCATCTTTGCTCGCGAAGGTGCTCTCGAATACGGCTTGAGCCGAGACCAGCATGGGACCGCTAAGAAGCATAACGACAAGAGTTCTAGCGAAGCCATTCATCCAGGTGCTCCTCTATGAAGGCATCATCCCGCAAATGCGGATACGCTTTGCACACGCGGTCGATTTCTTCCATCTGGCCCGGGGAGAGTTCCTCATGAGGATCAAGACACCAGCGGCCTTCCAGCAGACCTTGACGCCGCAGGATCTCATGTATTCCCGGAATACATCCACGAAACTGGTGAGCGGGATCGAAGATTGCCGCGTTCGCGTCGGTAATCTGCTGGGCGAGTGCGAGTTGTTCGCTGGGGATCGTGTCGGAATAATTTCTTGCCATCTCGAGATGAGAGACTGCGGTCTTTGTCCACACGGCCCAATGTCCCAGCAAGCCACCGACAATCCGAATCCGTTGGTTCGCGAAGGCAAAAGGTGTAAGCAGGTCGTTCAAAATGTTGTCGTCATTGCCGGTGTACAGCGCGACTTCGTGGCTACGGCCGGATTCAGCCAGCGCCCGCACCACATCGATGGTCTGATAGCGATTAAAGGGCGCGATTTTGATCGCGACCACGTTCTCGATCTCGATGAACTGGCCCCAGAACTCATAGGTCAGTAAGCGGCCTCCGACCGCAGGCTGCAAATAGAAACCCATGATCGGCATCACGGACGCAATAGTTCGAGCGTGTTCCAGGAGTTCGGGAATGCTCTCATCGCGCAAGGCCGCGAGACTCAACAACACGGCATCGTAGCCCAACTCTTTCGCCAGTTGCGCCTCGGTTATGGCTTGATCGCGTTGGCCGCAAACCCCGGCAATCTTGACGACATCACGGCCGCGACTCTCTTCCAGGGCAAGGCTCAAGATTGGTTGCAGCAATCCAAATTGCGGATTACGAATCGCGAACTGAGTGGTGTGAACCCCCACGGCAATGCCTCCCGCGCCAGCCGCCAGATAATATCTCGTTAGAGCGCGTTGGCGGCGCTCGTCCAGCTTGCGGTTGCCGTTGAGGGCGAGAGGATGCGCTGGAATCACAAGTCCCGAGCGGAGTTTCTCGCGCAGCTGCATCAGAATTTTCCGTCCCGCGTTTGGAAGTGTGTCGGCTTGTTCAGCATCACACCGCCTTGGCGAATCCAATCGGCGATCCATCCAATCATTTCGCTAGCGCTTGCCGTGGGCTGACCAAAAAGTGTTTGGGCTTTGGCGGCGTTGTTGAGCAGTGATGTGGAACCTTCGGGTTCAGGAAGAAATATTGGTTCGGTTCCGAAGTGCCCGCCAAATTCGATTGCGATTTCGCGAACAGACAGAGTTTCGGAACCGGTGATGTTCAAGACAAACGGCGGCGACTGGCAGTAAGCAAACGAGCGCAGACACCAGGAGTTGGCGTCCCTCTGCCAGATCACATTCACGTAGGGCATCGCTAGAGAAATAGGACGTCGTTCGAAAACGGCGCGTGCAATATCCACTAGAACGCCGTAGCGCAATTCGACGGCATAGTTCAGACGCAGAATGGCCACGCGTGTTCCCCACTGGTGCGAGCCATTTTCGAACATGCGTTCCCGGCCCAAAGCCGATTGCGCATACTCGCCCACGGGGGCGACGGGAGTAGACTCGATCGCTCCGCCCTCCGATGCGGAACGCAACGGATATACGTTCCCGGTTGAAAACGCGACGATGCGGGAGTTGCGATAGCGCTCTGCAACCAAGCCGGGCAAAAATGTATTCATCGCCCAGGTCAAGTGCTCCGCGCCGGAGGTCTCGAATTTCCGCGCAGCCATGAATATCACGTTGCGAATTTCGGGCAGGCGGGATAATGCTCCTGGTTCCAGCAGGTCGCAAGATATGGTTTCAATTCCTTTCGCGGCCAGCTGCGGGGACAGGCTCGGGTTGCTGAAACGAGCCACCGCGACGATGCGAAGGTGAGTGCCCGCAAGGTCGGCAGCGCGACGCGCCAGACGGGATAAGCTAGGCCCCATTTTGCCGCCGGCCCCCAGAATCAAGAGGTCGCCGTTCAAGGCTGACATGGCTGCGGCATCGGCCTCAGTGGGCCGGGAGAGGCGCTCTTCTAATTCTTCAATATTTTTGATAGTCGTCACTAGCCCAGCTCAAACCCTGCGATTGCATAGATCGAATCGTTGTCGGCATGCAGATCCTTTCCGCGCACCATGCGCTGAAGGCGTCTGGTCGGCGTGAATGCGAGATCGCGCGCCATCGCCACTGCGCCGGCATTGGTCGGAAACAAATCCCATGAGCAGTCCCGATCACCTGCGATCGGTAGCGCTCGCTCGATCAGTGCGCGAGCAATTCTGGGCGCATCGCACACCGACGGTCCCAGGTAGTGCGAGTGACGCCCGGGCCGCGTCAACCAGTACGAGCCATCAATAACGAAAGGAGGCTCACCACGCCGTGCGAGCCTCTCTAACAGTTCGGAGCGATCGGTTCCGAAAGCACGATGGTCTGCCATTCGCCAATTCTCTGCCGGTACTGCGCCGATGGGGACTGCCGTTCCCGTTGCATGCCCACTCCCAGGCCTGGTCCAGCGTTCTACCGCTTGTTCGCTGCGGAAGCCCATCTTTTCGTAGAGCGGTTGGCCTTGATCGGTGGCGTCGAGCTTCACAGTCTCAATCGCCTTCTGATCGGCCAGGCCTAGCGCTTGAGTCAGCAAACGTCGGGCAAAGCCTCGCCCGCGATAGGATTTCTTAGTGAGAACCATTCCGATCCAAGCCAGACGCCGGCCGTAACACAGCAGGGTCGTCGTCGCGGCCAACTCACCATCTACCTCGATGGCGAGACAGCCTTCCGGAGCCAGGTCGATCAGCATGCGCCAATCCTCGGCAGTCTGATTCCAGCCGGCTTGTTCCGATAATTCCATCGCTGCCGGCACGTCGGGTATAGATAGTCTGCGCAAAATGGTGCCCGCGCAATCATTCATGGTTCCAAATCTCCCGGAACCAGCGTGTAAAGTGTGGCAGCGCAATCTCGGCATCGGCGATCTCGGGATGCCATTTCTTTTCCCACTCAAAAGACGCGAAGTTGTGATACTCGAGTTGGCGAAGCGCGGATCGAAGTTCAGCCAACGGGAAATTACCATCACCCGGGAGGGCAGGCTTCCAGCCCTCTGAATTCTGACCCAGATCTTTGATGTGCACGTGGCGAATGCGTGGGCCCAGAAGGGATGCGCCTTCTTGCGGCCGCTCTCCCGATTCGAGGAAACAGTTTGCCGGATCCCAGACGGCCCCGACTTTCAGCGATCTGGATTCTGCCAGGACTCCCGCCGTCGCGGCTGCGCTGGCAAAATCTCCGTGAGTTTCCAACCAGACTTCAATTCCGCTCGCGGCGATGCGTTCACCAAGCGTGCGGATGGAATCAGCAATCCAGGCGCAGGTGGAGGCCCGGTCGGCGCCGGCTTGGATTTTCTCGCCGAAGACTCGGATGCCGGGAGCATTCAAGGAAGCCGCCAAGTCCGCCATGCGCTCGCCTTCGTCCAGCCACCGCGCGCGTTCTTGGGCGTCACGTGAGTCAAATCGGCAACTGGTGTCCACGCAGGAAATGGTTAAGCCGTGATCGGATAAGGCCCGTTTCGTAGACGCCAATTGCGTTCCACGAAATGCCGGCAACTTCCAGAAGGAATCTTCGTTCTCCACGAACCGCAATTCGATCCCGTCATAGCCTGTGGTCGAGGCGATCGCAATGATCTGCGGCATTGACCATTCGGGGCAGGCGAGCGTGGAGAAGGACAATTTCACGGTTACGTCATCCGGTCGAGCATGGCGCGAGTTACGCGGTTTTTGACTGCATGCCCTTTGAAAAACTTTTCCAAGTCGTTCATTACGGTGTCGGCAATGTCGTGGCGGACGCGGCGATTGCTGGCTGCGACATGCGGAGTGACGATGGCTCCGGGCAGGGTGCGCAAGGGGTGCCCGATGGGTAATGGCTCCACGGGATCGGTTACATCGAGCGCACAGCGGAGCCGGCCGCTTCGTACTTCGCTGGTTAGCGCAGCTAAGTCGATCAGGCCGCCGCGGGCGATGTTGATCACGACGCTGCCGTCGGGCAGGCTTGCGAGACGATTTCGGCTTAACAGGCCGCGCGTTTTGTCCGTCAAGGCTGCAGTAAGCACCAGCAGATGCCCGTGACGCAAAAGCGAATTTAGGTTGGCGAAGTGAACAGGGTAATGTCTGGCCAGGGATCTAGGCACGTAAGGGTCATAGACCAGCCATTGCAGATCGAAGCCGCGCATCAGGTCCACCAGCGCGCGACCGATTCGGCCGAAACCGATCATGGCAACTTCGCGTCCGACCATCGATTCGGTAGAACCATGCAAGTGCAGGTCGTCGTAAATGCGATTGGACGGCTGGCGCATCTTGTCTCGATAGAAATCTACATTTCGCGCACTATAGAGCAGCAATGCCGCACCCAATTCGGCCGTGGCGCGGGCCATGGGCACGGGCGCGGCCGTGATGGTCAAGTCATCGAAGAGGGAAAGCCCGAATCGTGATTTCACCTCCCCGCCGCAGTGAGCGATGGCCCGGAGCTTAGGTGCCCATCGCGGCAAGTCGTCCGACAATTGCGGTGAGTCCCAGGTGGTAATGAGCGCGTCTGCTGTCGTCAATTTGCGCCTTAGCCGCGGTGTTACGGTTTGGGCGCCATCCCGGCTCCAGTGAAACAGGCGCGACAATCGTCTCTGTTGCTCGGGACGGAAAAAAGACGCGAACAAGTCCTCTCCGGCGCAGACAATCAGTTGCCGACGCGGCATGCGGCACAGTCTAACATCGTTTTGCGATTCATTTCGTTTCGCGTCTGTTAACTTCTCTTTTCTCGCGGAACGCAGTATAAGAACTGGGGCGGAGGCTCGAGATGAGCACCGTAAACTCGGTGGATTACGCAGTCATTGCCTTATACGCGCTGCTGATGGTGCTGGTGGGGATTTATGTGGTGCGCTTCAATCGCGGGGCAGCCGAATACTTTCGCGGAGGAAGCCGTGTTCCCTGGTTGGTGGCCGGCCTGAGTTGCTTCATGGCTGGATTCAGCGCGTGGACCTTTACCGGCGCGGCGGGCGTGGCCTACCGCGCGGGGATAGCCGCCACCGGCCTGTATATTGGCAACGCGCTGAGTTTCCTGCTGGGGTATTTCATATTCGCCAAACTTTGGCGGCGCAGCCGGATTACCACGGTGATGGAATACTTGTCCGGCCGCTTCAACCTGGCCACTCATCAGACTTTCTCATGGACGACGATCGCGTTTCAGCTTTTTACTAGCGCCAGCACGTTGTATGGCCTAAGCCTGTTCGTCTCTTCGGCGTGTGGATTTCCCGTAACCTGGACAATCGTGGGGGCGGGGGCGCTCATCATTTTTTATTGCGTTTTGGGTGGCCTTTGGGCCGTGGTGGTCAGCGATTTTCTGCAGGCATCAATCCTGATGCCGTTCTGCCTGGTGCTAGGCATTCTCTCGCTCGTGCGGGTCGGCGGAGTTACGGGCCTGATTCATTCGCTGCCTCCGGAGATGAAGACGCTGCACGTTTCCGGAGAGTTTGGATGGATCTATATCGTGTCGTGGACCATCATGGT
>Ga0209166_10001478_pt1 | contig 19465 bp, 16 predicted proteins | sample Coa_R1_3_FD_187151 | JGI IMG/M metagenome (GOLD analysis project Ga0209166, IMG submission 187151) | Surface soil microbial communities from Centralia Pennsylvania, which are recovering from an underground coalmine fire - Coalmine... | ecosystem: Environmental > Terrestrial > Soil >... | reverse complement strand
AGAACCAGCCGGAGGAGATGCTGATCCAGCCTGGCGCTACGTCTGTGACAGACGGTGAGGCGTTCGGGCGACAGCTCGCCGATGAACGAGTCCGCCGTCGCTTGAGGCAGCTCCGCGACGAATTGAACGAGCTGCATGATGCCAACCGGCTCTAGCCGCCGGCCAGGCTTCCGGCAACGCGCCGCGGCGGTGTCTCGGGCCAGGATGCCGAAGGGAATCGCGGTATGGCTGAGGTGACGGAAGGCTCGTCGTTTCGGCTCGACCTCGTCAATCTGTGCCTGTGGCGCAAGGATGCCAGCGGCGCCGACGAGCGTCTCGACCTGACGCCGAAGACGTTCGACGTGCTGCGTTACCTGGTCGAGAATACCGGCCGGTTGGTGACGCACGACGAATTGCTGGCCGCGCTGTGGCGCGACGTCCATGTCCAGCCCGAGGTGCTGAAGAGCCATATTCTGGCGATCCGGAGCGCGCTCGGCGACAAGAGCACGAGCCCCCGCTTCATCGAAACGCAGCGCGGTCGAGGCTACCGCTTCATCGGCGAGATGAGCGGCTTCGCGTCGCCGGGCCCGCCGTCCGATGCCATGGTCGAGCTGGGTGTCTTCGCGGGGCGTGCCGAGCCGCTGCAGCGGCTTCTCGCCCTGCTGCGACGCGCGACGTCCGGGGAACCTCGGGCGGTGTTCGTCAGCGGCGAGCCCGGCATCGGCAAGACGGCTTTGGTCCGGCAATTCTTGACCCAGGCGCGCCGCCGTTCCGCCCTCGTCGTGGCGCAAGGCCATTGTATCGAAGGCTTTGCCGGGGTCGAACCTTACTATCCCGTACTCGAGGCGCTCGCAGGCCTGTGCCGGGGCGCCGGCAGCGCCGGGATCATCCGAACCCTGCTGGAGCTCGCACCATCCTGGGCAACCCAGATGCCCGCGCCAATCTCCACGGGGCAACGAGCGCCGGCGCACCAGCAGACCGCGTCCGATCCGCGCAGCCGGATGGTGCGCGAAGCCTGCTGCCTGTTCGAGGCGCTTGCGACGGAACGCCCGTTGGTGCTGGTGCTCGAAGACCTGCACTGGGCCGATTTCGCGACCATCGATCTCCTGTCGGCGCTTTGCCGGCGCCGGTCCTCCGCCAAGCTGCTGCTGATTGCGACCTACCGGCCGGAGGATCTGGCGACGGCGCGTCACCCGCTGAAGCAGATGACCCATGATCTTACCTTGCGCAAATACTGCTGCGAAATCGAGCTGACATCGCTGTCGACGGCTGCGATCGGCGAGGTGCTGACGGGCGGCGCCGAAAGCACGCCGGCCTCGCTGGCGTTCACCCATCTCGTCAAGGAGCGCACCGGCGGCAATCCGCTGTTCATGCGGGTCACGCTCGAGCATCTGCTCGAGAGCGGCGAGGTCGCGCGCACGGCTCGCGGCTGGCGGCCCGTCGTTCCCCTCGACCAACTGGCGTCCGAGGTGCCGCCGACGCTCGCGCGCGTGATCGAGGCCAAAATCGCGGGGCTGAGCGATGACCAGCGGCGCGTGCTGGATGCGGCAAGCGTGGCCGGCGCTCGCTTCGATCCGCTGACGGCGGCGCGCGCCGCCCAGATGGATGAGCTGTCGTTCGAGGCCGTGTGCGAGGGGCTCACCCCGAGCGTGCTGCGCCGGGACCGGCTGCTGACCCTTCCGGACAATCGGGTTGTTCGGACCTATAGCTTCAATCACGCGCTCTATCGGCAAGTGGTCTACGATCGTATCGGGCAGGTGCGCCGCGCCCTCCTGCACCGCGCGATCGGCGAGCGCCTTGAGGAGATCTATCCGCCGGACCAGCGCGGCGACATGGCCGTTCGGCTCGTGCAGCACTTTGTGGCTGCAGGAGATTAGGCCCGAGCGCTGGGCCATCTCTGATCCGGCTCACCGATGAACGGCTAACGGCTTATCAAGGTGTACATGAAGCGATGCTGCACGGAGCGCCATCGCGGCGCGCTAGAACGCCCGCTCGACGTGATACCCGCAGAGGATCATGTTGACGGTCTCACCGTTGGCTGACAGCGGTAACGCGATGCGTTCATATTCAAGATAGCGACCGTCGGTGTCCTTCGCGAACTTGGCGCGGAGTACGTTGGGACGGCGCTCTCTGACGACTTCGGCCAGTTGCTCCAGAAGCTGCCTGCGGCTGCCGTCGAAGTCGCATTCCGACATCAGCTTGCCGGTGAGGTCGTCCCCGTAGGCGCGCGCTAGCTCCGTTCCGAACAGCCGGACATGGAAATCTCCATCGACCACGTCGTAAAGTGCGAGGTAAGGCAGCATCGACACCAGCTCTCCGGGCTGGATGTCAGCGCGCGACGGCGCCATGCGCTCGCCTCGCTTCCCGCGCCAGTACCTCAGCAGTATCTGCAGGGCGGGATCCTGCGGATTGGTAAGGTGCTCGACTGTGCCGGGCATCGTCGTCCTTTGTGTTGCGGCCCTTCGGGAACTCCGCGGAGGCCGTCCTTTCGCCCTCGGCGCCGAGCACGTCGCCGGGCCGCGTCGCTGGGCGCCGCAACTGCATGAGCGCGCAGGAGATTACATCCGGCCGACTGCCGGCTTGCATCCCCTGAACGGGGGACATACGGGTAGCTTTTGGGGGGAGTAGTCGACTATCGGGGCGCACCCGGCCGGCCCCGATTAAGGGAGCGCGCCTTATGGCATTCAGCTTCGCCCGCGAGCGGTCGAACGGGGCGGCAGGCAGAGACCGGTATTGTCGACGATCAGCCGCATGTACTTAGGCGAATCCGGCTCGCGCCTGCGTGTCGGCGCCGGATAAGCGCCGCCGTTCCATTGCTCGTGCAACAGCCGGAACTGCATTTCCCAGTAGCGACAATATTCGTCCATCAAGCGCCAGAAAAATTGCTCCGCAGAAAGCACATCCACCTCCTCACCAAACGATAATTTATAGGTCCCGACTATACGGCGTGCAGTCTATAAAGGGCCCGCAGACCGCTATCCGTGACGAGCACGCCCCGCTCGATAAGCTCCGTCATGAACTGTTCGAGGGTGGCGCAGATGCAAATATCCTCGGGCTGCTCCAAGTCATCGGGCATCCCGGATCCTGCCACCGCGCGATTGATCGCCGCCCTACGGGCGTAATTCGCGTCCTCGATCCGGCGATATACGTATCCATGGCTTACGCCATACTCGACCGTCCAGATATCGAAGGCATAGCCCCCGGGCCTCGTCAAAACCGGTCCCACCACCACGCCCATAACACTTCCCTCTCCAAGAATTCCTCGGGAGAACACCTCCAGATAGCTAAGATGCTGCGACTATTCGCATTTCCGATCACGAAACCGGAAGATGCACTTTGGGAATATCGCTCCAGGTCGCCCGACAGATCCGGGTCTGGGTGCACGCCTCATCGAGCAAGTACAAGCCGATCCATCTGGAAGCCGTCCCCGGACGGACGGGCCTGCTTCCCAGCTTTGTTCAACCGCCGTTTGCGCGATTGCGCCGCCAGGCACTTGGGGTCTCGCCCGTCGCCTGGCGGAAGAATCTGGAGAAATGCGCCTGGTCTGCGAGGCCGCATGCGAGCGCGATCTGGCTCAACGGGTCGGTGGTTTCAAGCATCAGTTCCTGCGCCCGCTCCAATCGCGCCCGCATGATGTAGGCGTGGGGAGTCTCGTCGAAGCTCTCCTTGAAGGCGCGGCAGAAATACCCGACGCTGAGCGAGGCAAGTTTGGCCAGGTCCTCCAGCGGGATCGGTCCCTCAATGTGACGTTCGACGTAGTCTTGGACCTTGCGCTTCTGCCAAGGCGCCAGCCCCCCTCGCGCAGGAGGCGTGTGTAGTATTTCGGGAGAAATGGCCCGAAGAAGCGCTGCCAGACGGGCGGTCGCCCTGATTGCGCCTCCCAGGTCATGGTCCAGGGCGATGCGCACATCCTCGATTAGCTCCACGGCCTCGATCGCCACGTCGGCCTCCCTAGATGGGGTGTACTCGTCAGCACTCCAGACTTCCAACGGCCAGCACCGAAGCTCTGCGGCTTGTTCGCTAGTCATCGTGAGAATCGTGAAAAATCAGGGGCTATATTTTCCTGCCTCAGCGGTTTCATCGGGTGTCGTACCTCTCCTCTTTTTCTGAATGTGCGTCGTTCGGAGCTCCAAACTTGCCGCCGAACCATCGTTATTCGAGAACGGACTTGAGGGCGGCAATCGCCTGCGCAATCGCGCCGCGGACCGCCGGCGTGTCGGCCAGGGCATTGAGCATGACGAAATCGTGGATCGTGCCGTTGTATCTCGTACAGGTGACGCGCACGCCGGCTTGCGACAACTTGCGGGCGTAGCACTCGCCTTCATCGCGCAGGACGTCATTTTCAGCGACGATGACCACCGCATCGGGCAAGCCCGTCAGTTGATCGACGGCGGCGCTGAGCGGCGTCGCGGTGATTTGCTTTCGCGCGGCCTCGTCCGGGAGATAAGCATCCCAAAACCATTCCATGGCTGGCTTCGTCAGCCAGGGACCATTCGTAAAGGTCGCGTAGGACGCGGTGTCGAAATCGCAGCCGGTGACCGGATAGAACAGCACCTGCAAATCGATCTTCGGACCGCGGCGTTCCTTCGCCATCAGGGTAACCGCCGCGGCCATGTTGCCGCCGACGCTGTCGCCGACTATGGCGAGGCGCGTGGGATCGACGCCGAGACGCGCGCCGTGTTCGACCACAAACCTGGTGGCGGCGTAGATCTGTTCGATCGCGACCGGATATCTCGCTTCCGGCGCGCGGTCGTAATCGACAAAAAACAATGCGGCGCGGGCGCCGACGGCGATTTCGCGCACTAAACGGTCATGTGTGCCCGTATCGCCGAGGATCCAGCCGCCGCCATGGACATACATCACCACGGGCAGGGCTTCCGTGGCGCCTTCCGGTTGGATGACCCGAATTCGCACCGAACCTGTGGGACCGACGGGAAAGGCCGTATCTTCCAGACGTACGGCCGGCTTGCCAACCTCCGTGGCCTGGATGTCAGTCAGCAGTTTTCGCGCATCGGCCGGCGATAGCGTGTATATCGGCGGGCCCCCGGCGAGCGCTACGGCATCGACGAACTGCTGGGTCACCGGCTCGAGAAACGGTGCGTCGGCGGCATCTGTGACCTTCTCCGCGTCTGTCGACAAAATCGGCCCCTGGCTCAGCAACGATGGTGCTTCGACCTTCGCCGCAATGATGAGCGGGCCCGCGATCAGGTCCCAGTCAAACGTCGTTAATTCCCGTGATTTCTCGGAGGCGACTGTGAAACGTGCCGACCTTGACGCCGGCGCCTGCGGCTAGCGACGCCCCAGCGAAAGTTCATCCAGCAGTTTCTTCGCGAGCCTGAGATCGCCGGTCCCATGGCCTTCATTGAAGCGACCATAGACCGGATGGAGCAGGTCGTAGGCTTCGCCGATGCGGCCCTGATCCCGTTTCAATCGGGCCAGGCTGATGGCGGTACGCAAGGCCCATCCCAAGGCTTCTTGCGTTCGAGCCAACTCGAGTGACTGGCGATAGTGGGCCTCGGCCGCCGCCGCGGCGTCCTCGCCGCCCACGTGCAATGTGACCACGCCCTTGATGCGTGACAGCTCGGGGCAGTACCAGCGTTCCTCGCCCTGGGCGCATCGCGCGATCGCCTCATCGATCACCACCGATGCCTGCGCGAAATCCCCGGTGTCTGCCAGGCCGTCGGCCAGCGCCCCCAGAAACGCCGTGAGATACTGGACGAAACTGGCTTGGCGCAGCTGGTCGACACCCGCGCGAAGCCGCGGCAACCCAGCCGCCGGGTCGCCGCGCTTGATCAGCAGTTCCCCTGCGAAGCAGCCGCCATAGGCGTGCCAGATATCGAGTACATCCCGCGTTGTTTCATCGAGCAGCATCGTCGTGTAGCGTTCCGCCGCCTCGAGATCGCCGGCCAAGAGAGCGACCGGGCACGCTGCCTGAGCAAGCGCGTTGCACAGCGACAGCGTGTGATTGATCGAAACGGCGTCGGCGATATTGAGTTCGACGCAGCGCAGGGCTTGATCCGGGAATCCCTGCAGCCAAAGGACGCGCGACAGGGTCATCCGTGCGGTCACCCGCTGGTCGAATTGAAATCGGACCGCATGCGACCGGCTGACCGGGGCAATATAGCTGGCGAGCATCCGCTCGATGTGCCGCCTTGCACCCGACTGGTCGCCCAGGAAATGCAGCGCGACGCCGGTTAGCCGGTCGCCGAGCAGTCGGTCATTGGCATCCGCCCTTTCCGAGGCCAGGCTCAAAAACCGCTTGGCAAGAGCCAGCGCGCCGCCGAATTCTCCGCGGTTGACGCAGGTCGCCCATCGCCCCCAGAGCGCCCGCAACTGGTAGTCGGTATCATCCAGCGCTTCTGCGATCTGCGAGGCGGTCATCCACGCGGCGCCGGTATCTCGGCCGGATACCGTCGTATACATTTGCGACCAGGCGACCGCCGCGTAGAGTTGCATCCGGCTCCGTTCGTCGTTGGTCGCACCTTGCTCGAGCGTGCTGAGCGCATGCTCCGCCCGCGTGCGGCACTCCTCCATCAGCGACATCTCGAACCACAGGGGCACCGCGGCGACCGTCAGCGCCACGCCGATCGACGCGTCGCCGTCCGGCGAAAAAGCCCAGTCCAGCGCGCCCCGGAGATCATCGATCTGCGGCGCGTAGGCGGACAGCCACTCGGCCGTCTGCCGCGTCTCCCAGTCGGCTTTGGCGCGCTCGAACAGGTCGCGCTGATGCTGCGCGTGGCGCCGGGCCGTCGCTTGAAATTCGCCGACTTCAGTCAGCTTTTTCAGGGCGTAGGCGCGCGCCGTGTCGGTCAGGCGATAATATACGACCTCGCCACCGACATCCGCCCCGACCAGCGACTTCTCGACGAGATCGGCAATGTTCTCGTCCACGTCCGCAGCCGCAAGGTCGTCATCTCCCGCGACCGCACTTGCTGCTCCCATGGTGAAGCGTCCGGCAAATACGCCCAATCGGCGCAGGACGACACGCTCGGTCTCGGAGAGCAGCACATAGCTCCAATCGAACGTCGCGCTAAGGGTCTGATGCCGCGGCAGAGCCGTCCGCCGGCCACGGGTCAGGAGCGTAAACAGATTGTCCAGACGCGCCGCCACCCCGCGAACGCCAAAGGCGTCGGTGCGCCCGGCGGCGAGTTCGATCGCGAGCGCGATCCCGTCCAGCCGGCGGCAGATCTGGGCTACGACCGGGGCATCCGCATCCGTGAGCTCATAGCCATCGGCGGTTGCCGCCGCGCGCTCGACGAAAAGCTGGATGGCTGGAAAGGTGAGGGCCTCGGCCGCGGTGAGTCCGGCTGACGCCGGGGCGATCTCCAGTGGCAACAAGCGCTGCACGCGTTCATCTTCCGCACGCAAGGGCTCCCGGCTGGTTGCCAGGATATGCACCCGCGGCGCCCCCCTCAGGACTTCTTCCGCCAATACCGCCGCCTCCTCGACAACATGCTCGCAGTTGTCGAGGAGGAGCAGCATGTGCTTGTCTTTCAAAAAAGACGTCAGTGCCGGATATGGGCTTTCCGAGCGAATGGCGACACCCAGCACGGACGCGAGCGCGCTGGGCACAAGCTGAGGATCGCTCAGCGGGGCAAGATCAACGAACCGCACACCGTCTTTGTAGGACGGCATCAGTTCCTCGGCGACCGCCAGGGCGACCGTGGTCTTGCCAATCCCACCCGGTCCAATGATCGTGATGAAGCGGCTCCGCTGCAGCCGGCTGCCGACCATGGCGACGACCTGGGCGCGGCCGATCGGTCGGGTGAGGCGACCGGGAAGGTTGCTCCCCTTGGGAACGACCTGGGCCTGTACCGGGTCGCTTGTGGAGCGCACGACTGCCGCCACAAAGCGATAACCCCGACCCGGCTCGGTAACGACGTAGCTTTCACCCATCCCTCCCTCGGCCAGTACTTGCCGCAGGGCGGTCATCTGAGCGCGGAGATTTGATTCCTCGACCGTGACCCCGGACCAGACGCGGGCAATAAGCGCATCTTTCTCGAGTAATTCCCCGGCGCACTCGACCAGGGCGACCAGAATGTCGAAGGCACGGCTACCCAACGAAACCGGGGTGCCGTTCTGGAGCAGGAGATGCTGACGCGGAAACAGGCGGAAGGGGCCAAACGAGAAAGTCACTTCGGCGGGAGCGTTGGCGCGGTCGTGCGTGTCGCCTTCGTTCTCGAACGCGGAGGATTTGGAACCGTCGCCTTTCCCGGCGCTTGTCATTCTGCGCTCAACCTTTTTCAGTTGCGAAGCGCATCCAAGTCAGGAATGCCAGGACGATCTGGACCCAGACTTACGGCGCGGCTAAGTAGCGGAACCCCTGGATGAGGTATCGTTTCCCATGTGGCAATGATTTCCTAGGGAGATTGGTAGAATCCGTCAGGAAATTGCGCCATTTATTGGTTCAAAAGTTGCGATTCAGACTGGCTTGCGCTGCTACAATATTCGGTTGCGCCATCGTCGCACTTCAATCGTTGTGCCCGTCAGTTGACAATCATAGCTGCCCCGCGGCCGATCGGAAAGTTCGATGTCTCGACTGTTGGCGCTGGATGCGTCGGCACGCTTAGGCGGTCTAGCAAGCTTCCGGTCCCGAGCGCGTGGCATCGGTTTTCGCATGCCTCTTCAAAGGCTCAGCCACATTGACTCATGGCATGGCGCACACGAGATCATGCCGAGATCATGCCGGTGCGGCGGCTTTACCGTCGCACAGGTTCTGAGATAGAGAATGGCCGGGTTTTCGCGGTTGCGGCCCGGTATCGCGGTCCGACGTGCCGTTCTCAGGTGGGCTCCAGGGTATAGGAACGGAATGGCGCAGAAATTTGGTTGGGCACGTGCTTGGCAAGGACGCAGTTACGATCTCGGGCGCATGACGCTGCCCGAACTCTGGCTGGCGTACGCCACTTATCCGGCGATTATCCTCTATGCCCTGTCCGGTGTCGCGGCGGCGGCCGTCGCCCTCGCCTTGACGACGCGGTGGACGGAGATCGCGCTGCCCGTCGTGGCTGTGCTCATCGCCTATCCGGTGGCGTGGTATCTGATCCACCGGTTCATTCTTCACGGCCGCTGGCTCTACAAGATGAAATGGTCGGCCGCGCTGTGGAAGCGCATCCATTTCGACCATCACCAGGACCCGCACCGGCTCGAGGTACTGTTCGGCTCGCCGGGCAACACGCTGCCGACCATTGCCCTCGTGACCCTGCCGATCGGCTATGCGATCGCGGCCTGGCCCGGTGCGGCGGCCGCCCTGGCGGCGGGGCTGGTGACGACCTGCGTCTACGAATTCGTCCATTGCATCCAGCACCTCAACTACAAGCCCAAAAGCCGTCTCGTCCTGCGCATGAAGCAGAACCATCTCGCGCACCATTTCCACAACGAGAACGGCAATTACGGGATCATAAGCTTCATGCCCGACGTGCTGCTCGGCACCTACTATCGCCATGCGCGCGAGGTCCCGAAGAGCCCGAGCGTCTATAATCTCGGCTATGACCTCGATGAAGCGCGCCGCTATCCGCGCGTGATGGAACTGACCGGCGCGCCGCCCCGCGATCGCCCCCCGTCCGCCTTTGCTCCTTCCGACCTGAAAGCCACTCTGTGACAACAGTCGAGATCGTTCCCGTTCAGGGCCGCGCGCTGCTCAATCGCTTCATCCGCCTTCCCGAACGGTTTCATCGCGATGATCCGCACTACATCGCGCCGCTGCATCTCGAACGCCTGGAGGCGCTGACGCCGAAGAACCCGTTCTTCGGCCATGCCGACGTCCAGTTCTGGATCGCGCGGAAGGACGGTCGCGACGTCGGCCGCATCAGCGCGCAGATCGATCATCAGGCGCTGGCCGCGCGTCCCGACGCGACGGGCCAGTTCGGGCTCATCGCCGGCGAGGATGATCCGGCGGTGTTCGAAGCGCTGATCAGGGCGGCTGCAGACTGGCTGCGCGCCCGCGGCATGAAACGCATGCAGGGTCCGTTCAACCTCAACATCAATGAGGAAATGGGGCTTCTGGTCGATGGCTTCGACACGCCGCCCATGCTGCTGATGGGCCACGACCGCCCCTATGTCGGCCGGCACCTCGAGGCGCTGGGGCTGCGCAAGGAGAAGGACGTCTACGCCTATATCTACGACATCACCGACGACCTGCCGGCCGGCGCGCGGCGGCTGCTCGATCGGCCGTTGCCGAAGGATTTCAGGGTCCGGCGCCTCGATCTCAAGCGGTACAATGACGAAGTCCGGGTTATCACCGACATCTTCAACGATGCGTGGCTCGAGAACTGGGGTTTCGTGCCGCTCAGCGAAATCGAGACGGATCATCTGGCGAAGTCGCTGAAGCCACTGCTTGATCCGCGCCTGGTCAGCATCGTCGAGCACAATGGCGAGCCGGTCGGCTTTCTCGTCTGCCTGCCCAATCTCAACGAAGCGATCCGGGACCTAGGCGGCAGGCTTCTTCCCTTCGGCTGGGCCAAATTGCTGTGGCGCCTGAAGGTCTCGGGCGTCAAGACGGCGCGCGTGCCGCTGATGGGCGTCAAGCGTTCGGCTGCGCGCGGCGTGATCGGCAAGCTGCTGCCGTTCCTGCTGATCGACGCCGTCCGCAAGGAGGCCGCCCCCATGGGGTTCACCCATGTCGAGCTTTCGTGGATCCTCGAGGACAACCTGCCGATGCGCCACATCAACGAAAGCCTCGGCGGCACCGCCTACAAGACCTACCGTATCTACGAAATGCCGCTTTAGCCCGGGGCGCCGGTCACCGCAGCCACCCGGCCGCCTTGTACCAGGCGGCCGTTTCGCGAAAGCCCTCGGCAATACTGATCTTCGGCTGATGGATCGCCTGCGGCAGCATTTCGCCCGGTGCGACCGACCAGTCGGGGTGCAGCATCTCTCGCGCCTTGCCGGCGGTGAAGATCGGCGTCTGGCCGCGGATCCGGCCCCACCATCCGGATGCAGTGCCGGCAGTCAGCAGCACTCCTGCCGGGATGCGCATGAAGCGTGGCCTGCTGCCGATGGCGCGGGAGGCTTCGCTCAATAGCTGGCTGATGGTGTACCCATCGGGATTGGTGTCCGCGAGGGCGTATAGCCGGGCATCGCCAATGCCCATGGCAAGCCGCGCAATGGCGTCGGCGGCGTCGGCGACATGGACAATGGCGGCACGGCCCGATCCGAAGACCGGCACGATGGCCTGTGAAGCGGCCTTGAAGATCGCCAGCGTCTCGCGGTCCCACGGCCCGTAAATCGCCGGCGGACGGACGATCACCAGACGATCGGGCGCATCGCCGAAGGCTTCCCGCGCGGCCTGTTCGCCCGCGCGCTTGCTGGCCGCATAGTCCGAGAGCTGCGGCTCGCGCGCGGCGAGCGACGAGATGGCGATGAAGCGGGCGCCAGGCGCGCGGCGCCGTGCAGCCGCTGCCATCGCGCGCGTTCCGTCGCCATTGGTCCGCAGAAACGCCGCGCGATCGCGCGCCTTGACGAGGCCCGCGGCATGCACGATCGCATCGGCACCCGCGGCCAGCCGCTCGAGGGTATGGACATCCTCGAGGCTGCCCGGCACGACGTCGAGAGCGATGCCGTTCCAGAGCTCATGCTCCGCATCCCGGCGCGCCAGGATGCGGACGTGCGCGCCTTCACGGGCGAGCGCCCTCACAAGATGCCGGCCGAGAAATCCCGTCGCGCCGGTCACGGCAACGACGCGGCCGCCGCTCATTCGGCCCCGGCGGCTGCCGTCATGGAGGCGGACGGGTGCGAGAAATCACCGGCGAGATACATCGTGCGTGCGCGGCTGCGGCTGAGCTTGCCCGACGAGGTCTGGGGCAGGCTGTGCGGCGGCACCAGGATGATCTTGGAATCGAGGCCGTGGCGGCCGCGGAAGACGTTGGCGATCTCGGTCGTGAGCGCCTCGCGCGTCACCGGATCGGTCGTGCGGCATTGAACCAGGGCCACGACCTGCTCATCCGTCTCGCCATCGACCGAGAAGACGACGACATCGCCGCTACGCAGTGCCGCGATCTCTGCTTCCGTCGCCCATTCCAGGTCCTGCGGCCACAGATTGCGGCCGTTGACGATGATGAGGTCTTTCGCCCGTCCGGTGATGACGACCTGTCCGTCGACGAGATAGCCGAGATCGCCGGTGTCGAGCCAGCCGTCGGCCGTCATCACCCGTGCGGTTTCCTCGGGCGCGCCGTAGTAACCGGTCATCAGGCTGGGGCCGCGCACGAAGATGCGCCCGACGAGACGGTCCGACAGCGGATGTCCCGCCTCGTTGCGCACCTCGATATCATGGCCGGGCAGCATGCGGCCGCACAGCACGAACGCACGGGTGCGCGCGGCCTCGTCCCGTGCCGGCACTGCGCGATGCTCGGTCTCGAGGATCGCGCCGTCGACGACGTCATACTGCGCGCCTTCGCCCGGCGGCATGAAGCTCAGCGCCAAGGTCGCCTCGGCCATGCCGTAGCTCGGCACGAACGCACCGGTCCCGAAGCCATGGGCTGCAAAGCGCTCGGCAAAGCGGGCGAGCACGTTGGGGCGGATCATGTCGCCGCCGATGCCGGCGCTGCGCCAGCTCGACAGGTCGATGCCATCGGTGGACGCGGTCTCGGCGCGTCGCACGCACAGTTCGTAGCCGAAGGACGGGCTGTACGAGATCGAGGCGCGGTTGCGGCTGATCAGGTTCAGCCACAGCAGCGGCCGGCGCGCGAAGTCGCGGGTCGAGATGATGTCGATCGACATTTGGCAAGCGAGCGGCGTCAGCAGAAAGCCGACGAGGCCCATGTCATGATAGAAAGGCAGCCATGTGACGCAGCGGTCGCCATCGACGGCGGCAAGCCCGTCATGCCCCATGCCGTGGGCGTTGGCCATGAAGGCGCGCTGGGTGACCGCGATGCCCAAGGGGAAGCGGGTGCTGCCCGACGAGAATTGCAGATAGCTGAGGCCGTCGGGATCCTGTTCCGGCAGGTCGCCGGCTAGGGGCGCGACTTCGGCGAGCCGGGCGAGGGTGCCCGAGATTTTCAGATCGAGGCCGGTGACCGCCTCGGCGAGCCAGGCTTCCAGCATCGCCGGGCCGAAGGCGGCGCTGACCTGCGCGCTCGCCATCATGCGCTGCAGATGGGAAATATAGACGTCCTTACCGCCGAACGCGGCCGGCAGCGGCAGCGGCGCCGGCACCAGCCCGGCATATTGGCAGGCAAAGAACGCGCGCACGAAGTCGCCGTCACTCTCGGCGACCAGTCCGACCCGCTCACCCGGTTCGAGGCCCGCAGCGAGCATCCGCCGGGCGAGGTCGATCGCCTGTTCGCGCAGCAGCCCGTAGGGCAGCGCCTCGCTGAGCGTGCCCTTCGCGGAATAGAAATTCAGGCCCGTCGGACCCTGCGCGGCATAGTCCAGTGCCTCCGCGATGCAGCCGAAATCCGCATAGCGGATGGGCAGTCCCGGATGATGGGAAGGGGTTGGTTCTGTCATATTAGAAATTGCTGTATCCCTTTTGCCCTTCAGCTAGCAGAATAAGGGGGGGTTGGCAACGTCCTCCCGCTCGACCCGCCAAGGCTGGGCAACGTTTTGTTGGGTTTTGATAATAGCGTTGTCGGACAGCACTTCACCCTAGGCAGAACAGATCTCATGACCATTCCCGCCCGAATACATTTCTGCTGGATCGGCTCCAGCCTGCCATGGGCTTATGTCTTTGCCATTTTGTCCGCCGCCGAGCGCGGCGAACTGCCGGAAATCATTCTCCACCACACCGATCCGCTGGAAGATGGTGCCGAACTGCGCGCGCTCAACCGCACCCCAGGTGTGCGCCTGTCACGGATTGACCCGCTCGCCTGTTTGACCGAAGCCGGGCAGCGGCTCGGCATGGGTGAGGAACTGGCGGCGCTTTACCGCGGGCTCGACAGCCCGGTGGTGCGGGCGGACATTCTGCGGGCGGCGATCCTATATCTGCAGGGCGGCGTGTACCTCGATCTCGACACGATCACGACGCAATCGCTGCTCCCCTTGCTCGGCGCGACGCAGTTTGTCGGTTCGGAGTTCATCGTATGGCCCCTCGCTGTGCGGGCTTCGCGCTCGCCGCTGGTGTGGGCGCGTCATCTGACGCTCGACGTCCTGCGCAAGATGCTCCGACGCATGCCCAACGGCTGGAAGGCGTTCAGGCGGATCGAGGAATTCTATTTCCGCGGGGTCAACAACGCGGTAATGGGGGCGTGCGAGAATTCGCCGTTTCTTGCAGATTATCTGCGCGCCATGGTGGCGGTGCCGGCCGCGCGCCGGGCCGAGGCCTACGCGCTGGGGCCGGACCTGCTGCAAGAGGTGGTCGATCGTTACCGCCAGGGCGATTTAATCATTCAGGAGCCGTGCGTCTTCTATCCGCTGCCGCCGAGGATCTCCGAGCAATGGTTCCGAATCGCGCGCGGCATGCGGTTGGACGGGGTTCTGTCAGCGGAGACCCGGGTGGTGCACTGGTACGCGTCGGTCCGCACCAAGGCACGGGTGGCGCAGATCGACCCGGACTATGTGCGGAAGCACCAGAAGAACCAGCTTTACAGTGCGCTGGTATGCGCCTGCATCCGCAACCTGCCGCAGGCGGCGTGAGACTGCCGCGAGGGACGGTCGCCCGCAAAAATCGCAACCCATTTCCCTCTTGCGCCGAAGGGGGCTTGCACAGATATGATTGTGACCGTTCCGCGAACACCCTCGATGTTGGCGGATAGGGTTTCAGCTTCCACGGGCCGGGACAAGTGATTTGCACCCGACCGAAGCGGTCTCACCGGTTTTCCTCTAGCATCACATGGGCCGTCCATAGATGAGGCGCTACCGCCCCGAGGCTTGGGGCATCTGCGACGCGCAGCATGCACGAGGCGTCGTTCAATTGCGATTGCGGATGAAGCGAGCGGCATGCGCCGAGACTCGCGGCATCTCCATTGGTGCGCAATTCGGGAGGAGCCAATGGAGCCGGTCGCGGAAAAATTTCGACGCAACCATTGCTTCCGAGCAAGTTAGCCACATACAGGGTACATCATGTTGAAAAAAGGCGGCATTCGCATCGCGATTGCAGGGCTTGGAAACTGCGCGAGCGCTCTGATCCAAGGCATTCACTATTACACTCCCGAGCGCTGCCGTGACGGTGTCGTCGGCTTGATGCACCGCGAGATCGGGGGGTATCTGCCCTGCGATATCCAAGTTGTGGCCGCCTTCGACGTCGACGCCCGCAAGGTCGGTACCGACGTCAGTCGCGCGATCTTCGCCAAGCCGAATTGCACGACGGTCTTCCAAAGCGACATCCCGGACAGCGGGGTCATCGTGCGCATGGCGCCGGTACTCGACGGCATCTCCGAGCATATGGCGGACTATGCCGACGATCGGACCTTCATCCGCTCGGATGCGAGGGAGCTGACCAAGGATGAGATCGTCAGCGAGCTGAAGCGCAGCGGCGCGGAAATTCTGCTGAACTACGTCCCCGTGGGATCGGAGAAGGCCGCACGCTTCTACGCGGAATGCGCGCTCGAGGCCGGTATCGCCTTCATCAACAACATGCCGGTGTTCATCGCCAGCGACAAGGCGTTCGCGGACCGGTTCAAGGCCCGCAACCTCCCGATCATCGGCGACGACATCAAGTCGCAGCTCGGCGCCACGATCACGCACCGGGTGCTGACGGATCTGTTCGCCAAGCGCGGGGTGAAGCTGCTCCGGACTTATCAGCTCAACACCGGCGGCAATACCGACTTCCTCAACATGAAGAACCAGCAGCGGCTGGCCTCGAAGAAGACGTCCAAGACGGAGGCGGTGCAGGCCGTCGCCAAGAAGCGCATCGAGGACGAGAACATCCATGTCGGCCCGAGCGACTATGTGCCGTGGCAGAACGACAACAAGATCTGCTTCATCCGCATGGAAGGGCATCTGTTCGGCGACGTGCCGATGGACCTGGAGCTGAGGCTGTCGGTCGAGGATTCGCCCAATTCCGCCGGCGTCGTCATCGACATGATCCGGTGCTGCAAGCTGGCGCTGGAGAACGGCATCGGCGGCGTGCTCGAGGGACCGAGCGCCTATTTCTGCAAGCATCCGCCGGTCCAATATACGGATGACGACGCGTATCAGATGATCGAGACCTTCATCCGCACCAGCACCGTGAAGCTCGCCGTTCGATGAAGTGCCTGATCGTTGCAGCCGGGCAGGGCGCCCGGCTGCGGGAGAAGGGTGAGCTGAAGCCACTGATCTCCATCAAGGGGACCCCGCTGATCGAGCGCGTCATCGGTCGCGCGCGTGATGCCGGGGTCGATGAGTTCGTCGTCGTCAGCGGCTACCGGGGCGCCGAGCTGCGCAGCCACCTCGACGATTTTTCCGCGCGCGAACAGGTCCGCACAACCCATGTCGTCAACGACGAGTGGGACCGGGCCAACGGCGTGTCGCTGCTCAAGGCCAAGCGGCACCTGGACGAGCCGTTCCTGCTGACGATGTGCGACCATCTGGTGGATCCGGAGATCTTCCGCAGCCTGATGGCGGCACCGTTCGAGCCGGAGACGGTCACCCTGGCGGTCGATTTCAACATCGACAATCCGTTGAACGATCCGGAAGACGTCACGCGCGTCAAATGCTCGGACGGCCGGATCGAGCACATCGGCAAGGTGATCCGCGACTTCAACGCCTTCGACACCGGCGTCTTCCTGTGCACCCCGATCATGTTCGCGGCGCTGGAGGAGAGCCAGGCCAATGGCGACGACAGCATTTCCGGCGCCATGAACGTGCTCGCGCGGTGGCGCAAGGCGCGCGTGTTTGACATCGGCAGCCATCCGTGGGTCGACGTCGACGATCCCATCGCGTTCGGCAAGGCCGAGAGGCTGCTCGAGTCGGGACAGCTCTGAGGTGACCGCCTCAGTGCATCGTCCGAGCGGCAGGAGAGCCTAAGGTCATGGAGACCGCTGAGCCGGTCCGGCGGACGCTGGAGATCGAAGAGGTCACCAACCTCTATTTCATCCACCCGATAGCAAGCCGCCTCACGCCACTGTTCGCGGCGCTGCGCATCCCGCCCAATGCCGTTTCCGTGGCGGGGATGGTGTTCGGGATATTGGCCGGCGTCGCCTACCATCATTACCAGGATCCGCGAAACGTCATCGCGGCCTTCGTTCTGATGATCGCGTGGCACGTGATGGATGGCGCCGACGGGCAGCTCGCGCGCCTGACAAATGCCCAGTCCGCCACCGGCAAGGTGCTCGACGGCATCTGCGACTATGTCACGTTCATTGCCGTCTATTCGGGCTTGGCGCTCAGCCTCAGCGGACAATATGGCGGCGAGGCGTGGATCCTCGTCATCGCTGCGGGCCTCTGCCATATCCTCCAGTCCGCCGCCTACGAGGTGCAGCGGCAGGAGTATAATTTCTGGGGTCTGGGACGGAAGTCGGCGGAATTCGTGGCCTTGACCGTTCCGCGGCGCGCGATTGCGGCCGGACCGCCGATGCAGCGGCTGGCCGATTTCGTGCACCGTGCTTACGTGCGCATTCAATTTCTCGCGGCCGGCGTCACCGTGGAATTCCACCAGAGGCTGACGGTCGCACTGACAGCGCATCCCGACCGCGACGCCGCCATCCGCGAGCAATATCGTCGCACTTTCGCACCGCTGGTCCGCCAATGGTCCGTGATGTCGGCGAACTATCGCACGCTCGGAATCTTCGTTTTCGCCCTGGCGGGGGCGCCCCAGTATTATTTCTGGCTCGAGATCGTCGGCGGCAGCGTGATCTCGGTCGCCCTGCTCCGCAAGCGTCAGGCGCGATACCGCTCGTTCTTCGAAGGTCTGGGAATGGCCGACGAGCCGCCCGTCGCGCTATCGATGCGCACGGCGGAATAGGTAAACCGCCAGGGCCATCAGCAGCAGCGACGGCACGAGCGCGGCAGCCGCCGGATTGAGGTTCAGCAGCAGGTCGAGGTGACCGACGATCTGCTGGGTCAGCGAGAACACGATGCCGACGATCGCGCCGATCGTGATCTGTCGCCCGGTGCTTTGGCCGCGGGGCGGCCCGAAGACGAAGGGGGCTGCCACCATGATCATCGCGACCAGCGACAGCGGCACGCTGATCTTCCGCCACAGCTCCTGTTCATAGCGCAGCGCTTGCTGGTTCCGCCGCCCGAGCTCCCGCACGTAGTGAAAGAGTGCCACCGGCGGCATGGTCTCCGGCGGCAGCATCAAAAGCTGGATCTGCTGGGCCGACGCGAAGGAATGCCAGGGCAGGGTCGCCAGGTGCTCGTTCTCGAACTGCGAGCCGTCGATCGTCTTTTTCAGCACGTCGGTCAGAAGCCACGTGCGGTCCGAATGGATGTCGGCGCGGTCCGCATGGATGAAGCTGGTCATGCTTCCGTCATCGGCGAACGCGTAGATGTCGATGTTCCGCGCGACCGTCGTGCCGTCGAAATGCTGCACGTTGAGATATTGACGGTCGCCCTGGATCCAGAAACTGCTGTCGTCCTGGTCGGATTCCGTGGAGGACAGGGCGGCCGCGCGCTGCGTCTGCGCGAGTTCCTGGGCCGGCGGCACCACGAATTCCGCGAGCAGGAACATGACGATGACGATCGGGACGGCAAGCTTGAGCACCGACCCGATGATACGGCTCTCGGAAATGCCGACGCTCCGCAGCGCCGTGAGCTCGGAGTTTCTGGCGAACGCGCCCAGCGCGAACAGGCAGCCGAGCAGCATCGAGACCGGCGTCACTTGCAGCACCCGGGACGGGGCGGTCAGCAGCACGTAGGTGAGGGCGTTGAGCAGGCCGTACCTGCCCTCGCCGACGGAGGCCAGTTGCTCGACGAATTCAAGCAGGCTGAACAAGGCGGTTAACGCCGCGACGACGGTAATGAACGCCCTGCAGGCCGCGACCGCGATATAGCGATCGAGCGGCGTCACCATTTTCGCCCACGCCGCCCGAAGCTGTGCGATCAGCCCGGCGGGATCCCGCATCATGCCCATCTGCGCTTGAACCTGACCCCTATGCCCGGCGCGAAGGCGATGAACAGCAGGACGAGTGCCAGAGCGGCCGGAGCCCACCAGATGCCCGGGAATTTGGCCACGACGCCGTGCTGGACCCAGGTCCGCGCCGACGTGCAGATGAGATAATATCCGGAATAGATCAGAATCGCCGTGCCGAATTTCTCGTACTTGCTTTGCCGCGGCTTGGCACGGCTGAGCGGTATTCCCAGCATGCCGAGCAGCAAGGTCGAGAAGGGGGTGGAAAGCCGCCACTGCATCTCGGCGATGTCCTTGGGCGCATCGGACGCGATGAGCTCGGCGCTGCTGGCGGCGACGGAGCTGTATTCGAGCGGCGTCTGATCGTGCCGGTTCGGGTCGACGATGATGCTCGACGCCGTCAGGACCCGATCGTCGTCTCCGGCTTCAGGGCTCAGCTCGTAGATGTGGGCGTCGGTCAGCAGAATCTCCGAGTCGCTGTGCTGGGCCGTCGGCGATAACGGGTATGCCAGCTTCGCATGAATGACCTCGGTATGGCCGTCATGCCAGCGCTTCACGAACACA